>Ga0209758_1000233_pt1 | contig 116640 bp, 107 predicted proteins | sample AraplaMF_Col_mMF_FD_184258 | JGI IMG/M metagenome (GOLD analysis project Ga0209758, IMG submission 184258) | Arabidopsis root microbial communities from the University of North Carolina, USA - plate scrape MF_Col_mMF (SPAdes) (version 2) | ecosystem: Host-associated > Plants > Roots >... | reverse complement strand
TTGATGACCTTGAACTCCATGGTCTTGCCCTCGAACGGGCTCATGTCCTTGACCGGGCGCGTGTCGAGCAGCGAGCCGGGCAGGAAGGCGCGGATGCCGTTGACCAGCACGGTCAGGCCGCCCTTGACCTTGCCGTTCACGGTGCCGGTCACGAACTCGCCGGATTCGAGCGAGTTCTCGAGCGACAGCCACGAGGCCAGGCGCTTGGCCTTGTCGCGCGACAGGATGGTGTCGCCGTAGCCGTTCTCGATCGCGTCGATGGCCACCGACACGAAATCGCCGACCTGGACTTCGAGCTCGCCCTGGTCGTTCTTGAATTCTTCAATGGGCACGTAGGCTTCGGACTTGAGGCCTGCGTTCACCACCACGAAGTTGTAGTCGACACGCACCACTTCGGCGGTGATGACCTCGCCGCTGCGCATCTCCGAGCGCTTCAGCGATTCTTCGAACAGGGCGGCAAAGGATTCGCCGCCTTGGCTGGTGGCAGTTTGGGTTTGAGGCATGTGGATTTCCGGGTGCAACTTGCGTTGCGGTTAAGTTGAAGATCCGCCGCCCCGGCGCACCATGCAGTGCAGGAGGGAAGGCAGCGGGCCAGTCAGTGCAGTTGAGGCCGGCCGGGGCCGACTTCAACCGCAGGGGTCAGGCAAAGGTTCGGGATTCCGCCCACCACCCCAGCACCGCCTTGACGCAGTCGTCAATGCTGAGCGCCGAGTTGTCGAGCACCTTCGCCCCCTCGGCCGGCTTCAAAGGCGACACCGCCCGGTTCTGGTCCCGGGCGTCGCGCGCTTCGAGGTCGGCACGAAGATCGTCGATATTAGATGAAATTCCCTTAGAAATCAATTGCTTATGTCGCCGCTCGGCGCGCACGGCAGCGCTTGCGACGACAAAGACCTTGAGATCGGCCCCGGGGAAGATCACCGTGCCCATGTCGCGCCCGTCGGCGACCAGGCCGGGCAGCCGGCGGTGCGACAGCTGCAGCTGGTAGAGCGCCTCGCGCACCGCCGGCCAGGCCGACACCTTGGACGCCAGCGCGCCCACGTGCTCCTGGCGGAGGTCATCGCTCACATCGCGGCCGGACAAGTAGATCCGCTGCTCGCGGAATTCGAGCTGGAGCCCGGCGGCGACCCGTGCCAGGCCCTCGGCGTCGGTCTCGGGCACGCCGGCCTGCATCGCGGACAGGGCCGTCGCCCGGTACAGCGCCCCCGAATCCAGGAAGTGGTAGCCCAGCGCCTGGGCCACCGCGCTCGCGAGCGTGCCTTTGCCGGACGCCGTCGGGCCGTCGATGGTGATCACCGGCACGCCGGCCGGCCCCGGCTGGACGACGCCGAAAAGCGTCTCGAAGTAGTCCGGGAAGGTCTTGCCGACGCAGCGCGGGTCGAGGATGCGCACCGGGACGCCAGGGCCGGCCGATGCCGCCGCGAGCGGGTTGAAGGCGGCGAGCGAGAAGCACATCGCCACCCGGTGGTCGTCGTAGGTGTGGATGGCGGCGGCGCGCCAGGCCGCGGGCGGGCTCACCTCGATGAAGTCCGGCCCCTCGACGACGGTGGCGCCCAGCTTGCGCAGCTCGGTGGCCATCGCGACGATGCGGTCGGTCTCCTTGACGCGCCAGCTCGCGATGTTGGCGAGCCGGGTCGTGCCCTCGGCATAGAGCGCCATCACCGCCAGCGTCATCGCGGCGTCGGGGATGTGGTTGCAGTCCAGTGAAATCGCCTTCAGCGGCCAGGCGCCGCGACGCACCTCGAGCCAGCCGGGCCCACTGCGCACCTCGGCGCCCATGGCCCGGGCGGCGTCGATGAAGCGCAGGTCGCCCTGGATCGAGTCGTCGCCGACGCCCTCGATGCGCAGCGTCCGGCCGTCGGCCGCGGCGATGGCGCCGAGCGCCACGAAGTAGGACGCCGACGAGGCGTCGCCCTCGACGTGGATGCTGCCCGGCGAGCGGTAGGCGCTGCCCTGCGGGATCACGAAGCGCTGCCAGCCGTCGCGCTGCACCGCGATGCCGAAGCGCGCCAGCAGGTTGAGCGTGATGTCGACGTAGGGCTTGGAGATCAGCTCGCCCTCGACCTCGATCGTCACGGCGTGGTCGGCCGAGACCAGCGGCAGCGCGAGCAGCAGCGCGGTGAGGAACTGGCTCGACACGTCGCCGCGCACGCGGATCGGCATGCTGGTGGCGAGCGGCGCGGCCGCGCCTTCCAGGCGCAGCGGCGGGTAGCCTTCCTGGCCCAGGCAGGTGATGCGGCAGCCGAGCTGGCGCAGTGCGTCGACCAGGTCGCCGATCGGCCGCTCGTGCATGCGCGGCACGCCGCTCAGCTCGAAGCGGCCGTCCTGCGTGGCGGCCAGCACGGCCAGCGCCGCCGTCAGCGGGCGCATCGCGGTGCCGGCATTGCCGAGGAAGAGGCTGGCCGAGCGCGTCTGGAGCCCCCCGCCCAGGCCGGTGATGCGCCAGGCGCCGCCTTCGGCCTCGACGCCGCAGCCCAGCTCGCGCAGCGCGGCCAGCATCACCCGGGTGTCGTCCGAGTCGAGCAGGTCGTGCACGAGGGTCGTGCCGGCGCTCAGGCCGGCCAGCAGCAGCACCCGGTTGGAGATGCTCTTGGAGCCCGGCAGGCGCACCCGGCCGTCGGCCGTCGCGAGGGGAGGAAGGTCGAGGAAGGGTGTGGTGAACATTCAGCGCGACGACGAGCCCGGCTTGCCCGCCCCCATCTGCCAGCCCGAACGGGCCTCGGAGGCGTTGCGGATCAGGCCTTCCAGGGCCTCGGCGTTGCCGGTCTTGATGACGTGCTCCAGCGCGTCGAGGGTGTGCCGGAAGCGCAGCGACTGCTTCAGGATCTCCTCGCGGTTGGACATCAGGATGTCGCGCCAGACCTCGGGGTCGCTCGCGGCGATGCGCGTGAAGTCGCGGAAGCCCGGCCCCGCCAGCGACAGGAAATCCTTGCCCGCCGGCTGCTTGGCCACCGAGCTGAAGAAGGCGAAGGCCAGCATGTGCGGCAGGTGGCTGACCGCGGCGAAGGCGGCGTCGTGGTTCTCCGCCGACATGCGCAGCACCTGGGCGCCGATGGCCGACCAGACGTCGGTGGCCTTCTGCACCAGCTCGGGCGCGGTCTGCGGCAGCGGCGTGATGATGACCTGGCGGCCGGCGTAGAGCGAGGCGTCGGCGTGGGCGACCCCGGCCACTTCCTTGCCGGCGATGGGGTGCGCCGGCACGAAGGCGGTGGCGCGCTCCTTCAGCACGCGGCGCGCCGCGTCGACCACGTCGCGCTTGGTCGAGCCGACGTCCATGAAGAGCACGTTCGGCTCCACCAGGTGGCGGATCGCCTTGAAGGTGGCCTCGGTGGCCGACACCGGCACCGCCATCAGCACGATGTCGGAGCCCGAGACCGCCAGCAGCGCCGACTCGGCCGCCACGTCGATCACGCCCATCTTGCGGGCGCGCTCGGTGGTCGAGGGCGACTTGCTGTAGCCGACCACGCGCTTGACCAGCCCCGCCCGCTTGAGGGCGAGCGCGAACGAGCCGCCCATGAGGCCGACACCGATCACGCCGAGTTGGTTGAACATGGTCTGCAGATTAATGGACGTCGATGGGGTAGGTGCCGAGCACCTTGAAGAAGGCGCACACCTCGCGCAGCTCGCCCAGGGCGGCGGCGACGTGGGCCTCGTCGGGGTGTCCCTGCAGGTCGACGTAGAAGTAGTACTCCCACTGGCCGGACCGTGCGGGACGGGATTCGAAGCGCGTCATCGAGACGCCGTGGCGCTTCAGCGGCACCAGCATGTCGTGCACCGCGCCGGGCTTGTTAGGCACCGAGACGACCAGGCTGGTGCAGTCGTGGCCCGAGGCCTTGGGCTGCGGGTGCTGGTGCGGGTGGGCGAGCACGGCGAAGCGGGTGCGGTTGTGCGCGTCGTCCTGCATCGCCGGGGCGACGATGTGCAGGCCGAACTCGCTGGCGGCGCGCTCGCTGGCGATGGCGGCCAGGGTCGGGTCCTGCTGGGCCAGGCGGGCGCCCTCGGCGTTGCTCGCCACCGGGCGGCGCTCGGCGTGCGGCAGGTGGGTGCCGAGCCAGCCATGGCACTGCGCCAGCGCCTGCGGGTGGGCGCAGACGGCCTGGATGCCCTCGAGCGCGTTCTCGCGCCGCAGCAGGTTGTGGCGCACGAACAGGCTGGTCTCGCCGATGATGAACAGCGGCGTGGTCAGGAACAGGTCGAGCGAGCGCGTCACCACGCCTTCGCTGGAGTTTTCCACCGGCACCACGCCGAAGTCGGCCGAGCCGGCGCTGACGGCGTGGAACACCTCGTCGAAGCTGGCGCAGGGCACCTTGACGATGGACGAGCCGAAGAATCCCAGCACCGCGAGTTCGCTGAAGGTGCCGGCCGGGCCCAGGTAGGCGACGCGGCTGGGGGTCTCGAGCGCGCGGCAGGCGGACATGATCTCGCGCCAGATCGGGGCGACGCTGTCGTTCTGGAGCGGCCCGGGGTTGCCGCGCTTCAGGCCGTCGATGACCTGGGCCTCGCGCTCGGGGCGGAAGGCGACCGAGCCTTCCTTCTTCTTGAGTTCGCCCACCTTCAGCGCGTAGCCGGCGCGCTCGTTCAGCAGGCCCAGCAGCGCGCGGTCGACGCGGTCGATCTCGGTGCGGAGGGCGAGCAGTTCGGGATTGGGGGCGGGTGTCGGGTCAGCCATGGCGCGCTGCGAATTCTCGCATGTACGCCACCAGCGCCTGCACGCCGGCCAGCGGCATCGCGTTGTAGAGGCTCGCGCGCATCCCGCCCACGCTCTTGTGGCCCTTCAGCTGCAGCAGGCCGCGTTCCTTCGCGCCGGCCAGGAAGGCGTCGTTGTGCGACTCGTCGCGCAGGAAGAAGGGCACGTTCATGCGCGAGCGGCTGCCCGGCTCGACCCGCGACTCGTAGAAGGGGTTGCTGTCGAGGAAGTCGTAGAGCAGGGACGACTTGGCGATCGCCCGCTGCTCCATCGCCGCCACGCCCGCCAGCCCGCCCTCGGCCTGGCGCTTGAGCCACTGGAACACCAGCCCGGCGATGTAGATGCCGTAGGTGGGCGGGGTGTTGTACATGGAGCCGTTCTCGGCCACCGTCCTGTAGTCGAAGGCGCTCGGGCAGGTCGGCAGCGCGCGGCCCAGCAGGTCCTCGCGCACGAAGACCAGGGTCAGGCCGGCCGGGCCGATGTTCTTCTGCGCACCGGCATAGGCAAGGCCCACGCGCGACCAGTCGATGGGGCGCGACAGGATGTGCGACGAGCAGTCGATCACGAGCGGGGCCTTGGACCCGAGCGCGGCCAGGTCCGGCAGGGCCTGGAACTCGACGCCGTGGATGGTCTCGTTGCTGCAGACGTGCACGTAGGCGGCGTCCTCGCTCAGCGCCCAGCCGGCCGGGTCGGGCAGGCGGGTGTGCCGGTTGTCGGCGTTGCTGGCCGCGATGCGCGCGTCGGCATAGCGCTTCGCCTCGTGGTACGACTTGGTCGACCAGGCGCCGGAGATCACCACGTCGACCACGCCGCCGCGCGACAGGTTCAGCGGCACGATGGCGTTCTCGGCCAGGCCGCCGCCCTGCATGAACAGGATGCGGAAGTTCGCCGGCACCGCCAGCAGCTCGCGCAGGTCGGCCTCGGCCTGCTGCAGGATGCTGCCGAACTCGCGCCCGCGGTGGCTCATCTCCATCACGCTCATGCCCGAGCCGTGCCAGTCGAGCATCTCGGCGGCGGCCTGGGCCAGCACCTCCTCGGGCAGGACGGCGGGGCCGGCGGAGAAGTTGTAAGGGCGTTGCATCGGCGAGGCGGTCACTTGCCCGGCTTGGAGGCCGCGGCCTTCGGGGTGGCGGGGGCCGAGGCGGCGCCGGCCGGCGGCAGGATGCCCAGCGCCTTGGTGATGGCCTGGTTCAGGGCCTGCAGCTTCGGGTCGACGCCCGGGCCGGCGTCGGCGATCAGCGCCTGCACGAAGCGGTCGCTGATCTCCGGCATCGCCTGCTGGAACTTGCGGAAGGCGGGCAGCTCGAGCGTGCTCGCCACCTGGCGCAGCTCGTCCTCGGTGAAGCGCTCATTCAGCGTGGCGGTGAGCGTGGTCTGGCTCAGGGCCTGGGCGCGCGCCTTGACGAGCGGCACGGCCTCGTCGATGTACTTGCGCGTGGCGGCCTGCACCTGCTCCCAGGTTGCCTGGCGCTTGGCCTCGGGCACCTGGGCGGCGATGTACTGGCGCGCCGAGCCGGTGAGCTGCATCGCGGGGCGCTCGGCCACGTCGCGGGCGATGTTGTCGAGCGAGGCCTGCTGGGCCGTCAGCACGCGCTGGATCAGTGCCTTTTTAGCCGGGGTCAGCGGCGTGGCGGAGGCGGCCGCGGCGGGCGCCGAGGCGGCCCCCTGGGCGTGGGCGCCGGCCGCGGCGGCCAGCAGGGCGGTGGCGAACAGCCGGCGCATCATGCGGCGTCTCCTTCGGTGGGGGTCTCGCCGTCCGGCTCGGTGCCGTCGGCATTGGCGTCGTTCTCGACGATGCGCTGCAGGCCGCTCAGCTTCGAGCCGCTGTCCAGCGCGATGAGGGTCACGCCCTGGGTGGCTCGGCCCAGCTCGCGGATCTCGGCGACGCGGGTGCGCACCAGCACGCCCTTGTCGGTGATGAGCATGATCTCGTCGTCCGGGCGCACCAGCGTGGCGGCGACGATCTTGCCGTTGCGCTCGGTCTGCTGGATCGCGATCATGCCCTTGGTGCCGCGGCCGTGGCGGGTGTATTCGACGATGCTGGTGCGCTTGCCGTAGCCGTTCTCGCTGGCGGTCAGCACGCTCTGCGTCTCGTCCTCGGCGACCAGCATCGCGATCACGCTCTGGCCGTCGTCCAGCATCATGCCGCGCACGCCGCGGGCGCCGCGGCCCATGGCGCGCACGTCGTCCTCGTCGAAGCGCACGGCCTTGCCGCCGTCGCTGAACAGCATCACGTCGTGCTTGCCGTCGGTGAGCGCGGCGCCGATCAGGAAGTCGCCCTCGTCGAGGTCGACCGCGATGATGCCGGCCTTGCGCGGGTTGCTGAACTCGTCGAGCGCGGTCTTCTTGACCACGCCCTGGGCGGTCGCCATGAAGACGTAGTGGTCGGCCGGGAAGCTGCGGAAGCCGTTCGTCAGCGGCAGCACCACGTTGACCTTCTCGCCCTGCTGCAGCGGGAACATGTTGACGATGGGCTTGCCGCGCGAGTTGCGCGAGCCCTGCGGCACCTCCCAGACCTTGAGCCAGTAGACCCGGCCGCGGTTGGTGAAGCAGAGGATGTAGTCGTGCGTGTTGGCGATGAAGAGCTGGTCGATCCAGTCGTCTTCCTTGGTCTGCGTCGCCTGCTTGCCGCGGCCGCCGCGCTTCTGCGCGCGGTACTCGGACAGCGCCTGGCTCTTGATGTAGCCGGTGTGCGAGAGCGTCACCACCATGTCGGTGGGCGTGATCAGGTCCTCGGTGCCGAGGTCCTGCGCGTTGTGCTCGATCTGGCTGCGGCGGGCGCCGATCTTCGTCTGGCCGAACTCCAGCTTGATCGCGGTGAGCTCGTCCGAGATGATGGTCGTCACGCGCGCCGGCGTGGCGAGGATGTTCAGCAGGTCGGCGATCTGCGCCATCACGTCCTTGTACTCGCCGACGATCTTGTCCTGCTCCAGGCCGGTCAGGCGCTGCAGGCGCATCTGCAGGATCTCGCTCGCCTGGTCGTCCGAGAGGCGGTACAGGCCGTCGTCCTGCATGCCGTACTGGCGCGGCAGGCCCTCGGGGCGGTAGGCGTCGCGGCCGCCCGGGGTCTCGCCCTCGGCGCGCGAGAGCATCTCGCGCACGAGCGACGAATCCCAGGACTTGCTCATCAGCGCGGCCTTGGCCACCGGCGGGGTGGGCGAGGTCTTGATCGTCTCGATGAACTCGTCGATGTTGGCCAGCGCCACCGCCAGGCCTTCGAGCACGTGGCCGCGTTCGCGGGCCTTGCGCAGTTCGAAGATGGTGCGGCGGGTGACGACCTCGCGGCGGTGCTCGAGGAAGATCCCGACCAGGTCCTTCAGGTTGCAGAGCTTCGGCTGGCCGTCGATCAGGGCCACCATGTTGATGCCGAAGGTGTCCTGCAGCTGGGTCTGCTTGTAGAGGTTGTTCAGCACGACCTCGGGGACCTCGCCGCGCTTGAGCTCGATCACCACCCGCATGCCGGACTTGTCGGACTCGTCCTGGATGTGGCTGATGCCCTCGATCTTCTTCTCGTGAACCAGCTCGGCCATGCGCTCGAGCAGGCTCTTCTTGTTCACCTGGTAGGGGATCTCGTCGACGATGATCGACTGGCGCGCGCCCTTGTCGATGTCCTCGAAGTGGCACTTGGCGCGCATCACCACCTTGCCGCGGCCGGTGCGGTAGCCGTCGCGCACGCCGCTGGTGCCGTAGATGATGCCGGCGGTGGGGAAGTCCGGGGCGGGGATGATCTCGATCAGCTCGTCGATCGTCGCCTCGGGGTTCTTCAGCAGGTGCAGGCAGGCGTCGATCACCTCGTTGAGGTTGTGCGGCGGGATGTTGGTGGCCATGCCCACCGCGATGCCGCCCGAGCCGTTGACCAGCAGGTTGGGCAGCCGGGTCGGCAGGACCAGGGGCTCTTTCTCGGAGCCGTCGTAGTTGGGGCCGAAGTCGACGGTTTCCTTGTCGAGGTCGGCCAGCATCTCGTGGGCGATCTTGGCCAGGCGGATCTCGGTGTAGCGCATCGCCGCGGCGTTGTCGCCGTCGACCGAGCCGAAGTTGCCCTGGCCGTCCACCAGCATGTGGCGCATGGAGAAGTCCTGCGCCAGCCGCACGATGGTGTCGTAGACCGACTGGTCGCCGTGCGGGTGGTACTTGCCGATCACGTCGCCGACGATGCGGGCCGACTTCTTGTAGGGCCGGTTCCAGTCGTTGTTCAGCTCGTGCATCGCGAACAGGGCCCGGCGGTGCACCGGCTTGAGGCCGTCGCGGGCGTCGGGAAGGGCGCGCCCCACGATCACGCTCATCGCGTAGTCGAGGTAGGAGCGGCGCATTTCCTCTTCGAGGCTGATCGGCAGGGTTTCCTTGGCGAACTGGGTCATGCGAGGTCGTCGGCGGTGCCGGAGGAGACGGGCGCTGGCGGGCCCGTGAGCGCAATCGGCCATTCTAGTTCGCGCGTGATGTAGTGCTCACGCAACAGGTGTCGCGACTCCCGTAGGACGAAGCCGCGACCACGGGCCAAAATCCAGGGCGCTGAAGGCCCTATGGCACAATCAGTCGACGATGGTGAGCCTCGGAGCCGAGGGTTTCGCCAGTACCTTTCCGATTCCGGTTTGGACGTTTTGCAGACCAACTGCGACATTCCTCAAGAGGAGAATCATGAAGAAACTGAATAACGTGGCATCGCTCTTCGCAACGGCTGCACTCGCCGCTTCCGCGTCTGTTGCGTTTGCCCAGTCGAACGGGGCCGACCAGTGGGTCAACAGCACCGGCATCCCCTGGAAGAACGGCACGAACGAACTGTGCTGGCGCGATGCCAACTGGACGCCGGCGACGGCCAACCAGGCCTGCGACGGCGCCCTGAAGCCGGCCCCGGCTCCCGCCCCGGTCGCTCCGGCCCCGGCGCCGGCCCCGGCTCCCGCTCCGGTCGCGCCCCCGGCTGCGGCCCCGGCCCCGGTGGTCGTCCCGGCCGCTCCGGTCAGCGAGAAGGTCACCTTCGCCGCCGACGCCTTCTATGACTTCGGCAAGTCGACGCTGAAGCCGGAAGCCAAGTCCAAGCTGGACGACCTGGTCAGCAAGACCGCGGGCGTGAACCTCGAAGTCATCATCGCCGTCGGCCACACCGACTCGATCGGCGGCGACGCTGCCAACCAGAAGCTGTCGGTCGCTCGTGCCGAGTCGGTCAAGACCTACCTGGTGAGCAAGGGCATCGAGAAGAACCGCGTGTACACCGAAGGCAAGGGCAAGAAGCAGCCCGTCGCCGACAACAAGACCGCCGAAGGCCGCGCGAAGAACCGCCGCGTGGAAATCGAAGTCGTCGGTACCCGCAACAAGTGATGAGCGCGGGGGCAGCAATGCCCTCCTGTCTTGCCTTGGAAAACCCCGCCGCGGCGGGGTTTTTTGTTTTCTCGGCCCGGGTATCGGCGAGTTTCACCGCATGTCCGAATATGCTGGCCGGGTGATGCCAAACTGATGCTTCCATGACGAATGCCGATCCTCAAGAACTCGCGAAATTCAGCGACCTGGCCCACCGCTGGTGGGATCCGGAAAGCGAATTCCGCCCCCTGCACCAGATCAACCCGCTGCGCCTGGACTGGCTCGACGGGCTGGCGGGGTTGAAGGGCAAGCGGGTGCTGGACGTCGGTTGCGGCGGCGGCATCCTGGCCGATTCGATGGCGCGCAAGGGCGCCGACGTGCTGGGCATCGACCTCGCCGGCAAGGCGCTGAAGGTGGCGCAGCTGCACGCGATGGAGGCCGGCACGACCGGCGTCGAATACCGCGAGGTGGCGGCCGAGGCGCTGGCCGCCGAGGCGCCGGGGCAGTTCGACGTGGTGACCTGCATGGAGATGCTGGAGCACGTGCCCGATCCGGCGTCCATCGTGCAGGCGTGCACGACGCTCGCGAAGCCAGGGGGCTGGGTGTTCTTCTCGACCATCAACCGCAACCCGAAGGCCTTCCTGTTCGCGATCGTCGGAGCCGAGTACCTGCTGAAGCTGCTGCCGCAGGGCACGCACGAGTACGCGCGCTTCATCCGGCCGAGCGAGCTGGCGCAATGGGCGCGCACGGCGGGGCTGTCGCTCGAGTCGACGCGGGGCATGGAATACAACCCGCTGACGGGGCGCTACTGGCTGTCGGGCGACACCAGCGTGAACTACCTCTTCGCCTGCAGGAAACCGCTGTGAGCCTGCGCGTGAAGGCGGTGCTGTTCGACCTGGACGGCACCCTGGTGGACAGCGCGCCGGACCTGGCGGGCACGGGCAACGAGATGCGGGCGGCGCGCGGGCTGCCGGCGCTGCCCTTCGAGCAGTTCCGGCCCATGGTGGGCTCGGGGGCCCGGGGGATGATCGGCATCGCGCTGGGGGTGACGCCGGCGGAGGACGAGTTCCTCGAATTGCGCGACGAGTTCTTCGCCCGCTACGAGGCGCGCATGACGCAGCACACACGGCCCTTCGACGCGGTGCCGGCGCTGCTGGATGCGCTGGACGAGCGCGGGCTGCGCTGGGGCATCGTGACCAACAAATCGCAGCGCTTCACGAAGCCGCTGGTGAAGGCGCTGGGGCTGGACGCGCGGGCCGGGGCGGTGGTGAGCGGGGACACGACGCCGCACGCGAAGCCGCATCCGGCACCGCTGCTGGAGGCGGCGCGCCAGATGGGCGTGGCGGCGCAGGATTGCGTCTACGTGGGCGATGACCTGCGCGACGTGCAGGCCGGGCACGCGGCGGGGATGCGGACCGTGGCGGCGGCCTGGGGCTACCTGGGCGTGGGCGAGCCGGTGGAGGCGTGGGGGGCGATGCATGTGATTCATGCACCCGACCAGCTCTTGAAGCTGCTCGAGCTGGCCTAAAATGCTGGGTTCCTGGGGCCGACCTGGTTTCGACGCGGGTGCGGATTCGGGATAGTGCATGTCGAGCACCAGTTCGCTCGTGAAACCACTGGATCGCATTAACTGCGAACGACGAAAAGTTCCTGCAAGCGGCCTAACAGCTGCCTAAGGGCTACCCCCCGCCGCTTAATACCGGTGGGCTTCGCAACAGCACGTCCATGGGCTGGGCTTGAGGGGCAACCCGAGAGCTGCGAAGTCATTCACATGGAATCGCTCTGAGCCGGGTCACTCGGTTCAAGGGCTAAATCAAGTGACTCGAGGTGACGGCAGCGTGCTGCTGCGCGTCCGGCACCTTTAAAACCCAAACCAGACAGCTACACATGTAGATCTACCTGATGATGGCTTGCGGACGGGGGTTCGATTCCCCCCGGCTCCACCAGTACAGGGTCCACCGAGGACCGCGATGTTGCAAAAAGCCCTGGAGAAACAACGCTCCAGGGCTTTTTTGTTGTGCAGCGAAATGCAGTAACCACCGGGGGCTGCGCGCTGTCACTGCAGTAACTTCGCCAGTAACCGCAGGGTGCGTCCCCTGCCTCTTCTGGGTTACTGCGACGGGCTCAGCGCCGCGCCCAGCGCGTCATGTCGCGCTGCCGATGTCGCGGTCGGCCTCCGCGCCTTCGAGCATCAGCGTCGTTTCCTCGACGCACGCGAATCGGCCTTCCGCGTCGACCTTCGCGAAGAGGTACACCTCCTGGACGACGTGTGAACCGTCGTGCTTGCGGATGTGAACGCGGTGGCGGTCCGCATAGCGATCGCCGTCACGCAGTTCGTCCAGGATCTCGATCCGGGCCGCCGCCACGATCTCGCGCAGCTTGCGCGCATGCCGCACGAATGCATCGCGGTCGTACCACTGTCCGTTGACGCGTTGGCGATAGTCCGGGCTGAAATGGCGATCCAGGACGTCTTCCAGCGGAAGCTGCGTCTGGTTGAGCAATGCATCCAGCGCGGTGCGAATGGTGAGGGTGTTCATGTCGTTTCCTGTAGGCGATGTCGATGCGACAGGCGCACTCTAGGTCGCAGAGCGTGGCCGCAGTACGATAGAAAAGACATTCAATACCTCATTCGCGCCACCATGACGGCTCCGTTGATCCCGCCCGACACGGCTTCCTCGGCCGAGGGGCCGCCCGTGCTCGCCGTGACGGTGCGGGAAGGGACGGTCCGCGCGACCCGGCCCCACCGCCATGCGCGCGGCCAGTTGTTCGGAGCAACTCAGGGGCTGCTGTCGGTCGACGCCGGCCGCAGCCGCTGGGTCGTGCCGGCGACCCATGCGGTCTGGATCCCGCCCCACGTGCCGCATGGCCTGCGCTCGCACGGGCCGTTCTCGGGATGGAGCGTGTACGTCGCCGCCACCGCCTGCGCTGCGCTGCCCGGGGAGCCGGGCGTCGTGGCCGTGTCGGGTCTGCTGCGCGAAGCCGTGGCGCGCGCTGCGTCCTGGCCGGGCGGTGCACTCGATGCGGCCCAGGCGCGGCTGGCGGGCGTCATCCTCGACGAGATCGGCCGTGCGCCGCATGCCGCCTTGGGATTGCCCATGCCGTGCGAGGCGCGCCTGCTCCGCATTGCGCAGGCGCTGGCGGATCGGCCCGGTGACGACCGGCGTCTCGAGGAATGGGCAGATTGGGCGGGGATGGCGCCGCGCACGCTGAGTCGCCGCTTCGTGTCCGAGACAGGCTTCAGCTTCACCGAATGGCGCCAGCGCGTGCGCCTGCTGCGGGCGCTGGAACTGCTGGCGGCCGGCAGGCCGGTGTCGACGATTGCGCTGGACCTGGGCTACGACAACGTGAGCGCCTTCATTGCCTTGTTTCGCCGCGTGTTCGGCGTCACCCCTGGCCGCTACGAGACCTCCGTGGGCTGAGCACGAGCGCGACGCTTCCCCGGGGAAAACCTGAACCCCGGACGCGTGGCGCGCCCCGCCGCGCCCGGCTCCCCGAGGGCACGCCGACGCGAACCCAACGCGAATGGCGCCCACGCCGTCGCCGCCGTATGCTTCCGTCCAATGTGAATGTTTATTCACGTTTGTGCGGAACACCTTCAGGAGAAAAACCCATGCGCATCTTCGTTACCGGCTCGGCCGGCTGGATCGGCTCGGCCACCGTCCAAGAACTGCTCCAGTCCGGCCACGCGGTGGTCGGCCTGGTGCGGTCCGACGAGACCGCGGCCCGGCTCGCGGCGACAGGAGCCGAGGTCTTCCGCGGCGACCTCGACGACCCCGATGGGCTGCGCCGCGTCGCGGCCGGGGCCGACGGGGTCGTCCACCTCGCCAACAAGCACGACTGGGCCGATCCGAAGGGCAACGACCGCACCGAGCGGCTCGCCGTCCAGGCGATGCTCGACGGGTTGGCCGGCTCGAACAAGCCTTTCGTGATCGCCAACGGCCTGTCCGGCTTCCCCAAGGGCCGCCCGGTGCAGGAGACCGATGCCTCGCCCGCGGTCGGGCCCGACGCCGACCGCGGCGGCTCGGAGAACCTCGCGCTGGCGTCGGCCTCGCGGGGCATCCGGTCCATCGCGGTCCGCTTCGCGCCCAGCGTGCACGGCCGCAAGGACTGGGGCTTCGTGAACTGGCTGACCGCCGCGGCCCGCAAGCAGGGCGTGTCGGGCTACATCGGCGAGGGCAGCGCCCTGTGGTCGGCGGTCCACGTCACCGACGCGGCCCGGCTGATCCGGCTGGGACTGGAATCCGCCCCGGCCGGCACGCGCATGCACGCGGTGGCCGAGCAGGCCCTCTCGACGAAGTCCATCGCCGAGGCGATCGGCACGGTCCTTCGCCTGCCGGTGCGGTCCATCGATCCTACGCAGGCCGCCGCGCACTTCGGCGTCGTCGGCCACTTCTTCGGCCAGACCCTGACGGCCGAGAGCCGGCGCACGCGCGAGCTGCTGTCGTGGCAGCCCACCGGCCCCGGCCTCATCGAGGACATCCTCGCCGGCGCCTACACGGACTGACCGTGCTCGTCCGGCGCGCAGGGCCTACTTCCGCCACCACGGCTTGTCGTAGTTCACCTGCGACGGCGGAACGACCAGGGTCTGCGGCCGGACGAAGTACTCGTAGAAGCGCTTGCGGTCCTCCGCGTCGTAGATCTCGAACGCCCCGGCCTTCTCCTGCTCCTCCAGGAAGCGCCGCATCGCGCCCACCGGCTCCATCGGATTGGCCTGCTGGAAGATGACGTCGCCGCCGTAGCGCTGGTAGAGCGCCTTGCTCGTCTTCCACTGCAGCACCATGCCGCGCGGGATCTCGCGCAGCTGGGCCCTCGTCGCCGCATCCACGCCCTCCGGCGGCGGGGGCAGCTTCAGGGCCGATTCCAGTTCCGCCACCTCGGCGTCGGTCACCGTGAGGCGCTGCTGCTCGGCGAACTGCTTCATCAGCGGCCCGATGATCAGGCCGTCCAGGCTGCGCCCGCGCCCCGTCGTGTCCTCGCGGTAGATCGTGCGCCCCAGCACCTTGGCGACGGCCTGCCTGGCCCAGGTCAGCGCCGGCATGGGCGCCATGCCTGCCAGGGCGAGGGTGGAGAGAAGCTGTCGTCGGTGCATCGTGGGGTCCCCGGGGCGGTGAAGTTGGGCGCACTCTAGCGGCGACCCGCGGCGCGCTGTCCGGGCCCGTCGCGGGTGCCGTCCTTCGCGCCACAAGGGAGCGTCGGACGCCCCCGACCTCCCGGCTAGAATATGAGTGCAAGTCATTCGCATTTGCCTCTGTTTCCCCTGTGTTCCCCTTCTGGACGCCCATCCCATGCCCTTGCTCCGCCCGTTCCTGCTCGGCGTCGCCGCGCTCGCCCTGTCCGTGTCTGCGCACGCCGACGAGAACCTGTTCGGCTACGTGCGCGGCGCCGAGACCCTGCCCAAGGGATCGGCCGAGTTCTACCAGTGGGTCACGCAGCGTTCGAACAAGGGCGCGGGCAGCTACCGCGCGATCGACACCAAGTCGGAGATCGAGTACGGCGTCACCGACCGCTTCCAGGTCTCGGCGGAACTCAACGGACTGGGCATCGACACCTCGGGCCTGGTGATCAACGGCTACCTGCCGCGCGACGAGAAGTTCGGCCTGCGCCTGCAGGGCATCGAACTGGGCATCAAGTACAACTTCCTCAGCCCGGCGAAGGACGACTTCGGCCTGTCGATGACGAACAGCCTGGAGTACGGCTTCCTCGACGTGCACTCGGGCCAGAAGAAGCGCGAGATCGAGTTCGAGACCCAGCTGCAGGCGCAGAAGTACTTCATGGAAGGGCAGCTCGTCTGGGTCGGCAATGTCGGCCTGCGCGCCGCCTACGAGAAGCGCAAGGCGATCGCCAACCTGCCGGAGGACTACGACTGGCCGACCGATCCGGAGATGGAGATCAACTTCAAGTACGGCACCGGCCTGTCGTACCGCTTCGCGCCGGGCTGGTTCATCGGCGCCGAGGCGGTGCACGAGACCGAGTACGAGACCGAGGTGGGCCTGGAGCGCTGGTCGCTGTTCGCGGGTCCGTCGCTGCACTGGGCCGGCCAGCAATGGTGGGCCACGCTCACCGCCTTCAAGCAGGTGCGCGGCGGCGGCGAGCGCTACGACGGCCAGTCCGACGCCCGCCTGCACCTGATCGAGAAGACGAAGAACGAGGTCCGCGTCAAGGTGGGCTACAACTTCTGAGGGAAGGGCGGCATGAAGGCTCGTGACTGGTCGGTGTTCCTGCTGCCGGGCATGGCGCTGGTGTCGCCCGCGTTCGCGGTCGACTACCTGAGCGTCGCGCAGGCGCAGGTGCTGCTGTTCCCCGCGGCGAAGAGCTTCATCGAGCAGCCCTTGAAGTTCAACGACGAGCAGCGCGAGCGCATCAAGTCGGCCGCGGGTGTGCGCCAGCGCTGGGAGGAGCAGAAGGCCTGGCGCGCCGAGCGCGACGGCGTGCTGCAGGGCTGGATGCTGGTCGACGAGGTCATCGGCAAGCACGAGTTCATCACCTATGCCGCCGCGATCTCGCCGGACGGGCATGTGCTGGGCGTGGAGATCATGAGCTACCGCGAGACCCACGGTGGCCAGGTGCGCGAGGCGTCATGGCGGCGCACCCTGGTCGGCAAGACCCTGGCCGACCCCTTCAAGCTCGACGAGGACGTGCCCAACATCAGCGGCGCGACGCTGTCGTGCCGCAACGTGATGGACGGCGTGAAGCGGCTGCTGGCCATCCACAAGCTGTTCCTGGTCCCCCATGCCTGAAGTGCGTCGCATGCGCCCGGTCCTCGGCACCTATGTCGAGGTGGCGGCGCATGCGGACTCCCTGGCCGACGCGGAGTGCGGCCTGCGGCAGGCCTTCGAGGCGATCGACGAGGTACAGCAGCGCATGAGCTTCCACGCGCCGGCGAGCGACCTGACGCGCCTGAACGGCGCACCGGCGGGCACGGAGGTCGAGCTGCACCCGCTGACGCTGCGCGTGCTGCGCCTGGCGCGCGCGACGATGCGCGCGAGCGGCGGCGCCTTCGACTGCACCGTCGGCGGCCTGATGGTGTGCAACGGTGCGCTGCCCGACCATGGCGGGCCCGCGCCGCTGCCGCGCGGGACCGACCGGGACATCGTGGTCGGCCGCGGCCGGGCGCGGCTGCGGCGGCCGCTGCGGCTGACGCTCGACGGCATCGCCAAGGGCTTCGCGGTCGACCACGCGATCCGCCGCATGCAGGGCTGTGGCGTGGCCGGCGGCTGGGTCAATGCCGGCGGCGACCTGCGCGTGTTCGGCGACGCGGTGCTGCCGGTCCACCGACGCGAACTCGACGGCACGCTGCAGCCGCTGGGCACCCTGCGCAACGCGGCCGTCGCCAGCACGCGCGTCGGCCCACCGGGGAGGGAGGATCCGTCCTTCGCCGCCCGCATCGTGGCGCCGCCGTCGGGGCGGGCCGAGGTCGGCGTGTGGACGGTGCTGGCGCGCACGGCCTGGCGCGCCGATGCCCTCGCCAAGGTGGCCGCCACCGCGCCCGCACCGGAACGCCGCGAACGGGTGCAGCGGCTCGGCGGCTGCCTGCTCGAGCCGGAGGCGGCTGCATGAAGGGCTATCCGCGCTGGTTCCTGCCGGCCCTCATCGGGGCGATGCTCCTGATGCTGGTCAGCGGTGCCCTGCTGGCACCGACCACCCTGGTCCTGCGCGCGGAGCTGGCGCTGCCGTGGCGCCTCGCGGCCGGCGCGCGCGTCGGCTGGGCCGCCGCGCATGCGGCAGGCGGCTTTGCCCTGCTGATGCTGATGGGCGCCTTGTGGAGCATCCACATGCGCTCGGGCTGGCGCCGGCGCCGGCAGCGCGCCAGCGGGCTCATGCTCGGCGTGTTGCTGCTCGCGCTGGCGGCCAGCGCGGTGGTCGTCTACTACGCCGGCGACGAGGAGCTCGGCGCCGCGGCGGCCTTCCTGCACCTGGGCCTCGGTGCCCTGCTGGTGCTGCCCTTCGGCTGGCACTGGCTGCGCGGTCGTCGCCGCTGAACCGCGGCGAGGCTGGGCAGCCCGTCAACCCGGACGCGCCAGCCTGGCTCGCCGCGCAAGCTCCTTGTCGCTTGGCTCGGCCTGTTCGAACGACCCGACCGAGACCTCGCCGGCCGGCACGTAGGTGCTCATCACGACGCCGCTGGTCGATGTCCGGGTGCTGGCGAGGCGCAGCCGGCCCGGCCGTGCGCCGGCCTCGAACAAGCGCTTGCCATGCCCGAGCACGACCGGGAAGGTCCACACGTTGTATTCGTCGACCAGCGATGCGGCCCGCAGCGCTTGCAGCAGGTCGCCGCTGCCGATGACCTGCAGGTCCGGGCCCGGCTCGGCCTTGAGCGACGCGACGGCCGCCGCCGCGTCGCCCTGCAGCAGCGTCGAGTTGTTCCAGGCCAGCGGCGTGCGCAGCGTGCGTGAGGCCACGTGCTTGCGGGTCGCGTTGAAGATCTTCGCGACCGGATGGTCGGCCGCCTGGTACGGCCAGTACGCCTCGAAGATCTCGTACGTCTTGCGGCCGAGCAGGAGCTCGCGCCCCGCGGCGTCGAAGCCGCTCGCGGACATGTCCATGCTGTCGTCGGCGTGGGGGAACATCCAGCCGCCGAACGTGAATCCGCCGCTGGGGTCTTCCTCGGGCCCGCCCGGGGCCTGAAGGATGCCGTCGAGCGAGACGAAGGTGGATGCGATGAGCTTTCTCATGGAGGGTCTCCTGGGTGATCGGGTGGGCATGACGATGGCCGCCATGCCTGCACGACGCGTGGCGGCGGCCGATCTCGACATGCGCCCGCCGCGGCATCATCGCGGCGTGGCCGCGGGCGCGCCGAACCACCTGTGCATGGCCTCCCGGACTTCGCCGGGGTCGGGCGCCCGGTCGCAGGCCCAGGCGACGAAACCATCCGGCCGGACCAGCAAGGCGGCCAGGCCGAGCGTGTCCTCCACGCGGCCGGCGACGTACCCGATGCGATCCCGCCATGGGGCCAGGGTGTGCCGCAGCGGCTGCGCGGCATCGAGGTCGACCAGCAGGCCCGTGCCGCCGGCGAGCCGGGATGCAAGCCGGGTGCCGTCGTCGAAGGCCAGGTCCGGCGCGCTGCGGCCGGCCAGCGGATGGGCGCCGCCGAGGTCGTAGCGCAACGACATGCCCCACAGCTGTTCCGCGAAATAGGTGGCCCCCTGCACGGTGCCGGCCAGGTCGCGCACGATGCCTTCGAGGGCCCGGCCCTGCGGCCCCGGCTTCATGATCGCGACCTGCGCCCGCGTCCAGTCCAGCAGCCACCCGCCCACGGGGCGGCGCTCGGCCTCGTAGGTGTCGAGCAGCCCGGCCGGCGCGCTGCGGCGCACCGTGGCGGCGAGCTTCCAGCCGAGGTTCATCGCGTCGCCGAGGCCCGCGTTCAGGCCCTGGCCGCCGAGCGCCGAATGGATGTGCGCGGCGTCCCCCGCGAGCAGCACGCGGCCGCGGCGGTAGGTGGTCGCGAGCCGCGCCCGGTCGGTGAAGCTGGTGGCGAGGTGCACGGCCGACAGTGTCACCTGCGTCCCCGACACGCGGCGAAGCACCGATTGCAGGTGCTCGCGCGTGATCGCCTCGGTGCGGTCGAAGGCGCCCCCATCGAAATCGGCGATGGCGATCTGGCCGGGCTGGTTCATGTAGAAGCCCGTGGGCGTCGCGTGGCGACCCGGCTTCAGCGTCTCGGGGTCGGCGATGTCCACCACGGCCGAGTACGCGGTGAACTCCGGCTCGGTGCCGGGGAAGTCGAAGCCGGCCAGCTTGCGTACCGTGCTGCGGCCGCCGTCGCAGCCGGCCAGCCAGCGGGCGCGGAACGCGGCCTCGCCCGCATGGACGGTGACCTCGTTGCCATGGTCCTCGAGGCCGGTGACCCCGCGCCCGCGCCGGATCTCGACGCCCAGCGACAGCGCGCGTGCCGCGAGCACGGACTCCACCGAGGCCATGTCGGCCGCGAAGTTGTCGGAGGCCGGGTTGGCGAGCTGGTACCGCCACGCCGTCCGGTCGATTCGGGCGGCGTCGATGGCTATGCCCGCGAAATGGCCGGCCTGGGCCTTCCTCGGCGTGCCGGATGCCGTCTTGCGGAGCTCGCTCAGGAGGCCGCGGCGATAGAGCGCCTCGCCGGTGGCGATGGAAATGCCACGCAGGCCGAGCGGGGCGTGCTTCAGCGGGGTCTCGGGGTCGTCGGCGCGCTCGAGCACCAGCACGTCGAGCCGGGCGAGCGCGAGCTCGCAGGCGAGGAAGAGGCCGACCGGGCCGGCGCCCGCGATGATGACGTCGCGCAGGCGGCGCGTGGAAAGGGAAGTCATGGAAGCTTCGATCCAACAGAGGCAACCGCTCCGTGCCGCGCGGAGAGGTCACGCGCAGCGGATCGGAACGACTTGCCGGGAGAGGGTGCGCGCGGGCCTGAACCGGGGTGTCGGTTCAGTGGAGCCGCGCGAGGCGGGGCGAATGAAGAGGAATTCGCAGGCTTATAGGCCGCACCGTGGGGTGGGATGCGCCGGGGAACGCCCCGGCGCTGGAAGCGTGATCATACCTGGGGCGATGTGTCAGGCGACGCTGTCTGGCAGGTGGATGACGCCCTCGGCGAACAGCACCGCGCTGCCGGCGATGCCGACCCGCTCGCCCAGGTCCTCGCAGAGGAGGTCGCCGCCGCGCTGCGAGAGCTGCCGTGCGTGCAGGCGGGTCTTGCCGAGGCGACGGGCCCAGTAAGGCACCAGCGTGCAGTGGGCCGAGCCGGTGACCGCATCCTCCTTCAGCGAATCGGTCGGGAAGAAGGCGCGCGACACGAAGTCGTGCTGCCGGCCCGGCGCCGAGACGATCACGCCGAGGCTCGGCAGGCGGGCCAGCACGTCGAAGTCGGGCTTGCAGCGCAGCACGTCGTCTTCCGACTCGACGATGGCCAGGCAGTCGCGCGCCATCAGGACCTCGGTGGGTTGCAGCCCGAGCCCCTGCGCCAGCAGACCCGGGACCTCGGTGGGCGTGCCCGGGCGCGAGGGGAGATCCATCCGGTAGAGGTCGCCATCGCGGCGGACGGTCAACACGCCGCTGCGGGTGGAAAAGGCCACCGTGTCGAGCGACGGCCGCACGAAGCGCATCACGACGAAGGCGGAGGCCAGCGTGGCGTGCCCGCACAGGTCGATCTCGAAGGTGGGGGTGAACCACCGCAGCTCGTGGCGCCCCGGCGCCTCCACGACGAAGGCCGTCTCGGATTGGTTGTTCTCGGCCGCGATGGCGGCCAGCGTGGCATCGGGCAACCAGTGGTCGAGCAGGCAGACGGCGGCGGGATTGCCTTCGAAGGGCCGGGAGGCAAAGGCGTCGACGATGTATTGGTTGAACTGCATGGGAGGCCGGCGAAGAAGGGCGCGACGAGTATAGGAGTCGCGTCCGCTGCACCCAGGGCGCGGTCCCGGGGGTGTCCTCCTAGGGTCTGATCGGATGGCCCCGCGGATCTCGCGTGCCAAACTGCCCGCCCGCCGTTCGCGATCATCGATCCGCTGTCCATGTCCCGCCTCCTCGCCGGGTGGCTCGCCACCGTGCGCAACTGCCCTCCGCAACTGGCGATCTGCGCGGGCCTGCTGCTGATCGTCGTCGGGTTCGGCCTGGCGCCGCATGCCTGGCGCTTCGTGGACGCCCCGCCGGGGTTGTCCGCGGCAGCGGCGCTGGTGGCCTACATCGGCCGGCAGCGGGTGGCCGATGCCGTCGTGCTGGCCCTGCCGCCGCTCGCGGGCCCCTGGGTCGATGCCGAGGTCGGCTCGCATGCCTTGCTGGTGGCCTGCCTGGCGGTGTACCTGCTCACGCTGCGGCCGCGTTTCGCGGCCATGGCCGGGAGCGCCGCCGCGGCGCTGCTGCTGGCCGGCATCCGCCTCAAGCAGCAATTCGCCGGCACGCCGCTGACCTGGCAGGACGTGCGATTCTTCTTCCGGCAGTTCGCCGACAACGTCGGCGTGCTGGCGACCCAGCCCACGCTGGTGGGGTACGCGGTGGCGGCGCTGGGCCTGGCGGTCCTCGGCTGCGTCATCGCCTGGCGGTGGAACCCGCCGAGCCGTCGCGTGGGCTGGCCCGCCCCGGTCACGGCCGCGGCGCTGGCCGCCATCCTCGTCGCGCACAGCGGAGGCCTCTTCGCGAAGGAGGTGTCGCGGCTGAGCGCCTCGGGCGCCTGGTTCGTCGGAGAGGGCCTGCTGGAGCGGCCGGCGCTGGCCTTCTTCGCAACGGCGCGCCTGGAGCCCCGGTGGGGCGTGCAGGCCGCGGACACCACGGCCTTCGGCCAGGACAGCCGGAAGCTGGTCTCCACGGGGCGCCAGGCCCCGCCGGCCGACATCGTCGTCTTCCTGCAGGAGAGCCAGTTCAATCCCGCCGCCCTGGACGGCTGCCCGGCGTCGCTGTGTGGCCTGGAGGACACCGGGGCGGGCTACCGCAGGATGGCCCACGGGCCGTTGCAGGTGCCGGTCTTCGGCGGGGGCACCTGGCTGTCGGAATTCGCGTTCCACACCGGTGTCCCGCACGACACGTTCGGACCGGCCGGCGAGTTCGCGCCGTTCAGCGTGTCGCCCCATGTCCAGCGCTCGTTCGTGCGGTCGCTGAAGGCGGCAGGCTATCGGACCGTGGCGCTGTACCCGACGCGCGGCGGCATGATGAATGGCCGGCTCGCGTATGCCGGCTACGGCTTCGACGAGTTCCTCGACGCGTCGCAGCTCGGCCTGCCCGAGGCCTGGGGCACCCCGGATGCGCTGGTGCACGAAGCCGCCCGGCGCGTGCTGGCGAGCGAGCGACAGCGCGACCAGCCGGTCTTCCTGTTCGCGCTCACGATCTTCAACCATGCAGAGCATGGCGTGGAGATGGAGCGGGTGCCGGCCCGGTTGCGGGCCGAGGTGTCGGCGGCCTTCGCGTCGGCCGACGAGGCGCGCAGCGTGGCCGACTACCTGTGGCGCAGCCGCGAGTTCGAGCGCGAGATGAGGCTCACGCGCGAGGCCGTGCTCGGCACGCCGCGGCCGGCGGTGCTGGCCTGGTTCGGCGACCACCAGCCGCCGTTCGCGAACGCGGTGAGCCTGAGGGCGCGCATGCGGTCGCTGCCGACGCCGTCGGGCTCGGTGCCCGCCCGGTACCAGACCTGGTACGAGGTGTCGAGCAACCGCCCCGCTCCGGTGGCGGCCGAGGCACCGCAGGCGCTGGACCTCGTCTTCCTGCCCGGCCTGCTGGCGCAGGCCGCGGGTGCATCGGTCGACGACTGGCTGGCCGCCAACATCGCCGCGCGGACGCGGTGCGCCGGGTTGTTGGCGGCATGTCGCGAGGCAGGGGTGCGGGAGGCATACCTCTCGTACCTGTGGGGCGATCTCGAGGCGTTCGGGTCGCGCCGCTGAGCCGCGGCGTCAGCGCGCGCTGCCGTCGGGCCCGTACTTGACCAGCATGAGGTCGTCGGCACCGGCATTCGGCCGGCCGTCGAGGCTGCCGCCCGTGGTGCCTGCGATGAAGACGTTGCCGTCGGCATCGAAGGCCAGGCCGTACGCCTGGTCCACGGCGGCGCTGCCGAACTGACGCGACCACAGCTTCGTGCCGGCGCTGTCGTACTTCACGACGAAGCCGTCGTAGTTGCCGGCCGAGGCGAGGCCGTCGAGGCCGCCCAGGGTGTAGCCGGTGATCGCGACGTTGCCCGACACATCGGTGGCGACGCCGAAGGCATGGTCGGCGGCCGGGGAGCCGACCTGGCGTGCCCACAGGAGGCTGCCGTCGCTGCTGTCGAACTTCATCAGCAGCGCATCCAGGTCGCCGGCATTGGTGCCGCCCAGGGTGCCGTCGGTGCGGCCGGCCAGGTAGAGGTGGCCCCCTGCATCGATCGCGAGGGCGCTGCCGAAGTCGCTGCTGGCCTCGGCGATCTGGCGCACCCATTGCGTGGCACCGGCGCTGTCGAGCTTGATGAGCACGACGTCGGGGCCGGTGGTCGCGCTGCCGCCGGTGGCGAGGTCGCCGCCGGTGTAGCCGCCCAGGTAGACGTTGCCCGCGGCGTCCGTGACGACACCGCCGGCCACGTCGGCCGACGTGGTGCCGAGCTGGCGGCCCCAGAGCAGCGTGCCGGCGCTGTCGTACTTGGCGACCATGATGTCGGGACCGCGGATGCCGCCGCCGAACAGGGCACCCAGCGTGTAGCCGGTGGCGATCACGTTGCCGGCCGGGTCCACCGCCAGTGCGCGCACCAGGTCGGGCTGGGACGAATGCAGTTGGCGCGTCCACAGCCGGGTGCCGGCGCCGTCGAACTTGGCAATGAAGCCGTCGGTGGCGTTGTTGCCGGCGTTGGCGTCCAGGTCGCCATCGGTGCCGCCACCGACGAACACGTTGCCGGCCGCGTCGATGGCGAGCGCATAGGCGCTGTCGGACGCCGGGGTGCCGAATTGCCGGCTCCACTGCTTCACGCCGAACCGGTCGAACTTGACGAGCAGCACGTCGAAGGATCCGGCCGAGGCCTGGCCGTCGACGGAGCCCTCCGTCGCTCCGGCGACGTAGATGTTGCCGAGGGCGTCGATCGCCACGGCCTGCCCTGCGTCGATGCGGTCGGTGCCGAGCTGCTGCGTCCACGCGGCGGTCTTGAACTGCCAGTTCATCGGCGCCCCGAGCGCATTGCCGGCGAGGTCGGTGACGGAGGTCCGCACGGTGCCGGTGAGGGTGGCGGCGGTGGGCAGTGCCGTCGCCGGGACGAAGCTCAGCGCGTTGCCGCTGCAGGTGGTGAGCCCCGGGATCACGGTGGCGCCGTCGGAGACCGTCAACGAGTCGGCGACGAGGCTGCTGCACTTGACCGGCTCGCTGAACACCACGTCGACCGGACCGGCGCCGTTGCCCGCGCTGGATGCGGCCGGGCTCACGGAGCTGATGGTCGGTGCCAGGGTATCGGGTGGCGCGGCGGGACTGCCGCCGTCACCGCCGCCTCCGCAGGCGGCCAGCAGGCCGAGCGCGGCGAGCAGCACGGAGGAGGTCGCGCGAAACGAGATGGGTGTCATTCGATGTCCGGATGGGTGCTGTACCGCGCAGCTTCGCGGCCGCGCCGCCGTTCGCCGGCGCGCCCTCGGCCGAGGGCGGCGGCTCGGTGCGTCAGCTCAGGACGCCGCCGGCGTCGAGGTCGGCGTCACGGCCTTGGGCGGCTGGGTGCCGTCCGACTTCCTGCGCTTGCGGCCGCTCGCCGTCTTGCGGACTTGCTTGGCAGAAATGGTTCTCTTGCCGACGCGCTTCTTCTTTGCCAGTGCCATGTCGATCCTTTGGAGTAAAGGTGTCGAGGATACCGCGTGTTCGTGCGGCTCCACGAAGCGACGCCTTCCCCAGGTACCGGATTCCGCGCCCTCCCGATGCGAGAACCTGTACCTCGCGTGACATCCTCATGACCGCCTGTGTGGCAGGGACACTGCACGCCGTCGCAGCCCCACCCACCCACAAGATCCCATGAAGCTCTACCTCCTGTACCGCGCCACCTTCGCGGCCGCCTCGCCGGTCCTCCTGGTGGCCTTCCTCTCCATGTTCCTCCTGTCCGCCTGCGGCGGCGGCGGCAGCAGCTCGTCGTCGACGCCCGACACCTCGAAGCCGAGCCTGGCCCTGAGCCTGGCCGAGGACAAGGCGAAGAACGACGTGGTGATCACCGCCGACGTCACCGACAACGTGGGCGTCACGCAGGTCGACTACGAGGTCGACGGCGGGCGGATCAAGGGCACGCGAACGGACTCGTCGATGCCGAGCCGGTACGAGATCCGCATCCCGGTGGCCCAGTTCGGGCTCGGCAACCACAGCGTCACGGCCACCGCCAGCGATGCCGCCCGGAACACCTCGGACGCGGACACCCGGGTCATCCAGGTCGGCACGCCGCCCATCAAGCTGATCCTCACCAGCGCCAAGGACCCCGCTCCCATCACCTTCACGATCGACATCGTGGGCGACCCGGGCATCTACACCGTCAACCTCTTCATGGACGGCCAGTTCCTCGGCGGCAGCGTGAGCAGCACCCAGCACTTCACGCACACGCCGAAGAACCTCGCGGCCGGCAAACACCAGTTCGGCGTCAACATCTCCGACGCCGAGAACAACACGATGACGGAGTACGTCGACTTCGAGATCTGAGCCTGTTCAGCGCGCGGACACCTGCGCGCCGAGTTTCGCCAGGGCCGCCGCCACGCCCTGCCCGTACGCCGGGTCGGCCTTGCTGCAGTTGTCGACGTGCCGCTGCTTGATGAAGTCCGGCGCATCGCCCATCGCGCGGGCGGTGTTGTCGAACAGCGTCTGCTGCTGTGCCGGCGTCATCAGCTGGAACAGGCGCCGCGGCTGGTCGAAGTAGTCGGCGTCGTCCTCGCGGAAGTTCCAGAAATCGGCGTCGCCCGAGAGCTTCAGCGGCGGCTCGCGGTGGTCCGGCTGCTGCTGCCATTGCGAGAAGCTGTTCGGCTCGTAGTGCAGCTGGCTGCCGTAGTTGCCGTCCACCCGCATCGCGCCGTCGCGGTGGTTGCTGTGCACCGGGCAGCGCGCCGCGTTCACCGGGATCTGGTGGTGGTTCACCCCCAGGCGGTAGCGCTGCGCGTCGCTGTACGCGAACAGCCGCGCCTGCAGCATCTTGTCCGGCGACACGCTGATCCCCGGCACCAGGTTGTTCGGCGCGAAGGCCGACTGCTCCACCTCGGCGAAGAAGTTCTGCGGGTTGCGGTTCAGCTCGACCACGCCCACCTCGATCAGCGGGTAGTCCTTCTTCAGCCACACCTTGGTCAGGTCGAACGGGTTCTGCCCGTGCGTCGCCGCATCGGCCTCGGGCATGACCTGGATGTACATCGTCCAGCGCGGGTGGTCGCCGCGCTCGATCGCGTCGTACAGGTCGCGCTGGTGGCTCTCGCGGTCGCGCCCGATCAGTTCCTGCGCCTCGGCGTCGCTCAGGTTCTTGATGCCCTGCTGCGTCTTGAAGTGGAACTTCACCCAGAAGCGCTCGCCCGCGTCGTTCCAGAAGCTGTAAGTGTGCGAGCCGAAGCCGTCCATGTGCCGGTAGGTCGCCGGGATGCCGCGCTCGCTCATCACGATGGTCACCTGGTGCAGCGCCTCGGGCAGCAGCGTCCAGAAATCCCAGTTGTGGCTCGCGCTGCGCAGGTTGGTGCGCGGGTCGCGCTTCACCGCCTTGTTCAGGTCCGGGAACTTGCGGGGATCGCGCACGAAGAACACCGGCGTGTTGTTGCCCACCAGGTCCCAGTTGCCTTCCTCGGTGTAGAACTTCAGCGCGAAGCCGCGGATGTCGCGCTCGGCATCGGCCGCGCCCCGCTCGCCGGCCACCGTCGTGAAGCGCGCGAACATCTCCGTCTTCTTGCCCACCTCGGAGAAGATCTTCGCCCGCGTGTACCGGCTGATGTCCTGCGTCACCGTGAACGTGCCATACGCGCCCGAGCCCTTGGCGTGCATGCGCCGCTCCGGGATGACCTCGCGGTTCAGGTTCGCCAGCTTCTCGATCAGCCACACGTCCTGCATCAGCAGCGGGCCGCGCGGGCCGGCGCTCAGGCTGTTCTGGTTGTCGACCACCGGCGCCCCGAAGGCGGTGGTGAGGTGCGTGACCGGGCACTTGGCGGATTGGTCGTTCATCTTGTGTTCCAGGGGGTGAGTTCGTCGAGGCCTCCAATTTATGGAAGGCCGCCACGACGGTCTAATTGATTGCCCAAATGCCGGCGATTGGCACCGCCGGCTAACATCGCCCGATGAGCATCGTCCTCGAGTACACGGTCGGGGCCGCCGAGCGGCGCGCCCTCTTCGGCGCCCTCAACCCGGCCTCGTTCCGCCAGTACCGCGGCGTGCGCATCGGCGAGGCCGCGGTGTCGCTGATCGCCGTGGCCTTCGGCCTTTACGCCGCCCAGCAGGCGAGGCTGCTCGCCGTCGGGGCCCTCATCGGCTGCATCGGGCTCTACCACGTCGTGCAACTGCTGCTGACCCGCCGCCAGTTCGACGCGATCGCCACCGCCTCGGCCGTCGCGGGCGAAGACCGCCATGTCCGCCTGACCATCGACGAGACCGGCCTGCGCGAGCTCTGCGAAGGCATCGAGTCGTTCGCGCCGTGGAGCGCCGTGCGCTCGTTCACCGATGTCGGCGAGACGCTCGTCCTCAAGCTCGCAGGCGGCCTCTGGGCCCTGGTCCCGCACGCCGCCTTCGAGGGGCGCGACGATCTTCCGCTCCCCGCCTTCCACGACCTCCTCGCCCGCAAGGCCATCCCCGGCCGCAGTGCTTCCTTGTAGTACAGTTCTCGAATGAGAATTGATCGCATTTGATGGCATGGCGCCGGGTCCGGTGGTCTCGCGCATCGCGGCCAGCGTCCTGGGCGGCTGGGCCTTCGTCTGGGGCTGCGTGACGCTGGGCATCGCGCTGCTGCTGCGCGCCGGCCTGACGTATGCGGATGCGCGCACGCTGACCTACCTGCTCGCCTTCCTGGTCTACCTCGCCGCCTTCTGCTGGGCCTTCGCGGCGCGCAGCGCCTGGCGCGTGTGGGGCGTGCTGCTCGGCGGCGGCGCCGCGATGACGGCGCTGGCCGCATGGCTCGTGCGCGCGGCACCTTAGGAGTCCCTCGTGTTCGCCACCTTCCGACTCTCGATGGCCTGGCTGCACACCTGGTTCGGCCTGGTGCTGGGCTACCTGCTGATGGTGATCTTCTTCTTCGGCTCGCTGTCGGTGTTCGACCGCGAGATCGACCGCTGGGCGATCCCGCAGACGCGCTTCGCGCCGCAGCCCATGCCCTCGTTCGACACCCTGCTCGCGCCGATCTTCGCGCGCATGGTGCCCGAGGCCCACGAGCTCGAGGAGGCGCGCGCCCGCGTCGGCGGCCCGCTGCCGGCCGAGCTGCCGCCGCTGAACTGGGGCGCGTACACCACGCACCGCGACCCGGTGCTCGCGATGTACGCCGAGTACGCGGTGACGAACAACCCGACCGACCCGGACGACCATGTGCACGGCCACATCACGATCGACCCGCGCACCGGCCAGGTCCTGCCCGATGACCAGCTCAAGATCGGCAGCGACTTCTTCTACCCGCTGCACTACAGCCTGCACCTCGGATGGAAGGACCTCGGCTACTGGGTCGTCGGCTTCGCGGCGCTGGTGATGCTCGCGGCGCTGGTCTCGGGCGTGGTGATCCACCGCCGCCTGTTCCGCGAGTTCTTCACCTTCCGGCCGCGCAAGCACCTGCAGCGCAGCACGCTGGACCTGCACAACCTGACCGGCGTGGTCGCGCTGCCCTTCCACTTCTTCTTCGCGCTGACCGGGCTCACGGTGTTCGCGAGCATCTACCTGCCGGTCTCCGAGACGATGCTCAAGCCGCAGGCCCAGGCCGCCGCGATGGCCGAGGCCCAGGGCATGGGGCTCGACTTCAAGCCCTCGGGCGTGAAGGCGCCGCTCGCCTCGGTGGATGCGATGGTGCGCGAGGCCAAGCGCCGCTGGGCCGCGCGCGGCATGCCGGGCGAGGTCGGCTACCTCTACGTCAACCACGTCGGCGACCGCAACAGCTACGTCACCCTCTACCGCGCCGGCAGCGACCGCGTGACGCTCGTCGGCCAGCCCATCCACTTCGACGGCCCGAGCGGCCGCGTCGTGCACGAGGCGCCGCCGCCCAGCCTGATCGCGAGCGTCAACGACTTCCTCACCGGCCTGCACCTGCAGCATTTCGAGCACTGGCTGCTGCGCTGGTTCTACGTGCTGGGCGGGCTGACCGGCTGTGCCTGCATCGCCACCGGCTTCATCTTCTTCGTCGAGAAGCGCAAGCGCCAGCATGCCCGGGCGGGGAGCCTCGGAGCGCGCTGGGCGGACGCGATGGCCGTCACCGCGGTCACCGGCATGCTGCTCGCGACCTTGTCGATGCTGGTGGCCAACCGCCTGCTGCCCGCCGACCTGGCGCAGCGTGCCGACTGGGAGAAGGGCGTGTTCTGGGGCGCCTGGCTGCTCGCCTGGGGCCATGCGGTGGCCCGCAGCGGGCCGGTGCGGCAGGCGCGCCTGTCGCCGGCCTGGCGCGAGCAGTGCTGGGCTGCCGCGGGGTTCGCGCTGGGCGCGGTCGGGCTGAACTGGGCCACCACCGGCGACCACCTGCTGAAGACGCTGGGGGCGCGCTACTGGCCGGTCGCGGGGATGGACCTGGTGCTGCTCGTCGTGGCGGGGCTGGCCGCAACCGCGGCGCTGACGCTGCGACGGCGCGAGCGGGCCGCGCAGCCGCAGGCCGCGCCGGTCCTGCCCGCGGAGGCGGCCCATGGCTGAGGCCGCGCTGCTCGCGCTTGCGTGGGGTCTCAGCGCCTGCGGCCTGGCCTGGCTCGCGCTCGCGATGGAGTCGCACTGGCAGCAAGTGCGGGCCGTGGACACCGCACCGTCGCCGCGCACCGTGCGCCTGCTGCGCGGCCTCGGCGCGGCCGCCCTCGTCGCCTCGCTGCTTGCCTGCCTGCAGGCCGACCACGCCACGATGGCGGTGCTCGTCTGGGTGATGTCGATCAGCGGCGGCGCGCTGCTTGTCGCCTTCGCGCTGGCCTGGCGGCCGCGCAGCCTCGCCTGGCTGGCCGGGCCTCTCAGTTGAGAGTTATTCGCATCTATACTGCCGGCCATTCCGCCCATCGCTGACCGCGATGGCATGCACCTGCCAGCCTTCCTGCCAGCCCGTGCGTCGCGCGTTCCCGCGCCTTCCACGAGCCCTGGCCCATGAAGTCCCTGTCCCGCCGTGCGCTGCGCCCGGCCTCTTTCGTCCTGCTGCCCCTGGCCGCCTGCTGCGGCAGCGTGGCCGCCCAGCTTGCGCCGCCCGAGGCAGCGGCCAGTGCCCCGGCCGCTGAAGTCACGCTGCCTTCGATCCGCGTCAAGGCGGCCGCCGACACCGAGCGCGCCACCGGTCCGGTCGACGGCTACCGGGCTCGCCGCAGCAGCACGGCGACGCGGACCGACACGCCGCTGAACGAGTTGCCGCAGTCGATCTCGGTCGTCACCGCCGACCAGATCCGCGACCAGGGCGCGAAGACGATGCAGGAGGTGCTGCGCTACAGCGCCGGCGTGCGCTCCGACATGTACGGCCTGGACAACCGCGGCGACTGGTTCACGCTGCGCGGCGGCAGTGAGGGCTCGACCCTGCTCGACGGCCTGCGCCTGCCGCTCACCGGCTGGTACGGCGTGGTGCGCAACGAGCCCCATGCCTTCGAGCGCGTCGAGGTGCTGCGCGGCCCGGCTTCGGTGATGGCCGGCCAGAACGGCCCCGGCGGTGTCGTCAACCTGGTCTCCAAGCGCCCGCAGGCCGAGGCGATGCGCGAGGTGCAGCTGCAGCTCGGCAACGAGCGCCACCGGCAGGCCGCCCTCGACCTCACCGGCCCGCTCGCCGAGGACGGTTCGCTGCTCTACCGCCTGGTCGCCTTGCACAAGGACAGCGGCACCCAGGTGCAGCATGCCGACGAGCGCCGCAGCTACGTCGCGCCCTCGCTGACCTGGAAGCCGCGCCACGGCACCACGCTGACGGTCTACGCCGAGTACCAGAAGGATTTCTCCGGCAACGTCAACGGCTTCTTCCCGATCGTCGGCACGCTGCGGCCCGGCCCGAACGGCACGATCCCGGTCGAAACCTTCATCGGCGAGCCGGCCTGGGACCGCTACGGCGGCGAACGCCGGCGCGTGGGCTACGAGTTCGAGCAGCGGCTCGACGATCGCTGGACGCTGCGCCACCACCTGCGCCACGACCGCGTCGACGGTGGCCAGCGCTCGATGTACGCCGCCTGGTACGACGGCTTCCGCAATGCCGACGGCACGGCCAACGAGAACGGCCGCTACCTGAACCGCCAGTACTACTTCACCGACGACAGCGGCCGCATCACCAACGCCGACCTGTTGCTCGAAGGCAAGCTCGTGCTGGGCGGCCTGCAGCACACGCTGCTCGCCGGCGTGGACTTCATGCGCAGCCGCAACGGCCAGCGCAGCTCCGACGATGCGCCGGCGACGCCGCTGGACGTCTACGACCCGGTCTACGGCAGCTTCCCCGAGCCCGACTTCCACGGCCGGCCGACCAACTTCACCGAGACCCGGGTGCGCAACCTGGGCGTGCTGGTGCAGGACCAGGTCCGACTCGACGAGCACTGGATCGTCGTTGCCGGCCTGCGCCACGACAGCGCGCGCACGAGTGCCAACGGCTGGTCGAGCAGCGGTGCCGACACCGGCACGCCCGAGCGCCGCGACAGCGCGAACAGCCAGAACCTCGGCGTGGTCTACCGCGCCGGCGCCTGGTCGCCCTACCTGGGCTACTCCGAGTCCTTTGAACCGGTGTCCGGCACCGATTTCTTCGGCGGCGGCTTCAAGCCCAAGCGCGGCAAGCAGTTCGAGGCCGGGGTGAAGTGGTCGGCCGCCGAGCAGGGCGTCACGGCCTCGGCCGCGGCCTACCGGCTGAAGGAGACCGACCGCCTGACCACCGACCCGGACCCGGCGCACACCGGCTACTCGGTGCAGCGCGGCGAGGTCACGGTGGACGGCGTCGAGCTGGACCTGAACGCGGCCCTGCGCGCCTGGGACCTGATCGCGAGCTACACCCGCATGAAGGCGCGGCAGACCGAGGCAAGCGGCAGCGACGCCGTGAACTACCTCGGCAAGCAGTTGAGCGGCATCCCGAAGGACATGGCCTCGGCCTGGGCGGTCTTCAAGTTCGGCTCGCTCGGCCTGCCCGCGCTGCGGGGCCTGCGCGCCGGGGCCGGCGTGCGCTACGTCGGCAGCACCTCGGACGGCGCGGACAAGACGGACACGCCTTCGTACACGCTGGTCGACCTGATGCTGTCGCACGATGCCGGCCCCTGGCGCGTGGCGCTGAACGTCAGCAACGCGACCGACAAGACCTACATCGCGACCTGCCTGGAGCGCGGCGACTGCTGGTACGGCAGCCGACGCAAGGCGGTTGCGACGGTCGCCTACCGCTGGTAGCCCGGATGACAATCCGGGGATCGTCGGTCACTGCGGCGGCTGCTCCCGGATTCCGCTGCGCTGCATCCGGGCTACAGACGACAGGCCCGGGGTGCCGGGATGGCGGTTCAAACGGCAGTGGCGAGCGCCACGGCGTCCGCGCCGGCCGGGATGCGCATCGGGGCTGATGCGTCCGTCGCCGCGCGCCACACCGCCTGCGCCACGTCCTGGGCATGCGTGACCGGCGTCGTCGTGTCCCGCACGCCCGCGTAGACGCGCTGCAGCATCGCCTCGTAGGCCGGCGGCACCTGGCCCTGCATGCGCGGGCGGGCGTTCTCGCCGAAGCGCGTTTCCGGCGAACGCCCCGGCAGCACCAGCCGCGCGCGCACGCCCAGCGGCTCCAGCTCCAGCGCCAGCGACTCGGTGAACGCATTCACCGCCGCCTTGCTCGCCGTGTACACCGACAGCAGCGGCAGCGGCTTCAGGGTCACCGACGAGGTGACGTTCACGACCACGCCCGCGCCGCGCGCCCGGAACTGCGGTAGCACCGCCTGGGTCAGCGCGATCGTGCCCAGCGTGTTGGTCTCGAAGACCTCGCGCGCCGCGTCCATCGTGACGGCCTCCAGCGGGGTCAGCACCCCGATGCCGGCGTTGTTGACCAGCACGTCGACCGGGCCGGCCTCGGCCACCGCTTGCCGGATGCCCTGCGCATCGGTGACGTCGAGCGCGATCACGCGCAGCCGCGGCGAGGGCGGAAAGAGGTCGTCGCGCGGCGTGCGCATGGTCGCGACGACGTTCCACTCGCGCTCGAGGAAGAGGCGCGCGATCTCGAGGCCGAAACCGGACGAGCAGCCGGTGATGAGGACGGTGTTCATGTGGGATTCCATGGGAAGGTTGCGATGACGGCACGATAGGCCGCACCGGTCGGACTGACTACAATGCGGAGTCCAAGATTCATTCGCAGGAGTCCGGCCATGGTGGACCCCCTCGCCGAGGTCGTCACGCTGCTCCAGCCGGGCGCGCCGTTTTCCAAGGTGGTCAGCGGCGCCGGTCGCTGGAGCGTGCGCCGCACCGAATACGGCCAGCCCTTCTACTGCGTGATCCTCGAAGGCCGCAGCCGCCTCGCGGTCGACGGCCATGAGCCCCTCGAACTGCAGGCCGGCGATTTCGTGCTGGTCCCGTCCGCGCCGGGCTTCACGATGTCGGGTGTGGGCCCGGGCGCGGCGCCGCGCGCGCCCGACGACCCGCCGCCGGTCTGCCGGCTGCAGGGCGAGATCCGCCACGGTCGCCAGAGCGGCCTGCCCGACGTGCGCCTGCTGGTCGGCCATTGCGTGTTCGGCTCGCCCGACGCGGCCCTGCTGGTCTCGCTGCTGCCGCAGCGGGTGCATGTGCGCGGCGAAGCGCGCCTCACCACGCTCGTGAAGCTCGTCGTCGACGAATCGCGCGCGCTGCGGCCGGCGCGCGAGGTGGTGCTCGCGCGCCTGATGGAGGTGCTGCTGATCGAGGCCCTGAGGTCGACGGCCGGCACCGAGGCCTCGCCCGGCCTGGCGCGCGGGCTGGCCGACACGCGCCTCGCGGCGGCGATCCGCGCCCTGCACGAGAACCCGACCCGCGCCTGGACAGTGGTCGAACTCGCGAAGGAGGCGGCGCTCTCGCGCTCGGCCTTCTTCGATCGCTTCAGCCGCGCCGTCGGCGTTGCCCCGATGGAATACCTGCTCGCCTGGCGCATGGCCCTGGCAAAGGACCTGCTGCGGCGGCGCGAGGGCGGCGTAGCCGAGGTCGCCGAGCGCGTCGGCTACGGCTCGGCCAGCGCGTTCAGCGTGGCCTTCACGCGGCATGTGGGCGTGTCGCCGGCGCGCTATGCGCGCGCGCCGTTGGCGCCCCAAGACGGCTAGGCGGATGCGTCTCGAAGTGCGACCAGTTGCTCGGCCAACGCTGCCACGACGGCGCGGTCGTCGAACAGCGCCTTCCGCGCCGATGCAATGCGCCGCCGGACGCTGTCGCGCAAGCTGCGGTCGCTGCAGAGCTGCTCGACCAGCGATACGAAGCGCTCGTCGGTGTCGGCCACCCACTCGCCCAGGCCGGCCTGGCGGAGGATCGCACTGGCGAAGCGGCCACGCATGAACTCACCTTCCCAGGCGACGATGGGCGTGCCACGCTCGACCGCCTGCATCGTGGTGTTGAAGCCGGAGAAGCCCACGCTGTCGAGGTAGACGGCGGCGCGGTCGAGCAGACCGAAGAAGCGCGGCTGGCTCTGCCAAGGGATGAATCGGACGGATGCGTCGAACGGCAGCCCTGCGGCCTCGAAGGACTTGCGCAGTCGCACTTCGAACAACTCGGCGAGTCGCTCCGGCTGCGCCTTGAAGAACACAAGCTTGGCGGACGGGCAGCGCCGCGCAATCTCGACCAGCAGCCGGTCGTCCCGAGGCGCGTACTTGAACGGCGTACCGGCGCACACGATCAGGGTGTCGTCGGGGCTGATGCGCCAGGCGGCGAGATCGGGGGTGCTCGCCTGGACACCGTAGGGGCGGTAGCAGCATCCCAGCCGCGGCAACGCAATCAGCTTTTCCGTGTAGTGCTCCTGGGCGCCGTCGGGCTCGAAGGCTTCGGCGCTGAGGTAGGCATCGATCGTCGGCAGGCCGCTGGTGAGCGGATGGCCCCAGCTGGCGCCCTGAGCCGGCGCCAGCCGCAGGCTCGCCAGCCGCGTGGTCGTCGAGTCCATGCCGATCTCGGGGTACAGGAGGACGTCGCAGCGCGCGTCGGAGATCGCCTTGGCCCAGACGGGCCAGTCACCCAGCCCCTCGACCATGCGCGCGACCCGACGCTTCGCCCACTCGGTTTCGGCGTCGCGTCCGCCGCCGGTGTGGAAGACGTGCAATTCGAACTTGGACGGATCGAGGTGTTCGATCCAGCCGCGAATGATCGCATTCCAGACGGAATGGGTGTGCACGTGGGAGGACACGATGCCGACGCGGCACTTCGCGCTCCCCGCACCGGCCGGCTTCGGCACGCCGACCTTGCGCGCCCAGGCGGACATGAGCGAGGTGCAGAGACCCCCGTATTCCGCGAGCGTGAGCCGGTGGTTGCGCGGGATGTAGGCGAGGTAGAACGGTTGTTGGGCGCCCACGGCGCGTTGGCCTTCCGCGTCGGCATGGCTTCGGAACCAGGCCTTGAGCTTCGTGAGTTCGCGCCGGAAATTCTCCACGGCGGCATCCTGCTCCGCCGTCGACTGCGCGACGGCAGGCAACTGGGCCATCGCGGCCCCCCATCGTGCTGCGACGAGTCCCGGCTCGATCCGTACCGCCGCCTGGTACGCCTTGTCGGCCTGGAATGAGAGCCCGAGGGCCATCGATGCGTTGCCGAGCCAGTAGTGCGCATTGGCATCCTTCGGATGTGCGGCCGTGTAGGAGCGAAGCAGTTCGGCAGCTTCCTGCCAACGGCGTTGGTCGGCACAGACCAGGCCCAGGGTGTAGCTGGCAGAGAGCAAGCCGGGCTCCACCTGCAGCGCGGCCGTGAGCAGTCGCCGTGCCTCGTCCAGTTGGCCGCGCTGATGCATCACGCCCCCCAGTTGCTGGAGCGCGTCGGCGTGGTCGGGCGCCGTGGCAATCGCTCGCCTGTAGTGCTGGACGGCTTCGTCGACCCGGCCTCGCGAGCGCAAAATGTTGGCGAGTTGGACATTCGCATCCGGATGCGCGGGTTCGAGTTCCAGCGCTGTCGCCAGGTGACCGAGCGCCTCGTCTTCGCGCCGTCCCGCCCCTGCCAGCGAGGCGAGCTCCACCCACGGATCGGCGCTGGCGGGATGCGCGGCGGCAGCGCGCTTGAAGGTCACGACCGCATCGGCGCGCCGGCCGGTCGCGGCCTGGGCACGGCCGCGCGCGAGTTGCAGGCCCAAGTGATCCGGTGCGGAGGCCAGCGCGGCGTCGAGGCGCCGCAGCGCTTCGAGGGCATGGCCGCGATCGATCGCGACCAACGCCAGCACCCACTGGGCCTCAAGATCGCCGGGTGCCGCCTCGAGCACGGCACGAGCCGCCTTCTCGGCATCGGCCGGGCGCTGCCGAAGGTAGAGGGCGCGTGGCCCAACGGGCTCCGGCGCAGGGGGCGTCGGATCTCCGCCGCCGGGCTCCGGGACGGCCGCCGATGGCGACGCTACCGTCTGCGACGATGCAGGCGAGATCCTGCTCTTCAGCCAGCGCAGCATCGCGCTCACGTTCCCGGCAGGGAGGACAGGGCGACGAGCCGCACGACGTCGCGAGAGAACTGCTGCCGAAATGCTTCGGGATACCCCTCCTCCTCCAGCAAGGCCATGAGTCGGGTGCCGAGGCGTGCTTTTTGATAGACGTTCAATCGATTCGACCCTGCGAAGCTGCGAGCCTGGCGGTCCAGGAAGGCCTTGAACTGCTCGCGCTGCTTGACGGCGGATCGTGCCTCGCTGTCGAGGCTGGCCGGCGGCTGCAGTCGCTTCAGTTCGCGGAGAACCTGGCCCGCGAAGGCGTCACCCTGGGTGGTATCGAAGAAGTTCTTGAACATGCGCTTAGAGTTTCGTTGCGTCCGCCGGCTCTGCTCGGGGGCGCCGGCGATATTAGGGCATTCCATCCTCGCCACCAGGCCGTTGCCGCACCCATCCCATCGACGCCGCCAGGTTGACGCGCCAGCGCAGGCTCATCGTGGCGATGCCCGCCAGGTGGGCGAACACCGCGACCATCAGCGCATCGGCGAGCCAGGCATGCACCGTGTGCACCCGCTCATCGCCCCAGAACGCATCGAGCCGGCTCATCCAGCCGCTCAGGCCGAGCGCCAGCACCAGCGTCCACAGCAGCCAGATCATCCACACGCCCAGCGGGTTGTGGCCGGCGGTGCGCGGCGCGCCGGCGCGCAGGTAGGCCAGGGTGCGGGCGGGCGAGGGGCGCAGCGCCGCGAGGCCGCTCGGGCCACCGCGATGCAGCGCCGCCCACAGCAGGCGCGCCAGCACGACCCCCATGGCGACATAGCCCGCGCGGCGGTGCCACAGGTCGCCGTCGTCGCGCACCAGGTTCAGCAGCACCAGCGCCGCGAGCGCCGCATGCAGGAGGCGCACTGCGGCATCCCAGGCCGGCACGCGGCCGCCCGTGGCCATCGTCCGCCTACTTCTCGACCTCGGACTTCACCGGCTCCAGGGTCTTGGCGTCGAAGTAGATCTCGACCTTCTTGCCGTCCTTGTTCTTGCCGTAGATCTCGTAGCAGTTGCCGTCGACCTTGAACTTCCTGATCGTGTAGCCCTGCGATTCGATCCTGGCCTTGGCATCGGCCTCCTTCATCCACTCGGCTTTCGGGTAGGCCTTGCAGTCGGCCTTGGCCCAGGCCGCCACCGGGCCCGCCAGCGCGGCCCCGGCGAGGGCCGCAACGAACAGCTGCTTCATCGGAATCCTCCTTGGGCGTCGAACGTGCGGCGCAGTCTACTGCGACCGGCGTCCGGCCCCGGTCGGGATCACCCCGCTTCGCGCGCCAGCCAGGCGGCCGCCGATTCGGGCGTCAGGCGGAAGCCGGCCTCGACGCGGCGGCGGGCGCATTCGCGGCCGTCGGCATCGCGCCCGACCAGCGTCGCATAGGGCTCGTCCTCGTCCGGCACGATGTCGAGCGTGACGACGAAGCTGCCGGCCTCGGTGACGACGGACACCCGCTTGTGCAGCCGCGCCTGCAGCTGCTGCTCGTGGCGCCGCCGCACCTCGTGCGCGGCCTTGACCAGGGTGTGGAAAGCCGGCGCGTCCAGCGGCTTCGGGTTCTTCTTGTCGCGGCCCATGGTCCAGGGGCCGACCAGCGCGGGCTCGGATTCGCCGCGCAGCGTCATCGCCACCGCCCAGCCGTCGTCGTCCTCGTTCTTGATGACCTGGGCGATCCAGGTCTCGTCTTCCCAGCGGCGGTCTTCCTGGATCAGTTCGAGCGTGTCGTCGAGGACGTCGGTGTCGGTCATGGCAAGCGTTGCAAGAGCTGTGATGGATGCGATGCTACTGGATATGCATACAGTTGTCATGCCGGGAACGTGCCTTGCCCGTCGGGGGGAACCGACGATGAAGGAGAAGCCCATGAGCAACGCCCTGTTTGCCTTCGACGATCCCGCGGACGGCCAGCGCGCCGCCGACCGCCTGCGCGCCGCCTTGCCGGCCGTCGAACTGCACACCCGCGGGGACGGCCCGCACCATGCGATCGCCGCCGAGGCCGACGAGCTCGCCACCGGTGGCTTCCTCACCAACCTGCTGGACCTCTTCCAGGGCGTGTTCGAGTGGGGGGCCTCGCCGCACGACGCGAGCAGCTTCGCCGAGGTGGTGCGCCGCGGCGGCGCGGTGCTGAGCGTGGTCGCCGAGACCGATGCCCAGTGCGACCGCGCCGACGAGGTCGCCGCCGAGGAAGGCTGCCGCCTGCGCACCGGCTGGGGCGATGCTCCTCAGGCTGGGGAGGCCGCCGTGAGCAGCCAGGACCGGAACGCCTCCCAGGCCGGCGTGGCGGGGCGCGACTTCAAGCGCGTGAGCCAGTAGCGGCCGAGCGACACGCCGAGCGCGAAGGGCTGCACCAGGCGCTCGGTGCGCAGTTCCTCGCCGAACATCGCCGGCGGCAGCAGGGCGACGCCCGCCCCCTGCACCGCCGCCGCGGCCATCGTGATCGAGGAGTCGAACACCGGCCCGTGCAGCAGCGGCGTCGCGAGGCCCGCGGCGCCGCACCAGCGGCTCCATTCGTCGGCGCGGTACGAGCGCAGCAGCGTCTCGCCGGCCAGGTCCGCCGGCGTGCGCAGGCGCTGCGCGATGGCAGGCGTGCACACCGGCGCCAGCGGCGCTTCCATCAGCGGCTCGGCATCGGTGCCGTGCCAGGCACCGTCGCCGAAGCGGATCGCGCCGTCCAGCCCCTCGGCCGCGAGGTCGACGCGGTTGTTGTTCGTCAGCAGCCGCAGGTCGACGAAGGGATGGTCGCGCCGGAACGCCGGCAGCCGCGGCAGCAGCCAGCCGACCGCGAAGGTGCCGACGGCGGCGATCGTCAGCACCTCGCGCGGCTGCCCGTCCGCGAACTGCGCCAGCACCGCCTGCATGCGCCCGAAGCTGTCGCTCAGCAGCGGCAACAGCGCCGCGCCTTCGTCGGTGAGCGCCAGGCCGCGCGGCAGGCGACGGAACAAGGGGCGCGCGAGCCGCTCTTCCAGGTTCTTCACCTGGGCGCTGACGGCGTTCTGCGTCACGCACAACTCCAGCGCGGCGCGCGTGAAGCTGAGGTGGCGCGCCGCGGCCTCGAAGGCGCGCAAGGCGTTGAGGGGCAATTGCATGCCCCAGTTTATCTGGGGTCTCGCCCCCGAAATGACGGTTTGAGCCGGGCCCCGGCGATGGCTATCGTGCGCGCTCTCCACCACTGAAAGAGGACATCCGATGGACCGCAGGGATTTCGGCCTGGCGCTCGCGCTGGGGCTGGGCACGACACAGAAAAGCTGGGGGCGTGGCGAGGCCGACCCCTGGGAGGCGATCGAGGCGCGCGTCGGCGGCCGGCTCGGCGTCGCCCTGCTCGACACCGCCGACGGCCGCCTGCAGGGCCATCGCCTGGACGAGCGTTTCCCGATGTGCAGCACCTTCAAGTGGCTGGCCGCGTCGGCGGTGCTGCAACGCGTGGATGCCGGCGAGGAGCGCCTGGACCGCCGCATCGTCTATGGGCGCGAGGTGCTGCTCCCCCACTCGCCGGTGAGCGAGAAGCACGTCGGCGGCGACGGGCTGAGCGTGGGCGAGCTGTGCGAGGCGGCGGTCACCGTCAGCGACAACGCCGCCGCCAACCTGCTGCTGGACAGCTTCGGCGGCCCGGCCGGCGTGACGCGCCACGCGCGTGCGCTGGGCGACACCGTGACGCGCCTGGACCGCACCGAGCCGGCCCTGAACGAGGGCACGCCCGGCGACCCGCGCGACACCACCACGCCGCGCGCGATGGCGCAGGCGTTGCGCAGCGCGGCGCTGGGCACGCGGCTGTCGCCGGCGAGCCGCGCCCAGCTGCTGCGCTGGATGGAGGCGGCGAGCACCGGCTTCGACCGGCTGCGCGCCGGCTTCCCGAAGGACTGGCGCGTCGCCGACAAGACCGGCACTGGCGAGCGCGGCACCAGCAACCATGTCGCGCTGGCGTGGCCGCCGGGGCGCGCGCCGCTGGTCGTCGCGGCCTACCTGACCGGCTCCGGCGCGTCGGGCAGGCAGCGCAATGCCGCGCTGGCCGAGGTGGGCCGTGCGGTGGCCGCAGGGGGGGCCGCGGGGATGGCCGGGCCCGCCGCCGCCGCGGCAAGCAGTGCGTCGATGCCCTCCGGCGCGACCGGCCGACTGTACAGGTAGCCCTGCGCGAAGTCGCAGCCCTGGGCCGCCAGGAAATCGCGCTGGGCCGCGGTCTCGATGCCCTCGGCCACGACCGCGAGCGACAGGCTGTGCGCCATCGAGATGATGGCGGTCGCGATGGCCGCGTCGTCGGCGCTGTCCGGCAGGTCCTTGACGAAGCTGCGATCGATCTTGAGCTTGCCGATGGGCAGGCGCTTCAGGTAGGCGAGCGAGGACAGGCCGGTGCCGAAATCGTCCACCGCTACCTGGATGCCGAGCGCGCGGATCGCCTCCAACTGGGCGATGTTGCTCGCCAGGTCCTCCACCATCGAGTGCTCGGTGAGCTCGATCTGCAGCGCCTGCGGGTCCGCACCCGAGGCCTGCAGCGCCGCCTCGACCTGGGCGCGCAGCCCGCGCCGGATCTGCAGCGCCGAGACGTTGACCGCGACGTGCAGCCGGTGGCCGGCGTCGTGCCAGGCCTTGAGCTGGCGGCAGGCCTCGTGCAGCACCCACTGGCCCAGGTCGACGATGGCGCCGCTCGCCTCGGCGATGGGGATGAACTCCACCGGCGACACCGCGCCGAGCTGCGGGTGCTCCCAGCGCAGCAGCGCCTCCACCCCCCGCATCCCGCCCGCCTGCAGGTCGTGGATCGGCTGGTACAGCAGGCGCAGCTGGCCGCGCGCGGCGGCCTCGCGCAGCCCGGACTCGATGCGCGTGCGGCGCGTCGCATCCTCGTGCATGCCGGGCTGGAACAGCGCGAAGGTGTTCTTGCCCAGGCGCTTGGCCTCGTACATCGCGGTGTCGGCAGCCATCACCAGCCCGGCCGCATCGGCCGCGTCGCGCGGGTAGTGCGCGATGCCGGCGCTGCCGCGCATGCGCAGCTGCTGGCCGGCCACCGCCAACGGCTCGTCGAAGGCCTGCATGGCCAGCCGCGCCAGCGCCTGCAGCTGGCGCGGGTCGTCGACGCGCGGCACCAGGATCACGAACTCGTCGCCGCCGAAGCGGAAGGCCACGTCGGTCGGCCGCATGAAGCGCGTCAGGCGCAGCGCCAGCGCGCGCAGCAACTCGTCGCCGGCGCCGTGGCCCCAGGTGTCGTTGACGACCTTGAAGTCGTCCAGGTCCAGCAGCAGCAGGGCAAAGCCGTCGCTCGATCGGCCGACGGTGGCGATCAGGCGCTGGATCTGCTCGTTCGCCGCATGGCGGTTCGGCAGGCCGGTCACCGGGTCGTAGTAGGCCAGTTCGTCGAGGCGTCTCTCGGTGCGGTCGATCTGGCGCCGGATGCCGATCGCGAGCGCGAAGGCGAGGGCGAAGGCCACCACGCTCACCAGCAGCGTGAGCGCGACGAAGGCGCCGACGCGCTCGTACAGCGGACGCAGGCTGGCCGTGAGCTGCAGGTGCCCGACCACGCGCTCGCCTTCGCGCACCGGCACGCGCACGTGCAGCTGGTTGCCGGCGTAGCGGTGGCCGTCCGACGCGAGCATCGACGGCGGGTCGGCGCGCTGCGTGCGCAGGCCGGGCTCGGTGTAGCTGGCGGTCGTGCGGCCCTGCAGGTCGCGCAGGTCGGCGCGCGCGATCGCGGCCGAGGCCTGCAGGCCGGCCAGCGTCTGCGCCGCGGCCGCGCGGTCGCCGAAGATCAGCGCGGCCGAGCTGTTGTCGGCGACGATGCGCGCCTGGGCGGTCAGGTCCTCGAGCAGCGCGCTGCGCAGCGAGAAGAACACGTAGGCGTCGAAGCCCAGCCCCGACACGAACAGTGCCGCGCTCACGCTCAGCGCGACGGCGCGCATCAGCCGGCGCCCGAGCTGCGGCCCGGTGGGCACGCGGAACGGGTCGCTGCGGCGTTCCGGCAGCATCTTCATTCGGTCACCGTGCGGGCGAGGCGCAGCAGCTTGGCGCTCAGCTGCAGGCGGGCCCGGCGGGCCGCCGGCAGGTTGACGTCGAACACCAGCCGGTTGCCGGCGCGGTGCAGCACGATGGCGGCCGTGCCGGACGCGGGCGCATCGCCGTCGGCCAGCAGCAGCGTGCCGGCGGCCGGGCGCACCGCGCGCGAGGCCGGGGCGTCGTCCAGCACCACCGCATGGCAGCCGGTGGTGGCGCCGCTGTCGGGCAGGTCGCGCACGTCCAGGTGCTGGCTGCGCACCGGGCGGCCTTCCAGCGCCTTCAGCGCCGGCTGCATCGCATGGGTGCGCGCGACGCAGACGGCGAGCGAGGGCGCCTGCGGCGGCAGGGCCTCGGGCGGCCATTCGACGAACAGCAGCAGGTTGAACACGATCGCCGCCTTCAGCTCCTGCTCCTCGACCGCGCCGGTCCCGGCCTGCGCGAAGGCGCCAGCGAGCAGCAGCGCGCCGCCGAGCAGGCCCAGGCGCCAGGCGCGGCCGCGCGTCGCGAGGAAGGGGGGTACTGCCGCGCGCATGGGGCTAGAAGCTCCACTCCGCGCCGACGAACAGGCTGCGGCCGTCCTGCGGGGCGACCGGCTGCAGGACCGAGTCGCCGCCCGGGTCGTCGGGGCGGCGGTCCAGCAGGTCGCGCACGCTCGCCGAGAAGCGGCCGTGCCCGTCGCCGAAGCCGCTCGAGAACGTGAGCTGCGTCGTGCCGTAGCCGGGCACCGCGCCGCGCCGGGCCACGAGCAGGGCCTGCAGGCCGGCGGTCCAGCCGCCGGCCACCGGCGCAATCAACATCAGCTTGCCCATGTGGCGCGGGTTGCGCGAGCCGAGGTCCAGGCCCGACATGTCCTTCACCTGCTCCAGGCTGTAGTTGGCGCGCAGGTGCACGCCGCCGGCGGCGGCCTGTTCCAGCTCGACCTCGAGCCCGCGGGCCCGCAGCGCGCCGGCGTTGTCGTAGACCAGCTGGTGGTCGGCCGGGTCGACCGCCTGCACCAGCAGCCGGTCGGCGCGCGTCTCGTGCAGCGCGACGGTCCAGCGCGTCGCCGCCGACGGGCGGTACTCGAGCACCGCCTCGCTGCCGCGCACCGATTCGTTCTGCAGCCGGTCGTTGCCCTTGTAGCCGACCGTGCCGGCGATCGCGTAGTGCGACTCGTAGGCATTCGGTGCGCGGAAGGCGCGGCCGTGGATCAGCTTGAGCACCAGCGTCTCGTCCGGGCGCGCGACCAGCGCGAGGCGCGGGCTCCACTGCGACGAGCGGGTGTCGCCGCGCAGGCGGTCGTAGCGCAGGCCGGTGGTCAGCGTCACGGCGGGCGCGAGGCTCCACTGGTCCTCGGCGAAGACCGACTCGCGCATGCTGCGCCGGCGGTCGTCGAGGTAGGGTTCCGACGCCGGGTCGACGTCGAGGTTGGACTGGTCGCGCCGCGGCGAGACCTGCAGGTCGGCGCCGAGGGCAAGCACATGGCCGGCGATGCGGGTGCCGACCCAGTTCGTCTCCAGCCCCCACCAGCGCGACTCGGCGCGGTCCTGGTTCAGCGTGACGGGCGGGTAGTCGACGACGAAGTCGCCGCGGAAGCGGTACTCGCCGGCATAGGCGCGCAGCTTCAGCGCATCGCCGTCGGCCAGCCGGTGCGCGAGCGTGAGGTCGGCCAGCGCGTAGGTGTCCCGGTAGGCGTTGCCCGGGTCGCCGAACACCGTGCCGGCGGTGGCCGACAGGCCCTTGACGCGGTCGGACCAGCGCAGGCTGCCGCTCAGCTCGCCCTGCTCGACCTTCAGCTCCAGGCGCTCGCCGCGCTCGTGGTCGGTGCGGTGGCTGGTGAGCCGGCTGCCGTCGCCGTCCGGGGCCGGATAGCGCGCATCGGTGCCGTTGCTGCGCCGGCTGCTGGCCGACAGCAGGATCGCGCCGTCATGGCCGAGCCGGTGCCGGCCGGTGAGGCGCAGGCCGCGTTCGGCGCCGCTGCCGCCCGCGGCCTCGAGTTCGCCGTCCGGGCCGCTGCCCGCGCGGCGCGTGACGATGTTCACGACGCCGAACAGCGCGTTGGCGCCATGCACCGCCGAACCCTGCCCGGGGATGAACTCGACGCGCTCGACCAGGGCCAGGTCGAGCGGCAGGCCGCTGTCCAGCACGGCCTGGTCGAACACCGTGTCGTTGACGCGGTTGCCGTCGATGAGCAGCAGGATGCGGGTGTTGTAGTCGCCTGCCGGCGCGAAGCCGCGCACGCCGATGTAGGCGTAGGTGCGGTCCGACGAGACCAGCACCCCGCGCACCGACTGCAGCACCTCGGCCAGGGTGCGCCAGCCCATGGCGCGGATCTCGTCGGCGGAGATGACGGTCGCGGACGAGGCGGACTGGCTGACGCGCAGCGGCCGCTTGGAGGCGGCGGAGACCTCCAGGTCGAGCAGCTGGTCGAGCGGGATCGAGGCGAGGTCGGGCGCGGCGCCGGCGCTGCAGGCACCGGCCAGCAGCACCAGGCCGACGAGGCGGCGCGGGGAGGGAAGGCGTGTCACGGGGCGTCGGATGGGCAAAGGGCGCCGCCCGCGGTCGCGGACGGCGCCCTTCCATATCGGCGCCCGGCCCCGGCGCTTGAGTCCGGCCGGGGGAGGGGTGTCCTTGCGGCTTACCAGCCGACGGTGACGATCATGCCGCGCGGTGTCGGATGCTCGAGCAGGGTGCTCTTGCTGCGCACGTCGTCGTAGCAGAAGCCGTAGGCCAGGCCGTCGATGCTGTGGTCGTGCCAGAACTTCGCGTAGTAGTTGGCCGGGCCGGTGGGGTAGTAGGCGGCCGAGTTGCTCCACTGCGACGGGTCGACGCTGATCAGCAGGTGGCGGTTGAAGGCGGCGGTGATCTGCGCCTGGATGACCTTCTCCTCGGCATTGCCGGTGGCCAGGCGGCCCGAGCCTTCCAGCACTTCCTGGGTGTTGGGCTTGCCGCGGATGTAGAGGTTCTGCGGCCCGCCGTCCTTGGAGAACACGAAGTCGCTGCCGATCACGCGGCCGCGGAAGGTGCCGGCCTCGGCGGTGAAGACGAGGTCGGTGCCGGCGTAGCGGCTCCACACCTGGTCGATGTACGGCTGCATGTAGTTGCCCTGCGCGCGGCCGGCGCCGAAGTTGCCCTTGGCCGGGGCGACGATGCGGTACGGGCGCTGCACCAGGCTGCGGAACTCGGCCTGCGGCAGGGCTTCGAAGTCGGCGAAGATCTGGGCGCGCGAGACGTTCTCGCCCAGCGTGCGGTCGTAGCCGTCCTTGCCGATCAGGCGCGTGCGCAGCGGGAAGCCGAACTGGTCGACGCGGGTGGTGTTGCCGTGGTAGCCGCCGTTGTCGACGGTGAACTCGATCCACTCGAAGTTGACGTCCTGGTTCGGGTCGGTCGGGTTGTTCATGTCCGGACCGGCGAAGCCCAGGCGGCCGTCCGCGGCCTGGTTGATCTTGATGTACATCGGCGAGCCGACGCTGATGAACATGCGGCCGGAGTCGATCTTCGGGATCGAGACCCAGCTGGCCTCGCTCAGGCGGTAGAAGTAGTTCGCGTAGGTCTGGCCGTTCTTCGCGAGGCGGTTGGCGGCGTTGTTGTCGCCGACCGCGGCGGGCACCAGGCGGCCGCTGCTGTCGACGTGGGCGAGGGCCTTGGTGGCCGGGTCGTAGCCGATGATCGACCAGTAGACCTGGCTGTCGGGCCAGGCGCCGTTGGTGCCGTTGGCGAGCTTGATGGTCATCACGCCGTTGCCCACCGGCAGGTCGACGTTGCCGCCGCCGCCCTGGCGCACGCGGAACGAGGACAGGATGTCGTTGAAGTTGACGTTGACCAGGTTGGGCGTGTCGCCGCTGAGCGAGAGGGTGCGGCCGCCGAAGTTGATGTCGTCGTAGAGGTCGACGGTGTAGCCGGCCTTGACCTTCACCGAGGAGGCGCGGTCGTTCCAGGTGCCGCCGATCCACGCGCTGTCGGCGTCGGCGCAGAACGAGGCGCCCTGGTAGTCGACGTGCTCGTAGAAGCAGACGTTGCCGCTCGCGGCCGGCGGCGGGGGCGTGGTGCCGCCGCCCACGGTGGCGGTGTAGCGCGGCGAGTCATAGGCCGGCGCGCCGTTGTTGTAGGTGAAGAAGTAGCCGAGGGTGTTGCCGGAGGCGACGCCGGTGACGACCTGCTCGTAGCGGGCGGCGCCGCTGTTGTAGCCCATGCGCAGGTTCTGCTGCGCGCCGCCGTTGACCTGGTAGTGGACATCGACCCAGGTGGTCGCGACGCTGGACTTGAACCAGATCGTCGCCGTGCTGCCGGACGAGGTGACGCCCTGCGTGAAATCGGCTGCGGCGGCCGGCGCCGCCCAGACCGCCAGCAGCGCGAACGCGGCCAGCAGCCATCCCCAGGTACTTCTTCTGATTCCCGCCATGATGTGTCCCTCGTTGGTCTGGTGCGCCCGACCGGGCCGCACGCTGAGGGGCGATTCTCGAATTGCCGCCCCGGCGCGGCGCACAGGGCTTGCAACCAAATGCGAGGGCGCTCAGAAAGCGCTTTCACGATGGCGGGGCCGCCCGGGCGTGGCCTGGTTCACAGGTATTCAGGTGGTCCTGTCCGTTGCGGTTGGGGAGGCCGGGCGACGAACCTTTTGTTGCAACTGGCGCGGGCCACCGTGAGCCGCCGGCGACTGCGGCGAGAATGCGCTCCGTTGCCAGCGTCCCAGGAGCCCGAATGACCGCCCCCGCTTCCACCCCTGTCGTCCTCGTTGCCGGTGGCACCGGCGCCCTTGGCGGTGCCGTGGCCCAGGCTTTTGTCGATGCCGGCGCGACGGTGATCGTCACCTATCGCCAGCGGCGCGGCTTCGACGAGCTGCAGAAGCAGCTGACCCCCGGGCCAGGCAGCCTGCTGGGCGTCGAGCTCGACGCCACCGACGAGGCGGCCGTGCGCGCCTGCGTGGCGACGCTGCTGACGCAGCACGGACGCCTCGACGCGATGGTCAATGCGATCGGCGGCTGGGCCGGCGGCATGCCGCTGTGGCAGCAGGAGGCGGGCGCCTTCGACCAGATGATCGACATGAACCTGCGGGCCACCCATGCGCTGCTGCGGGCCGTGGTGCCGGCGATGCAGGCGCGCGGCGCCGGCTCGCTGGTGAACGTGGCCGCGATGGCCGGCATCGCGCCGTCCTCCGGCTCGGCGATGTACGCGGCCTCGAAGGCGGCCGTGCTCGCGCTGATGGCCGCCCTGGCCGAGGAGCTCAAGGGCAGCGGCGTGCGCGCCAACTCCGTGCTGCCCGGCACCATCGACACGCCCGCCAACCGGCGTGCCATGCCCGACGCCGACTTCGGCGCCTGGACGGCGCCGGCCGACATCGCCCGCGTCATCGTCTACCTGTGCAGCGACGCGGCGCGCGCCGTGCACGGCGCGGCCATTCCGGTGCGCGGCGCGGCCTGACTGCTCAGCCCCGTTGGCGCCTGATCCAGGCGTCGAACTTGTGCAGCAGCTGGGTGCAGAACTCGCGCGACTTCTCGTCCGCGATCGTGCCGTCCGGCCCGAGCAGCTTGGCGACGTTGCCGATGTAGGCCTCGGGCTGCTGCAGCACCGGCATGTCGAGGAAGACCAGGCACTGGCGCAGGTGGTGGTTGCTGCCGAAGCCGCCGAGCGCCCCCGGCGAGCAGCTGACCACCGCCGCCGGCTTGCCCGACCACACGCTCTTGCCGTAAGGCCGCGAGCCGACATCGATCGCGTTCTTCAGCGCGCCCGGGATCGAGCGGTTGTATTCCGGCGTCGCGAACAGCACCGCGTCGGCCCGCGCCACGCGCTCGCGGAACGCCTTCCACGGCGCCGGCGGGTTCGCCTCGTCGTCCTCGTTGTAGAGCGGCAGCTCGCCGATGCCGAGGATCTCGATCTTCAGCGCCGGCGGGGCGATGGGTGCGAACGCCTTCACCAGGGCCCGCGTGTGCGACGCGCGCCGCAGGCTGCCGACGAGGGCGACGACGTCCAGGGAAGAGGGGCTGCTCATGCGCATGTCTCCTGGGTGCAGTGGACTGCGCAGCCTACGACAAGCGACCGGCTGGCGCCGCGACGTGGGGATTCAAGAGGCGCGATTGTTCTTGATTTGGCAATGATCAATTCCCAAAAGGGCGCTCGATGGATTCAGGGTTAACCACTAGAGTTCACTCCATCGCAACGACACACCCCAAGGAACCCGCCATGAACAGCAAGCTTCTCGTCGCCGCCTCCCTCGCCCTTGCCGCCCTCCACGGTGCTGCCTCGGCCGAAACCAGTTCCTATGCCGAAAGAATGCGCCTGATCGGCCGCACCCCGATGGCGAACGAAGTGGCGCCCGCCCAGTTCGTCGACAGCAACAGCGGCCAGCTGCTGAGCGCCGCCGAGCAGCGCGAGCAGCACGCCGCCCGCATGAGCCTGATCGGTCGCACGCCTGCCTTCGGCGAAACCGGCGCTGCCGCCGTGGTGCCGACGGTCAGCGTCGCCGCCAGCGCACAGCAGCAGTTCGAGCAGCGCATGAAGCTGATCGGCCGCACGGTGCAGTATGGCGAAGTGGCCGGCGATGCCGGCAACCAGCTGAGCGCCCAGCGCGGTGGTTCGCGCACCGCGCGTTGAGCCCCTGGCGTGCAACCTGACACGCTTGCGCGGGTCAGGTTGCAAGATGGCCGGTCGATATGGACTTCAGCACGCGGACGGCGGCTTCCAGCCGCGACGTGCGGGAGGTCGCGACCATGTCTTTCCTCGGCAACTTCACGATCGGCAAGCGGCTTGGCGCCGGCTTCCTGATCACGATCGCAGTCGCTGTTGCGATGGCCCTGTCGGCCCGCCAGCGAATGGCCACCACCAGCGAACAGGTCGGCGAGCTGACCAGCGGGGAGATCGCCAAGGTGGTGCAGCTCTCGCGCATGAAGGACAACCAGAACGTCGTCGCGCGCGGCGTGCGCAACCTGGTGCTGCTCTCGGACGAGGCCGGCATGCAGGCCGAGAAGAAGCGCATCGACGAGATGCGCGCGAAGAACGCAGAGATCATCGCCGGGCTCGAGGCCACGATGCGCAGCCCGGCGGCACGCGAGCTGCTGCAGGCGGTGTCCCGCACGCTGCCGCCGTACGAGAAGGCCTTGGACAAGGCGATTGCGCTCGGCCTGGCCAACGACGACGCGACGGCGACGACGGTGCTGCTGTCCGAGGTGCGCCCGGTGCAGAACGCCTATTTCAAGGCGGTCGACGCGCTGGTCGAGATGCAGCAGCAGGAAATGCGGCAGGTCGCCGGCGACATCCAGGCCGGCGCCCGCGCCGACAGCCTGGTCATGCTGGCGCTGGCCGCCCTGGCGGCCGTGTTCGGCGCGCTGATCGCCTGGGCGGTCACGCGATCCATCGTGCGGCCGCTGAAGCAGGCGGCGGCGGTGGCGGACCGGGTGAGTGCCGGCGACCTGAGCGAGGCCGTCGTCGCGGACGCGAGGGACGAGACCGGCCACCTGCTGCGCGCCCTGCAGCGCATGCGCGACAGCCTGGTGCAGATCGTCGGCAGCGTGCGCGGCAACGCCGAGAGCGTCGCGACGGCCAGCTCGCAGATCGCCCAGGGCAACCTGGACCTGAGCCAGCGCACCGAGGAGCAGGCCAGCGCGCTGCAGCAGACCGCGGCGACGATGGAGGAGCTGAGCGCCACGGTGCGCCACAACGCCGACAATGCGCGCCAGGCCAGCCAGCTGGCGCAGGGGGCGGCGCATGCCGCCACCGACGGCGGCGCGGTGGTCGGCCGCGTCGTGGACACCATGCGCGGCATCCACGGATCCTCGCGCCGCATCGCCGACATCGTCGGCGTGATCGACGGCATCGCCTTCCAGACCAACATCCTCGCGTTGAACGCGGCCGTCGAGGCGGCGCGCGCCGGCGAGCAGGGCCGCGGTTTCGCGGTGGTGGCCAGCGAGGTGCGCATGCTGGCGCAGCGCAGCGCGACGGCGGCGCGCGAGATCAAGGTGCTGATCGGCGACAGCGTGCAGCAGGTCGAGCAGGGGTCGGCGCTGGCCGACCAGGCCGGCCAGTCGATGCAGGAGATCGTCGCGGCGATCCGGCGCGTCAGCGACATCGTCGGCGAGATCAGCGCGGCGGCGGTGGAGCAGAGCTCGGGCGTGTCGCAGGTCGGCGATGCGGTGTCGCAGATGGACCAGACGACGCAGCAGAATGCCGCCCTCGTCGAGCAGGGCGCGGCCGCGGCGCAGAGCCTGCGCCAGCAGGCGCGGATGCTGGTCGAGGCGGTCGCGGTGTTCCGCCTCGGGGCGGCCTCGCAACCGGCCTAGGGCCGAGCGCCGGGCCGTCCAAGCCCGCGCAGGCGGGCTTGGAGCCGCGGCCCATGTTCCCCGCGGGCGAGGGGCCGTCATACCCGCACCGTCACGGCGCCCACCACGCTGGTCGCCGTGTCGACCTGCCAGAGCCGGCCTTCTCGGTCGAACAGCAGGCAGGCGCCGGCCATCAGCCGGGCCGCCACGCCGCTGTCGGCGGGCCATGCCGGCGCGGTGCCGTGCAACCGGCCGTGGGTGAGCGACAGCACGTGCCAGTGCACCCCATCGCCGTCCCGGATCGGCACCACGCACAGGTCCTCGCCCGTGCGGGCCGGCCCGGCCAGGGCTGCCGTGGACGACAGGTCCTGCACCACCGGCACCTCGGTGACCCGCCCCAGCAGATTGAGCCCGAGCGCCGGCGCCCGGCCCGACTCGTTGCGCAGCCACACCTCGATCGCCCCGCCCTTGGCGTAGGGCAGCAGCTGCGAGCCTTCGACGCCGCGATCCGCCAACGACTCGCCCCGCGCCAGCAGCCGGCGCTGCGGCAGCTGGTAGCGCCACAGCTGCAGGTGCCCCCGCTCGTCCACCAGCACCGCCTGCTCCGCCGAGCCCGACACCGCCAGCACGCGCACCTCGCCCGGCAGGTCGTCCACCTGCCACAGCACCTCGTGCAGCGAGCGCTGCGTGTCCAGCACGCACAGCCGGCGGCCGATGCCGACCGTCCAGGCGATGCCATCGAAGGTGTCGGTGAACGCGGTGAGGGCGGCCAGCCCCAGGTCGGTGGCCTGGCGCGACACCAGGTCCAGGCGACTCACGCGCCACAGCCGGTCGCGCGGTGCGAGGCCGAGCGCGACCCGGCGGTTGTGCGAGATCACCAGCCGTTCCGCCGGCACCGCGAAGCGCGACACGATGCGCCCGTGGACGTCGACGATCGCCGCCCCCGCCTCGCCCAGCGCGACCAGGCTGCGCCCGTCGTTCAGCGCCACCGCGTCCAGCAGCGGCAGGCCGCCGCCCTCGGGCAGCCGGCCCGGCGGCGAGGGCAGGTGGCCGTGCGGCGCCAGCGGCTGGCGCGGCACCACCGGCAGCGGGGTCGGCGGCAGGTCCGCGTCCAGCCACCGGTCCTGGCCGCGCTGCACCAGGCGCGCCAGCTCGGCCTGCGGCAGCCGGCCGCGCCCGGCGCCGTGGTCGGCGATCACGCCGCGCACCACCAGGCGCATGAGGCGCTGTGCGGTCGCGTCCTGCTGCTTCAGGGCGAGCAGGGCCTCGGCGAAGGCCGCGCGCTCGGCATGCTGTCGCGGGTCGCGCGCCAGGGCCTCGAAGCGGTCGGCGCAGTCGGCCAGCGTGTCGGGCAACAGCAGCGCGCGCTGCACCAGCGCACGCGCGCCCAGCGTGCCCCCTTCGGCCTCGGCCTTCAACAGCCAGTCGACGGCGAGGGCGCGTCGGGCCGCCACCGGCCACAGCGCGTCGACCGCGGCGAGCCAGTCGCCCTGCAGCGCCAGGCTCTGCGCCCACTCCTCGCGCAGCCGCGCGGCGGCGTCGGGCCAGCGCTTTTCGAGCTGCAGCACCGCGTCGCGGAAGGCGTTGTCGCGCCGCGCCACCGCGACCGCGCGGCGCCAGTCGCCGGCGAGGGCCTGGAGGCGCACGATCACGGCGGGCGGCTGGTCCCAGGCCAGCGCGAGTTCGGCGGCCTGGGCGAAGCGTTCCTTCTTCTCCAGGTAGTCCAGCGCCTCCTGGCGCGCCTGCAGCAGCTCGGCCAGCACGAACACCGCCTCGTCGATGCGGCCGGCGCGGTCGAGCTGCTCGAAGGTCCGGCGGTAGAGCGAGCGCAGATGCTCCTCGAACGCGTCGCCGAAGGAGATGCTGGTCGACGCCCCGCGCTGCGTGCCCAGCGACAGGTCCTTGCGCGCGCCCGGCGTGCCGAAGGCCTGGCCGAGCGAGCCGTCGCCGCCGAGCGGGATCGCATGGCGCAGCGCCTCGTCGAGCCGGCCCGACTCGAACATCTCCAGCATGCGGCGCATGTAGGCGGCCTGGCGACGGCCGATCAGCGCCGACAGGCGCGAGGTGAGCGCCAGCCGGGCCAGCCAGTGGCGCCAGGCCTGCGGGACGATGCGGTCCCGCGCGCGCGGCGGCAGCGGCGGGCTGGAAGGCGCGGGCGCCGCGCCGCCGTGCCCGGCGCCTGTCCCGGTTCCCTGCCCGAGGCCCGCCGCGCCGAAGCGGCCCACCTGGCGCACCAGCCAGGCCGTCAGCGCGATGATCGGCAGGACGAGCCAACCCAGGTCGTTGCCGCTCGCCGCACCCAGCGCCACCGCCGCGAGCCACAGCAGCGCGGCCAGCATCGCCCACTTGCGGACGAAGTGCGCGGCCGGACCGGGCGGGCGGGACGGCCGGGGCGCCGGGCCGCCCTCCGTGGCGCGGCGCGACAGTTCGCGCAGGAAGTCCCGCTGCGCCTCGCTGGCCGGCGGCACGCGGCCATCCAGCACCTCGCGCAAGGCCCGTGCCTCGGCGGGCGCGAGGACCGCCGGCGCGGGCAGGGCGATCCGGCAGTCGTGCACCTCGTGCAGGGCCAGCCCGTCGACCTGCAGCCACTCGGACGGATCGAGCGGCTGGCCGTCGGCGAGCTGCAGGGCCTGCACCCGGCCGCCCTGGACCAGCCACACGTCGGCGGGCGGCAGGGCCGCCGCTTCCGCCGCGCTCAGCGGGGCCGAGCACAGTCCGCGGCCCTGGCGGCGCAGGGCCCAGCCGCCGAGCGACTCGCAGTCCTGCTCGCGCGGGGCGGCGCAGAGCAGCAGGTCGCCGCCGGGATAGCGCCGCGCGGAAGCGCCGACGTGCCACAGCGCCAGCAGGCGCCGCGCACGCTCGGCCTCGCCGTGCGCCTCCGCGGCGAACCACACCGCCGCCACCGGCTGGCGGCCCTGCAGCAGCGGCTGGTGGACGGCCGCGGCGGTTGGCATCGGCGCGTCAGTCGTCGGCATCATCGTCCGGGGTGTCGGGGTCGGGAGGGGCCGGTTCGGCGGCATGCGCGATCAGGCGCACGCCTTGGTCCGCCGACGAGAAGACATGCAGCATCCGCGCCTGCGTGAGGACGGCCACGAGGCCGCTGCTCGGGCACACGCTGGCGCGGGCGACCGGTGTGGGGAGTTCGTGACTGTCGCCGGCACCGCCGCGCCGGATCCAGCTCAGCTGGCGCCGGTTCGCGGACAGGACGACCAGCATCGGCTCCGGCGGCGTCGTGCCGTGCACCAGGCCGAGCGCCTGCGCGCCGGGCGGCAAGGTGACGGCCCAGGGGTTGCCTTCGCTCACCACCGGCTGCATCGGCAAGGGGTGCACGAACCAGCGCTCGGGCTCGCCGCGCCCGGACCGGCGGAGTGCGCAGGCGCCGGCCTGGCGGTCCCACAGGCCGCCGCCGGCCAGCAGGACCTGCGTCGTGCCCTCGCTCCCCGGCAGCGGGACGATCTTGCTGCTGCGGCCGTTCTTGCCGGCCAGGCGCAGCGACACCCGGTCGTTCTCGCGGTAGGCGAACACGACGTGCTCGGCGTGGCCCCCGTGCGCCATCGCGAGCACCTCGGCGTTGAGCAGCATCGGGCCGCGCGGCTCGGTGGGCTTGTCCGTCGACACCCAGTAGACGAGCCGCTTCGCCGCATCGAGCACGTACACGCGGGTGTCCGCCCCGTGGCGGCGCCACACGCACGGCAGCCACGCAGCGCGCGCCGGCGGGGCGCCGAAGTCCTTGGGCGCGGGGCGCCGGGTGCGGCCCAGCCCGGGCATCTGCCAGAACTGCAGCCGGTCGCCGTCGCCGAGCAGCATGCCGAGCGACTTGCCGAAGAAGCCGCCGGCCAGCACGCTCCCGTTCTGCGGCCCCCAGCGCTGGCGTTTCGGGCGCTGCTTGCGCGGCGCGCCCCGGCCCCCCGGGGGGACCGGGAAGACCAGCGCCTCGTGCTCGCCGAGCAGCGGCACCGCGACGTGCTGGCCGGACGGCGCGATGAGCGGCGCGAACTTCAGCGACAGCCGCCCGTGGTACGCGGCATTCAGCGTCGGCGCCGCGCGCGGCAGCTCGCCGAACTCGCCCTTCAGCAGGCGTGCGGCGGGGTGGGGCGGCGGCAGCGGCAGGCGCAGCGTGCGGACGGGGCCGGCCGTGCCGGTGTGCCGCCAGGTCACCTCCAGCGTGTCCTCGTCGAGGGCGGGGCGCAGGCCGACCGCGCAGCCGGTCACGCCGGTCGGGTGCGACAGCGCCAGCGCCTCGCTGCCGACGACCCAGCAGGGGCCCAGGTCGTCCGCGTGTTCGGCGAGCCAGGCCGACCAGCGGGCGCGGTGCTCGGGCGTCGCGCTGTCGAAGCTGCGTGCCGCGAGCAGGCGGCGCAGGTCGTCCGGCGTGTCGGCGCCATGCCAGGTGCCCGGCGCCTGCAGCACGCCCCAGCGCAGGGTGCCGCCGTTCTCGTGCGCGCGCCGGGCGAGCAGGATCCAGAGCGCGAGCTGGGCCAGGCGCGGCGCACCCAGCTGCCACGGCCCGGCATCGAAGAGCGCGACGGTCAGGCGCTGGGCCTGGTGCGCGCGCGGGCGCGGCGAGAGGAACAGGTGCTCGCCGGCGGCGGCGCGGCGCAGGAACTCGTCGGGCAGTTCGCCGGCGAGCAGCCACTCGCTGCCGAGCAGGCGCTCGTAGGGACCGCGGCGGCGCAGGTCGTCGATGCCGTCGGGCTCGGGCGTGCCGCCCTGGCGCCGGCCGTGCAGGGGGCCGAGCAGGGGCTGCAGGCGGCGCAGCAGGTCGCCGAGCGGCTCGGCGAGTGCCGGAGTGAACCAGCCCAGCCAGGTGGCCCAGGGCTGCAGCGGCGCCGGCAATGCCACGTTGCTCACGAGAGCTGCTCCTGGGGCGCCCAGTGGGCGGCGATGCATGCGAGCAGCGCGGGCGTCAGGGGCAACAGGCGGTCGAGAGGCAGCAAGGCCGCCGGCTCGCGCCACAGCAACAGCGGCTGGCGCGGGTGGCGCCGCCGCAGGGCCTGGGCCAGCAGGTCATGCGGCACGTCGGGCTGCCACAGCGTGGGCAGCCACAGCCCGGGCGCATCGGCGCTGGGCGCGGCATAGCGTCCGCCCTCGACCCACGGCAGCGACTCGGACGGACCGGTGGCGAGCAGCACGTCGCCGCTCGCGCAGGCCTGCAGGGGGCCCTGCCGCGCCTCGTCGAGCGCCGCGAGCCGCGCGTGCAGGCGCCGTGCCGCCTCGCCCCAGGCGACGACGGCGCGCGGCGCGGCGGGCTCGTCGCAGGGCTGCCAACGCCAGGCGATGGACGGAGGCAGGCTCACGCGGCAGCCGGCAGCGCGGCGAGTTGTCGGCGCCACGGCGCCAGTTCGGCGGGCAGGGCCTCGGCGTCGAAGTTGGCGTCGATCTCGCGCAGCAGGGCCTCGGCGGCCGCAGGGCGGCCGGCGTCGTCGCGCGCCAGGCAGGCCTGGGCGGTCTCGATCAGGCGCGCGAGGCGCGACAGCGGCTGCTGCGCCGCCTGTTCGACGGCGCTCGCCAGGTGCGGGTGGGTGGCCTGGGCGAACAGCTCGCGCAGCGTCTCGCGCGCGCCGTGCTGCGCCTCGCGCGTGGGCAGCACGTAGAGCAGCGGCCACAGGTCGGCCGGCGTGGCCTGGCTGCGGCCGGCCAGCACGGCCGCCGCGGCGATCAGGCGCTGGGCACGCACGATGCGCCGGTCGCTGAGCTGGATGCCGGCCTGGCGCAGCTGGCGGATCGCGTTGGCGAGCGCCGGCCGCGCACTGTCCAGCTGCACCTGCGGCAAGGCGCGGCACAGCAGGTCGAGGTGGGCCATGGCCGAGGGCGCGGCCGCGCCGGCCGGCGCGCTGTCGGCGTTCCAGCCGGCGGCGAGCATGGCCTCGAGCTGGTGGTCGGGCACCGGGTCGATGAAGGCGTGCAGCAGGAAGCGGTCGCCGAAGGCGGCCAGCGCCTCGTCCTCGGGCAGGGCATTGGCGGCGCCGACGCACACCCGCAGCGGGCAGTCGATCTGCGTGTGGCCGCGGCGGAAGCGGCGTTCGTTGAGCACGCCGAGCAGGGTGTTGAGGATGGCGGTGGAACCGAGGAAGACCTCGTCGAGGAAGGCGACCTCGGCCTCGGGCAGCATGCCGCTGACGTCGGTCTCGACGGTGCCGTCGCGCAGCTTCTTCAGGTCGACCGCGCCGAAGAGTTCGGACGGCTCGGTGAAGCGGCCGAGCAGGTATTCGAAGTAGCGGCCGCCCAGGGCCTGGGCGACGCGGCGCACGACTGCGCTCTTGCCGGTGCCGGGCGGGCCGATGACGAGCAGGTGTTCCTGCGCGACCGCGCCGAGCACGATCAGCTCGGCCAGCTGCTCGCGCCCGATCAGGCCGGCGGTGGCGTGGCGGATGGCGTGGCGGACGTGGAGGGCGGCGTCATGCAGGGACAGGGTCATGGTGCGGACTGTGGCGGACCGTGCGCCTCGGCGCACAAGAGCGCCAGTCTGCCAGAGCCCTCGTGTCGATTCCTTCACGGCCGCTCGGGGGGCGGACCGTGTCGTTCAAGGGCGAAAAACCGCGGTTCGGCCGGCCGGGCCTGCAGCCCACCGGGGTCGCTGCACCGTTCTCGTCCGCCCCGGGTCACCATACCTCCCCCGTGCTGAGCCAGCACTTCAAGGAGGACACCATGACAAGGACACCCGGATTCAGGGCCGCGCTGTGCGGCCTGGCGGCAGCGTGCCTGACGCTCGCGGCATGCGGCGGATCGTCCACCGACGAGGCGGCCGACGCCGACGGCCGTGCCCGGCCGCAGTCCGTGCAGGCCGGCCCGTCGGTCTACTTCGACCGCAGCTTCGTCATCACCGACCGGCAGGTGCTCGATGCGATCGCGCTCGACTTCAAGGTCGGCGCGCTGCTGTACGCCGTCAACCGCTACCTGAACAAGCTGGCGCCGGACCATGGCAAGGACCAGCACGAGGCGAGGTTCTTCGCGCTGGCGCCCTTCAAGGGGGCCGGCCGGGACACGGATGCGCACAACGCGCTCAGCCCGAACGATCCCGACCAGGCCAAGGTGGGCACGGTGCCGGTCATCTACAACACCTTCCGCAACGTCATCATGGCGGACGGCGCCTTCGAGCCGGACCTCGGTGTCGAGCCCTTCCGCCTGATCGCCGTGGTCAACCGCCTGGACCTGGCCGGCGACTTCGACATGCGCGGCGGCGGCATCCTGGGCGGGGCCGAGCGCCGGTGGTTCGGCGAGGCGCGGCTCATCTTCTCGGTGGACCGCACGCTCGCCGACGGCACGCCGATGCCGATGACGGTCTCGGCCGAGTACCGGCTGCCGGCGCTGAAGAAGAACGCGAACGGCGCGATCGTCCTCGACAACGACTTCGTGTTCGCGAACGGCCCGGTCGACGAGGCCGACTGGCGCCAGCGCCGCCAGCTGTGGGGCCAGGTCTGGCAGGAGCTGTCGACCTATGCGCTGAATTCGCCGGAGTACCTGGCGAGGCTGCGCACCCTCCTCAGCTGGACCGCCTATGGCGTGCGCTTCGACCGTGCGCAGATCGCGGCCAGCACCAACGCCTCGCACAACCTGGCCTTCCGCACCGGCGAGAAGGTGCGCGTCGGGTCGGGCGCGGGCGGGGACCAGCAGGGCGCAGTGACGAAGGAATTCGAGTACCGCGAGTTCTACCTGAACGACAACTGGATGCTCACCACGCGCAAGCTCCGCCGCGAACCCTTCGACTGCGCGGCGAAGTCGACGACGCTCGCGAACCGTATCGCAGCCGACTGGTGGAGCAGCACGAACTCGATGTCCTGGCGCTACATCCTGGGCGACCGCAACCTGGACGAGGTGGAGCTCGCCGACCTGAAGGCCACCTGCGGCCGGCTGCCCTACGGCCAGGTGGACGACAACGGCGACACCCAGCTGCGCGCCAAGTTCGCGCGGTTCACGGCGGCGAGCGTGTGGCGGACGAAGGCCTCGGTGGGCGAGCCGCAGACCCACAGCTTCGCGCTGGGCAGCTGCTCGGGCTGCCATGGGGGCGAGACGGGCACCAAGGGCTTCCACATCGCCCCGCCGCCGGCCGGCCAGCCGGCGGTGCTGTCGGCCTTCCTGTCGCCGCAGCAGCAGCCGACGAGCGCCGCACCGCGCGGCACGGCGTACAGCTCGGACGAACCGGGCCGGCGCATGACGCTGGTGGCGCGCTTCGCGGACGGCGACACGAACACGGCGGACGACCCGCTGCTGTTCGACATCGGCTGCAGGAACGTCGACGTGGCGTGCCGGCCGCAGCCCTGAGGCCCTGCGGATCCGCGCCAAGCAAAAAGGGCAGCCCTTGCGGACTGCCCTTCTGCTCTGTCTGGTGCCGGTGAAGAGAGTCGAACTCCCGACCTTCGCATTACGAATGCGCTGCTCTACCAACTGAGCTACACCGGCGTGAAGCCATCGATTATAGCGCGGCTTCGCGGTGATATGCCGTCACCCGCTCAACTTCGTTCTTCGACCCCAGGATCACGCTGACGCGCTCGTGCAGCGCGCCGGGCTGCAGGTCGAGGATGCGCTGCTTCGCGTTCGTCGCCGCGCCGCCCGCCTGCTCGACGATGAAGGCCATCGGGTTCGCCTCGTACATCAGGCGCAGCTTGCCCGCCTTGTGCGGCTCGCGCCGGTCCCAGGGATACATGAACACGCCGCCGCGCGTCAGGATGCGGTGCACGTCGGCCACCATGCTGGCGATCCAGCGCATGTTGAAGTCCTTGCCGCGCGGCCCGGTCTGGCCGGCCAGGCACTCTTCCACGTAGCGCTGCATCGGCGGCGCCCAGTGCCGCATGTTGCTCATGTTGATCGCGAATTCCTTCGTGTCCTCCGGGATCTTCGCGCCGTCCTGGGTCAGCAGCCACGCGCCTTCCTCGCGGTCGAGCGTGAAGATCGCGACGCCGTCGCCCACCGTCAGCACCAGCATGGTCTGCGGTCCGTACACGCAGTAGCCCGCCGCCGCCTGCTGCGAGCCCGGCTGCAGGAAGTCGGCCTCGCTCACGCCTTCCTGGCTGCCCGGCTTCTTCAGCACCGAAAAGATGGTGCCGATGCTGACGTTGACGTCGATGTTGCTGGAGCCGTCCAGCGGGTCGAACAGCAGCATGTACTCGCCCTGCGGGAAGCGGTTGGGCACCACGTAGATGCCCTCCATCTCCTCGCTGGCCATCGCCGCCAGGTGGCCGCCCCACTCGTTGGCCTCGATCAGCACCTCGTTGGCGATGATGTCCAGCTTCTTCTGCATCTCGCCCTGGACGTTCTCGGTCTCGGCGCTGCCCAGCACCCCGCCCAGCGCACCCTTGTTGACGCTGATGCTGATGCGCTTGCAGGCCCGCGCCACCACCTCGATCAGCAGCCGCAGCTGCGCCGGGATGTGGCCGTGCTGGCGCTGCTGCTCGACCAGGTACTGCGTGAGGCTGACGCGCTTGCCCGCGTTGCGCGCCGTCATGCCGCGGCCTCCCCGGACTGCAGCGCCCGGCCGACGATCTCGCGCACGTCGTTCGACAGGTCCGGCTTGGCCGCCACCCGCTTCAGCGCCTCGCAGGCCGCCGTGCGGTAGGGCTCGGCCAGGCAGGCCCAGCGGTCCATCACGCGCGCGATGCGGGCCGCGAGCTGCGGGTTCAGGCTGTCCAGCTCGATCATGCGGTCGGCCCAGAAGACATAGCCGGCCGCGTCCGCGCGGTGGAAGGCGGCCGGGTTCAGCATGCACAGGCTGGTGATGAGGCTGCGCGCCCGGTTCGGGTTCTTGAGCGAGAAGTCCGGGTGCTTCAGCAGCTGGCGGGCGCGCGCGAAGACGCGGCCGTCCTGCTCCGGCGCGCCGGCCTGCAGCGCGAACCACTTGTCGATCACCAGCGGCTCGCCCTTGAAGAGCTCGTGGAAGCGCTGCAGCGCCGGCTCGGCCAGCTCGGCATGCGCATGCACCAGCGCCGTCAGCGCGCCCAGGCGGTCGGTCATGTTGCCGGCGTCCTTGAAGCGCTGGTAGGCGCGGCCCGGCCACACCGCGTCGCCGCGGCGCGTCGAATCCAGGCACAGCATCGCGAGCGCCAGGTTGGCCAGCGCCCGCTTGCCCGCCGACACCGGGTCGGGCGAGTAGCCGCCGCGCACCTGGTTCTGCTCGAAGGCCCACTGCCAGTCGTCGCGCAGCGCCTCGGCGAGCTGGCGCTTCATGCCCTCGCGCGCCGCGTGGATGCGCTGCGGGTCGACGATGCTCAACTGCTCGGCGACATAGGTCTCGCTCGGCAGCGTCAGGGCCAGTTCCTTGAAGGCGGCATCCAGCTCGGGATGGCGCAGCAGCGCGCGCATCGCCTCGATGAAGGCGGCGTCGAGCGGCTGCGGCGTGTCGCTCGCGACGGCCGCGAGCAGGCGGTTCAGCGCCAGGCGCTGGCCGGCCTCCCAGCGGTTGAACGGGTCGCTGTCGTGCGCCAGCAGCACCAGCAGGTCCTCGTCCGACAGGTGGTCGGCCAGGATCACCGGGGCCGAGAAGCCGCGCAGCAGCGACGGCACCGGCTCGACGTCGACGTTGACGAAGGTGAAGAAGCTCTTCGACTCGTGCAGCACCAGCACGCGCTCGCTCGTGCCGGCCGCCGGCTCGTCCTCGAGCTGCAGCGGCAGGGCCCGGCCGTCGCGGCCGATCAGGCCCATCGCGACCGGGATCACGTACGACTCCTTGTTCACCTGCCCCGGCGAGGGCGGGCAGCTCTGCTCGATGCCCAGCGTGTAGGTGCGGGTGGGGGCGTCGTAGCGGCCGCGCGCGCTGACGCGCGGCGTGCCGGCCTGGCTGTACCAGCGCTTGAACTGCGGCAGCCGCTTTGCGAGCTCGCTGTCCGGGTTGGCGTCGGCGATGGCCTGGGCGAAGTCGTCGCAGGTCACGGCCTGGCCGTCGTGGCGCTCGAAGTACAGCGTGATGCCGCGCGCGAAGCCCTCGCGGCCCACCAGCGTCTGCATCATGCGCACCACCTCCGAGCCCTTCTCGTAGATGGTGGCGGTGTAGAAGTTGTTGATCTCGACGTAGCTGTCCGGCCGCACCGGGTGGGCCATCGCGCCCGCATCCTCGGGGAACTGCATCTGGCGCAGCTGGCGCACGTCCTCGATGCGCTTGACGGCGCGCGCCGTCGGGCTGCCCGCCATGTCCATGCTGAATTCCTGGTCGCGGAAGACCGTCAGGCCCTCCTTCAGGCTCAGCTGGAACCAGTCGCGGCAGGTGATGCGGTTGCCGGTCCAGTTGTGGAAGTACTCGTGCCCGACCACGCTCTCGATGCCGGCGTAGTCCACGTCGGTCGCGGTGGCCGGGTTGGCCAGCACGAACTTCGTGTTGAAGATGTTGAGGCCCTTGTTCTCCATCGCGCCCATGTTGAAGTCGCCGACGGCGACGATCATGAAGCGCTCCAGGTCGAGCGGCAGCTTGAAGCGGGCCTCGTCCCAGACCACGCTCGCGATCAGCGAGTTCATCGCATGCTCGGTCTTCTCCAGGTCGCCGCGGCGCACGTACACCTGCAGCAGGTGGTCCTTGCCGGAGCGGGTGCGAATGTGCTGCTCGCGCGCCACCAGGTCGGCCGCGACGAGCGCGAACAGGTAGCTCGGCTTCGGGAACGGGTCGTGCCACTTGGCGAAGTGCCGGCCGTTGTCCAGGTCGCCCTGCTCGACCAGGTTGCCGTTCGACAGCAGCACCGGGTAGGCCTTCTTGCTGGCCTTCAGCGTCACGGTGTAGACCGCCATCACGTCCGGGCGGTCCAGGAAGTAGGCGATGCGGCGGAAGCCCTCGGCCTCGCACTGCGTGAAGAAGCCGCCGCCCGAGGTGTACAGCCCCGAGAGCTGGGTGTTCTTCTCGGGCGCGCAGGTGTTGCGGATCTCCAGCGTGAAGAGGCCCTCCGGCACGTCCGACAGGCTGTCGATCACCAGCATGCCGTCCTCGTGGCGGAACGACACCGACTCGCCGTTCACCAGCACGCGCGTGAGCGTCAGGTCCTCGCCGTGCAGGCGCAGCGGCTGCGGCGGCAGCCGCGTGTTGCGCTCCATCTGCATGCGGTTGATGACCAGCGTCTTCGCCGGGTCCAGGTCGAACGTCAGGTCGACGCTGCGGATCCAGAAGGCGGGGGCGGTGTAGTCCTCGCGGCGGATCAGCGGGGCAGTGCCTTCACGCATCATGGTGTTCTTCTTTCGTCAGGGATGATGGGGGAGAGACAGCTCGATGTCGCGCAGGTCGGGGACGACCGCGACGACGTTGTCGAACTCGGCGAAAGCGGACGCCGCCATGGTGGTGGTCAAGGCCACCGCCTTCATGCCGGCCCGGCGCGCGGCCTCGACGCCGAGCGGCGCATCCTCGAACACCAGGCATTCGCCCGGCGCCGCGCCCAGGCGCCGCGCGGCCTCGAGGAAGATGTCCGGGTGCGGCTTGCCGCGCAGGCCGTCGGCCGGGCTGACGGTGGTCTGCACCTTGTCGCCGATGCCGAAGCGCTGGTAGGCGAGCGCGATGTTCGGCGGCGTCGAGGCGGTGCACACGGCGAGCTTCAGGCCCAGGCCGGCGGCCCGGTCCAGCAGTTCCAGCGTGCCGGCGATCAGCGCCAGCCGGGTCGACGCGATGTCGCGGTACAGCGCTTCCTTCTCGTCGGCGGCCGCGACGTGTGCCGCGGGCGTCTGCCCGGGCAGCAGGTCGGCCAGGATCTCGGCGTTGGTGCGGCCCGCGGTCTCGACGAAGAAGCGCTCCGGGTCGATGGTCAGCGCACGCCGGCGGTGCCACTCGACCCAGGCGTCGTGGTGGTGCGGCATGCTGTCGATCAGCGTGCCGTCCAGGTCGAACAGCAGGGCGCGCAGCCGGCTCATCACAGGCCCTGCTTCAGGCTGGCCGTGATGAACGGGTCGAGGTCGCCGTCCAGCACCTTCTGGGTGTTGGAGATCTCGACGTTGGTGCGCAGGTCCTTGATGCGGCTCTGGTCCAGCACGTAGCTGCGGATCTGGTGGCCCCAGCCCACGTCGGTCTTGCTGTCCTCCAGCTTCTGCTGCTCTTCCATGCGCTTGCGCATCTCGAAGTCGTACAGCCGCGAGCGCAGGCGCTTCCACGCCACGTCCCGGTTGCTGTGCTGGCTGCGCCCGTCCTGGCACTGCACCACGATGCCGGTCGGGATGTGCGTGAGGCGCACCGCCGAGTCCGTCTTGTTGATGTGCTGGCCGCCGGCGCCGCTCGCGCGGAAGGTGTCGGTGCGCACGTCGGACGGGTTGATCTCGATCTCGATCGTGTCGTCGACCTCGGGGTACACGAAGACGCTCGCGAAGCTGGTGTGGCGCCCGCCCGCGGAGTCGAACGGGCTCTTGCGCACCAGGCGGTGCACGCCGGTCTCGGTGCGCAGCAGGCCGAAGGCGTAGTCGCCCTCGATCTTGATCGTCGCGCTCTTGATGCCGGCGATGTCGCCCTCGGACTCGTCCTCCAGCGTCGCCTTGAAGCCCTTGCGCTCGGCGTACTTCAGGTACTGGCGCAGCAGCATCGAGGCCCAGTCGCAGGCCTCGGTGCCGCCGGCGCCGGCCTGGATGTCGAGGAAGCAGTTGCTCGGGTCGGCCGGGTTGTTGAACATGCGGCGGAACTCGAGGCCGTCGACGATCTCGGCGAGCTTGGCCGTCTCGGCCTCGATCGCCTGCAGCCCGTCGAAGTCGCCCTCGGCCTTCGACATCTCGTACAGCTCGGTGTTGTCGGCCAGGTTGCCGGTGAGGTGGTCGATGGTCTCGACGACCTGCTCCAGCGTGCGCTTCTCGCGCCCCAGTTCCTGCGCGCGCTTCGGCTCGTCCCAGACCTTGGGGTTCTCGAGCGCGGCGTTGACCTCGTTCAGTCGCAGTGCTTTGCGATCGTAGTCAAAGATACCCCCGGAGGCCGACCGTGCGCTGGGTCAGGTCGGCCAGGGTGTTGCCGATGGCATTGATGTGTTCGACGTCCATGGTGCAGTTCCGTGATCTGGTGAATCGCGGGATTTTCGCATGGTGGAGCGCGGGCCGGTACGGGTGTACCGGGTAGTGCGGTTGTCCCGGGGGGTGATGGACGGATGGCTCCGATATCCCTGGCCATGTCCGTCCGAGGTTCGCGCTCCATGAAACTGCTCCACCGCATCCTGATCGCTCCGTCGCTGGCCGTGCTGATGCTGGTGGTGGCGGGCGGCGTGGCCGTCTCGTCGATCGGCACCCTCGAAGCCCGCTTTGCCGACCTGCAGGCGCGCCAGCTGAAGGTGGCGGCCTCGCTCGGGCAGCTGTCGCAGCGCCTGGCGAGCGCCGACGGGGCGATGTACCGCAGCATCGTGACCATCGACAGCCTGGACGCCGCCGGCATCGCGGCGGCCGGGCAGCAGGTGCAGGCGCAGGCCACCGCCATCGCCGCCGATTTCGGCGCGCTGGCGCCGCTGCTGGACGCCGCCGATGCGGCCCGGGCCGAGGCCGCCGCGAAGGCCTTGCAGCGCTACGGCGACCTGGCGGCCCGCGCGGTCGCGGCGGCGGCGGCCAACCCGGGCACCTCGCAGTCCCTGCTGGCCCAGGCCGGCCGTGAATTCAACACCGCCGCCCGGGCGGTCGCCGAGGTGGCGGCCACCAGCGATGCCCAGGCCGCGCTGGCGGCGACCGCCGTGCAGTCGACCGCGCGCCGCGCCAACACCTCGATGCTGCTGCTGACGCTGGCCGCGGCCGCCGCTGCCATCGGCGTGGCGGCATGGTCGGTGCGCGACGTCGTGGCCCGCATCTCGATCGCGCTCGGCATCAGCCGCGCGCTGGCCGACGGCCACCTCGACGTGCGCGTGCCGGCGGCCCGGGCGGACGAGGTCGGCCGGCTGCTGGCGTCGCTGGGCGACACGGTCGGCCAGCTGGCGGCGTCGGTGCGCGAGATCCGCGCGTCGAGCGACGGCGTGCGCCAGGCCTCGACCGAGATCGCCGAAGGCAGCCAGGACCTGTCGACCCGGGCCGAGCATGCATCGGCCAGCCTGGAGCAGACCGCCGGGTCGCTGCTGCAGCTGGGCGATTCGATCGAGCGCAGCGCGCAGGCCGCCGGCCAGGCGAGCCACTCGGCATTGCAGGCCTGCGAGGTGGCGCGGCGCGGCGGCGCCGTGGCCGCCGAGGCGGTGCACACGATGCAGCAGATCGACGCCTTCTCGCGCAAGGTGTCCGACATCACCGGCGTGATCGACGCGATCGCGTTCCAGACCAACATCCTCGCGCTGAATGCCGCGGTGGAGGCGGCGCGGGCCGGCGAGCAGGGCCGCGGCTTCGCGGTCGTGGCCGGCGAGGTGCGCGGCCTCGCGCAGCGCAGTGCCGCGGCGGCCCGCGAGATCAAGCAGCTGATCCAGGAATCGGTGCAGCAGATCGGCAACGGTGCGCGCCTGGTCAGCGATGCCGGTGCCTCGATGCGCGACATCGTCGGCTCGGTGAGCAGCGTGCATGCGCTGATCCGACAGGTCAGCGAGGTGTCGTCCGAGCAGACCGGCCGGCTCGGCGAGCTGCGCGCGTCGATGAGCGCCCTCGAAAGCGCGACGCAGCAGAACGCCGCGATGGCCGAGCAGTCGGCGGCCGCGTCCGAGGTCCTGAAGGACCAGGCCGGCCGGCTGGCGCGCGTCGTGTGCCGCTTCAGGCTGCCCGAGGCGGCCTGACCTCCCTGTTTTCCCTGTCCCAACCCACGGAGTCCCCCATGTCACGACGTCAACTCATCGCCAGCGCCCTGTTCGTCGCCGGCGCCGCCTTCGCCTGCCACGCCGCCCAGGCGCAGAAGGCGGTCACCGCCTACAACACCTACCAGTCGGTGCCGTTCCAGGTGGGCGGCGAGGGCGGGCTGGCCGCCGACCTGGTGGACTACCTGAACGCGAAGCTGGCCGGCAAGTACGTCTTCAAGCTGGAGGTGCTGCCGCGCGACCAGTTCAACCAGATGCTGGCCGGGCCGCGCTTCGACGGCGTGTCGCTGTTCCTCGCGCCGCCCTTCGTCGGCGACGCCGAGAAGAAGAAGTTCCTGTGGAGCGCGCCGCTGATGACCGACAACAACCTGATCGTGTCGAACCCGGCGCGCAAGGTGGAGTACGACGGCCCCGACTCGCTGAGGGGCCTGCGCTTCGGCGGCGTCACCGGCAACCGCTATGCCGGGCTGGAGGCCTTGCCGCGCAGCGCCGACACCTCGGCGGAGCTGAGCAACCTGAAGAACGTGGCCAGCGGCACGATCGACGTGACCCTGCTGCCCGAGAGCATCTTCCGCTACTACCTGAAGACCTCGAGCAACGCGCGCTTCGGGCTCGACAAGCTGCACGTCTCGGGCAAGTACCACGCGAGCTTCACGCGCCACATGTTCGTCTCGAAGGAGCAGCCCGAACTGGCCAAGGAGCTGGACGCGGTGGTCGCGAAGATGCCGGCCGACCCGGCCTGGAAGGACATCGCGGCCAGGTACGGCTGGAAGCTCTAGCCCAGGACGCTCTCAGCCCAGGAAGCGCGCCAGGTGCGCTGCGAGCGCCTCCGGCTGGTCGTGGTGCAGCATGTGCCCGGCCGGCGACAACAGCTGGCGCTCGGCCTGCGGCACCAGCGCGAGGCGGGCCTCGAAATCGCTGCGCGGGTAGCGGTCGCCCCACCACTTGGCGACGTCGGTCTGGTCGCCTTCCACCCACAGCAGCGGGGCGGCGATGCGCTGCCAGCAGGCCAGCACCTCGGCCCTTTGATAGAGCACCGGGTTGGCGCGCTTGTGCGCCGGGTCGCCGAGGATGCGCCAGCGGCCGTCGGCGTCCGGGCGCGACCAGTGGCCGGCCAGCCAGGCCGCGCGGTCCGGGCGCAGCAGCGGGTTGGTCTTGCGCAGCCGCTTCGCCACCGCGTCCAGGCTGTCGTAGGGGCGCAGCTCCATCGGCTGCTTCAGCTCGTCCAGCCATTGCAGGTAGCGCTTGGGCGCCTGGGCCGGGCGGGTCTCGGGCAGGCCGAAGCCTTCCAGGTTGACCAGGCGGCGGATGCGCTCGGGCCGCACGCCGGCGTACACCATCGCGACGTTGCCGCCCATGCTGTGGCCGAGCAGGTCGATCGGCTGCGGTGCGCCGGGCAGCGTGTCGAGCAGCGCATCGAGGTCGCCCAGGTAGTCGGGAAACCAGTAGCAGTCGCTGCCGGGTGAATCGCTGAGGCCGAAGCCGCGCCAGTCGGGCGCGATCACGTGGCGCACCTCGCCCTCGATCGCGGCCAGCGCGTCGACCGCGAACTGGAACGAGGCGCCGACGTCCATCCAGCCGTGCAGCATCACGAGCGTCGGCCGCCCGGGGCCGGCCTGGCTGGCGTCGCCCCATTCGTGCAGGTGGTAGCGCAGGCCGCGCAGGTCGACGAAGCGGCTGCGGCCGGGGCGGCGCGGGGAGTAGGGGGTGTCGGTCATGAAGGGGATCTTAGAAGCCCCCGCCGCGCCTGTCTGTCGAGGCAGGGACAGCGCTTCAGGACGATTCAGGCCGGCTTCAGGACGGCGGGGTCCATCGGGCGGGACGATGCGACCCATGCAGTCGATCCGGGAGACCCTCATCAACACTTCGAACGTTCGCATCGCCGGCGCCGTCCTGGCGATGGCCGCCTTGTTCGCGGGCTTCCACGCCTTGGCGCGCCCGGCGCCGCTCGTGATTTCCTGCGCACTTCCGACCTCCGCCGGCAATGCCCGCACCACCCCGTCATCGGGGACGGGGTCTTCACGCCCTATGCTCGGGGACGAGGGACTGTCCACCGTGAAGGAAAAGCTGGACTGACCCGTGTTGTTCCGCAGTAACGAAGTGGTGTTGCCCGGGGGGGGATGCGTGTCGCCGAGGAGGGCGCCACGTGGCCTGCACGTGGGCGTCACGGGGCATCGCTTGAACCGAATCTCCCAGCATCAGCTGAACCAGATCACGCCGCAGGTGGCGCCTTTGCTCGCCCGGCTGGCGCGCGCATCGCATTGCATCGAGCCGGTGCTGCTGTCCAACCTGGCCGAAGGCAGCGACCGCCACCTGGCCGCGCTGGGCCTGCACGTCGGCTACACGCTGCACGCGGTGCTGCCGCGTCCGCGCGACGACTATGCGCGCGAGTTCGCGAACCCGGCGTCGCGGCGCCAGTTCCGCGCGCTGCTGGCCGACGCGGCCCGCGTGACCGAGCTGGATGGCCACGCCGGGCTGGCCGGGCGCGACTACCTGCGCGCGGGGCACGCGATGCTCGACCAGGCCGACCTGCTGCTGGCGCTGTGGGACGGTGCACCATCGCGCGGCACCGGTGGCACGGCGGAGGTGGTCGAAGAGGCCTGCCGCCGCGGCATCCCGGTGATCCACTTGTCGCCCAACCCGCGGCGCGGCCCGCAGATGATCTGGCTGCAGCCGGCCGGGCTGCGCCGGCGCCGCTGCGACGCGCGGCGCATCGATGCGCTGCTGTCGCGGCTGGCGGGCGCGCGCCGATGAACCCCCGCTACTGGGCCTTCGTCAGCTACAGCCACCACGACAAGGCGGTGGCGCGGCGGCTGCAGCGCCAATTGGAGACCTACCGCGTGCCGCGCCGGCTGGTCGGCCGCGCGACGCCGCAGGGGCCGGTGCCGGCCCGGCTGTCGCCGCTGTTCCGCGACCGCGACGAGCTGAACGCCGGCGCCGACCTGAAGGCGAGCGTGCAGGAGGCGCTGGCGGCCAGCCGCTGGCTGATCGTCGTCTGCACGCCGGATGCCGCGCGCTCGCCGTGGGTCAACCGCGAGATCGTCGAGTTCAAGCGCCTGCATGGCGAGGGCCGCGTGCTGGCGCTGATCGCGTCGGGCGAACCGTTCGCCAGCAACACGCCGGGCCGCGAGGCGAGCGAGTGCTTCCCGCCGGCATTGCGTTTCGCGCTGACGCCCGAGGGGCTGGCCGAAGGCGAGCCGCTGGAGCCGATCGCGGCCGACATGCGGGCCGAGGGCGACGGACCGCGGCGCGCGGCGCTGAAGCTGCTGGCCGGCATGATCGGCGTCGGCTTCGACGACCTGGTGCAGCGCGACACGCAGCGCCGGTTGCGCTGGCTGGCCGGCATCGCCGGGGCCTCGGTGGTGGGCGTGGTGGTGTTCGCGCTGCTCGCGGTGCTGGCGGTGCAGGCGCGCAACGAGGCGCAGCACCAGCGCGCGCAGGCCGAAGGGCTGATCGAGTTCATGCTGGGCGACCTGCGCAAGAAGCTGGAGCCGGTCGGGCGGCTGGAGGTGCTGGACTCGGTGGGGGAGAAGGCGCTGGCGTACTACGCCTCGCAGGCGTCGCAGCGCCTGGATGCGACGGCGCTCGGGCACCGCTCGCGCGCCATGCACCTGATCGGCGAGATCCGCGATTTGCGCGGCAACCCGGCCCAGGCCCAGGCCGCGTTCGAGCAGGCGGCTGCCACGACGGCCCGGCTGGTGGCGCAATCGCCGCAGGACGGCCAGCGCATCTTCGACCACTCGCAGAGCGTCTACTGGGTCGGCTACGCGGCCTGGAAGCGCGCCGATGCGGCCACGGCGAGTGCCCAGTTCAACGAGTACCTGGCCTTGAGCCAGCGCCTGGTGCGCCTCGACCCGAAGAACCTGGACTGGCGCGCCGAAGTGGCCTTCGCCCACGGCAACGTCGGCATGGTGCAGCTCGCCACCGGCCAGGCGAGCGAGGCCCTGCGCTCGCTGCGCAATTCGGGCGCCTTGCTGGCCGAGCTGGCGGCAGCGCGGCCGGAGCTGGCGCTGGAGCTCGCGCACAGCCACGGCTGGCAGGCCGATGCCTATGAGCTGCTGGGCGACTACCCGGCGGCACTGGCCGAGCAGCGGCGCAAGATGGAGATCTTCCGCAGCGTGCCCGAGTCGGCGAAGAACCGCGCAGCGCAGCGCGGCATCCTCAGTGCCTGGAACGCCATCAGCCAGTACGAACTCGCGATGGGCCAGCTCCCGCAGGCCCTGGCGAGCGTGCGCGAGGGGCTGGACATCGCCGAACGGCTGGTCCAGGTCGATCCCGACAACCTCTTCTGGCGCGGCGATGCCTGCTTCAGCCGCATCCGGCTGGTCGAGATCGAATTGGCGCAGGGGGAGCGCGATCGTGCCGCCGCCGGCCTGGGCCGGGTCGCGGCCTGCGTCGACGAGCTGAACGCCGCCGGTTCGCTCGGAATGCGCTACGCGATCCGGTTGACGGGGCGGCGGCTCGGCCTGGCGGCGGCGCTGTCGACCGACGCACAGGCGAGCGAGCTGCAGCGCAGCCTGCGGCAGTTCCTGGACCTGCACGCGCCGCAGCTGGTCGCGAACACGCCGGATCGGGCCAAGCTGGCGGTGGAGCTGTCCAACGCCGCCCTCGCGCTGGCGGGGCTGCAGCGCGGTCGGGACGACGCCGCAGCGCGCAGGAACCGGGAATTCGTGGTGTCCGAACTCGGACCCTATGCCGACATGCACGACGGCGCCATCCTCACGCCCCTGGCGCGTGCGCGCCTGCAGTTGGGCGACGCGGCGGCGGCGCAAGCCCTCGCCGAGCGTGTCGGCAGCACCTCGTACCGGCATCCCGCATACGCCGAGCTGCTGAACCAGCTGAAGGCCGCCCGTGGCGGCGGCAGCAAGACCCTTGTCAACAACCCAGGAGCAAAACCATGAGCACCACCAACCCCACCTCCGTCGTGAACGTCTTCGCCTGCAAGAAGGATCCGTCGAATGCCGAGGAGCCGCACGAGACGAAGGTTTCCCCCGAGGTGCTCGACATGACCCATTTCGACGGGGTGCAGGTGCTCACCTGGCAGCTCAAGACCGAGGGCTATGTCTTCCGGGATGACCCGATCGTCTTCCAATCGTGCGCGGCCAAGGTCTTCAGCAAGGCCCTGGTGTCCGATGACGGCCGCACGGCGTCGGTGCTGAGCCAGAACAACGACGGGCTTGCATACACCTACACGGTCTTCGTGAAGGACCCCAAAACGGGCCATGTCAGCAGCGTCGATCCCTTGGTGCAGAACGAAGGCAAGTGATCGCGCGACGCGGCGGCCGATCCCCGGGCCTGCCGGACCCGCTGGAAGGAATCTTGTTGTCAACCGAGGAGTAAAACCATGAGCAATTCCATCACCTACCCCCTGGTCAAGGTCGTCGCCTTCACGCGACCCGGGGTTGAAGGCCACGAGACGCGGGTGTCCCCCGAAGTGCTCGACATGACCAACTACCCGAACGGCGACCAGGTGATCACCTGGCGGCTCGACACCGTGGGCTACATCTTTCCGCCGACGGGCGCGATCGTCTTCGACCCGGCGGCCGAGTCGAGCTTCGGGCCGGTGATGGTGTCCCCGGACGGTCGCACGGCGTGGGTGCTGAACCAGAACGAGGATGGGCTGGCCTATCCTTACACCGTCAAGACGCAGAGCCTGGAGACCGGGCTGTTTGCCACCGTCGATCCGCTGGTGCAGAACGAAGGGAAGTGACGACGCGCTAGAGGAAAGCGGCGACGACCTCGTCGTCACCGAGGGGGGCAACGGCCTGCGGCAGCGCCCCCAGCACCTGCTGCACCTGTTGCCGCGCATGCGCGCGCGGCCCGGTGCGCGGCTCGTCGCGGCTCCGGTAGGCGTTGTCAGACCACGCAGCCAGCCGTGCCGAGAGCTCGACACGACCGCGGCACGCTGCCAGCCATGCCAGCGTATCGACCGCCTGCCACAGCAGCCCGCAATCGCTCGCCAGTTGCGCCACTTCATGGGCGAGCGCGGCTGCATCGTCGATCGACCCGCGCACCAGCTGCGCATGCATCAGGTTCAGCAAGGCGCCGCACAGCGTGGTCGGCGAGCGGCGACCGCGCAGGTCTCGCACGAGGTCCTGGCCCTGCCGCACGGCCTCGCCCACTTCACCCATCGCAAGCGCCAGGTCGGCGAGGTGTGAACGCGCCCGCAGCGCGCCGCGCTCGTCGCCCGCCGCGAGGCGCAGCGCCAGCTCGGCTTGACGCGCGGTCCGGCTGTCGCCCAGCCGGCCCTCGGCCCGCGCGACGTCGGCCTGCGCCCGCCGGCCCCACGCGCGTTCGCGGGCCGGCCAGTCGGGCCGCTCGATCGTCAGCGCCTCTTCCAGCGCGGCGCGTGCCGCGGGATTCGGCTCATGCCACAAGCCCGCCAGCCCGGTCAGCTGCGCATACAGCCCGTGCTCGTCACCCAGCGCGCGGTACAGGCCCTGCGCGTGGTCCGCGGCACCGCGCGAGCGCCCGGGCGACGCTTCCGCCCACACCCACTGCGCCGCCCGCCACCACGCCGCCGCCAGCGGCTTGGGAACGTTGTCATGAAGCAGCGACTCGCTCACCTCGTGCCAGCGACGCGCCTCCGCGTGCAGCGACAGGTGGTGCCACAGCGGTGCGGCCGATCCCACCAGCGCGATCAGCGTCTGCGCGTCGTGCCCGTGCGACCAGGCCAGCGCGGCGCGCAGGTTGTCCAGCTCGGGTTCGTAGTGAGCCAGCCACGGCGCATCGGCCATCTGCAGCCAGTCGGGCTGTGCCGCGTCGAAGAACCGGCGCAGCGCTGCGGCGTGCCGCGCACGCAACGCGTCGGCGCGCGGATCGGTCGCCAGTTGCGCCACCGCATAGGCGCGCGCACTCTCGCTCAGCGCATAGCGCGGCGGGTCGCTCGCGCTCACCTGTACCAGCGAATGGTCGGTCAGCAGTGCCAGGGCATCGATCAACGCCCACTCATCCGGCCCGTCGCCCTGCGCCAGCACCGCGTTTGCCAGCGGCAGGCTGAAGCCGCCGGCAAACACCCCGAGCGACACGAACACCGCGCGCTCGGCCGGCTGCAGCAAACCCAGGCTCCATTCCAGCGCCGCCTGCAGCGTCTGCTGGCGCGTCGGCGTGCCGCGCACCGCATTGGCCAGCAGCTTGAATCGATCGTCCAGCCGCGCCGCGACGCCGGCCACGCCCAGCAGCGGCACGCGCGCGGCGGCCAGCTCGATCGCCAGCGGAACGCCATCCAGCCGGCGGCAGATCTCGATCACCGCCTGCAGGTTGCCGTCACCCAGCGCGAAGCGCCGGTCGGCTGCCAGCGCCCGTTCGCAGAACAGCGCGACGGCGCCGTGCTGCCTGGCCTCGCCCAGCGCCGCCTCGGCGGCCGGCACGGCCAGCGCCTCCAGGCGCAGCACCTGTTCGCCGGCCAGGTGCAGCGGCACCTGGCTCGTCACCAGCACGCGCAGGCCGGGTGCACCGTGTTGCAGTGCCTGCACCAGCGGCGCCAGCCCCTCCAGCAGGTGCTCGGCGTTGTCCAGCACCAGCAGGCCCTGCAGGTTCTTCATCGCCGACACCAGGGCTGCTTGCGCATCGCCGCCGCCGGCCAGTTGCAGTGACAAGGCTTGCGCGATGGCACCACCCACCAGCCCGGGGTCGGTCAGCGCCGCCAGCTCGACCCAGGCCACGCCATCGGGCCAGGCCTGCCGGCGCGCCTGCGCGGCGGCACGCGCCAGCGTGGTCTTGCCCATGCCGCCCGGCCCGACCAGCGTGACCAGCGCCTGCGCGTCCAGCAGCGCCAGCAAGCTCGCCAGCTCGTGCTCGCGGCCCAGCAGCGGCACCGCCTGCTCCGGCAGGTTGCCGCGCGCCATGGCGGCCGGCGGCGCCGCGGCCGGCGCCTGCGCCACCAGCGTGAAGCGGTAGCCCCGGCCCGGCACGGTGGTGATGGCCTGCGGCCCGAGCAGTTTGCGCAGCGTCGACACGTGCACCTGCAGGTTGTTCTCTTCGACCACCAGGCCCGGCCAGACGAGATCCAGCAGTTCGCCCTTCGACACCAGCCGGTCGCTGCGCTCGACCAGCGCCTGCAGCAGGTCGAAGGCGCGTGCACCCAGCAGCGCGGGCCGGCCGTCGACCAGCAGCTGGCGCGTCGCCGGGTGCAGCTGGAAGCGTCCGAAAAGGTAGTGGTCAGGCAAAGGAATCCTCCAAGGCGGCGAATTTACGCGATGGCGCGGCTTTTCAGAACGATTCAGGCCGGCTTCAGGCGGATGAAGGACGGTGCCCGCGCGAATTCGGACACTGCATCCAGCTCAGGGAGAAACACCACCGTGGACATCAGCTCGCAGTTGCCGGTCGCCGCCTTCGGGTGTGCGCTTGCCTATGCGGCTGCCAGTCTGTGGGTCGCGCACCGCCACACGCGGGCACAGCCCAAGCCGCCGGCGCGCGGCGAGGCGGCGCGTGACCGGGTCGGCTTCCCGGCGCGCGACGGCCGGGCCTGGGTCTGCGGCTGGTACCTGCCGGTCGCCGTCGCGCAGGCGGCGGTGGTGCTGGTCAACCGCCACGAGCCGCGGCGCTGCGGCGAACTGGCGCCGCCGGTGCGCGAGCTGGCGCAGGCCTTGCGCGCGAAGGGCGTGTCGGTGCTGGTGATCGACCTGCGCGGGCAGGGCGGCAGCAGTGCGCGGCGCGCCGGCTTCGGCCGGCGCGAGCGGCACGACGTGCTCGGCGCCTTCGACTACCTGGTGGAACGCGGCTTCCGCCCGGGCCGCATCGGCGTGCTCGGCTCCGGCCTGGGCGCGAATGCGGTGCTGGGCGCCGCGGCCGAGGAACCCGGCATCCGCGCGGTGCTGGCCGATGGCGTCGGCGTGACGCTGGAGCGCGCGCTGCGCCGCCAATGGCACCTGCTGCCCTGGCTCGGTGCCCTGCTGGCGCCGGGCGTGCATGCGGCGGCCTGGCTGCTGGGTGCGGTGCTGCTGGACGAAACGCGGCTGCAGGCGCAGCTCTCGGCGCTGCAGGGCCGGCCGGTGCTGATGGTGCACGGCCGCGCCGACCGGCTGGTGCGGCCCGACGACGCGCACCGGCTGGCGCTGTCGGCGTTTGCGCAATGGTGGCTGGTCGACAACCGCCTGCCCGGTGCCGGCCGCGATGCGTGGGCGCCGTACACCGTGCGGGTCACCGAATTCTTCTGCCAGCACCTGCTGCGCCCGCGCACCGTCTGCGTGATCTGGCCGCAGGTGGCGAAGCCGGCGCCCGCAGTTGCCTGGGAACGTCTCGCGGCCTGAGAGAATGGGGGCATGTCCATGTCCCCAGCCCCCGCGGACGGCACCCCCGCCGAGCCCGTCTTCACCCTGCGCGCCGCCGAGTTGCGCGACGTCGTCCCCATCGTCGGCCTGATCCGCGAACTGGCCGAGTTCGAGAAGCTCACCCACCTGCTGCAGGTCACGCCCGAGAAGCTGCGACCGCACCTGTTCGGCGAGAAGGCGGTCGCCGAGGCAATGGTGGCCGAGGCCGACGGCGAGGTGGTCGCCTTCGCGCTGTTCTTCACCAATTTCTCGACCTTCCTCGCCCAGCCGGGCCTGTACCTCGAAGACCTGTACGTGCAGCCCTCGCAGCGCGGCAAGGGCATCGGCGAGGCCTTGCTGACGCGGCTGGGCAAGCTGGCGGTCGAGCGCAACTACGGCCGCTTCGAATGGAGCGTGCTCGACTGGAACGAGCACGCGATCCGCTTCTACGAGCGCATGGGCGCGACGGTGATGCCGGACTGGCGCATCTGCCGCATTGCGGGCGATGCCCTGCAGCGCTTTGCAGGTTGATCCCGATGCAACCGGCCTGAGCGCGGCATAAGCTGCGGCGATGCCCATCGCCGACACCTACCACGCCCTCCATTCGTCGTTCCGCTGGCAGGTGCCGGCCGATTTCAACCTGGCCGAGGCCTGCTGTGCCCGCTGGGCGCGCGACACGCCCGATGCGATCGCGATCCGCCACGAGCACGAGGACGGCACGCGCCGCACCTGCAGCTACCGCCAGCTGCAGGCCCGTGCGCGACGCCTGGCGGCCGCGCTGCGCCGCCTGGGCGTGCAGCGCGGCGACCGCGTCGCGATCGTGATGCCGCAACGCATCGAGACCGCCGTCGCGCACATTGCGCTGCACCAGCTGGGGGCGATCGCGATGCCGCTGTCGGTGCTGTTCGGCCCCGAGGCGCTGGAATTCCGCCTGCAGCACAGCGAGGCCTGCGTCGCGATCGGCGACGAGGCGTCGCTGGCCGCGTTGCGCTCGGTGCGCGCGGCCTGTCCGGCGCTGCGCTGCGTGGTAGCCGTGGGGGCCGTGGGGGCAGGCGCCGGCCTCGGCGACGTCGACTGGGATGCGCTGCTGCAGCAGGACGACGGCGATTTCGCACCGGTCGCGACGCAGGCCGCCGACCCGGCCATCCTGATCTACACCAGCGGCACCACCGGCCCGCCCAAGGGGGCGCTGCTGCCGCAGCGCGCGCTGATCGGCAACCTGAGCGGCTTCGTCGCGAGCCAGAACTGGTTCCCGCGGGACGACGACGTGTTCTGGAGCCCGGCCGACTGGGCCTGGACCGGCGGGCTGATGGACGCGCTGCTGCCGGCGCTGTACTTCGGACGCGAGATCGTCGCGTACCAGGGCCGCTTCGGGCCGGACAAGGCCTTCGACCTGATGGCGCGCTACGGCGTCACCAACACCTTCCTGTTCCCGACCGCGCTGAAGGCGATGATGAAGGCGGTGCCGGCGCCGCGGCAACGCTACGCGCTGCGGCTGCGCGCCATCATGAGCGCGGGCGAGGCGGTCGGCGACGCGGTGTTCGGCTGGTGCCGCGAGCAGCTGGGCATCACCGTCAACGAGATGTTCGGCCAGACCGAGATCAACTACGTGGTCGGCAACTGCACCGAGCTGCTCGCTGCCGACGGCACGACGCACCCGGGCTGGCCGGCGCGCCCCGGCAGCATGGGCCGGCCGTACCCCGGCCACCGCGTCGCGGTGCTCGACGACGACGGCCGCGAGTGCCCGCGCGGCACGCCCGGCGACGTTGCCGTGCACCGGCGCGACGTGCACGGCGAGCCCGACCCGGTGTTCTTCCTCGGCTACTGGAAGAACGACGGCGCGACGCGCGCCAAGTTCACCGGCGACCCGGACGACAGCTGGTGCCGCACCGGCGACACCGCGCTGATGGACGACGACGGCTACCTCTGGTACCAGGGCCGCAGCGACGACGTCTTCAAGGCCGCGGGCTACCGAATCGGGCCGAGCGAGATCGAGAACTGCCTGGTCAAGCACCCGGCGGTGGCGAACGCCGCGGTCGTGCCCAAGCCCGACCCCGAACGCGGCGCGCTGGTCAAGGCCTACGTGGTGCTGGCGCCGGGCGTGGCCGGCGATGCGGCGCTGGTGGCGCAGTTGCAGGCCCACGTGAAGGACCGGCTCGCGCCCTACGAGTACCCGAAGGAGATCGAGTTCATCGACGCGCTGCCGATGACGACCACCGGCAAGGTGCAGCGGCGCGTGCTCCGGCTGCAGGAGGAAGAGCGCGCGCGGCTCGCCCGCTGAGCGCCTGCACGGGGTTTCGAGGCCGCATAAACTGCGCCGATGAACTCCTTTGCCGCCACCCTTGCACTCGGCCGCAGCGACCTGCGCGTCACCCCGATCTGCCTCGGCACGATGACCTTCGGCGAACAGGTCGACGAAGCCTCGGCCCATGCCATCCTCGACCATGCCGTCGAACGCGGCATCAACTTCATCGACACCGCCGAGATGTACGCGGTGCCGACGCGGCGCGAGACCTACGGCGCCACCGAACGCATCATCGGCAACTGGTTCGCCGCGCGGCCCGGCGTGCGCGCCAAGGTGGTGCTGGCCACCAAGGTGGCCGGCCCGTCGCGCAACATGGACTGGGTGCGCAACGGCAGCGACAACCTGACGCCTGCCGAGATCGTGTCGGCCTGCGACGACAGCCTGCGCCGCCTGCGCACCGACGTCATCGACCTGTACCAGATCCACTGGCCGAACCGCAATGCGCCGACCTTCGGCGCGCTGTACTTCAACCCGAAGGCGGATCGCGAATTCAGCAGCATCCACGAGCAGCTGCAGGCTTTCGCGGGGCTGGTGAAGGCCGGCAAGATCAGGCACGTCGGGCTGTCGAACGAGACCCCCTGGGGCGTCAGCGAGTTCGTGCGGCTGGCCGAACAGCACGGGCTGCCGCGCGTGGCCACGGTGCAGAACCCGTATGCGCTGACCAACCGCTCGCTCGACAACGCGCTCGACGAGACGCTGTACCGCGAGCAGGTGTCGCTGCTGGCCTATTCGCCGCTGGCCTTCGGCGCGCTGACCGGCAAGTACGACGACACCGGCCTCGACGGCACCGCCAGGCCGGGCCGGCTGGCGCTGTTCGACACGATGAAGAAGGGCCGCTGGGGCCGCCCCGAGTCGCAGGCCGCGGCGCGCCTGTACAACGCGCTGGCGCGCAGGCACGGCCTCACGCCCACGCAGCTCGCGCTGGCCTTCGTGTACGGCAGCTGGCGCGTCGCCAGCACCATCATCGGCGTGACGACGCTGGCCCAGCTCGACGAGAACCTCGCCGCCTGGGGCACCGCGCTGTCGCCCGAGCTGCTGGCCGAGATCGACGCGATCCGCTGGACGCACCGCGACCCGGCGCAGTAAGGGGCGGCGGGCCCCGGTTCACGGCCGTGTCGCGGGTTCGATGCTGAACAGGAAGACCGCACCGCGGTCGGGCTCGGCCTGCGCGCGGATGTCGCCGCCGTGGCGCTGCACGATGCGCTGCACGATCGCGAGGCCCACGCCGGTGCCTTCGAACTCGTCGGCGCGGTGCAGCCGCTCGAACACGCCGAACAGCTTGTGCGCATGGAGCATGTCGAAACCGGTGCCGTTGTCGCGCACGAAGTATTCGGGCGCGTCGCCCTCGGCGCGCCCGGGCTGGCAGCCGATCTCGACCACCGCATGCGCGCGCTGGCGGGTGTACTTCAGCGCGTTCGACAGCAGGTTGATCCACACCTGGCGCAGCAGCGCCGGGTCGCCCAGGCAGGGTGGCAGCTCGCCGATGCGCAACTCGACCTCGCGGCCCTCGCGCATCGGCGCCAGCAGCGCGATCGCATCGCGCAGCAGCAGCGCGTGGTCGACCGGCCGGCGCACCAGCGGCTGGCGCGACAGGCGCGCGAACATCAGCAGGTCGTCGATCAGCTGGCCCATCTTCTGCGCGCTCTCGCGGATGATGCGCAGGTAGCGCTGGCCGGTGTCGGGCAGCTGCGGCGCGCAGTCCTTCAGCAGCGCCTGCGAGAAGCCGTCGATCGCGCGCAGCGGCGCGCGCAGGTCGTGCGAGATCGAGTAGCTGAACGCCTCCAGTTCCTTGATGGCCGCCTGCAGCTCGGCCGTGCGCGCGTTGACGCGCTCCTCGAGCTCGCAGTTCAGCCGCTGCACGCCGGCCTCGATGCGCTTGCGCGCGGTGATGTCGTTGACCAGCACCATCGCGACCATCGGCCGGCCCTGGGCGTCGTGCACCAGCGCGCCGTTGTAGTTGAAGACCTTGTGCCAGCCGTGGCGCGTGCTGCTGACGACGATCTCGGTGTCGTGCAGCGTCTCGCCGCGCAGGATGCGCGCCAGCGGCCAGTCGCCCAGCGGCACCGGCGTGCCGTCCAGCCGGTTCAGCGTGAACCAGTCGGCCAGCCGCGACAGCGGCTGGCGCGCCTCTTCGAGGCTGTCGAAGCCGTGCAGCGCGAGCGCCGCGCGGTTCCAGTTCGACAGCACGCTGTCGAGCTGGCACATCACCAGCCCCTCGCCGAGGTTGTCGAACACCGTTTCCAGCTGCGCGCGGCTCTCGTACAAGGCCTGCTCGGCGCGCTTGCGCCCGGTGACGTCGGTCAGCACGCCATGCCACACCGTGCCGCCGTCGGCCTCGGGCAGCGGCGTCGAATGCGATTCGATCCAGCGCTCGCCGCGCCGCGGGTGCAGCACGCGGAACTCGCAGCGCCAGGGCGTGCCCTCGCGGCGCGAGCGCGAGACGCTGTCGTTCACGCGCTGCAGGTCGTCCGGGTGCACGCAGCGCACCAGCCCGTCGGCGCATTCGCGCAGTTCCTCGGCCGACAGCCCGTAGACCTCGTCGGCCAGGCGCTCGCTGCCGAACGGGAAGCTGAAATGCCCGTCGGGCGCGATGCGGAAGGTGTGGATGATGCTGGGGGCGATGGCGGCGATCAGGGCCAGCCGGTCACGCTCATCCCGCAGCGCGGCGCGCGCCTCGCGCACCTCGGCTCCGTGTTGACGGTCGTTGTCCATGGCTTGCTCCGCATGCGACACGCCCACCCTGATGCTGCGGCCATGATGTCACGGCCCGCCCGCGGCGAGGGGATGGAAACTCCCTAAACTCGCGGCATGGCACGCAAGGACCACGCGTCGGAGACCCCGGCCACGCAGCTGCTGCGGCAGCGCAGCATCAGCTTCACCGAGCACCTGTACGACTACGTCGAGCACGGCGGCACCACCGAGTCGGCGCGCAAGCTCGGCGTCGACGAGCACCACGTCGTCAAGACGCTGGTGATGGAGGACGAGAAGGCGGCACCGCTGATCGTGCTGATGCACGGCGATCGCCAGGTCAGCACCAAGAACCTGGCGCGGCAGATCGGGGCGAAGAAAGTCGCGCCCTGCAAGCCCGAGGTGGCGCAGCGCCACAGCGGCTTCCTGGTCGGCGGCACCTCGCCGTTCGGCACCCGCAAGGCGATGCCGGTGTACGTCGAATCGACCATCCTCGCGTTGCCGCGCATCTACATCAACGGCGGGCGGCGCGGCTACCTGGTCGGCATCCCGCCATCCGTGCTGACCGCGCTGCTGGCCGCGCAGCAGGTGCAGTGTGCCGGTGCAGAATAGGCGCCCCGGGCCCCAGCCACTTCCTGCCAGACGCCGCATGCAGACCCTCACCACCGTTGCCGCCGTGATCGCGGCCTACCTGATCGGTTCGTTGTCGTTCGCCGTGATCGTCAGCCGGGCCATGGGCCTGAACGATCCGCGCAGCTACGGCTCGGGCAACCCCGGCGCCACCAACGTGCTGCGCTCGGGCAACAAGACCGCCGCCATCCTGACGCTGCTGCTCGACGCGCTGAAGGGCTATGTGCCGGTGCTGCTGGTGCTGCTGTTCGGCGCGCGCTTCGGGCTGCAGGAGGGCACGGTCGCGCTGGTCGGGCTGGCCGCCTTCGTCGGCCACCTGTGGCCGGTGTTCTTCCGCTTCAAGGGCGGCAAGGGCGTGGCCACCGCGGCCGGCGTGCTGCTTGCCTTCAACCCCTGGCTCGGCGCCGCGACGCTGCTCACCTGGGTCATCATCGCGGCGTTCTTCCGCTACTCGTCGCTGGCCGCGCTGGTGTCCGCGGTGTTCGCGCCGGTCTACCAGCTGCTGATCTGGGACGGCGGCGCCATTGCGGCGGCCATCGTCGCGATGAGCCTGCTGCTGATCTGGCGCCACCTGCCCAACATCCAGAAGCTGATCGCCGGCACCGAGAGCAAGCTGGGCAGCAAGAAGCCGGCGCCGCCGGCCGCAGCGGCCACCGCCCACAAACCGAAGAAGCACCCGCCAAAACATCACCACGGAGCCAAGCCATGACCCACGCCGTGCGGCGTTTCCACGTCGAGGACCGCTATTCCGACATGGCCATCCACCATGGCACGGTCTACCTCGCCGGCCAGGTGCCCGACGACACCACGCAGGACATCCGGGGCCAGACGCGCCAGGTGCTGGCGATGGTCGACAAGCTGCTCGCCGAGGCGCACACCGACAACGCGCACATCCTGATGGCGCAGATCTTCCTGGCCGACATGGCCGATTTCGCCGGCATGAACGAGGTCTGGGACGACTGGGTCGCGCCCGGCGACGCGCCGCCGCGGGCCACCGTGCAGGCGAAGCTGGCCAACCCGGCCTACCGCATCGAGATCGTCGTCACCGCGGCACTGAAGGCCTGAGCCGGCAGCGGAAATACCCCTGCCGGCGTCGATGCGGCTTGTGGATGCGAACCGTTCGCATTTACACTGACCGCATGCACACCATCACCACCACCCAGCCCCTCGCCGCCGGCAGCCTGCCGGTGGCGTCCGCCCGACTGAACGGTGCCTCGCGCACCGGCGTGCCGGTTCGCCGACTCACCAGCGAAGAGGTGCTGGATGGCGAGAAGGAGGTCATCATCAAGCATGGCGACTCCGAATACCGGCTGCGCCTGACCTCGCTCAACAAGCTGATCCTGACCAAGTGATCCGCTGGCGTCGCCCGCACGTGCCGGAAGTCGCGCGGGCCGGCTGACGCCGCTCAAGTCGGCGTCAGCCCCGCCGATAGCCTCCTGATTCTCAGGAGACAACATGAAATTCGTCAACCGAATGAAGATCGGGACGCGGTTGGGGGTGGGCTTCGGCTTCGTGATCCTGTTGCTGGCGCTGATCACCGGCGTGGCCGTGTCGCGCATCCGTGCCATCAACGCGGCGACGGCCGAGATCGTCAGCGACGGCTACGGCCAGATCGCGCTGGCCAACGAGATCGACCGCGGCGTCAACAAGCAGGCCAACCATTTGCGCAGCGCGGTGCTGGCCGTCGGCGACGATGCCGAGGTCAAGGCCTACATCACGAAGGTGAGCGAGGCCACGCGCGAGATCGGCAAGACCAAGGAGAAGCTTGCCGCCACCGGCAGCACGCCCCAGGGCGACGAGCTGCTGAAGGCCTTGCAGGAAAGCGGCGAGGCCTATGTCAAGAAGCGCCAGAAGGTCGTCACGCTGCTGCAGGCCAACCTGCCGGACGCGGCGCGCAGCTTCCTGCTGAAGGAAGTCAAGCCGCTGCAGGACGCCTACCTGGCGGCCTCGCTCGACCTGGTGCGCTACCAGGAAACCCGGATGCAGGAAGCCGCCGCGCAGGCCGAAGCCGCCGGGCGCACCGCCAGCATCGTGACCATCGCGCTGGCCGGCATGGCCGGGCTGTGCGGCATCGTCATCAGCCTCGTGATCAGCCGTTCGATCACCGGCGCGCTGCGGCGCGCGGTGCAGGTGGCCGAGACCGTGGCGGCCGGCGACCTGACCTCGCGCATCGAAGTCCACAGCGGCGACGAGACCGGCCAGCTGCTGAGCGCGCTGCAGGCGATGAACGACAGCCTGGTGCGCGTGGTCGGCACGGTGCGGGCGGGGTCCGACAGCATCGCCACCGGCTCCAGCGAGATCGCCGGCGGCAACGCCGACTTGTCGCAGCGCACCGAGGAGCAGGCGTCCAACCTGCAGCGCACGGCCGCGTCGATGGAGCAGATCACCGCCACCGTGCGGGCGAATGCCGACACCGCGCGCCAGGCCACGCAGCTCGCCAGCTCGGCCAGCCTGGTGGCGGTGCAGGGCGGCGAGGTGGTGGGCCGGGTCGTGACGACGATGGACGAGATCAGCGCCAGCTCGCGCAAGATCGGCGACATCATCGGCGTGATCGACGGCATCGCGTTCCAGACCAACATCCTGGCGCTCAATGCCGCCGTCGAGGCGGCGCGGGCCGGCGAGCAGGGCCGCGGCTTCGCGGTGGTCGCGAGCGAGGTGCGCAGCCTGGCCCAGCGCAGCGCGCAGGCGGCGAAGGAGATCAAGGCGCTGATCGGCGCCAGCGTCGAGAAGGTCGCGGCCGGTGCACAGCTGGTCGGCGATGCCGGCTCGACCATGAAGGACGTGGTGGCGCAGGTGAAGCAGGTGGCGGTGCTGATCGGCGAGATCAGCAATGCCACCGGCGAGCAGACCGCCGGCATCGGCCAGGTCAGCGAGGCGGTGACGCAGATCGAGCAGGTGACGCAGCAGAACGCGGCGCTGGTCGAGCAGTCGGCCGCGGCCGCCGACAGCCTTCAGCAGCAGGCGGCGCGGCTGGTGGATGCGGTGCGCCTGTTCAAGCTGAACGGCGACGAGCAGCTCGCGCCGGCCTGATTCAGGCGACGACCAGGCCCAGCAAGGCCGGGTCGCCCCGGCCGAGCCGCCCCAGCACCGGCTCCTCGCCGGTCAGGTCGACGACCGTCGTCGGCTCGCGCGGACAAGCCCCGGCGTCGACCACCGCCTGCACCTGCCCCTGGAAGCGCTCGCGGATCTCGTCCGGGTCGTTCAGCGGCTCCGTCTCGCCCGGCGGGATCAGCGTGGTCGACAGCAGTGGTTCGCCGAACATCTCCAGCAGCTCCTGCAGCATCTTGTGGTCCGGCACGCGCAACCCGATGGTGCGGCGCGACGGGTGCGAGACGCGCCGCGGCACCTCCTTGGTCGCCTCCAGGATGAAGGTGAACGGCCCCGGCGTCGCATGCTTCATCAGCCGGTACTGCTTGTTGTCGACGCGCGCATAGCTCGACAGCTCGGACAGGTCGCGGCACAGCAGCGTCAGGTGGTGCTTGTCGTCGACGCCGCGGATGCGACGCAGGTTCTCGGCCGCCGCCTTGTCGTCCAGGTGGCACACCAGCGCATAGCTCGAATCGGTGGGCACTGCGGCGATGCCGCCGGCATGCAGGATCTGCGCGGCCTGCTTCAGCAGGCGCTGCTGCGGGTTGTCGGGATGGACCTCGATGTACTGGGGCATGGGCCGCGATGCTAATCCGCGATCGTGTCGGCCGCCACTGTGGACGTCGCGGGTTGCGTCGCCGTCTGCCGCATGTTGAGCCAGGCGCTGGCCGCGCCGCACACCGCGATCACGCCCATGCCGACCCAGGCCCAGCCATCCGGCACGTAGCGGAACACCGCCCAGCTCACCGCCGCGGCGACGCCGATCTGCAGGTAGATGAAGGGCATCAATGTCGCCGTCGGCGCCAGCCCCAGCGCGAGGATCAGGAACAGGTGGCCGACCGTGCCCAGCGCGCCGATGGCCAGCAGCAGCGCCAGCTGCTGCGGTGGTGCCGCCAGCAGCACGCCGTCGGTGTCGATCGCGCTGAACGCGAGCACCGGCGTCAGCGCCAGCGCGCCGGTCAGGCCGGTGTAGAAATGCGTGGTGTAGGGGCTCTCCAGCGCCGACAGCTTGCTGGTCAGCACCTGGAAGCTGGCGTAGGTCAGCGCGCCGGCGAGCGGGAACAGCACCGCCCAGCCGAACAGCCCGCTGCCCGGGCGGATCACGATCAGCGCACCGGCAAAGGCCGCGCACACCAGCGCCCAGCGCAGCGCCGACACGCGCTCGTGCAGCACCCAGTACGCGAGCAAGGTCACCACCACCGGCGTCAGCATGTTGATCGCGGTGAACTCGGCCACCGGCATCTGCTGCACGCCGAAGAAGCTGAGCGCGCTGGTGGCCAGCAGCAGCGCGCCGCGCGCCAACTGGAAGCGCGGGTGCTCGCTGCGAAAGCCTGCTGTCTTCGAGCGCAGCAGCCAGATCCCCATCGACACCGCCTGGAACGCATAGCGCGCCCACAGGATCAGCAGCACCGGCAGGAAGGCGCCGAGGTACTTGATCGTCGTGTCCATGGTGGCGAAGCACAGCGCCGCCAGCGCGATCAGCGCGATGCCCCGCGCGGGGCGCTGCTTCTTCAACACCGCGCTTTCACGAAGGAAGCTGCACCCGGTCGGCCAGCGCCTCCCACACCGGCGTCAGCCGGCCCGGCAGCGGCGGCAGCGTGCCGAGGTCGACGTGGCTCTCGTCGGGGCTGTGGAAGTCGGAGCCGCGCGATGCGAGCAGGTCGAACTCGAGCGCCATGTCGGCGTACTTCAGGAAATCGGCCGTGCCGTGGCTGCCGGTGATCACCTCGACGCCGCGCCCGCCATGGGCCTTGAACTCGGTGAAGAGCGCGTACTCCTCGTTGGCGGTGAACTTGTAGCGGCCCGGGTGGGCGATCACTGCGATGCCGTGCGCGTCGTGGATCCAGCGGATCGCGTCCCCCAGCTTTGCCCAGCGGTGCGGCACGTAGCCGGGCTTGCCCTCGACCAGGTACTTGCGGAAGACCTCGTGCGTGTCCTGGCAGGCGCCGGTCTCGACCAGGAAGCGCGCGAAGTGCGTGCGCGAGATCAGCTCCGGGTTGCCGACGTACTTGAGCGCGCCGTCGTAGGCGCCGCGGATGCCGACCATCGCGAGCCCGTCGGACATCTCGCGTGCACGCTGTTCGCGCCCGCCGCGCGTGGCCGCCAGGCCGGCGGTGAGCGCGGGGTTGTCGGCATCGAAGCCGAGGCCGACGATGTGCACCGTGATGCCGGCGAAGGTGACCGAGATCTCGGTGCCGGTGAGGTAGGGGAGCCCGAGCGCCAGCGCCGCATCGCGGGCCCGCTGCTGGCCGCCGACCTCATCGTGGTCGGTCAGCGCCCACAGCTCGACGCCGTTGGCCTTGGCGCGCGCGGCCAGTTCCTCGGGTTGCAGCGTGCCGTCCGACACCGCGGAATGGCAGTGCAGGTCGGCGTTGGTCCATACAGCAGGTTGGCTCACAGGGGGATTGTAGGGAGCCGCCGTCCGCGGTGCCCCGATAGGGTTTCACGACGACCTCCCGGCTTGGGAGCGGCAGCTTGTAGCCCGGATGCCAATCCGGGATCTGCGCAGAAAACCGCTGGTTCGGCAAAGGCGCGTGCGGGCAGGCTGGGGCGCGCCAATCAGGGTGGGGCGCCGGAGCTGGCTGGTTTCAAGGCCCGCGCGCGCCAGCGCGCTTCGTGGACTGACTTGTCGCCGACTGTTTGACCACAGCGAGCGAAGCGAGCGGCGGGAGTTTCGGCGACGGGCCTTGAAAGCAGGCAGCGCAGGGGAGTCCTCGCCCCCCAGGGCGAGGACCGCTCCATCCGGCGCACCCCAGCCTGCCCGCACGCGCCTTTGCTCGCGCCAACGCAGGAACCCCGGATTGGCGTCCGGGCTACGGAACGACCCGCAGCAAGCGCCCCGGGCTGTTGTCCGTCAGCAGGTACAGCAGCCCGTCCGGCCCCTGCCGCACGTCGCGGATGCGCTCGTGCAGGTCGGCCAGCAGGCGTTCTTCCTTCACGATCCTGTTGCCGTCGAGTTGCAGCCGCACCAGCCGCTGCCCGGCCAGCGCGCCGACGAACAGGCTGCCCTTCCAGCCCGGGTAGCGGTCGCTGGTCAGGAAGGCCATGCCGCTGGGCGCGATCGACGGCACCCACACCGTCAGCGGCTGCGCCATGCCGGCCTTCGCCTTGCCTTCGCCGATCGGCGCGCAGCTGCCGTACTCGCAGCCGTAGGTGATGACCGGCCAGCCGTAGTTGGTGCCGGCTTCGTCGAGGTTGACCTCGTCGCCGCCCTGCGGGCCGTGCTCGTGCGTCCACAGCACGCCGGTCTGCGGGTGCAGCGCCGCGCCCTGCATGTTGCGGTGGCCGTAGCTCCAGATCTCGGGCTTGGCACCGGCGTTCTGGACGAACGGGTTGTCGGCCGGCACGCGGCCGTCGGCCTCGATGCGCACCACCTTGCCGAGGTGGTTGGACAGGTCCTGCGCATCGTCGCGGCGGTTGAAGCGGTCGCCCATCGTGACGAACAGCCGCCCGTCGCGCGCGAACACCAGCCGCGAGCCGAAGTGCGCACTGCTGCGCACCTTCGGGCTTTGCCGGAAGATCACTGCCACGTCGACCAGCCGGTCGCCCTGCAGCCTGCCGCGCGCGACCGCGGTGCCGTTCTTGTCGGCGTCGTCGCCGCTGCCGGCCTCGGCGTAGCTCCAGTAGACGAGCTTGTTGCCCGCGAACTTCGGGTCGATCGCCACGTCGAGCAGGCCGCCCTGGCCGCGTGCATCGACCGCCGGCAGGCCGGCCAGCGGCTCGCCCAGCGTGCCGTCGGCCGCGATCACGCGCATGCGCCCCGGCCGTTCGGTGACCAGCATGCGGCCGTCGGGCAGGAAGGCCAGACCCCACGGGTTCTGCAGGCCGCGCGTCAGCGTGACGGTGTCCAGCGCGTGCGCAGCCAGCGCCGCCAGGCTCAGCAGCGCCGCCAGCGCGGCATGGATCCAGGGCTTGCGCATGCTCATCCCACTCCTTCGACGACCATCTGGATGCGCTGCTGGCCGTTGTAGTCGTCGACCCGCAGCTGGTAGGCCAGCCGCACGCGCGTGCCGACCGGCTCGGTGTGGCCGAACCATATCGCATCGCGCAGTGCGCCGGCATGCCGCACCGACAGCTTCAGGTGCTTCTCGCCGACCAGCCGCTGCGACACCACCTCGACCTCGTCGCAGAACAGCGGTGGTTCGAAGGACTGGCCCCAGACCTGCGCATCGAGCGAGCGCACCGTCTCGGCGTTGAAGTACTGCGCCGGCAGCGGCCCGTCGGTCAGCAGCGTGCGCGACAGCGTGGCCGCATCGAGCCACTCGCGCGCCACCTGCTGCAGCGCGCCGTCGAAGGTCTCGAAATCCTCTTCGGCCAGCGTGCAGCCGGCCGCCATCGCATGGCCGCCGAAGCGCTTGAGCACGCCCGGGTGGCGCTTGGTCACCAGGTCGAGCGCATCGCGCAGGTGGAAGCCGGCGATGGATCGCCCCGAGCCCTTCAGCAGGCCGTCCTGCCCGAGCGCGAACACGAAGGTCGGACGGTGCAGCCGGTCTTTCAGGCGCCCGGCGACGATGCCGACCACGCCTTCGTGGAACTCGGGGTCGTAGATCGAGAGTGCCGCCGGCGCATCGCCCTCGGGCATCAGCGTCTCGAGCATGGCCTCGGCCTGCTCGCGCATGCCGGCCTCGACCTCGCGGCGCTCGCGGTTGATGCCGTCCAGCGTCTGCGCCAGCTGCACGGCGCGCGCCGGGTCGTCGGTGAGCAGGCATTCGATGCCCAGCGACATGTCCGACAGCCGCCCGGCGGCGTTGATGCGCGGCCCGAGCGCGAAGCCGAAATCGAAGCCGCTGGCGCGCGACGCATCGCGCCCGGCGGCGCTGAAGAGCGCCGCCACGCCGGCCTGCATCTTGCCGGCGCGGATGCGGCGCAGGCCCTGCGCGACCAGCCGGCGGTTGTTGGCATCGAGCTTGACGACGTCGGCGACGGTGCCGAGCGCGACCAGGTCGAGCAGCGCATCGAGGCGCGGCTGCTGTTCGGCGGTGAACGCGCCGCGCGTGCGCAGCTCGCTGCGCAGCGCCAGCAGCACGTAGAACATCACGCCGACGCCGGCGAGGTTCTTGCTCGCGAAACCGCAGCCGGGCTGGTTCGGGTTGACGATCACGCTGGCGTCCGGCAGCACCACCTGCTCGCCTTCCTTGGCCGGCAGGTGGTGGTCGGTGACCAGCACGTCGAGGCCGAGCGCGCGCGCGTGCGCGACGCCGGCGATGCTCGCGATGCCGTTGTCCACCGTCAGCAGCAGGTCGGGCCGCAGGCCCATCGCCAGGTCGACGATGGTCGGCGTGAGGCCGTAGCCGTGCACCGCGCGGTCGGGCACCACGTGCTGCAGCGTGCCCGGCGCGGCGCCCAGCAGCGCCAGGCCGCGCAGCGCGACGGCGCAGGCGGTGGCGCCGTCGCAGTCGTAGTCGGCGACGACGCAGATGCGCTTGCGCGCGGCGATGGCGTCGGCCAGCAGCACCGCCGCGGCCGGGGCGCCGAGCAGCTCGGTGGGCGGGATCAGCCGTGCCAGGCCGTCGTCGAGCTCGTCGTTGTGGCGCACGCCGCGCGCCGCGAACAGCTGGGCCAGCAGCGGGTGCACGCCGGCCTGCTCGAGCGCCCACACGGTGCGCGGCGGCGCGTCGCGGCGGGTGATCTGCACGCCGGCCGCCATCACAGCGCCTCCAGCACGGCCGCAGGCGCGCTGCCGCCGAAGCGCCGCGCCACGCGGGCCAACCAGCCCTGCGGCTGCGCATCGAAGCGCTGCGCGAAGCGTTCGCCGCACAGCGTCAGCGAGACCGGGGCGCCGGCATCGTGGCGTTCCAGCAGCGTGCGCAGCGGCCCGGCATCGAGCGCGCGCCAGGCCTCGGCCCAGTCGGACCAGTCCTCGCCCAGCAGCGGCGCGCGCAGCCGGCCATCGATGACGAGCCCGGCGCTGTCGGCCGCCGGCTGGGCGCGGCCACAACCGCTGAGCCAGAACGAGTTGACCGGCAGCGCGCCGATGCCGGCGCGGTGGTCGTTCAGGGGCTGCTGGTAGAGCAGCATCTGCACCTCGTTCTGCAGCCGCCGGATCAGCCGCGCCTGCGGGTGGCTGCCCATCCACAGGTCGAGGTTGCGGCCGATCACGCGGTCGAGCGATGCGGTGGGCAGCCCGTCCAGCGAGTCGTGCGACGCGTACCAGCGCATCGGCGAGCCCCAGGCCAGCTGCCAGCCTTCGCCGTCGAACAGCGGGCGCACCGCCTCGAACAGCGCCTGCGATTCCTGCGCGCTCAGGTGCAGCGAATCCGGGTAGCCGACGCTGACGTGCTCGGCGCCGACGTGCCAGTGCACCGGCGTCAGCAGGCCCCAGGCGGCATCGCCGGTGGCCACGCCGTCGGCCGCGGCCGCGTGGGCCGCCCAGGGCAGGCAGCCGTCCGGCGCCTGCCAGCCGAGCAGCCGGGCGTGGGCCTGCTCGGCCGGGGTGCTGAGGGAATATTCGTCGCTGCCCAGCCGGTCGCCGGGGGTCATGCGGGGCAGCAGGCGCTGCAGGTGGGGAAGGGCCAGGCCGCGCAGGGCCGGCAGGCCAGCGTCGGAAAGCGTGCTGGCGCAGGGGATCAACAGGTGCATCGGTGGATTATCGGACGCGCGCACCGTCACCGCCGCGTCATCGCCCTGCCACCACCGCGTCATCCCGCTGGGCGAAGCTGGGCGTCCATGCAAAGAGACGCTTTTCTTCGCGCGTGGACCGGTCCTTCGGACAACCCCGGGGACGACGAAGAACCGTCCGCCGATCGCCGGCGCTACCGCAGCGTCTGGATCTCCGACCTGCACCTGGGCACGCCCGGCTGCCAGGCGAAGGCGTTGCTCGATTTCCTGAAGCACGTCGAGTGCGACACGCTGTTCCTGGTCGGCGACATCGTCGACGGCTGGCAGCTGCGCCGCAGCTGGTACTGGCCGCAGGCGCACAACGACGTGGTGCAGAAGCTGCTGCGCAAGGCGCGCAAGGGCACGCGCGTCGTCTTCATCCCGGGCAACCATGACGAATTCGCGCGCCGCTACGTCGGGCACGAGTTCGGCGGCATCGAGGTGGCCGAGGAGTGGGTGCACGAGACCGCCGACGGCCGCCGACTGTGGATCATCCACGGCGACCTGTTCGACGGCGTGATCCAGTGCGCCAAGTGGCTGGCGCACGTCGGCGACACGCTGTACGAGTTCACGCTGAAGCTGAACCGGCACCTGAATTCGCTGCGCGCGCGCCTGGGGCTGCCGTACTGGAGCCTGTCGAAGTACCTGAAGCTGAAGGTCAAGCGGGCCGTCAACTTCATCGGCGACTTCGAGCAGGCGGTGGCGCGCGAGGCGCGCCGGCGCGGCATGCAGGGCGTCGTCTGCGGCCACATCCACCATGCCGAGCTGCGCGACATCGACGGCATCACCTATGCGAACGACGGCGACTGGGTCGAGAGCCTGACCGCGCTGGTCGAGCACGCCGACGGGCGGCTCGAGATCGTCGACTGGGCGCAGGTGCTGCGCGACCGCGCGCCGGCACCCACGACCGCTGTGACGGTGGCGGCATGAAGATCCTGCTGGTCACCGACGCGTGGAAGCCGCAGGTCAACGGCGTCGTCACGACGCTGGTCGAGCTGCAGCAGGGGTTGGCGGAACTCGGCCACGAGGTGGTGATGATCGAGCCGTCGGGCTTCAGGCGCTTTGCCTGCCCGGGCTACCGCGAGATCGAGCTCGCGTGGCGACCCGGCCGCGAGGTGGCACGCCGCATCGACGCCGCGCAGGCCGACGCGATCCACATCGCGACCGAAGGCCCGCTGGGTGGCGCGGCCCGTGCGCACTGCCTCAAGCGCGGCCTGGCGTTCACGACCGCCTTCCACACCCGTTTCCCCGAGATCCTGGCGCGTGCGCTGCACCTGCCCGAAAGCTGGGGCTATGCCTGGTTCCGCCGCTTCCATGCGAAGTCCAGCGGCATCATGGTGCCGACCGCCGGCATGTACGACATCCTGCAGGGTTACGGATTCAAGCCGCTGCGCCGCTGGTCGCACGGTGTCGACCTGGGCCTGTTCGAGCCGGTGCCCGGGGCTGACTTCGGGCTGCCGCGGCCGGTGTTCCTGCACGTCGGGCGCCTGAGCTACGAGAAGAACCTGGAGGCCTTCCTCGACCTGGACCTGCCGGGCTCGAAGGTGGTCTACGGCGTCGGGCCGCTGCAGGAGCGGCTGCAGCGCGAGTACCCGCAGGTGCACTGGCGCGGCGTGGTGATGCGGCCCGAGCTGGCCCGCATCTACAGCGCCGCCGACGTGTTCGTGTTCCCCGGCCGCTCCGAGACCTTCGGGCTGGTGATGCTGGAGGCGCTGGCCTGCGGCACGCCGGTCGCCGCCTACCCGGTGGCCGGCCCGCTGGACGTGGTGGCGCCGAAGCACGACGGGCGCGATGGCGGTGTGTTGCACGACGATCTGCGCAGCGCGGCACTGCAGGCACTGGAGATCCCGCGAGATCGCGCGCGCGAGCGGGCGCTGCAATTCGGCTGGGAGCCGGTCTGCCGCGAATTCCTCGGGCACCTGGTGCCGGCCGGTCCCGGCGCTGACATGGGTGTCACGAAACCGTCGCAAAAGCTTCATAAACTCGTCGGATGACCCCGTCGACCGTTTCGCCGCCGGCACCGCTGATGCCAGCGCTGCTGAACCGCGAACGCGCCATCCTCGAATTCAACCGCCGCGTGCTGGCCCAGGCCCGGCGCGAGGACGTGCCGCTGCTCGAGCGGCTGCGCTACATCTGCATCGTGTCGTCCAACATGGACGAGTTCTTCGAGGTCCGCTTCGCCGACTACATCGAGGCGGTGCGCCAGCCGGGCGCCGGCGTGTCGGCGCGCGACCTGGCCAGCGTGGCCGCCGATGCCCACCTGCTGATCGACGACCAGTACCGCTGCTTCAACGACGAGGTGATGCCGGCGCTGAAGCTGCAGGGCATCCAGATCCTGAACCACAGCGAGCGCAACGAGGCGCAGCGGCGCTGGGTCGACAACTTCTTCCAGCGCCAGGTGCGCCCGCTGTTGGTGCCGGTGGGGCTGGACCCGTCGCACCCGTTCCCGCAGGTCGCCAACAAGTCGCTGAACTTCATCGTCCGCCTGGGCGGCAAGGACGCCTTCGGGCGCGAGAACACCATCGCGATCGTCAAGGTGCCGCGCGTGTTGCCGCGCGTGATGCGCCTGCCCGACGACATCGCCGGCAACGGCCAGGCCTTCGTGCTGCTGACGAGCGTGATCCGCGCGCACCTGGCCGATCTGTTCCCGGGGCGCGAGGTCGAGGCCTTCTCGCAGTTCCGGCTGACGCGCGATTCCGACCTGGCCATCGACGAGGAAGACGTCGCCAACCTGCGCCAGGCCTTGCGCACCGGGCTCACGACACGGCATTTCGGGCAGGCGGTGCGGCTGGAGGTGGTCAACACCTGCCCGCCGGAGCTGTCGGAATTCCTGCTGATGCAGTTCGCGTTGCCGCAGGCCGCGCTGTACCACGTCAACGGGCCGGTCAACCTGGTGCGGCTGAACGCGCTGATCGACGGCGCGGATGCGCCGGCGCTGCGCTTCCCGAAGCACGAGGCGCCGTGGCCGCAGGGCCTGCGGCACGACCAGTCGATCTTCGAGCGCCTGCGCAGCGGCGGCGACGTGCTGATGCACCACCCGTTCGAATCCTTCGAGCCGGTGATGCAGTTCCTGCGCGAGGCGGTCGAGGACCCCGACGTGCTGGCGATCAAGCAGACGATCTACCGCACCGGCAGCGAATCGCCGCTGATGGACCTGCTGATCGAGGCGGCGCGGCGCGGCAAGGAAGTGATGGCGGTGGTCGAGCTGAAGGCGCGCTTCGACGAGGAGGCCAACATCAACTGGGCCGAGCGGCTGGAGGCGGTGGGTGCGCAGGTGGTGTACGGCATCGTCGGGCTGAAGACGCATGCCAAGCTGCTGCTGGTGACGCGGCGCGAGGATGGCCGGCTGCGCCGCTACGGTCACCTGTCGACCGGCAACTACAACCCGAAGACGGCGCGCCTGTACACCGACGTCGGCTGCCTGACGGGCGACGGCGACATGACGGCTGACATCGACGCCGTCTTCCAGCAACTCGCCAGCCTGGGCAAGATGCGCCCGCTGCGCCAGCTGCTGCAGGCGCCGTTCACGCTGCACCGGCAGATGGTGCAGCACATCCACCAGGTGGCCGATGCGGCGCGCCAGGGGCGGCCGGCGCGCATCGTCGCGAAGATCAACGCGTTGACCGACGTGCCGCTGATCGAGGCGCTGGTGGCCGCCGGCCAGGCCGGCGCCGACATCGACCTGATCGTGCGCGGCGCCTGCATGCTGCCGCCGGGCATCCCGGGCCAGACCGACCGCATCCGCGTGCGCTCGGTGGTCGGGCGGCTGCTGGAGCATTCGCGCGTGCTGTACTTCCGCTGGGGCGAGGCAGAGGCGGACGAGGCCTTGTTCCTGTCGAGTGCCGACTGGATGGGGCGCAACATGTTCCGCCGCATCGAGGTGGCCTGGCCGGTGCGCGATGCCGCGGTGCGCCAGCGCGTGATCGACGAATGCCTCGTGCCCTACCTGCACGACGGCTGCGATGCCTGGACCCTGCACGCCGACGGCAGCTACGAGCGCGTCGGCACCGACGGACCGAGCGCACAGCGGGCCTTGCTGGCGCTGAAGCAACCGGGAGCGGCGTGATGGACCTGATCCTGTGGCGGCATGCCGAGGCGCATGTGATCAAAGACGGCCAGGACGACCTGGAGCGGGCGCTGACCGCCAAGGGCGAACGCCAGGCGCAGCGCATGGCCGAGTGGCTGAACCAGCGCATCGCGCATTCGACGCGCATCCTGGCGAGCCCGGCGCTGCGCACGCAGCAGACCGCGAAGGCGCTGGACAAGTCGTTCAAGACGCTGGCGGCGATCGCGCCGGAGGCGGCGCCCGAGGTGGTGCTGAAGGCCGTGCGCTGGGGCGAGGCCAGCGAGCCGGTGCTGGTGGTGGGTCACCAGCCGACGCTCGGCCAGGTGGCGGCCTTGCTGCTGACCGGCCAGCCGCAGCCGTGGGCGGTCAAGAAGGGCGCGGTCTGGTGGCTGCGCCAGCGCGAGCGCGAAGGTGGGGTCGAGGTGGTGCTGCAGGCCGTGCAGGGGCCGGACTGCCTGTAGCGCCGGCGCGCTGCCGCGTCAGTGCTGCGCGTTCAGCAGCGCGGTGAGTTCCGCAGAAATCTCGTGATCGCCGTGCAGGCATTGCTGCTGCTGCGCGGGAGTCAGGCGTTGCTGCGGCCCACGCCCTTGGCGCAGGACGTGGCCTTCGAACGGGCAGGTGTTCTGCATGCCCGGGGGGGTTCCAGGCGAAGACACAGGGTGCGCAACCGCGCTGCCTCGAATCATGCATGTCATGGTTCACTCCTTCGCTTCGTCGGTTGAAACTCAAGCCATCGCCAGCTGGTCATCCATGTCGATGACCTCGGGGTTCTCGATGTCCGGGCCGGCTGCCGCCACCTCGGCCAGCGCACTCAGCTGGTCGAGGAAGGTCTTCAGCCACAGCGCGAACCGCACCTCGTCGAGCAGCGCCACCGGCGCGCTTGCCATCTGAAGCAAGGCACCGGTCGCCGCGTGCCAGCGCAGCGCCGACGAGAAGCCGTCGGCATCCATCTTCTCTTCGCTCGATTGCCAGCGCCCGGGATCGTCGCTCGGCGGGCCGAAGGGCATGCAGCCGGCTTCGGCGAACAGGTGGATGCGCGCCATCACGGGCTCGTGCAGCAGGCTCACGACGAACCTGTCGTCGACCACGAGTTGCACGTGGCCTTCTGCATCGCACTCGAAGCGGCCGCCGCCGATGCGGCGGGAGAAACCGTCCATCAGGATCCGCAAGGTGTCGCTCATGGGAACGTCAATCGGTTGTTGCAAGCCAGTCGTGCGGGCTGAGTAACGACCCGCCGGATCCGGTTCCCGGTGCACGCCAGACGATCGTCCCGGCCGGTTGTCAGTTGTTGACTTTTCGGAGGGCCGACTTGTGCGGCAATTCCTTACAGCGAGTGACACCCAGCGTCGATAGTCCTTGCGTGCAGTGACACATCGCCTGATCAACGACAGAAAGGTTTGCATGGCCTGGTTGAATGCCGAACGATTTGCCGCCGCGGTCCTGTGCGCGACGCTGGCCGGTTTCGCCGCCGGGCAGGCCTGGGCGCAGTCCGAGGAGCCGATCCGCCCGATCCCGCTCGACGTGCGGCTCGATGCGCGCAAGGTGGCTTTGGGCGACAAGCTGTTCCACGACAAGCGCCTGTCCGGCGACGACACGCTGTCGTGCGCGAGCTGCCACGCACTCGACCGCGGAGGCGTCGACGGCCGCGTCACTGCCATCGGCATCGGTGGCGCGGTCGGCCCGATCAACGTGCCGACGGTGCTGAACAGCAGCTTCAATTTCCGCCAGTTCTGGGACGGCCGTGCCGCATCGCTGGAGGAGCAGGCCGCCGGCCCGGTGCACAACCCGAAGGAGATGGGCAGCAACTGGGCCCAGGTGATCGGCAAGCTGTCGCGCGACAAGGCCCTGGTCGGGGCCTTCGGCGAGGCCTACCGCGACGGCCTGCAGCCGCGCAACATCCAGGACGCGATCGCCACCTTCGAGCGCTCGCTCACCACGCCCAACTCGCGCTTCGACAAGTACCTGCGCGGCGACAAGACCGCGTTGCGCGCCGACGAGCAGCGCGGCTACCTGCTGTTCAAGAACTACGGCTGCGTCGCGTGCCACCAGGGCGTCAACGTCGGCGGCAACATGTTCCAGGTGTTCGGCGTGATGGGCGACTACTTCGCCGAGCGCACGCTGACCGACGCCGACCTCGGCCGCTTCAACGTGACGCACGACCCCGCCGACAAGCACCTCTTCAAGGTTCCGAGCCTGCGCAACGTCGCCCTGACGGCGCCGTATTTCCACGACGGCTCGGCGCGCACGCTCGACGAGGCCGTCGACACCATGTTCAGGGTGCAGCTCGGCCGCCCCGCACCGCCGCAGGACAAGGAACTGGTCGTCAAGTTCCTGCGCACGCTGACCGGCGAGCTGCGCGGGCAGCCGCTCGAGCCGCGCAACCTGCCCTGACCGCCCCTGCCTGCGAAAGACACCGATGAACAAGAGACGCTGGTTCAATCTGCTGCTCGCCACCGTGCTGGTGGCGCTGCTCGGCCTGCTGGTCAGCCGCACGGCCGGCCTGGACCGCGGCGAGTACGGCGAGGTCGCCGCCGTGCTGCGCCAGCTCAAGCAGATCGATGCCGAATGGAACGTCGACGTGCTGCGCTCGAAGACGGGGTTGAACGCGAGCTACGACCCGGTCGCGAGCCCGCTGCCGGCGATGGAACTGCTCGAGGGCACGCTGCGCAGCAAGGCCGACCGCTTCTGGGGCGGCCGCGGCGACAGCCTGCAGCGCATCCAGCCGCTGATCGACAACTACCGCAAGGCGATGGACCGCAAGGTGCAGCTGGTCGACCGCTTCAAGTCGCAGCACTCCATCCTGCGCAACTCCACGCGCTACCTGCCCTTTGCCGCCAACGAGGCACTGCAGGCCCTGTTCGGCGAGCCCGAGGCGGCGGCGGGGGTCGATCACGTGCTGCTCAACGTGCTGATGTACGTCAACACGCCCGAGGCGACGTCGGGCCAGCTGGTCGAGGACAGCATCGCGCAGCTGCGCGTGGTCGCCCAGACCCTGCCGCCGGACGCGCAACGCGCCACCACCGGCTTCGCGGCGCATGCCGCGATGGTGCTGCGCCAGGAACGCGCCGGTGCGCGCCTGCTGGCCGAGCTGACCGCGCTGCCCACCGCCGCCGCGCTCGACGAACTGGCCGACATGCACGAGCTGGAGCACGAGAAGCTGCTGGCGGCCCAGCAGACCTGGCGCTGGGTGCTGGTCGCGTACTCGGTGCTGCTGCTGCTGGCGCTGGCGTATGCGGGCTGGCGCCTGTTCGCGAGCTACCGCCAGCTGAACCAGGTCAACCAGGCGCTCAGCCGCAGCAACGAGGAGCTGAAGGAGTCGCAGATGCACCTCGTGCAGTCGGAGAAGATGTCGGCGCTGGGCCAGATGGTGGCCGGCATCGCGCACGAGATCAACACGCCGCTCGCCTACGTGAAGGGCACCTTCGAGGTGCTGCGCGAACAGGTGGCGCCGGTGGCCGACCTGGCCAGCCAGAGCCTGAAGTTCTCGCAGATGCTGCACCTGCCGAGCACGCTGCGCGACAAGGTGCAGCTGCACGACGCCGCCCGCGAGCTCGACCGCAGCACCCGCGAGGTGGCCGGCAGCCGCGTGATGGACGAGATGGGCCAGCTGCTGGCCGACGGAATCCACGGCATCGAGCAGATCGCCGAGATCGTCACCAACCTGAAGAACTTCAGCCGCCTCGACCGCGCCAAGGTCAGCGAGTTCGCGGTCGAGGAGGGCCTGGAGAGCACGCTGCTGCTGGCGCGCAACCTGCTGAAGAACACGGTCGAGATCGAGCGCCGGTTCACGCCCGGGCTGCCGAAGATCCAGTGCTCGCCGTCGCAGGTCAACCAGGTGTTCCTGAACATCATCACCAATGCCGTGCATGCGATGCCCGAGGGCCGCGCGCAGCCCGGCGTCATCACGCTGAGCACCGCGCCCGAGGGCGACGACATGGTGCGCATCGAGATCCGCGACAACGGCACGGGCATCCCGCCGCAGGTGCTGCCGAAGATCTTCGACCCGTTCTACACCACCAAGCCGATCGGCAAGGGCACGGGCATGGGGCTGTCGATCTCGTTCAAGATCATCCAGGAGCACGGCGGCAAGATCCTCGTCGACACCGAGCCCGGCGTCGGCACCGTGTTCTCGATCCTGCTGCCGGTGCGCGCCCGCGAGGCGCAGCCGCGGCCCGCCACCTCCCCCTCGCAACCCCGCATGCAGCCCGCCGGCGAGCTGCAGCCTGCCTGACCGGAGCCCCCACCGTGACCTCGCAACGCAAAGCCCGCATCCTGTTCGTCGACGACGAGGAACGCATCATCAACCTGCTGCGCGTGATGTTCCGCAGCACCTACGAGGTGTTCACCGCCGGCGGCGGCGAGCAGGCCCTGCAGGTGCTGCAGCGCGAGCCGATCGACGTGATCGTCAGCGACCAGCGCATGCCCGGCATGCTGGGCGTGGAGCTGCTCGCGAAGGTGCGCATGCTGTCGCCGGCCACGGTGCGCGTGCTGCTGACCGGCTATGCCGACCAGGAGGCCATCGTCGGCTCGGTCAACGAGGGCCAGATCTTCCGCTTCATCACGAAGCCCTGGGACCAGGACGCGATCCGCGTGACGCTGGCCGAGGCCGCCGACATCGCGCTGATGCAATCGAAGCCCGCGCCCATCGTCACGCCGCCGGGATCGGCCGGGCGCGCCGGTCCGCAGGCGCCGGCGGGCGTGCTGATCCTCGACGACAACGACGACGACGCCGAGATGATCCGCCAGGCGCTCGCCGGCGAGCACCCGCTGTTCCGCGCCGCCAGCGTCAGCGTCGCGCTGCAGCTGCTGGCCCGCGAGGACATCGGCGTGATGGTCTGCGAATCGCAGGTGGGCGGCTGCGACACCGGCCAACTGCTGCACGCGCTGAAGACGCATTTCCCGGCGCTGATGACGGTGATGCTGGCGCGCCACACCGATGCCGACGAGGTGGTGCGGCTGATCAACCAGGCGCGCATCTACCGCTTCGCCAGCAAGCCGATCCGCCCGGCGGTGCTGCAGCTGGCGGTGTCCGGCGCGATGAAGGAGCACCGGCGCTGCATGGCCGACTCGCGCCACGTCGCGCTGCAGCGCACGGTGCGGGTCGCCGAGCCGGACACCCCGGCCGCGCGCGGGCTGCTGCAGGCGATCAAGGCGATGACCTCGCGGCTGCGGCTCTTCAGCGCCTGAACATCCCCGACCCCCGGGGCCCGTGGGGCCGGCCGGTGCCGATACCATCACGGGCACGATGGACGACACCCCGACCTGGTTGAACGACCTGCTGGCCCGCGCGGACCAGCCTCCCCTGGTGCTGCGCGAACGCCTGTGGCTGCAGGCCACCGACGCGGTGATCGGCTCGATCGAGCCGCTGCTCGCGCGCCACATGGCCGAAGCCGACCTGCCGATCCGCCCGCGCGCCGGCGGCTGGCAGGTCGACGGGCCGGGGGATGCGGCGCTGGCCGTGATCGCCCGCTGGCTGCACGAACGCGAGCTGTCCGGTGCCTGGCGCAACGAGCTGCTGGCGGTGCCCAACGAGCATGGCGAGCGCCAGGCGCTGATCGAGCGCGCCGCGGTGCGCCCGCTGGGCATCACGACGGTGGCGGTGCACCTGGTCGGCTACACCGGCGACGGCCGGGTCTGGGTCCAGCAGCGGGCCTTCGACAAGGCGACCGACCCGGGCCAGTGGGACACGCTGTCCGGCGGGCTGCTGTCGGTGAACGAGACGGTGGCGTCCGCGCTGCACCGCGAAACCTGGGAAGAGGCCGGATTGGAGGTGGCGGCGCTGCGCCAGGTGCGGCCGCTCGGCCGGCAGCTGGTGCGCCGCCCGCTCGACGAGCTGGGCTACATGGTCGAGCAGATGGAGATGTTCGAGGCCGAGATCCCCGACGGGCTGGAGCCGGACAACCAGGACGGCGAGGTCGAGGGCTTCGACTGCGTGCCGGCGCGGCAGCTGGTCGAGAGCCTGCAGGCGGGGGTCTTCACGCTCGAAGCCGCGCTGGTGCACGTGCACTGGCTGCGGCGGCACAAGTTTCTTTAGGCCCGAGTGGCGGCGCTTGCAAAGGCGCGGGCGGGCAGGCTGGGGTGCGCCGGATGGAGCGGTCATCGCCCTTGGGGGCGATGACTCCCCTGCGCTGCCTGCTTTCAAGGCTCGTCGCCGAAACTCCCGCCGCTCGCTGCGCTCGCTGTGGTCAAACAGTCGGCGACAAGCCAGTCCACGAAGCGTGCTGGCGCACGCGGGCCTTGAAACCAGCCAGCTCCGGCGCTCCATCCTCATTGGCGCGCCCAGCCTGCCCACCCGCGCCTTTGCCGAACCAGCGGTGTCGTGCGAACAACCCGGATTGGCATCCGGGCTACGGGAATTGGTAGCCCGGATGCCAATCCGGGATCGGAGCGAGCGCAGCGAAGCGACTGGTGGGCCTAACTCTCATCCGACGAAAGAGCCGCCAGCTGCGAATGGCGGATGCGCGTCTGCGACAAGGCGCCGGCCGACTCCAGGATCGGGTAGGCGATCGAGCAGATGTGCGAGTTGATGCGCTTCAGGTCGCTGATCAGGTCGATGTGCAGCGAGCTGGTCTCGATGCTCTGCGTGGTGTTCTCCTGCAGCCGCGCGATGTGGCTGGCCGCGTATTCGTGTTCCAGGTCGCGAAAGCGCGCCTTCTCTTCGAGCAGCCGCTTCGCGTCGCGCACGTGGCCGTCGAGGAACACGCTCATGCCCAGCCGCAGGTTGGACATCAGCCGCTCGTGCAGGTGCACGATCTCGGCCATGCCGGCATCGGAGAAGCTGCGGTTCTTGCGCACCTTCTTGTCCTCGATGTCCTGCAGCACGCGCTCGATGATGTCGCCGATCTGCTCCATGTTGATCGTGAACGACACGATGTCGGTCCAGCGCCGGCTTTCGCGCTCGGACAGCGCCTCGCGCGAGATCTGCGTCAGGTAGAACTTGATCGCCGAATACAGCTCGTCGACCACGTCGTCCATCTTGCGCAGCTGCTCGGCCAGCGCCAGGTCGTTGTAGCGCAACACCGGCAGGATGCCGCGCAGCATGGTCTCGACCACGTCGGCCTGGTGCAGCGCCTCGCGCGCCGCGCACGCGATGGCCACCGACGGCGAGCCCAGGGCCAGCGGATCCAGGTGGCGCGGCCGGTCGGTGCCGGTGGCGCGCGGCTGCGGCAGCCAGCGGTCCAGCGCCCGCCCGACCCAGGGCGTGACGGCGATGAACAGCAGCGCACGAAGGATGTTGAAGACCAGGTGGAACACCACCACCTGCTGCAGCACCGTCGGCACGTAATCCTGCAGCAGCACGTGCACCCGCGGCAGCAGCGGCACCACGACCGCGCAGCCGATCAGCTTGAACAGGAAGTTGCCGAGCGGCATGCGGCGCGATTGCACCGAGCCGCGCGCCGTGGCCAGCAGCGGCAACGCCCCGGTGCCGAGGTTGGCACCCAGCACCAGCCCGAGCGCCACCGGCGTCGGCAGCAGCCCGGCGTTGGCCAGCATCGCCACCAGCAGCACCGTGGCCAGGCTGGAGTACGAGACCACGGCCAGCACCGCGCCGATGGTCATCTCGAGCAGCACGTCGTTGGGCAGGCCGATCAGCATCGCACGCACCGCCGGCGAGCGCGTCAGCGGCTCGGTGGCGGCGACGATCAGCTGCAGCGCCAGCGTGATCAGCCCGAGCCCGATGATCACGCGGCCGACGCGGCCGATGCCGCGGTCTTCCTGCGACAGGAACATCACGACGCCGGCCAGGATCAGCAGCGGCGACACCCACGACAGGTCGAACGACAGCACCACCGACATCAGCGCGGTGCCGACGTCGGCGCCCAGCATCACCGCCAGCGCCGCGCCGGTGTCCATCAGGCCCTTGCCGACGAACGAGGTGACGATCAGGCTGGTGGCGGTGCTCGACTGCACCAGCGCCGTGACGCCGATGCCGGCCAGCAGCGCGACGAAGCGGTTGCGCACGCTGCGCGAGATGACGGTGCGCAGGTTCTCGCCGAAGACGCGCAACATGCCGGTGCGCACGATGTGCGTGCCCCATACCAGCAGGGCGATCGCGGCGAGGAGGTTCAACAGGTGCTGCATGAAGTGCGGTTGTAACCCAAAACTTTGCGATCATGGCGGCATCGACCTCGGGGGATGGCATGAAGCGACTGCTGGCGATGGTGACGTTCCTGCTGGCCTGCTGCGGCACGGCAACGCCGGCGCTGGCGGCCAGCCTGCGGGTGGCCAGCGGCTTCGACCCGCAGACCCTGGACCCGCATGCGCTGGCGCTGCTGTACCACACGCGGGTCATCACCCAGGTCTACGAATCGCTGGTGACGCGCGACGAGCAGTTCCGGCTCGAGCCGTCGCTCGCGCTGTCGTGGCAGCCGCTGAACGACAAGACCTGGCGCTTCAAGCTGCGCCCGGGCGTGAAGTTCCACGACGGCTCGGCGATGACCTCCGACGACGTCGCGTTCTCGGTCGAGCGGGCGCGCCAGCCGCCGTCGCAGCGCGCCTTCCAGCTCGGCAGCATCGTCGAGATCCGGCGCGTCGACGCGCTGACGGTCGACTTCGTGCTGAACTCGCCCGACAGCGTGTTCCCCGACAAGTTCCAGTTCATCGGCATCATGAGCCACGCCTGGGCGCAGAAGAACGGCGTCGAGCGGGCCCAGGACTTCAACGGCAAGCAGGAGACCTTCGCGGTGCGCAACGCCAACGGCACCGGGCCGTACCGGCTCGAGCGCTACGAGCCGGACGTCAGGCTGGTGCTGAAGGCGCACCCGCAGTGGTGGGGGCGCGGCGACAAGCGCAACGGCAACGTCGACGAGGTGACCTACCTGCCGATCCGCCAGGATGCGACGCGGCTGGCGGCGCTGAACTCGGGCGAGGTCGACCTGGTGCTCGACCCGCCGTTCCAGGACGTGGCGCGGCTGAAGGCCGACCCGGCGCTGGCGGTGCTGCAGATCGCCGACCTGGGCCAGCAGTACCTGGCCTTCGACCAGGCGCGCGACCAGCTGCTCGATGCCGACGTGAAGGGCCGCAACCCCTTCAAGGACCGCCGCGTGCGCCAGGCGGTGTACCAGGCGATCAACATCGACCTGATCATCGGCAAGGTGCTGCGCGGCCAGGCGACGCCGACCGGCGCCTACCTGTCGCCGCTGGTCGACGGCTCGCTGGCCGAGCTGGACCAGCGGCTGCCCTACGACCCGGCGGCCGCGAAGAAGCTGCTGGCGCAGGCCGGCTACCCGGACGGCTTCGCGGTGACGCTCGACTGCGTGAACATCGCGTGGCGCGAGAACGTCTGCCAGGCCGCCACCGCGATGCTGGCGCAGGTGGGCATCCGCACGACGCTGCGCTCGTCGCCGACCAACCAGTTCTTCCCGAAGCTCAGCCAGGCGACCGGCACCTTCGTCGAGTTCGGCTGGACGCCGACCACCGACGCCTGGGCGACGCTGAACGGCGTGTTCCACACCTTCGGCAAGGGCGCCGGCACCTTCAACGTGGGGCGCTACAGCAACCCGGCACTCGACACCCTGATCGACAGCATCCGCGTCGAGCCCGACCTGACGCGGCGGCGCGCGATGGTGGGGGTGGCGCTGCGGCTGATCGCCGAAGACATGCCGTACGTGCCGCTGTACCGCCGCACGCTGAGCTGGGCGATGGCGAAGAAGGTGAAGGCCGTCCAGTGGCCCAACGACGTGCTCGAAGTGCGCTGGGTGAAGATGTAGCCCGGATGCCAATCCGGGTCGGCCGTGCCATTGCGATCCCGGATTGGCATCCGGGCTACGGGAATGACGGCCGTTTGACCGCAGACATGGAACCTACGTTTTCATCTGCAGCAGGCGAGAAATGGTGTCCGCCGCCTGCAGCAGCTTCGGCAGGAACACCTCCAGCATGTGTGCCGGCGGCGTGCGGTTGAGCTGGCCGCTGATGTTCATCGCCGCGATGGTGCGGCCCGAGCGGTCGCGGATCGGCGCCGACAGCGACACCAGCCCTTCCTCGAGCTCCTGGCTGACGATGCACCAGCCCTGGCGCCGCACCTGCGCGATCAGCTCCTTCAGCCGCTGCGGCTGGGTCTCGGTGTGCGGCGTGCGCGGCGCGAGCGTCATCGCGGCGACGCGGCGCTCCAGCTCGTCCGGCGGCAGCCCGGCCAGCAGCGTGCGGCCCATCGACGTGCAGTAGGCCGGCAGCCGGCTGCCGATGCCCAGGTTGATGCTCATGATCTTGTGCGTCGGCACGCGCAGCACGTAAACCACGTCCGAGCCCTCCAGCACCGCGGCCGAGCTCGATTCCTTCACCTGCTCGACCAGCGCCTCCATCACCGGCTCGGCCAGGTTCCACAGCGGCAGCGACGACAGGTAGGCAAAGCCCAGGTCGAGGATCTTCGGCGTCAGCCGGAACAGCCGGCCCTGGCTCTCGACGTAGCCCAGCCCCTCCAGCGTCAGCAGGATGCGGCGTGCGCCGGCGCGCGTGAGGCCGGTGCGCTGCGCCACCTCGCTGAGCGTCTGCTGCGGTGCCTTGGCGCTGAACGAGCGGATCACGCCCAGCCCGCGGGCGAACGACTGGACGTAGGTGTCGCCGGGGCGCGGCGACGGCGCTTCGGCGGCGGTGGGGGCGGGCGGGGCGTCGTCGTCGGGCGAGGTCATCGCCGAAGTCTATCGCCCGCGCCGCCTCCCATGTCGCCGTGTGGCAGCCAGGTTTCGCCGGGTAAAGCCGGGCCGCCGGCCGGAACGCGGCACCGCCGCGGGCGACCCAACACCCGCCAGCCGCCAGCGTGGCGGCCGGTGAAAGGAACACCCCATGAAGACCCCCTTGTTGACCCTGGCCCTCCTCGTCGTCTCGATCCAGGGTGCCTGGGCCTCCGGCGCCGCGGCCGCCGGCGACGACGCGGCCTATGCCGAGCGCATGCACCTGATCGGCCGCACCCCCGAGGCCGGCGAGCATGCGGTGCCGGTCGAGCCCGACCGCCCGGCGCTCACCGACGCGCAGCGCCGCCGGGACTACGTCGCCCGCATGGCGCTGATCGGCCGCACCGTCGCGTTCGGCGAGGCCAAATCCGCCGCCCGCCAGGAGCAGCCGGTCGACAACCCGCTCAGCTTCGCGCAGCGCATGAAGCTGATCGGCCACGCCGATCCGACGATGTAGCCGCGGCGGCGCTGAGGGCCGGCGCCCGAACGCGGTATGGTTCGGGACTTGCATAGGAGCGCCCATGAAAAGACTGCTTCCGCTGGCCCTGCTGCTGCTTGCCCTTGCCGCGCAGGCGGCCGACCCGTCCCGGCTGCGCGTCGGCGTCGAAGGCGCCTACCCGCCGTTCAGCACCGTCGGCCCCGACGGCAAGATCCAGGGCTTCGACATCGACATCGCGAATGCGTTGTGCGCCGAGATGAAGGCGCGGTGCACGCTGGTGCAGCAGGAGTTCGACGGCATGATCCCGTCGCTGCAGTCGCGCAAGTTCGACATGATCGTCGCGTCGATGGCGATCACGCCCGAACGGCTGAAGGTCGTCGATTTCAGCGACAAGTACTACAACAGCGCGAACAAGCTGATCGCAAGGCTCGGCTCGCCGATCAACGGCTCGATCGCGAAGTTCAACGGCGTGCGCATCGGCGTGCAGCGCAGCACCATCAACGACCGCTACGTGACCGCCAAGTTCACCGGCGCGACGGTGGTGCGCTACGTGAGCCAGGACGAGGTCTACCTCGACCTCGCGGCCGGCCGCATCGACGCGACCATGGTCGATGCGGTGGCCGGCGACGAAGGCTTCCTGAAGACGCCGCTCGGCAAGGGCTTCGGCTTCGTCGGCCCCGACTACCGCGACCCCGAGTACTTCGGCACCGGCGCGGGCATCGCGGTGCGCAAGGGCGACACCGCGCTGCGCGAGCGGCTCAACGCGGCGATCAAGGCGATCCGCGCCAACGGCACCTACCAGAAGCTGGCGGCGAAATACTTTCCGTACGACATCTACGGCCAGTAGGCGGCGATGCTGCACGGCTACGGCTGGAGCCTGCTCGAGGGCCTGCGCCTGACGCTGGGCATGGCGGGCGCCTCGCTCGCGGTCGCGCTGCTGCTGGGGCTGGCGGGCGCGGCGGCGCGGCTGTCGCGCTCGGCGTTCTGGCGCGGCCTGGCGCTCATCTACACCACCGTGGTCCGCGGCGTGCCCGACCTGGTGCTGATGCTGCTGGTCTTCTACGGCGGCCAGCTGGCGGTGAACGAGATCGCGCCGCACCTGGGCATCGACGAGTACGTCGACATCGACCCGTTCGTCGCCGGCGTCGCGACCATCGGCTTCATCTTCGGCGCCTACCTGGCCGAGACCTTCCGCGGCGCGATCCTCGCGATCCCGCTCGGCCAGGCCGAGGCGGCGCGCGCATTCGGCATGAGCGCGCCGCAGGCCTTCCGGCGCATCGTGCTGCCGCAGATGGTGCGGCTGGCGATCCCCGGCTTCGCGAACAACTGGCTGGTGCTGGTGAAGTCGACCGCGCTGGTGTCGGTGATCGGGCTCAACGACATGATGCAGAAGGCCGGGCAGGCGGCCGGCGCGACGCGCGAGCCGTTCACGTTCTACCTCGCGGTGGGCGCGCTGTACCTGGCGATCACGACGCTGTCGGTGCTGGTGCTGCGGGTGGTCGAGAAGCGCTGCTCGCCGGGCGTTCGGGCCATCCACCTGTGATGACCGACCCATGAGCCTGGACGCCATCGCCGACAACCTGCCGCTGTACCTGCAGGGCGCGTGGACCACGCTGCGCCTGCTGGCGATGGCGCTGCTGCTGGGCCTGGCCGGCGCGATCCCGTTGGCGGTGCTGCGCGCGTCGAGCAAGCGCCGCTGGTGGGTGCCGGTGTGGGTCTTCACCTGGGTGATCCGCGGCACGCCGCTGCTGGTGCAGCTGTTCCTCGTCTACTACGGGCTCGCGCAGTTCGCATGGGTGCGGGGCAGCGTCGCGTGGCCGCTGCTGTCCAGCGCCTGGTTCTGCACGGTGGCGGCGTTCGCGGTCAACACCTGCGCCTACACCACCGAGATCCTGGCCGGCGCGATCCGCGCGACGCCGCCCGGCGAGGTCGAGGCGGCGCGCAGCCTGGGCATGCCGTGGGGCCTGATGGTGCGCCGCATCCTGCTGCCGTCGGCGCTGCGGCGCGCGCTGCCGGCCTGCGGCAACGAGGCGGTGCTGATGCTGCATGCCACCTCGCTGGCCAGCATCGTCACGCTGCTCGACCTGACCGGCGTCGCACGCGACGTCAACTCGCGCTTCTTCCTGCCGTTCCCGGCCTTCATCACCGCGGCCTTGTTCTACCTGGCCATCACCGGCGTGCTGGTGGCGCTGTTCCGCCGCGCCGAAACCCGCTGGCTGCGCCACCTGGCGCCCATCCGCTGACACTGCCTTCCATGCAAACCCGACACCATCCCCTGCACGGCTCGTCGCTGCTGACCCGGCGCGAGATCATCAGCTTCCACTACGGGCCGGCCGACAGCGGCCACAAGGTCTACGTGCAGGCCTCGCTGCATGCCGACGAGCTGCCCGGCATGCTGGTCGCGCACCACCTGCGGCTGCGGCTGGCCCAGCTCGAGAACGAAGGGCGGCTGCGGGCCGAGATCGTCGTCGTGCCGGTGGCCAACCCGATGGGCCTCGGGCAGGCACTGCTGCGCATGCCGATCGGCCGCTTCGAGCTGGCCAGCGGCGAGAACTTCAACCGCCACTACCCGGCCCTGTTCGAGCCGGTGCGCGCGCGCGTCGAGCCGCGGCTGGGCGACGACGCGCAGGCCAATGCGCGGCTGGTGCGCGAGGCGCTGCACGGCATCGCGCAGGCGCTGCCCGAGGACCACGAGCTGATGAGCCAGCGCAAGACGCTGCTGGCGCTGGCCTGCGATGCCGACGTGGTGCTCGACCTGCATTGCGACAGCGAGGCGGTGGCCCACCTGTACACCGGCACGCCGCTGTGGCCCGAGGTCGAGCCGCTGGCGCGCCTGCTGGGGGCGCAGGCCTCGCTGCTGGCGCTGGAGTCGGGCGACAACCCGTTCGACGAGGCCTGTTCGCAGACCTGGTGGCAGCTGGCCGACCATTTCCGCGGCCGGCACCCGATCCCGCTGGGCTGCCTGTCGGTCACCGTCGAGCTGCGCGGCGAGACCAGCGTGACGCACCCGCAGGCGGCAGCCGATGCGGCGGCGCTGCTCGATTTCCTGGCGCTGCGCGGGCTGGTCGATGCGCCGGTGCCGGCGCTGCCGCCGCTGCTGCAGCCGGCCACGCCGCTGAACGGCACCGAGGTGGTGTCGGCGCCGGCGGCGGGCGTGGTGGCGTACCACCGCGAGCCGGGCGAGAAGGTGAAGGCGGGCGACCTGATCGCCGACGTGATCGACCCGATCAGCGGCGAGGTGCACGCGCTGCACACCCGCACCGACGGGCTGTTCTTCGCGCGCGACCGGGTGCGCTATGCGGTGGCGGGGCGGGCGCTGTTCAAGGTGGCGGGCAGCGTGCCGATCCGAACGGGCAAGCTGTCCAGTGATTGAAATCCCGGATTGGCATCCGGGAACGCGTGCCTCAGTCCAGGGCGCCGCGGGTCGCCATCGCCTCGCCGAGCCGGATCGCCCGCGCCGGTTGCCACGCCGGGTTGAACTGCAGCGGCCCGGCCGGGAACAGCATCACCACCGTCGAGCCGAGCAGGAAGCGCCCCATCTCGTCGCCCTGTTTCAGCACCACCGGCGCATCGTCGTAGCGCCAATCGCGCAACTGCCCCGGCCGCGGCGGGTTGACCACGCCGTGCCACACCGTTGCCATGCTGCCGACGATGGTGGCCCCCACCAGCACCAGCACGAAGGGCCCGTGCGGCCCGTCGAACACGCACACCACGCGCTCGTTGCGCGCGAACAGCCCCGGCACGCCGCGCGCCGTCACCGGGTTGACCGAGAACAGCGCCCCCGGCACGTGGATCATGCGCAGCAGCCGGCCGTCGCAGGGCATGTGGATGCGGTGGTAGTCGCGCGGGCTCAGGTACAGCGTCGCGAAATGCCCGTGCTCGAACAGTTTCGCCAAGGCCGCGTCGCCGCCCACCATCGCCGTCGTGCTGTAGCGGTGGCCCTTGGCCTGGAAGATCTGGTCCTGCTCGATGCGGCCGAACTGGCTGATCGCGCCGTCCACCGGGCAGACCAGGTCGGCCTGCGCCAGCGGGCGCGCGCCCGGCTTCAGCGCGCGCGTGAAGAACTCGTTGAAGCTCGGGTAGCTGGCGATGTCGGGGTTGGCGGCCTCGTCCATGTCGACGCCGTAGCGCCGCACGAACCAGCGGATCAGCCGCGTGGTGGTCGTGCCCGCGCGGGCGGACGCGACGCGGCCGGCCAGCGCCGTCAGCGCTTGCTTGGGGAGGATGTACTGGGGCAGGACGGCGAGACGATCCGACACGGTGTGGGCTGCAAGGCGGGACGAAGCTGCGCAGTGTAGCCACGCCGCCGCCCGCACCCCCCGCGGATCATCCCGCAGTGCGCAGGTTGCTGTTGAAGAACGCGACGGTGCGCGTCCAGGCCTGCTTCGCCGCCGCCTCGTCGTAGCGCGGCGTGGTGTCGTTGTTGAAGCCGTGCTGCGTGCCGGGGTACTTGTAGGCGTCGAACCTGACCTTGGCCGCCTTCAGCGCCGCCTCGTAGGCCGGCCAGGCGCCGTTGATGCGCTCGTCGCTGTCGGCGAAGAACAGCAGCAGCGGCGCCTTGATGGCCGGCACCTTGTCGAGCGCCGGCGCATTGCCGTAGAAGGGCACCGCGGCGGCCAGCTCGGGCACGCGCGTGGCCAGCATGTTGACCACGCCGCCGCCGTAGCAGAAGCCGACGGCGCCCAGCTTGCCGTTGCCGCCGGGGTGGGCGCGCAGGTAGTTGGCCGCGGCGATGAAGTCTTCGGTCGTCTTGGCCTGGTCGAGCTTGCCGAACAGCTCGCGCGCCTTGTCCTCGTCGCCGGGGTAGCCGCCGAGCGGGAACAGCGCGTCGGGCGCGAACGCGATGAAGTCGTCGAGCGCGAGGCGGCGCGCGATGTCCTCGATGTGCGGGTTCAGGCCGCGGTTCTCGTGCACCACCAGCACCAGCGGCAGCTTGCCGGCGGCACGCGCCGGCTTGACCAGGTACCCGCGCACCTTGCCGTAGCCGAGCGGCGAGGCGATCTCGACCGTCTCCGCGATGAGGCGCGGGTCGGTCCTGGGCACCTGCTCGGCGGCGGCGAACTTCGGGCTCAGGGCCTCGAGCAGGCCGACCGCGGTGAGGCCGCCCACCGCGTACTTGCGCGCGCCGTCGAGGAAGCCGCGGCGGTCGATCTGGCCATGCACGTACTTGTCGAACAGGCGCAGCACCTCGGGGTCGAAGTCGTTCGCGGTCTGGCGGGGCTTGTCGTGGGCCATGGGATCCTCGCGGTCGGTTGATGGAACTGAGGCGCGCAGTTGAGCCGCAAACGGCGCCGCTGTCACGCGCCCTGGGGCTTGCCCCGGTACAGAACTCAGGTTTTGCGGTGGCATCGCGGGCGGCTGAGCGCATCCGCGATGGATCCCCGCAGAATGCGCGATCCCTGCCGCCCGAGCCTTCCGTGATCGCCTACGACCCCAGCCGCACCGCCCTGTACTCGCCCGAGCGGGCTCCCACCTTGTTCAGCGCCGGCATGGATCCGACGCTGCTGCAGCTGGCGACCGAGGCCTCGCGCCTGGCCTATGTGCGCGCCGAGGGCCCGAAGGCCGAGGCCGCGCGGCTGGCCGAGGCGCTGGCGCGGGTCGGCTTCGAGGCGCCGCGGCATTTCGCCGACGCGGCCAGCGGCTCGCAGGCCTTCGGTGCACTGCGTCCGCGCGACGGGCTGGTGCTGGTGGGCTTCCGCGGCACCCAGCCCGACGAGGTGGCCGACCTGGCGAACGACCTGAACGCGTTGACGACGCCCTGGCCCGAGGCCACCGGCCGCGTGCACCAGGGTTTCGCGACGGCCGCGCGCACGTTGCTGCCGCGCCTCGGCCACTGGCTGGATGGCGACGCGAAGCCGCGCAGCGCGCTGCTGCTGACCGGCCACAGCCTGGGCGCGGCGCTGGCGACGCTGGCGGCGTCGGTGTGGGCCGACGCCCACCTGGTGACGCTGGGCTCGCCGCGCGTCGGCGACGCGGCATTCGCCTCCGGGCTGCGCAGCGCGGTGAACATCCGGCTGGTCAACTGCTGCGACCTGGTCACCGACCTGCCGCCCAGCCTGCAGACCTACACCCACGTGGCGCCCGCCAGCTACATCACGCGCGACGGCGAGCTGGTCGAGCGGCCCGACGCGGCCCGGGTCGACGAGGACCGCATGCGGGCCCGCACCGCCTATTTCGGCGAGCATGCCGGGCGCGCCGGCACGGTGCTGCTGCGCGACCTGGCGGACCATGCGCCGATCAACTATGCGCGGGTGTTCTTCGGCTAGGGCCTGTTGACACTACGGGAAGGCTCGCGCCGGTGCCTGGCCGTCACTGCGCCGGCGGGGGCAGCTCGGCCCCGCAATCCTTGCAGAACCGCGCCGTCGCCTCATGCCCTTCGGACAGGCAGGCCTGGCAGGTGCGGGTGGTCGGCACGCGCGGCCCGCGAAAGCGCAGCGCGGTGAACTCGGCGCTGACGATGCCGGTGGGCACCGCCAGCGTGCCCCAGCCGACCAGCATCATGAACGACGCGATGAAGCGGCCGAGCCCGGTCTTCGGCGTGATGTCGCCGAAGCCCACCGTCGTCATCGTCGAGATCGCCCAGTAGACCGACACCGGGATGTTGGTGAAGCCGTTGGCCGGCCCCTCGACGACGTACATCACGGTGCCCATCACCACCACGACCAGCAGCACGAAGCTCAGGAAGACGAGGATCTTGCGGCGGCTGGCCATCAGCGCCTGGCCGAGCGCGCGGTACTCGTCGATGTAGGCGGCAAGCTTCAGGATGCGGAACAGCCGCAGCAGCCGCAGCAGGCGCACGTCGATCAGCGCGTGCAGCCCCGGCAGGAACAGCGCCGCCCAGGTGGGCAGCACCGCCAGCAGGTCGATCACGCCGAACACGCTGGTGGCATAGCGCGCCGGCTTGCGCACGCAGGCCAGGCGGGCCAGGTACTCGAGGCTGAAGAGCGCGGTGAACACCCACTCGAGCACGCCGAACTCGGCACCCCACAGCGCATGCAGCGACTCGAAGCTGTCGAGCATCACGACCGTCACGCTGGCCAGGATCAGCCAGACGAGCGCCAGGTCGAACAGGCGCCCGGCACGCGTGTCGGCCTCGAAGATGATCGTGAACAGCCGCAGGCGCCAGCCGCCGAGCGGGCGGCCGAACTGCACGGCCGGGTCGGGCGGGCGCGTCGCGGGGTCGGAGTCGATGGCGGGCGGGATCATGTGCCGCCGCAGTCTAGCGGCACGCGCCTGCTGGTCTAATGGCGGCTGATTGTTTCCCACCGAAGAGCGAGTTCCCATGAGCGAGATGACCGAGCCCACGCCTGCCGCAGACCCCGCCCCCGCCGCCCCCGCCGCGATGCCCGACCGGCTGTCGATCGACCCGCGCAGCCCGCATCACGTGGCCGCGATCTTCGAACGCGAGATCGGCATCCGGCTGAACGGCAAGGAGCGCTTCGACGTCGAGGAATACTGCATCAGCGAAGGCTGGGTCAAGGTGCCCGCCGGCAAGTCGGTCGACCGCAAGGGCCACCCGCTGCTGATCAAGCTGAAGGGCCAGGTCGAGGCCTACTTCCGGTAGCCGTCACACCGACGGGTCCTTCGTCCGCGTGCGCGACACGGCCATCATGATGCCGATGCCCAGCACGATCAGGCAGGTGATCCCGACGTAGACGGGTGCCAGCCCGGCCGTGACCAGTCCCCAGGCGATTCCCCCGACGAGCAGCACGAGCCCGACGATGTACAGCGCGAATGACATGGCGATGCTCCTTTCGGTCGGCCGGGCGGTTGCCGAGCCACAGACGGACTCTAGGCAGGTTCGCGCGGGTGGCCGATCGGAGGAGGGCGGGGACTGGCGTAGGCAGGCTCCTACCGTGCCATGATGCGATCGATCGACGGAGACACGCCATGACATCGATCCACCGCAGTCCCTCGCACGCCTGCTGCAGGCCGGGAGTCCCGAGCCGGTGACACGCATCTCGCCGCTGGACCCGGCGGCCATCCCCGCGCTGCAGGCGCTGAGCGACGAGCTGTCCGGCGGACGGTCCGCGATGGACCTGCGCGCGGCGCTGACCGACGGCGCCCGCGGCGGCGGGTCGCAGGCCGCGGTCGCCTGGCAGGGCGATCGCCCGGTCGGCTGCGTCGGCTGGGTCGCCCTCGGCATCGAGGAAGACGGGCGCCTGTACGGCTCGCCGCTTGTCGCGCAGGATGCCGGCGTGGCCCGCCGCCTGATCGACCTGCTCGATGGCGTCGGGCGCGAGCTGCGCGCCACGCACCTGCGCGTCAGCAAGTGGGAGGGCGAGGCGGGCAAGGCGAAGGCGCTGGCCGATGCCGGCTTCGTGCGCCTGTTCGAGTGGGTCACGTTCTCGCGCGAGCCCGGCGCGCAGGATGCGCCGCCGGCCGCTTTCCCGCCGCACGGCCTGCACGCCGTGCCACCGGACCGCATCGACTGGGAACGTGCCGCGCAGCTGTATGCCGACTGCTTTCGCGAGGTGCCCAACGCGCCGTGCGTCGGCACCGACATCCTCGCCGCCGAATGGCGCGGTGCCGACTGGGTCTCGAGCCGCCTGCTGCAGGATGCGCAGGGCCGCTACGTGGCCTTCCTGATCGTGCAGGCCGAGGGCCAGGTCGAGGCGATCGGCGTCGATGCGGCATGGCGCGGGCGCGGGCTGGCCGACGCGCTCTATCGCCATGCACTGTCCAGCCTCGCGCTGCAGCACGTGCCGCGCATGACGGCACTGGTCGCGAGCAGCAACGCCGCATCGATGCGCTTGCACCAGCGGCTCGGCTTCGGCGAATCGCAGCCGCGCGGCGCCGTCTGGGAGCGCGAGTTGCCGCTCGCCTGAGGACCGGCTCCGCTTTCTGTCAGACACGCGACGAGACGCAAATCGTTGCGAATGTCCTTCATTGCCCTTCAAGTCAGCACGCAGGCGGCCGAAGAAGCTGCTGACTTCTCAAGGGAGCATTCCAATGTTTGGCAGTCTGAAAGTGGCGACCCGTCTCGCCCTGGGTTTCGGCGTCGTCGTGCTGTTGCTGCTGACGATCTCCATCATCAGCGTGCTGCGCCTGGGCACCGTGCACGAGAGCTCGGTGGTCATCATGGAGCAGGTCTATCCGATGTCCGCGCTCAGCGACGACATCGTCAAGGGTGCGCTGAACAACGGCCGCTTCGTGCGCAACCTGCTGCTGTCCGCCTCCGATGCCGAGGCCGACAAGACCTGGGCCCGCATCGAGGAACTGCGGGCGCAGAACGGCGACCGCATGAAGAAGCTCGAAGGCATGCTGCGCACCGACAAGGGCCGCGAGCTGTACAAGGCGATCACCGACAAGCAGGCCGCGCTGGCCCCGAAGTACGAGCGCCTGCGCGAGATGAACCGCACCGACAAGCCGAAGGCGGTCGAGTTCCTGAAGGCCGAGTTCGCACCGTCGAACGAGGCCTACATGGCCGCGCTGGAAGACTTCGCGAAGTTCCAGGACGGCCAGATGGATGCCGCCAACGCGCACGGCGGCGAGGTGTTCGCCGCCACGCGTTCGCTGGTGATCGGCCTGTCCGTCGTCGCGGTGATCGCGGCCGCCTGCATCGGCCTGCTGATCACGCGCAACCTGCTGAAGGTGCTGGGCGGCGAGCCGTCGTACGCGGCCGACGTGATGAAGCAGGTGGCGGTGGGCGACTTCACCGTCGACGTGGCGGTGCGCCCCGGCGACACCGACAGCCTGCTGTTCACCGTGCGCCAGATGGTCGGCTCGGCCGGCGACAGCATCGGCGACGTGGTGCGCGTGATGGGCGCGATCGCGCAGGGCGACCTGACGCAGACCATCGTCAAGCCCTACCAGGGCTCGTTCGGCGAGATGAAGACCTACGTCAACGACACCGTGGCCAGGCTGTCCGAGGTGGTGACCGAGGTGAACAGCGGTGCCGAGGCGCTGGCGGGGGCGTCGGAGGAGGTGAGCGCGACGGCGCAGTCGCTGTCGCAGGCGTCGAGCGAGCAGGCGGCCGGGGTCGAGGAGACGAGCGCGTCGATCGAGCAGATGACGGCGTCGATCTCGCAGAACACCGAGAACGCGAAGG
>Ga0209758_1000226_pt1 | contig 120484 bp, 103 predicted proteins | sample AraplaMF_Col_mMF_FD_184258 | JGI IMG/M metagenome (GOLD analysis project Ga0209758, IMG submission 184258) | Arabidopsis root microbial communities from the University of North Carolina, USA - plate scrape MF_Col_mMF (SPAdes) (version 2) | ecosystem: Host-associated > Plants > Roots >... | reverse complement strand
GCCCAGCTCGCCCATCTCGCGGAAGATCGCCGCATCGGTGCGCTCGTGGCGAAAAGCCTCGAGCACGCGCGGCGCCAGCCGGCCCTGCGCGTAGTCGTGCGCGGCGTCGCGCACCTGGCGCTCGTCGCTGGACAGTTGCTGCTCGAGCAGCAGCGGGTCGTCCCAGTGGAAGGTGGCTTTGGAGGTGGACATGGAAAGTCTCCGGAGTGATCGGCCCGACACGCAGCGTAGCGCGTCGGCAGGAAGTGTCACCCGCCGGCTTGCTGCGGGTTTTCATCCACCAGCAGGGACAGGCCCAGCAACGCGCGGCGCTTCAGCCACGGGCTGGGGCGGTAGCGCGGGTCGCCGTAGAAGGCGTGCATCCGCTCGAGGATGGCCAGCACCGTGCGCGCGCCGAGCCGGTCGCCCCAGGCGAGCGGCGGCAGCGGGTAGTTCAGGCCCAGCTTGACGGCCAGGTCGATGTCGGCCGGCGTCGCGATGCGCTGCTGCGCGATGTCGCAGGCGATGTTGACGATGGTCGCGACGACGCGCTGCGCGACCAGCCCGGCGCTGTCGCGGATCACCGTCACCGGCACGCCGTCGGCGCCGAACAGCCCGTGTGCGGCGTCGCGCCAGGCGGCCGTGGTGGCGGGCGTGGTCATCACGACGCGTCGGCGCGACAGGTCGAACAGCGTTTCCACCGCGACGGTGCGCTGCGCATCGAGGCCGTGGCGTTGTGCGCAGGTCGTGGCATCGTCGCCGACCGGCGCGACCACGCACAGGCTGTCGGCCCGTGGCACGGTGCCGTCGTCGACCGGCGTGCCCAGCGTCGCGACCAGCGCGCGCAGCGACGTCGGCACGTCGGGCGCCAGCCACACCGCGGCCGGGCGCGCGGCCGGCGCGGGCGCTTCGGCGATGGCCTGCTTCTGTCCGCCGTCGTAGCGGTAGAAGCCACGGCCCACCTTGCGCCCGACCAGCCCGGCCGAGAGCATCTGCCGCGTCAGCGGCTGCGGCCGGTAGCGCGGCTCGTCGTAGTACTGGCGGTAGATCGATTCCATCACCGGGTGCGACACGTCGAGCGCGGTGATGTCCATCAGCTCGAAGGGCCCGACGACGAAGCCGGCCACGTCGCGCAGCACGCGGTCGACGTCGTGGAACTCGGCGATGCCCTCGGACAGGATGCGCAAGCCCTCGGTGCCGAAGCCGCGGCCGGCGTGGTTGACGATGAAGCCGGGCGTGTCCTTCGCGCGCACCGCCGTGTGACCCAGGCGCCGGCCCAGCGCCAGCAGGTTCAGCGTGACGGCGGGGGCGGTGAGCAGGCCGTCGACCGCCTCCACCACCTTCATCACCGGCACCGGGTTGAAGAAGTGGAAGCCGGCCACGCGCGCCGGCACGCGCAGCGACGCGGCGATGGCGGTGACCGACAACGACGAGGTGTTGCTGGCCAGCACGCAGTCGTCGCGCACCAGCGCTTCGAGCTCGCCGAACAGCGCCTGCTTGGCCGCCAGGTCTTCGACGATGGCCTCGACCACGACGTCGCAGTCGCGCAGCGCCTCGAGCGTGGTGACGGGCTCGAACTTCGCGGTGGCCGTGGCCGCCTGCGCCGCGCTCAGCTTGCCGCGCTCATGCAGCGAGCGCAGCGTGGCGGCGAGCTTCTCGCAGCCCTGGGCCGCGCCGTTCGGGCGCGCATCGAACACCAGCACGTCGAGCCCGGCCAGCGCGGCGATCTGCACGATGCCCAGGCCCATCACGCCGGCGCCGATCACGCCCAGGCGCAGCCGGTCGCTGCCGAAATCCTTGAAATCCTTGTGATCGGTCTGCATTGCGGAATACCATTCTGCGGAGTCGGGCCAGCCGCCGATTGTTCCCGTTGCCCTCTTCCACTGTCAATCAACGTTCTCCTGACGCCATGGAAACGCCTGCCTCCGACACGCCCGCGAGTCTTCCAACGCCGTCCCGGCCGCGCCGCGCGAGCCCGCCGCGGCCCAAGGAAGACCGCCATTTCGTCACCGCGCTGGCGCGCGGGCTGGAGGTGCTGGCCTGCTACCGCTCGGGCGACAAGGCGCTGGGCAACCAGGAGATCGCGCAGCGCTGCCGGCTGCCGAAGTCGACGGTGTCGCGGCTCACGGCGACGCTGACGCGCCTGGGCTACCTGATCCAGGTCGAGGACAGCGGCAAGTACCGGCTCGGCACCGCGACGCTGTCGCTCGGCAGCGCGATGCTGGCGCGGCTGGACGTGCGCCAGCTGGCGCGGCCGGCGATGCAGGAGCTGGCGGATTTCTCGCGCGCGATGGTGTCGCTGGGCACGCGCGACCGGCTGTCGATGATCTATGTCGAGAACTGCCGCAGCAGCGCGGCGCTGACGCTGAGCCTGGACGTCGGCTCGCGCATCCCGGTGGCCAGCTCGGCGATCGGCCGGGCCTGGCTGGCGCTGGCCGGCGAGCGCGAGCGCCAGGACGTGCTCGAGCGCGTGCAGGAGCTCGACGAGGTGGCCTGGCCCGAGCTGCAGCGCGGCATCGCGCGCGCCGTCGAAGACCACCACACCCTCGGCGTCGCCACCTCGTTCGGCGAATGGCAGAAGGACGTCAACGGCATCGCGCGCGCCTTCCGCCCCGGCGGCGGGCTGCCGCCGATGGCCATCAACTGCGGCGGGCCGTCGTTCAACCTGTCGAAGGAGTTCCTGTTGAACGAGGTGAGGCCGCGGCTGATCGAGGTGGTGGATCGGCTGGAAGCGTCGCTGCTGCGGTGAGCGGCGGCGCTGACACCTTCGCGACAGCGGGATTCACCGTGTTTACAAGCCGCGGGCCGGCTTCTAGCATCGTCTGAGTTCCAGCATCGTGTTCTGCACCGCAGAACTTCGTCTCGCCGCCCATGCAGCAAGCCCATTTTTCTCACTGGCCCCCGGGCTTGCCGCGCCACCTGACGCTGCCGCGGACGAACCTGTTCGACAACCTGGCGGTGTCGGCGCGCCGCTATCCGGACAAGCCGGCGCTGATCTTCTACGACACGCCGATGCGCTACGCCGAGCTGCTGGACGGTGCCGAGCGCATCGCCGGCTGGCTGCAACGCGCCGGCGTGCAGGCCGGCGATCGCGTGCTGCTGTACCTGCAGAACAGCCCGCAGTGGGTGATGGCCTTCTACGCCATCCTGCGTGCCAACGCGGTGGTGGTGCCGGTCAACCCGATGAACCGCAGCGAGGAACTGCGCCACTACGTGCACGACAGCGGCGCGAGCGTCGCCTTCGTGCCGCAGGACCTGCTGGCGCAGATGGAGCCGCTGCTGGGCGAGGAAGGCCTGCAGCAGCTGGTGGTCGTGACCTACGCCGATGCCTTGCGCGAGCCGACCGACCTGCCGGTGCCCGACTTCGTCGCCGCGGCGCCGGTCGCGGTCGACGGCCCCGGGTTGAACGCCTGGCGCGACGTGCTGGCGCAGGGCCTGCGCCCGGGCCCGTTGACGGCCGGCCCGGACGACCTGTGCGTGATGCCCTACACCTCGGGCACCACCGGCCGGCCCAAGGGCTGCATGCACACGCACCGCAGCGTGATGAGCACGCTGGTCGGCGGCGTGCAGTGGTTCGGCCGCACGCAGGATGCCGTCTACCTGTCGGTGCTGCCGTTCTTCCACGTCACCGGCATGGCCGGCAGCATGAACGGCCCGCTGTTCCTGGGCGCGACGATGGTGGTGCTGGCGCGCTGGGACCGCAATGCCGCGGTGCAATGCCTGCAGCGCCACCGCGTCACCGTGCTGCAGGCGATCTCGACCATGGTGGTCGACTTCCTGTCCAACCCGCGCCTGCCCGAGTACGACCTGTCCAGCCTGCAGGGCATCCGCGGCGGCGGCGCGGCGATGCCGGCGGCCGTGGCCGCGCGCTTGCGCGAGCTGACGGGGCTCGACTACGTCGAGGGCTACGGCATGTCCGAGACGATGGGGGCGACCCACATCAACCCGCCGCAGCGCCCGAAGCCGCAGTGCCTGGGCATCCCGGTGTTCGACGTCGATGCGCGGGTGATCGACCCGGCGACGCTGGCCGAGGTGCCGGCCGGCGAGATCGGCGAGGTCGTCGTCCACGGCCCGCAGGTGATGCGCGGCTACTGGAACGACGCGGCGGCCACGCGCGACGCCTTCATCCAGCTCGAAGGCCGCGCCTTCCTGCGCACCGGCGACCTGGCGCAGGTCGATGCCGACGGCTACTTCTTCATGGTCGACCGGCTCAAGCGCATGATCAACGCGTCGGGCTTCAAGGTCTGGCCGGCCGAGGTCGAGGCGCTGATGTACCGCCACCCGGCCATCCTCGAGGCCTGCGTGATCGCCGCGCGCGACGAGCGCCGCGGCGAGACGGTGAAGGCGCTGGTCGTGCTGCGCGCCGAGCACCGCGGGCAGGTGGCCGAGCAGGACATCGTCGCGTGGTCGCACGCGCACATGGCGGCCTACAAGAGCCCGCGCATCGTCGAGTTCGTCGCATCGCTGCCCAAGTCGGGCAGCGGCAAGGTGATGTGGCGCGAGTTGCAGGAACGCGAGCTCGCCACCGGTTCAACGACAAGAGGAGACCCACTATGACCCAGATTCCTGTGCTGCGCCGCCGCTCGCTGCTGCTGGCCGCGGGCGGCGCGGCGCTGGCCGCTCCGCTGCGCGCGCTGCGGGCCGAGAGCTTCCCGGGCAAGCCCATCACGCTGATCGTGCCGTGGCCGGCCGGCGGCTCGACCGACCGGCACCTGCGCACGCTGTCCGACATCGCCGGCAAGATCCTCGGGCAGAACATCATCGTGCAGAACCAGCCCGGGGCCGGCGGCACGCTCGGGCCGGGCCTGATGGCCACCACCGCCAAGCCCGACGGCTACACGATCGCGCAGTACCCGATGGGCATGCTGCGCCTGCCGCACATGCAGAAGGTGCCGTGGCACCCGATCAACGACTTCACCTTCATCATGGGCGTGTCGGGCTACACCTTCGGCTTCACGGTGCGCGCGGATTCACCGTTCAAGACCTTCAACGACTACATCGAGGCGGCACGCAAGGAGCCCGGCAGGATCGACTATGGCTCCACCGGCATCGGCACCTCGCCGCACCTGCTGATGGAAGAGCTGGCCGACAACGCCAAGGTCACGCTGAACCACATCCCCTTCAAGGGCAATGCCGACCTGCAGCAGGCGCTGCTCGGCGGTCACGTGATGGCGCAGAGCGACGCGACCGGCTGGGACAAGTTCGTCGACAACGGGCAGATGCGGCTGCTGGTGACCTTCGGCGAGAAGCGCACGAAGCGCTGGCCGAACGTGCCGACCGCGAAGGACCTGGGCTATGGCGTGGTGTCGAGTTCACCGTACGGGCTGGTCGGGCCGAAGGGGATGGACCCGGCGGTCGTCAAGACGCTGCACGATGCGTTCAGGAAGGCCATGGACGACCCGCGCCACGTCGAGCTGCTGGAGCAGCTGAACCAGGAGGCCTGGTACCGCAGCGGCGACGAGTACGCGAAGTGGGCGCGCGAGACCTTCGTGAAGGACAAGGTCTTGATCGAGCGGCTCGGTCTCGCGGCCAAGGCTTGAGAATGGCGCTGGTAGCCCGGATGCCAATCCGGGGTCGTGCCTGCGCAAGAAAACCCACATGAGCCTCCTCGCCCTGCTGTCCCCGTTGCCGCCAGAGCCGTATGTGCAGGCCTTGCGCCGGGCCGACCCCGACCTGGCGCTGTGGACCACCGAGGCCGACGCGCCCGCGGACCGCGTCCAAGCCATCCTCGCCTGGCGCCTGCAGCCGGGCCAGGTCGCGCGCTATCCGAACCTGCGCATGGTGTGCAGCATCGGTGCCGGTGTCGACAAGCTGATGCCGCCCGATCTGCCGGCGTCGGTCGCGCTGACGCGTGTCGTCGATCCGGGCCAGGGGCGCGAGATCGCGCAGTACGTGCTGGCCTGCACGCTGGGCTTCACGCGCGACCTGGCGCGCTATGCGCAACAACAGGCCGCCGCGCAATGGCTGCGGCATCCGGTGCGGCCGGCGTCGCAGTGCCGTGTCGGCGTGCTCGGGTTGGGCGCGGTGGGCCAGGCGGTGGCGCGCGCCTTCCTGCCGCTCGGGTATCCCGTGGCAGGCTGGAACCGCCGCGGCGAGCCGGTGCCCCGTGTCGAGGTGTTCGCGGGCGATGCCGGGCTCGCGGCCCTGCTCGCGCGCAGCGACGTGCTCGTCTGCACGCTGCCGCTGACACCGGCCACGCGCGGGCTGCTGGATCGCGGCACGCTGTCGCAACTGCCGCGCGGCGCCTTCGTCGTCAGCGTCGGGCGCGGCGAGCACGTGGTCGAGGTCGACCTGCAGGCGCTGCTCGACGAAGGCCACCTGGCCGGCGCCGCGCTCGACGTGTTCGAACGCGAACCGCCCGATGCGGCGAACTGGGTGTGGCGCCATCCGAAGGTCGTGGCCACGCCGCACATCGCGGCCCAGGCCTCGTTCGACACCGTGGCCGCGCAGTGCCTCGATGCGCTGCGCCGCGCGCGCGAAGGTCTGCCGCAGCCGAACGCGGTCGACCGCTCGGCCGGGTACTGAGAACCTCACATGGACGCCGACTTCGAAACCCTCTCCGCGTTGATCCGTTCACACGCCCGTGCTCGCCCTGCGCAGCCGGCATTGCGCCAGGACGACCAGGTGCTGGGCTATGCCCGGCTCGACGCGCTGATGGACCGCATCGCCGCCGCGCTGCAGCGCGATGCGGTGCAGCCCGGCGAGGCGGTCGCGGTGTGCGCCGGCACCTCGCTGCGCTACGCCGCGGTGTTCCTCGGCGCCTTGCGCGCCGGCGTGGTCGTGGCCCCGCTCGCGCCGTCGTCGACGTCCGACAGCCTGAAGGCGATGATCGGCGATGCGCAGCCCCGCGTGCTGTTCGTCGACGCGGCGACCGGCCCGCTGATCCCGCCAGGCGGGGTGCCGCGCATCGCGCTGGACGACGACGCGGCATTCGAGGCCTGGCTGGCCGCCCCCGGCACCGTGCCGCGCGACACCGCCGTGCCGCCCGAGGCGCCATTCAACATCATCTATTCGTCCGGCACCACCGGCGTGCCCAAGGGCATCGTGCAGTCGCACGGCATGCGCTGGTCGCACGTGCAGCGCGGGCGGCAGTATGGCTACGGCGCCGACGGCGTCACGCTGCTGGCGACGCCGCTGTACTCGAACACCACGCTGGTGGTGTTCTTCCCGACGCTGGCCTACGGCGGCTGCGTCGTGCTGATGGGCAAGTTCGATGCAGGGCGCTACCTGGCGCTGGCCGAGCAGCACCGAGCGACGCACACGATGCTGGTGCCGGTGCAGTACCAGCGGCTGATGGCCTGGCCGCAGTTCGGGCAGCACGACCTCTCGGCCTTCGTCAACAAGTTCTGCACCAGCGCGCCGTTCGGCGCCGCGCTGAAGGCCGACGTGCTGGCGCGCTGGCCGGGAGGGCTGGTCGAGTTCTACGGCATGACCGAGGGCGGGGGCACCTGCATCCTCGCGGCGCACGAGCATCCGGACAAGCTGCACACCGTCGGCCAGCCGGCCGAGGGCCACGACATCCGGTTGATCGACGACGAGGGACGCGAGCTGCCGCCGGGGTCGACCGGCGAGATCGTCGGCCGCTCGCCCGGCATGATGCTGGGCTACCACCGCCAGCCGCAGAAGACGCGCGAGGCCGAGTGGTTCGATGCACAGGGGCTGCGCTTCATCCGCACCGGCGACGTCGGCCGCTTCGATGCCGACGGCTTCATGGTGCTGCTCGACCGCAAGAAAGACCTGGTGATCAGCGGCGGCTTCAACATCTACCCGAGCGACCTCGAGGCGGTGCTGCGCGAGCACCCGGCGGTGGCCGAGGCGGCTGTCGTGGGCGTGCCGTCGGTGGAGTGGGGCGAGACGCCGGTCGCCTTTGTCGTGCTGCGCGCGCCGGCCGAAGCCGAGGCGCTGAAGCAATGGATGAACGCGCGCGTCGGCAAGACGCAACGCCTGGCCGGCGTGACGCTGATCGACGAGCTGCCGCGCAGCGCGATCGGCAAGGTGCTCAAGCGCGAGTTGCGCGAACGTTATTTGGGTCGCTGACGTTTCCAGGAATACCGACATGACTGCATCCCGCCTCTGCATCGCTGCTTGTGCCGCGCTGGTCTCGATCTGCGCATCGGCCCAGGAGCGCGCCTGCCTGATGGAAGGCAGCTTCACCGTGGCCAACGAGACCACCGAGGTCAAGGACTGCCTGCAGAACAACGGTGTCGCGCCGCCGCAGTTCAAGGAGACCTGCGCCTCGCTGGCGCAGGCGACGACGGCCTTCGGCGGGCCGCCCGCGAAGATCACCTACATGAACGCCTGCCCGCCGCAACCGCAGGGCGTGTGCGACGGCTTCTTCAGCCAGCCGATGGCGAGCTACTATTACAAGCGCGATCCGAAGACGCTGGCGACGACGAAGAGCAGCTGCGTCGCGCAGGGTGGCAAGTGGCGCTGAATGCCAAACACAACGCGGCCGGAATTTCTTGCAGGCGTGTGAAGGGCGGGCTGGCATCTCGGGTATCCGGGCGTTTCCGGGTGCAGCTTCGGGGTTTCTCCTAGCATGCGCCCCGCCGCGGGTGCACCTCGCGGTCCGGCAGCAGTCGAAGGCCGGTCCTTGCTGCAAGAAACCTAGGACACCCCCCATGAAGAAGATCATCCTCAGCGCCTTCATCGCGATGGCCGCCACCGCCGGCGCGCACGCCGAAGGCATCTACGTCGGCGTGGCCGCCGGCGGCACGAACATCGACGTCGATTGCCAAGGCGCTCCCAGCTGCGACAAGAGCGACACCGGCTTCAAGCTGTTCGGCGGCTACAAGCTGACCGAGAACGTGGCTGTCGAGGCGCACTACGCCGACTACGGCAAGGCCAAGCTCAGCGGCAACGGCGCATCCCTCGACCTGAAGCTGTCGGGCTTCGGCCTCGGCGTGGCGCTGCTGGGCGACTTCGCGACCGACTGGAACGGCGTGGTCCGCGCGGGCATCGCACGCAACAAGGCGAAGGCGGACGGCTCGGCGCCGGGCATCTCGGCCTCCGACTCGCAGAGCAAGACCAAGGGCTACATCGGCGCCGGCGTCGGCTACAAGCTGACCAAGGAAGTCTCGCTGACCGCTGCCATCGACTACACCGAAGGCGAACTCGAAGGCGAGAAGGCCAAGGCCACGCTGTACACGATCGGCGTCAACTACGCGTTCTGAGTCGGCTTGCGCTGAGCCGATTTGCAAGAAAAATGCCCGGCCTTGAGCCGGGCATTTCTTTTGGGGGCCCTGATCTGTGTCCAGAGCATGCAACTCATCGACGTGATCCGGCACTCACCGGCGCGCCCTCATGTCGGTGGCGCCTGAGCAAAACCACTGGAACCCCTCATGAAGAAGATTCTCCTTGGTGCCTTCGTCGCGATGGCCACCACCGCCGGCGCGCACGCCGAAGGCCTCTACGTCGGCGTGGCCGCTGGCGGCACGCAATTCGATGTCTATTGCAGAGGCACCGGCAGCTGCGACAAGAGCGGCACCGGCTTCAAGCTGCACAGCGGCTACAAGTTGACCGAGAACGTCGCGGTCGAGGCCCATTACGCCGACTACGGAAAGGCCGGCTTCGGCGGCATGATCAACGGCGTCAACGCCATCGGCGATGCCAAGCTGTCGGGCTTCGGCCTGGGCGTGGCGCTGCTGCGCAACTTCTCGACCGACTGGAGTGGCGTCGTGCGCGCCGGGGTGGCCCGCAACAAGCTGAAGGCCGACGCCTCGGTGCCGGGCTTCTCATTCTCGGATTTCGAGAACAAGACCAAAGGCTACATCGGCGCCGGCATCGGCTACAAGCTGACAAAGGAAGTCTCGCTGAACGCGGCCATCGACTACACCGAGGGCCAGTTCGCCGGCGACAAGGCCAAGGTGGCGCTATATACGATCGGCGTCAGCTACGCGTTCTGACGCGCCCTGCTGAACCGATGGCCGGCCGCATGATGCGGGCCGGCTATTTTTTTGCGCGCTGCGCTTCGCCCCACAGCCCCTGGCACTGCTGGGCCAGCGGGCCGGAGGCGGCCGAGGCCGGCGGCGCGGGCGTCTTCTTCAGGCGCTTCTGCTCGGCGGCGTAGGCGCTGCTCTTGCGCAGCGTGGCCAGCTTGCCGAGCATCTTCTCGTCTTCGGGCACGTGGTACAGCCGCAGGTAGGCCACGTCGCGCTGGCCTTTCATCTCGGGGTAGAGCGCTTCGCAGCGCTGGTAGCTGGCGTCGTAGCGGGCGAGCTTCTTCGCGTCGAGCGTCAGCGCGTGGGCGCTGGCCGTGAACAGCGAGAGGGCGGCGACGAGGGGCAGGAGGAGGCGCATGGGGGACGGCGGCTGCGGGGGTGCGCAAGCATAGCGCGAGCAGATGCGCCTGGCCTGTCCGTGGCGTGACCTCTGAAAGGGAACGAGGCGGCACAGCGGGCCACTCAGTGCGCGAGAAACGGACCGGCAACGTCGGCTCGTGCCTCGGAGCCGGTTGCTTCACCTTCAGGAGTCCGTTGCCATGTTCAGATGCTGCTACTGCTGTACCCGGGGAACCGGGGAGGTCATCGACACATCCCTGCCGGATGATGGCGATGAGAAGAAGGCCGACAAACTCGTCGCTCGGGCGAGGACCAACCGAGATGGCGCCAGGGATACATCCCCCTCCAGGGCGGAGACCCCGGAAGAGACGGCGTTGCGAGTCGAGCTGGTCAAGGGGCAGTTTCCTCGTCTGCATCAGACGACCTTGTCTCCGCAGAATCCAAGCCGTCCAAGGCTGAGACAGCCCGAGGGCAGGAACCCGCACATGGATCTTCTGACGAAGCTGCCGCACAGCGATCCGCTCAGTGACAAACATGGTTGAGGGGCCCTGCCCCCGGGGGTGCGGTCTACGCAGCCGACCCCTTCCTGGATGCAAGCCCGACAACCTGCCAAGGTGACACGACGCATTGCGTCCGCCAGCGGCATCGCGGCGTAACGCAAGGCAGCCGGCACACCACCGGCGTCCTTGCAACACACACCAGGAGATGCCATGACCCCCCATCGTTTCCGCGCCAGCCCGCTGGCGCTGGCCGCCTTGCTGGCCGTCTGCGCGACGGCCCAGGCCTCGAGCCACCGCGAGGCGCCGTTCATCGCGACGCAGCCCAAGGTCGACGCGACCGACTTCTACATGTTCCGCAGCTACGAGGCAGGCCGCAGCGACTACGTGACGCTGATCGCCAACTACCTGCCGCTGCAGGATGCCTACGGCGGCCCGAACTACTTCTCGATGGACCCGAACGCGCTGTACGAGATCCACGTCGACAACAACGGCGACGCGAAGGAAGACCTGACGTTCCAGTTCCGCTTCAAGAACACGCTGAACAACGTCAAGCTGCCGATCGGCGACAAGAACGTCGCAATCCCGCTGATCCAGGCCGGGCAGGTCACCGACGTGCGCTCGGCCTCGCTGAACCTGACCGAGACCTACACCGTCGACGTCGTGCGCGGCGACCGCCGCAGCGGCCAGCGCAGCAGCATCACCAACGCCGCGGGCGGCAGCGCCACCTTCGACAAGCCGGTCGACAACATCGGCGTCAAGACGCTGCCCGACTACGCCGGCTATGCGGCCAAGCACATCTACAACGTCAACATCCCCGGTTGCGCGATGCCGGGCAAGGTGTTCGCCGGCCAGCGCAAGGACCCGTTCGCGGTCAACCTGGGCACCATCTTCGACCTGGTCAACGCGCCGGTCGACGTGATCACCGATCCGACCAAGATCAATGCGGCGCCCAACACCATCGACGACAAGAACGTCACGACGCTCGCGCTCGAGGTGCACAAGAGCTGCCTGACCGCCGGCACCGATCCGGTGATCGGCGGCTGGACCAGCGCCAGCCTGCGCCAGGTGCGCCTGCTCGACCCGACGCCGAAGGTCGGCCACCAGACCACCGAGAAGGCCGGCGGCGCGTGGACCCAGGTGTCGCGCCTGGGCATGCCGCTGGTCAACGAGGTGGTGATCGGCCTGCCCGACAAGGACCGCTTCAACGGCTCGAAGCCGAAGGACGACGGGCAGTTCGCGACCTACGTGACGAACCCCTCGCTGCCGGCGCTGCTGGAGATCGCGCTGAAGCTGCCGGGTACCGCGCCGAAGAACCTGCCGCGCACCGACCTGGTGACGGCCTTCCTGACCGGCATCAAGGGCGTCAACCAGCCGGCCAGCGTGACGCCGTCGGAGATGCTGCGGCTGAACACCTCGATCGCATCGGTGGCCTTTGCGGACCAGAACCGGCTCGGCATCGTCGGCAACATCCTGGCCGGCGGCACCGACAACGCCGGCTTCCCGAACGGCCGCCGGCCGAAGGACGACGTGGTCGACGTCTCGCTGATCGCGGTGATGGGCGGCTTGTGCATCGCCAACGGCGACACCAATGCGCTCGGCTTCGGGGTCGACTGCAAGCCGGCCAACGTGCCGCTGGGCGCCACCTCGCTGAAGCTGCACGACGCCGTCGACCAGGCGGTGGTGCCGCTGCTGCCGGGTTTCCCGTACCTGTACACGCCCATCGGCGGTACGCATTGAGGAGCACGGCATGAACAAGCTTCTTCAAGCGATGGTGACGTCCGTGGTCGGTGCGGGGCTGATGGCGGGGTGCGGCGGTGGTGGTGGGTCAGGCGACCCGGCGCCGGATCCGGTGGAGACCGCGGTGCCCGTCAGTGCCGCGGCCACGCCTGCTGCTTACACCGAGTACGCCGCGGCACGCGTGAGCGTGGCGTCCGACAGCGGCGAGCCGCTAGGCCTGGACGCCATCACGAACGTGCCGACCAGCGAGACCGACGAACCGGTCGCGCTGTAGTGAGCCCGTAGCCCGGATGCCAATCCGGGTTGCATGGCCATGCCCCATCCCGGATTGGCATCCGGGCCACGAGGTGATGATGATTCGCTCGATCTTCCGGTGGTGGCCGGTCGCGCTGCTGCATGCCGCGCTGTGCCACGCCGCCCCCTTCATTCCGGCCGGCGACGACACCATCGTCGAACGCCTGCCGGCCCGCATCGGCAGCAGCGCCGACCGTCAGCAGCAGCGCGTGCTGCGCGAGCAACTGCGCCAGCACCCGGCCGAGCTGCAGCTCGCGACCCGGCTGGCCCGCGACGCCATTGCACGCACCCGCCGCGAGGGCGACCCGCGCGAACTCGGCCAGGCGCAGGCCGCCCTTGCGCCTTGGTGGAACCAGCCCCACCCGCCGGCACCCGTGCGCCTGCTGCGCGCCATCGTCCGGCAAAGCCAGCACGATTTCGGCCCGGCGCTGCAGGATCTCGAGGCGCTGTTGCAACCCGGGCCACAGCCCATCGCGCTGGCCCTGCAGGCGCAGGCCGAGCTGACGCGTGCCTCGGTGCTGCAGGTGCAAGGCCGCTGGCGCGAGGCCGACGCCGGCTGCGAGCGGCTGCTGGGTGCGCATTACGCGAGCCTCGGTGCTGCGGTGCAGCGGCCGGCGCAGGTCTGCCGTGCGGAACTGATGAGCCTGCAAGGCCAGGCTGCGCAAGCAGCGACAGCCTTGGCTGCGTTGGCAAGGCAACCGGACGTGGACGCCGGCTGGCTGGCCCTCGTGCAGGCCGAACTGGCCGAGCGCCGCGGCGACGCGGCTGCCGGCGCGCTGTACCAGCAGGCGATCGCGGCCTCGGCCACGCCCGACGTCTACACGCTGGCTGCGTACGCCGACTGGCTGCTCGCGCAGCACCGCGAGCGCGAGGTCGCATCGCTGCTGGCCGGTCGCGAGGATGCCGACGCCCTGTTGTTGCGGCTGGCGATCGCCTGGAAGCGCAGTGCCGACCCGCGCGCGCCGCAAGCCATCGCCACGCTGGCGGCGCGTTTCGACGCGGCCCGCCTGCGCGGCGACCGCAGCCATGGTCGCGAGCAATCGCGCCACGAGCTCGAATTGGCTGGCGATGTGCAGGCCGCACTGGCCGCGGCGCAGTCCAACTGGGCAGTCCAGAAGGAACCCGCAGACGCGCTGGTGCTGGTGCGCGCCGCGCTGGCGGCGAAGCAACCGCAGGCGGCGCAACCGGTGTGGCAGCTGGCGCGCGACACGGGCTGGCAGGATGTGCGCTTGCAGGCGCTGGCCGGGAGCGGCTCATGAACGCACGCCACCTGCTGATCGCCTGCCTGGGCCTGTTGCCCTTCATTGCACAGGCCCACAAGCCGAGCGACGCCTACCTGCAGCTGAAGGTCGAGGGGGCTGTCGTCGAGCAGCGCTTCGACATCGCGCTGCGTGACCTGGAGCGTGAACTCGCGCTCGACGCCAACGACGACGGACAGCTGGCATGGGGTGAGGTGCGGACCCGCTGGGCCGACATCGACCGGCTGTCGCTGCAAGGACTGTCCGTGCAAGCCGACGGCGCACCCTGCGCGCCGGGTGCTGCCGGCCCGCAGCAGCTCGACGAGCACAGCGATGGCCGCTATGCGGTGCTGACGCGCCGCTGGACCTGCCCCGCACCGGTGCAGGCCTTGACGCCCGTCTACCAGCTGTTCGCGCAGGGCGACCCGACGCACCGCGGCATCGTCCGCGTGCAACACGACGGGCGTGACGAGACGGCGGTGCTGGTGCCTGGTGCGACACCGCGCAGCTTCGGCGTGGCAGTCACCGCCCCGTCCGCCTTCCTCGGCTTCATCACCGAAGGCGTGCACCACATCCTGATCGGCAGTGACCACATCCTGTTCCTGCTCGCGCTGCTGCTGCCGGCGGTGCTGGCGTCGCCGCGCCTGAAGCCGGTGCTGGCCGAGGTGCTGCGCGTCGTCACGGCCTTCACCGTGGCGCACTCGATCACGCTGGCGCTCGCGGCCTTCGACGTCGTGAACCCGCCGTCGCGCTGGGTCGAATCCATCATCGCGGCGAGCGTGGTGTTCGCGGCGCTGAACAACCTGGTGCCGATGGTGCGCGAGGGCCGATGGAAGCTGACCTTCGCGTTCGGGCTGGTGCATGGCTTCGGCTTCGCCGGCGCGTTGAAGGACGCCGGGCTCGCGCAAGGCGCGCTCGCGCTGCCGCTGTTCGGCTTCAACCTGGGCGTGGAAGCCGGGCAGCTCGCCATCGTCGCGGTCTTCGTGACGACCGTGTGGGCGCTGCGGACGACGCGCTTCTACCAACAGGTGCTGCTGCGCGGCGGCTCGGCCCTGATCGTGCTGATCGCGATGCTGTGGCTGACCGAGCGTGCCTTCGACATCAAGCTGGGTGCCGCGAGCGCGCAGGCGGCGAGCGACGCGGCGCTGGCCCCGGTGGAGGTCATCGGCCACTACCTGAACGGTGTCGGCACGTCGAACGCCGCCAGCGAAGGCAGCGTCACCGCCAAGTTGATCGCCAACCGCCCCGCGCTGCGGCCGGCCGAGGTGCTGGAGTTCGTGCCCGGGTTGATCGTCACGCAGCACAGCGGCGACGGCAAGGCCAACCAGTATTTCCTGCGCGGCTTCAACCTCGACCACGGCACCGACTTCGCGACTTTCGTCGACGGCATGCCGGTCAACATGGTGAGCCATGCGCACGGGCAGGGCTATAGCGACCTGAACTTCCTGATCCCGGAGCTGGTGCAGCGCATCGACTACCGCAAGGGGCCGTACTTCGCGGCCGATGGCGACTTCGCATCGGCCGGCACGGCGCGCATCGCGCTCATCGACGAGATGCCGCGCGGCGTCGCGAAGCTGACGCTGGGCGAGCACGGCTACCGGCGCGCCTTGCTGGCCGACAGCACCGCCTTCGGCGAGGGGCATCTGCTGGGCGCGCTGGAACTGCACGGCAACGACGGCCCGTGGGATCAGCTGGAGAACCTGCACAAGGTCAATGGCTGGCTGCGCTATGGCGAGCAAACCGCGGCCGGCTCGCGCAGCCTGAGCTTCATGGCCTACAACTCGCGCTGGTCGGCGACCGACCAGATCCCGCAACGGGCGGTGGATGACGGGTCGGTGGGGCGCTTCGGCACGCTGGACCCGAGCGACGGCGGCAGCACGCAGCGCATCAGCCTGTCGGCACAGCAGACGCGCTTGCTCGATGACGGCGACTGGCGCGTCAGCGCGTACGCGATCCGCTCGCGCTTGAATCTGTTCTCCGATTTCACCTACGTGCTGGACGATCCGGTCAACGGTGACCAGTTCGAGCAGGCCGAGCGGCGCCAGGTGCTGGGCGGCGAGGCGAGCCGGCGCTGGAACGTGAAGCTGGGCGGGCGCGAGCAGCAGTTCAGCCTCGGCCTGCAGCTGCGGCATGACCGGCTGAGCCCGGTGGGGCTGTACTCGGCGGCGCACGGGCAGCGGCTGGCGGTGAAGCAGGAGAGCCAGGTGCGGCAGGCCTCGGCCGGCATTTACGGCGAATGGGCGACGAGTTGGACGCCGTGGTTGAAGAGCGTGGCCGGCCTGCGCGCCGACCGTGCGCATTTCTCGGTCGACAGCTCGGTGGCAGGCAACAGCGGGCGCGTGAGCGACAGCATCGCGTCGCCGAAGCTGTCGCTGATCTTCGGACCGTGGGCGAAGACCGAGTTCTTCGCGAACTACGGCAACGGCTTCCACAGCAACGATGCGCGCGGCACGACGGCGGCGGTCGACCCGGTGCCGGGGCTGGTGCGCAGCCGCGGTGGCGAGCTGGGGCTGCGCAGCGAGATCGTGCCGGGCCTGCAGAGCTCGCTCGCGCTGTGGCGGCTGGACCTGGATTCGGAGCTGGTCTTCGTCGGCGATGCGGGGACCACCGAGCCCAACCGTGCGAGCCGGCGCAGCGGCATCGAGTGGAACAACCATTGGCAGCTGGAGGCGCTGGGTGGGCGGGCATGGCGGGGCTGGTTGCTGGACGTGGACCTGGCGGCCTCGCGGGCACGCTTCATCGACAGCGCGCCGGAGGGCGATCACGTGCCCGGGGCCGTCAACCACGTGGTGTCGGCGGGGATCACCTGGGCCGACGCCGAATCGCCGTGGTTCGGGCAGTTCCAGCTGCGGCATTTCGGGCCGCGCGACCTGATCGAGGATGGCTCGCAGCGGTCGAGTGCGACGACGCTGGCCTACCTGCGCGGTGGCTGGCGTGCGACGCGCAGCCTGACGTTCAACGTCGACGTGTTCAACCTGTTCAACCGCGAGGCGAGCGACATCGACTACTACTACGAGTCGCAGCGGCCGGGCGAGGCGGGGCCAGTGGCGGATCGGCATTTCCATCCGGTGGAGCCGAGGAGTGTGCGGGTGACGATGGCGTGGCAGTTTCGATGAAAACAAGTGCCATAGGCCCAAGCGCGAAACCTTGTGCCCATCCTGCTGCGTGATCCGCTTGAAGAGACAGATGAACGCATGCTGGAATCTGATAGCTCCCTTTGTCACTTAGATCGCGCAGTGCGGTGCCATCGGTCCACGCAGCATCTCATCAACCGATAGAGGCGAAGCAGTAATGCCAAAAGTCATCCTTCACGCAGTAGCACGAGGTATCAACGCGTTTTCCCTTGGAGTGGTTTGCGTCGGCTCAGATGATTTGAAGAAGGCGAAGAGTCGGATTCTTCAGGTTTTCAAACGAGGACACAACGGTCGCGCTTCTCCGGCAATCAGCGACGCGCTGCGAACAGCGCGGCCGAACGCGAAGAAAACCGTCTCCGCAGCCACGTCGATACCGGCGAAGCGGGTGACGTTTCAGGGAACTGCCCCCAACAAGCCTGCTGGTGGCAGCGATGGCAAAGGCACCTATCGCGCCAGGGGTGCCACCGGCAGCAAGTCAACAATCGAGATGCTTCCGCCAAAGTCAAAGGACAAAACTGAGGGCACGATCTTGGATGGCTCTGGAAAGGACACTGCATCAGAGGTCAGTTCCAATCCTATTGGACCCTCGACGGTCGCAGATGTGCCGGGCACGGCGGCGCATCTAAAGGTGTTGATGGCGGCAATGGCCACGTTCGTAAGTGTGCTGGAAAGCGAGAGCGCTACTATGGATCGCTCTGGAAGTGACGCCGCATCAGAGGCCAGTATTGATCCACTGGGATCTAAGGAGCGCGCATTGATGGGGTGCGAGCCGGCGCCAAAGGGAATCGCAAACGCACCCGGCGAGGCAAGGCAATTGCTGTTGAAGGCGAGTGAGGACGCGACGAAGATCGGGAGCCATCCTGACGCGGCAGCTGAGCTGATATCTCTGAATGGGTTGTTGATGGAGGACCTGAAAAAGTTCGAACCAAGTGAGATTGAGTTTGATGGTGACCACATTCGTGCAATGGCGGAAGCAGCGACGACAGGTCGGATCGACATGTACTGTGCCGCCGCGGCGGCAATGTCAGCAAGCGTGCGGGCACCCCAAGAACCGGGCCAGTAGAGACAGTGAAGGTGAAACTGACGGTGTCCACATGAATGTGTGATTGTTGGCTCCAGTTCTTTGGTGTTCGAGCCGATAGACTTCCGTGCGGGAAATCACCCCAGGGAAGGCACCATGAACGTCGCATTCAAGCTGTGCAAGCGGGCGATGCTCGCCATCTCGGGGACGCTGATCGGTGCTTCGGCACCGTTCTCTGCCGGTGCCGCTGACACCATCACCCCCGACCGCCCCGACTTCGTCGAATCCAGCGACGTCGTCGGCCGTGGTCGCGTGCAGATCGAGACCGGCTTCATCAGCGAGCGCAATGACGCCGACGGCCTGAAGACCCGGACCCGCAGTACGCCGACGCTGCTGCGCCTGGGCTTCAGCGACGACATCGAGTTCCGCGTCGAGACCGACGGCTTCCTGCGCACCCGCGTGCAGGACACCGCTACCGGCGTCACGCAGACCGAGCGTGGCTTCGCCGACACCGCGCTGGGTTTCAAATGGCGCATGCAGGAAGGCGACGAAACCAAGGGCCAGGCCGGCATGGCCTGGCTCGTCCACGTCGACATCGATTCCGGCTCCGCCGCCTTCCGCGGCCAGGGCCTGCGCCCGTCGCTGCGCTTCGTCGCCGAATGGGACCTGCCGCAGGACTTCTCCATCGGCGTGATGCCCGGCATCGTGGCCGACAAGAACGACGAAGGCCACCGCTTCGCATCCGGCATGTTCGCCGTGACCGTCGGCAAGGCCTTGTCGCCGGCCTGGCACGGCTTCGTCGAGATCGCCGGCCAGCAACTGGCCAGCCGGCGCAACGGCGGCAACGTCGTCAGCTTCGACTTCGGCGCCAGCTACCTCGTCAATGACTCGCTGCAACTGGACATCGCCGCCTCGCGCGGCCTGACCCGCGACACGCCCGATTTCCAGTGGGGCGCCGGCCTGTCCTTCCGCTTCTGAACGCGTCGCGTGGAATAGACCTACCCGCTGGCCCGTACACCCGCTTGCAGGCAGGGGCATGCAACGCCACGCATCCACTGCGCACTGCGAGGCGTAGAACCTGGAACACCGCCCCCGGTCTTCGGTCAGGAGCTGTCCATGCCTGTCGACGATTCCGCCCGATCTGCCCTGGTCCACCGGCCGCGCAGCCGCGTGCTGCTGGTCGAGGACGACATGACCAACGTGCTGGTCGCCACCGGCGCCCTGGAGCTGTACGGCTGCCAGGTCGTCACCGTCTCCAACGGCGAGCAGGCGCTGGACGCGGTGCAGGCGATGGCTGCCTTGCGGGATGGGGGCCACCACGCTGCCTTCGATCTCGTGCTGATGGATTTCCACATGCCGGTGATGAACGGCCTGCAGGCCACGCGGGCCATCCGCGCCTGGGAGGCCCGCACCAGCCGCGCGCCGCTGCCGATCGTCGCGATCACCGCGAGTGCGATGCCGGAAGAGCGCGAGGCCTGCATGGCGGCTGGCATGGACGACGTGCTGCTCAAGCCGTTCCGGTTCGTGGAGGTGTCGAACATCCTGCAGCGGTGGGTGGGGCGGGCTGGGTGAGTGGTCGTCCCCGGGTACAGAAGACAGCGTGAGCGGATCGTTGCATCTTTCGCGTTACCTACGCGTGCCATCACGACGGAACAACTTTCCCCATGTCTCGTACTTCAGACAAGATCGCCCGCCACGGCAATCACCCATTCTTGAGGTCGAGCGCAGCTGACAGTCCGCCTGTTTCGAAAAGAGCCTCTCTCTCCATGCAGCGCCAAAGCGCCGAAGACTTGCTGCTCGATTTCCGGATCCGGCAGGCGTCCAAAGCAGCTGCACTCAATCGCATTCAGCATACAGACCGGGAACTCGTTTCCGATGCATTGGAGATCCTGCGCGCTCATTCTTCCTTGACGGAGGAGTGCCGAGCGGAGGTCGCAGCATCTCTTCAGCGCACATTTCAGACCGTCTCAAGCGGCATCAACGACGCATTGGGCGACTACCTTGACCAGACGGACGCTGACGTTCAACAGGCTGTGCTGCTGCTGCTGGTTCATCGAGGTGAGATGCTCAAGGCGAACATCGATGAAGATCCCCGCAAGTTTCGAGAGGCCGCTTCAACCCTGATGGCTCAGATGGATCTCGCGCGGATCATGTGGATGGGAGAGGCGCATTTGGCAATCGCATGCTGGGGGCTTGACGACATCGTCAATGTCCTGAGATCGGCGACTGGTACCGCCGCAAGGCTTCACGACTTGTGCGGGTCTATCCTGAAGAACCATCTCGCCAGGGTCGACAGTGATTTGGGCGATCTGCTGAGCAGGCCCGCCGCACGCTGGACGAATGAGCGCATTCGTGCTTTGGTACCAGCCTATGGTAGACGGATGAGCGATGCCGCCGCGGTTGGGGACCTACAGGCCTATGCTTGTGAGTTCAGTGCCCTGATGGAAGCGCTCGCAGAGCTTCGTGCCACGCTGCGCGTCAGCACTGAGCAGTCGATTCCGGCGAGATCGATGCGTCAAAAGACGTACAAGAACGTTGCATTTGCTGACATGGCGGAGATGCGAGCCGTGCGCATCCCGAATGCGGCGACGGCGTCGCGAGCGCGCTTCGAGAAGGCATGGCTCTGCGCCGCACGCGCCCAGGAGGCCGCCCGGCAAGGCAACTCCGAAGATGTCTTCGGGAACTTGCGCGGGTCATTCAACGCGACGAAGCGCGCGTATCACCGCATGATGGATGCGATGCCGATGAACCTGCGAAGGGAGCAGAGGGCAATCCGCATGCAGTGGCGGGCGAGCTGCGCGGCCATGCTTGGTGCGATGGCTGCCGGTGATGCAGCGGCTTATGTGGATGCGTTGGATGCGTTCCTGCGCGAAGCGGGCAGAAACCCTGCAGGCCAGGCCCGATTGATTGGCATCTCGTTCCAGGACCGCCTGGTCACCACCAAGGTCTCCGATCGTCATCATGTGCTTGCAGGCAGCAAGGCCTGACCTGCCAACGCAGCACCCCTTCGTTTGCCAAGTTTGCGGGCCGATGGCAGCATCTGCGGCCCACACCGCTGCGTGAACGGAGTCCAGGCATGACGTGCCGGTCCAGGTTGCTTGCCTTGCTGTCCAGGTTTTCGATTTCGTTGCTGCTCGCTTCATGCGCGATCGCGGTCCATGCCCAGGCGTCCGACGACCCCGACACCCTCCTCGAATCCGCCCGCCAGCGCGTCGATTCGATCGAGAAGCGCCTGCAATCCGACAGCCCCGACGCCGAGCTGGTCGCGATGCGCGACGCGCTGCTCGAGATCCAGCAGCGCGCCGAGCAGATCGCGCAGACCCAGGCGCCCGACCTGGCGCGCGCCCAGGCCCGGCTCAGCGAGCTGGGCGCCGCGCCCGACGGCAAGCACGAGGACGCCGACGTCGCCGAGCAGCGTGACGGCCTGCGCAAGACCACCGAGGCGCTGGACGCCCGCATCAAGCTCGCGCGGCTGCTGTCGGTCGAAAGCCTGCAGCTGGCCGACCAGGCCGCCAAGCAGCGGCGCTCGCGCTTCCAGGCACACCTGTTCGAGCGCACCGACGCCTTGCTCAGCGCCTCGTTCTGGCGCGAACTGGGCACGCTGTTCACGCACGACGACGGCCCGCCGGCCGCATGGCGCAGCCAGCTGGCCGCCGCGTTCGAACGCATGTCGGCGCCCGCCTGGCTGGCCTTCGCCGGCGTCGCGCTGATCGGCATCGCGCTGCGCATTGCGCTCGGCCGCGTGGTCGCGCGGCTCGTGGCCTCGCACAGCCCCGCGGCACGCGTGCGCCGCACGCTGCTCGCACTGGCACAGACGGCGCTGTGGATGATCGTCCCCGGAGCCGTCGCCTGCGGCCTGGCGCTCGGCCTCAACTGGCAGCGCCCGGTGCCCGAACCGCTGCACGCGCTGTTGGCCACCTTCGTCGGCGCGGTCGTGTTCTCGTCCTACCTCGCCGGCCTGGGCCGCGCGCTGCTGGCCGCCGATCGTCCCGCGTGGCGGCTGCTGCCGGTGCCCGACACGGTGGCCACCGGGTTGCGGCGCCAACCGGTGTTCATCGGCCTGTTCACGCTGGTCGGCTGGCTGATGCAGCGCCTGGCGGCGCTGGCCCAGGCCGATCTCGCGGCCGAAGTGGCAATCAACTGCCTCTATGCGCTCGTGCTGGCGGCGCTGGTCGCCCGCAGCCTGCGTCGTGGCGAGATGCTGCGTCGCCAGTCCGCCGCGTCGGCCGATCCGGTGCTGCCTCGCCCTCTGTGGGCCTCGCTGCTGTTCACCGCCGTCTGGCTCGCGCTGGTCGCCAGCGTGCTCAGCACGGTGCTCGGCTACGTCGCGCTCGGCGGCTTCGTCGCGCGCCAGGTGGTCTGGGCGTTCACCGTCGGGCTCACCGCCTACCTGCTCAACCTGCTGATCGCCGACGTCTTCAACACCTGGGTGCGCTCACCGGCCGTCACCGGCGTGGAGCCGGAAGAACCGGTGGAACCGCTGCCCGGCGTCGCGGTGTCGCCCTCGCACCTGCGCAACCAGGTGGCGGTGGTGGCCTCGGGCGGGTTGCAGCTGGCGATCCTGTTGGTCGCGCTGGTGCTGGTCCTCGCGCCCTTCGGCGAAGGGCCCGGCGACCTGTGGCAGCGACTCGGCCAGCTGGACGTCGGCGTCGCGGTCGGCGAGCTGCAGGTGCGGCCGGTGGCGGTGCTGCGCGCGCTGCTGGTGTTCGGCCTCAGCATGCTGGCGCTGCGCGCGCTCAAGCGCTGGCTGACGCAGAGCTTCCTGCCGACCACGCGGCTCGATGCCGGCATGCGCAGTTCGACGACCACGCTGTTCGGCTTCGTTGGCACGGTGATCGCGATCGCCTTCGGGCTGTCGGCGGTGGGCCTGGCGCTCGACAAGATCGCGTGGATCGCCAGTGCGCTGTCGGTGGGCATCGGCTTCGGCCTGCAGGCGGTGGTGTCGAACTTCGTCTCCGGCCTGATCCTGCTGGCCGAGCGCCCGGTGAAGGTGGGCGACTGGGTCACGCTCGGCGGCATCGAGGGCGACATCCGCCGCATCAACGTGCGTGCCACCGAGATCCAGATGGGCGACCGCTCGACGGTGATCGTGCCGAACTCCGAGTTCATCACCAAGATCGTCCGCAACGTCACGCACGACAGCCCGCTCGGCCTGGTGCAGATCAAGCTGCCGATGCCGCTGGACACCGACACCGGCCGCGTGCGCGACCTGCTGCTGCAGGCCTTCGAGCAGCACGACGAGGTGCTGGAGAACCCGCCGCCCAAGGTCTACCTGGACGGCTTCGACAGCGGCAACCTGGTGTTCAACGCGACCGGCTACGTGGTGTCGCCGCGCCAGGCCTATGCGGTGAAGAGCGCGCTGCTGTTCCGCGTGCTGGGCGACCTGCGCGAGGCGGGGCTTGCGATGTCGAAGCCGACGGCGCTGCTGTTGCGCGAAGCCTCTTCGCAAGTCACGTAGCCCGGATGCCAATCCGGGGATGGCGGTGCGGCGCTCAGCCGCCGAAGGATTGCTGCAGGTGCGCGATCAGCAGCTTCAACCGCGGTGGCTGGAAACCATGCGGGTGGTACAGCGCGTTCAGCGGCGCGGCTTCGGTGAAGTGATCGTCGAGCACGGTCACCAGGCGCTTGGCCTGCAGGTCGCCTTCCACGTCCAGCAGCGACTTGTACGCGAAGCCGCGGCCCTGGATCGCCCAGCGGCGGATCACGTCGCCGTCGTTGCTCTCGTGCGTGCGGGCCACCTTCACCGAGCGCGTGCTGTCGCCGCTGCGGTAGCGCCAGTCCTGCATCGGGCCGGCCTCGGTCACGAGCACCAGCGTCGGCAGCGTGGCCAGCGCGTCCGGTGTGTCCGGCGCGCCGAGCGCATCGACCAGCGCCGGTGCCGCGCAGACGACCCGCCGGCTCGGCGCCAGCAGCCGCGCCACCATGCGGCTGTCGCGCGGTAGGCCGTAGCGGATCGCGAGGTCGATGTCATCGGCCAGCAGGTCGGCCGGCGTGTCGCTGAGGCTCAGTGCGAGCTTCAATCGGGGGTGCTGGCGCTGGAAGCTGTCCAGGTGCGCGAGCAGCGCGTTGCGGCCCAGGTCCGACGGCGCGGACAGGCGCAGCGTGCCGCGCACCTCGGCCTGTCCGGCCGACAGCACCTGCTCGGCCTCGGTCAGCGCGTCCAGCGCCTGCTGGCCGTAGTGGCGGTAGGCCTCGCCTTCTTCGGTCAACCTCAGGCGCCGGGTCGTGCGCTCGAACAGCCTGACGCCGAGCGCAGCCTCCAGGCGCTGGATGGTCGCGCTCGACGCCGCCGCCGACAGCCCGTGCTTGCGCCCGGCGGCCGAGAAGCTGCCGAGTACGCAGGCGTCGATGAAGAGGCGCAGGTCGTTCAGGCGGTCCATGCCGCGAGTGTCTCAGCCGCCGGTCACAGCAGCCCCCCGCCGTCGACGTCGATCACCGAGCCGGTCATGAAGCCGGTGCTCATCGCGAGCAGGTAGGCCTGGGCCAGCTCGTCGACGCGGCCGGCCCGGCCCACGGGCAGCGTGCCGCCGATGCGCGCGAGCGTGGCCGAGCGCGCCGCATCGTCGGCACCCCACAGCGGCGTGTCGATTGCCCCGGGGCTGACGACGTTGACGCGGCGCGGTGCCAGTTCCTTGGCCAGCTGCCTGCCGGCGGCCTCGACCGCGGCATTCAGGCTGCCTTTCAGCAGGCCGCCCGGGCTGGGCTTGCGCGCCAGCTGGCCGGAGGTCAGCGTGATCGAGGCCGTCGGCGCCAGCACTGGCAGGGCCGCGCGGATCGCGCGCAGGCTGCCGAACAGCTTTACCTCGAAGGCCAGGGCCAGCTCGGCGTCGGTGAGTTGCTGCAGCCGCGGCGAGCCGACGCGGGCGCCGGGGGTCAGCACCAGGTGATCGATCGGGCCGGTGCGCTGGAAGGCCTGCACGACGCTGGCGTCGTCGGACAGGTCGCACGGAATCCCGGTATGGCGGCCGAGCACGGTGACGCGGGCACCGGCGGCTTCTGCCGCTTGTGCGATACCGCGGCCGATGCCGGAGCTGCCGCCGACCACGGCCACGTGCTGGCCATCGAAGCGAAGAGAGGGGCTCATGGGTTCCTTCGAGGTTCATGCATGCGCTGCATTCTTGGCTGCGGCGTGCGGGCAAGGAATGGGGCGCCGCGTTGAAGCACTTGCTCGTGGCGCTTGAGAATCCGTAGCCCGGATGCCAATCCGGGGATCGTCGTTCACATCGGTCCAAACCCGGATTGGCATCCGGGCTACCAAGGCGTCGCGGCCTCCACATCCACCCCATACCGCGCCGCCGCCTGTGCCAGCACGCCGCGCTCCAGCTTGCCGTCGCGCACCAGCGCCTGCAGCGCCGCCAGCACCACCTGGTGCCGGTCGACCTCGAAGAAGCGCCGCAGCTGCTGGCGCGTGTCGCTGCGCCCGAAGCCGTCGGTGCCCAGCGTCAGGTAGCGCGCCGGCACGTACTCGGCGATCAGCTGCGGCCAGGCGCGCACGTAGTCGGTCGCGGCGATCACCGGGTCCTTTCCCGCCAGCAGCGTCGCCACGTGCGACACCGCCGCCTCGCCGCCCAGCCGCTCCGCGCGATCGGCCGCGCGCGCATCGCGCGCCAGCTCGCTGAAGCTGGTCACGCTGAACACCTCGCTGGCCACCTTCCAGTCGTCCGCCAGCAGCTGCGCCGCGGCCATCACCTCGCGCAGGATCGCGCCGCTGCCCAGCAGCCGCACGGCCCCCGCCTTCTTCTTCACCGCATGCGTGGCCAGCCGGTACATGCCGCGCACCACGTCGCCGTGCACCGCGTCGGGCAGCGACGGCTGCGCGTAGTTCTCGTTCATCAGCGTGACGTAGTGGAACTCGTCGCACTGCTGCTCCAGCATGCGGCGCGACGCATGGTCCATGATCACCGCCACCTCGCCGGCGAAGGCCGGGTCCCAGGCGCGGCAGTTCGGCACCATCGACGCCATCACCAGGCTGCTGCCGTCCTGGTGCTGCAGCCCCTCGCCGCCCAGCGTCGTGCGCCCGGCGGTCGCACCGAACAGGAAGCCGCGCACGCGCTGGTCGGCGGCGGCCCAGATCAAATCGCCGACGCGCTGGAAGCCGAACATCGAGTAGTAGATGTACATCGGCAGCATCGGCAAACCGTGCACGCTGTACGAGGTGCCGGCCGCGATCCACGAGGCCAGCGCGCCAGCCTCGGTGATGCCTTCTTCCAGCAGCTGCCCGTCGCGCGCTTCGCGGTACGACAGCATCGAGCCCGCGTCCTCCGGTTCGTACAACTGCCCGAGCGGCGAGTAGATGCCGATCTGCCGGAACAGGCTCGCCATGCCGAAGGTGCGCGCCTCGTCGGCGACGATGGGCACGATGCGCGGCCCGAGCGCCTCGTCCTTCAGCAGCCCGGCGAACATGCGCACCGCCGCCATCGTGGTCGACATCTCCTTGCCGTCGGCCTGCAGCGCGAAGCCGCCCCAGCCGGCCAGCGGCGGCACCGGCAGCACCGGCGCCTGCGGCTTGCGCGCCGGCAGCGCGCCGCCCAGCGCGCTGCGGCGCTCGCGCAGGTAGGTCATCTCGGGGCTGTCGTCGGCCGGCTTGTAGAAGCGCAGCGCCGCCACGTCCTCGTCCGACAGCGGGATCGCGAAGCGGTCGCGGAAGGCCTTCAGCGCCCCCACGTCCAGCTTCTTCGCCTGGTGCGAGGTCATGCGCGATTCGCCGACGCCGCCCATGCCGAAGCCCTTCTTGGTCTTGGCGAGGATCACCGTCGGCCGGCCCTGGTGCGCGCGCGCCGCGGCAAAGGCCGCGTGCAGCTTGCGGAAGTCGTGCCCGCCGCGCTTGAGCGCATCGATCTCGTCGACGCTCATGTGCGCCACCAGCGCCTGCACCGCCGGGTCTTGCCGGAAGAAGTGCTCCACGTTGTAGGCGCCGTCGTTCGCGCCCAGCGTCTGGTACTGCCCGTCCACCGTGGCGGCCAGGCGCTGCAGCAGCACGTGTTCGGTGTCGCGCGCGAAGAGGGCGTCCCAATCGGAACCCCACAGCACCTTGATGACGTTCCAGCCGGCACCGGTGAACAGCGACTCCAGCTCCTGGATGATCTGGCCGTTGCCGCGCACCGGTCCGTCCAGCCGCTGCAGGTTGCAGTTGACGACGAAGGTCAGGTTGTCCAGCTGCTCGCGCGCGGCCAGCGTCAGGCCGGCGATCGATTCGGGCTCGTCCATCTCGCCGTCGCCGAACACGCCCCACACGTGGCGCTGCGCGGTATCGGCCAGCCCGCGGTGCGCCAGGTAGCGCATGAAGCGCGCCTGGTACACCGCGCTCAGCGGCCCCAGGCCCATCGAGCCGGTCGGGAACTGCCAGAAATCGGGCATCAACCACGGGTGCGGGTACGAGCACAGCCCGTTGCCGCCGACCTCCTGGCGGTAGTTGGCGAGCTGCTCCTCGCTGAGCCGCCCCTCCAGGAAGGCGCGCGAATAGACGCCCGGTGCCGAATGCGGCTGGAAATAGACCAGGTCGGCATCGCGCCCGCCCGGCGTGCGGCTGTCGTCGCCGCGGAAGAAGTGGTTGAAGCCCAGCTCGAAGATCTCGGCCGCCGACGCATAGCTCGCGATGTGGCCGCCCAGCTCGCCATAGGCCTGGTTGGCGCGCACCACCATCGCCAGCGCGTTCCAGCGGGTGATCGCGGTCAGCCGCTCCTCGATCGCCAGGTCGCCCGGGTAGTGGCCCTGGCGCTCCAGCGGGATGGTGTTGCGGTAGGCCGAATACGGCAGCACGTGCGGCACGATGCCCAGCTGCTGGGCCTGCTCTTCCAGCTGCTCGATCAGGTAGAGGCCGCGCTCGCTGCCGCTTTCGCTGACCGTCGCGCGCAGCGCGTCCAGCCATTCCCGGGTCTCCAGCGGGTCGGTGTCGCTCGCGGCCTGTGCGAGCAGATGGCGGGGGGTCTGGCCGTTCATGGGGCGTCCTGCAGCGGTGGGGTGCCGAGACTATAGACTCGGCACCCGGCCGTTGTTTTGAAGGACCTTGATGCCGCGTTACCGTCCCGGCGACCTGCCCACCGTGCCCGGCTTCGAGCCGGTGCCCGCCTGGCGCCAGCGCGTGCGCCGCATCGCGCTGTGGTCGGCGCTGGGCGCCGGCGTGCTCGCCGTCGCGCTGGCCGTCTACATCGCGGTGCTGCTGCGCATCACCCCCAGCGTGCAAGACCTGCGGCAGGTGCAGGCGCAGCAGCCCAGCCTGCTGATGTCGGCCGACGGCCAGCAGATCGCGAGCTTCCGCCGGGCGCAGCAGGAGCCACTGACGCTCGAGAAGATCTCCCCCCACGTCGTCAAGGCGCTGATCGCCACCGAAGACCGCCGTTTCTACGACCACAAGGGCATCGATTTCGTGCGCTCGGCGGGCGCGGTGCTGCACTCGGCCACCGGCGACAGGCAGGGCGGCTCCACCATCACGCAGCAGCTGGCGCGCAACCTGTTCCCGGACGAAGTCGGCCGTGCGCGCAACCTGCACCGCAAGGGCAAGGAGTGGGTGACGGCGATGCGCATCGAGCGCGTCTACGACAAGAAGCAGATCCTCGAGGCCTACCTGAACACCGCGCCCTTCCTGTACAACGCGGTCGGCATCGAGATGGCGGCGCGCACCTACTTCGACACCTCGGCGGCCGAGCTCGACGTGCTGCAGAGCGCGACGCTGGTCGGCATGCTCAAGGGCACGCAGTACTACAACCCGGTGCAGCACCCCGAGCGCGCGCTGGCACGGCGCAACGTGGTGCTGTCGCAGATGGCCAAGGCACAGGCCATCACCGACGTGCAGCTGCGCGAGCTGAGCGCGCAGCCGCTGCAGCTGCACTGGAGCCGCCAGCCCGATTTCCCGGCCACCGCGCCGCACTTCGCCGCCTATGCCCGCAAGTGGCTGCTCGACTGGGCCGACGAGCACGACCGCGACCTGTACGCCGACGGCCTGGTGATCGAGACCACGCTCGACAGCCGGCTGCAGGACGAGGCGGTGCGCGCGGTGCAGGCCGAGGGCGAGGCGCTGCAGCAGGTCGCCAACGTCGAATGGAGCCGCCCGGCGCTGCCGGCGCTGTCGGGCTCGCCCGAGGCCTACGAGAAGCTCGCCGCCAAGGCCGATCCGTTCGGCTTCCTGTGGACGGCGCGGCGCGACCTCGTCACCGCCTTCGTGCGCGACACGCCCGAGTTCAAGAAGGCGGTCGAGGGCGGCGCGAGCCCCGCCGACGCGCTGGAGCGGCTGCGCGCCGACGGCGCCTTCATGGCGAAGCTGAAGGCGCAGAAGACGCGGCTGGAGGCCGGCTTCGTCGCGATGGACCCGCGCAACGGCGAGATCAAGGCCTGGGTCGGCAGCCGCGACTTCGCGCAGGAACAGTACGACCACGTCGCGCAGGCCGAGCGCCAGCCCGGCTCCACCTTCAAGCCCTTCGTCTACGGCGCCGCGCTGGAAGCCGGGCTGACGCCCGAGCGCACCTTCGTCGACGGGCCGGTCGAGGTCAACATGGGCGGCACGGTCTGGCGCCCGACCGACATGTCGGGCTCGAGCGGGCAGCCGATGACGATCCGCGACGGCCTGGCGCTGTCGAAGAACACCATCACCGCGCAGGTGATGCAGGAGGTCGGCATCCCGCGCGTGGTGGCGCTCGCCAAGGCCTTGGGCGTCGACCAGAGCACGCTGGAGCCGGTGCCGTCGCTCGCGCTCGGCACCAGCCCGGTCACGCTGCTGGAGATGGTCAACGCCTATGCGTCGATCGCGCAGGTCGGCAGCGTGCACAAGCCGCTGTTCGTCAAGCGCATCAAGGACCGCACCGGGCGCGTGATCGCCGAGTTCGGCGACTCGCCCCGGCGCGGCATGTCGCCCGAGGCCGCCACCGACCTGCTGGACATGATGCGCGGCGTGATCTCGCGCGGCACCGGCACGCAGATCCGCAGCCGCTACGGCATCAACGGCGACGTCGCCGGCAAGACCGGCACCACGCAGAAGAACACCGACGGCTGGTTCATCCTGATGCACCCGCAGCTGGTGGCCGGCGCCTGGGTCGGCTTCAACGATGCTCGCGTCACGCTGCGCAGCAGCTGGTGGGGGCAGGGCGGGCACAACGCGGTGCGGCTGGTCGGCGACTTCTTCCGCGATGCGCAGAAGAAGGGCCTGGTCGATCCGAAGGCGAGCTTCCCGCCGCCGCGCGTGCCGGTGCCGGCGGTCGACCCGGCGGCGTCGGCGCCCGAGGGCCTGGTCGACAGCGAGGGCGGCAGCCTCGACCCGGCCTCGGGGGAGGCCGCGGGCGTGCCGGCCGGTGCGGCCTCGGGCGTCGAGCGCCCGCCCCAGAGTTTCGGCGACCGGGCCGGCATGCGCTCGATGAAGGGCGACGACCGGCCGCCGAAGACCGCCGAGGAACTCGGCCAGGCGCTCAGCGGCATGGGCCTGGACCCGAAGACCGGCGTGCCGCGCACGGCGGGCGACAAGCCGCCGCCGCGGCCGCAACCCATCGAAGAGACGGCGCCACCACCCGCGGCGCCGGCGGCTTCCGACAGCAGCCCATGAGGCTTTCACCACCGACCCGACCCGGGAGAAGACGACGATGACCGTGATGACCCCCTGGCTGCGCGCTGCGCGGCCTGCCGTGCTTTCGCTGCTGTTGTCTGCCGCCGCCCTGGCTGGCGCGCAGCAGGCCGGCCTGCCCGACGTTGCGGCGTCGGCCGCCCGGCCGCCGAGCGCCGAGGCCGTTGCGCTGCGCGGCCTGCTCGACACCGACCTGGCCGAGAACTTCCGCCGCGAGCCGCTGTATGCGACGGTGCTGGGCATTCCCGGCTACAACGCGCTGCTGCCCGACCTGTCCGAGGCCGAAGAGCAGCGCACGCAGGCGTACGACCGCGACATGCTGGCGCGCGTGAAGGCGATCGCCCCGGCCGGGCTGCAGGGCCAGGACCTGGTGTCGCGCCAGCTGCTGCTGGACAAGATGGAGACGGCCGTCGCGTCGCAGCAGTTCCGGCAGGCCGAAGCGCTGGTGCTGCGCACCGGCTGGGGCGTGCAGTCGATGATGCCGGTGGCGGCGCAGATGACGCCGTTCCGCAGCGCCGACGACTACCGCGACTTCACGGCGCGCGTGAAAGGTGTGCCGCGCCTGGTCGAGCAGCTGCAGCGGCGGCTGGAGCAGGGGCTGAAGTCGGGCTGGCTGCAGCCGCAGGGCGTGGTCGACCGCACCATCGCCGGCATCGATGCACACCTGGTGGCCGATGCCGATGCGAGCGTGGTGCTGAAGCCGTTCAAGGCCTTCGTGCCGGCCGTGCCCGAAGCGCAGCGCGACGAGCTGCTGCAGGCGGCGCGCGCCGCGGTGCGCGACGACTACCAGCCGGCCTTGCGGCGCTTCCGTGGCTTCCTCGCGAGCACCTACCGGCCGAAGGCGCCGGTGGAGGTCGGCCTCGCGGCGCTGCCCGGCGGTGCGGCGTACTACGATTTCCTGATCCGCACCGGCATCGTGCAGGGCACCGACGCGGGCAAGATCCACGCGCTCGGGCTGCGCGAGGTGGCCCGGCTGCGGCGCGAGATCGCGCAGGTGGCACGGCAGACCGGCTTCAAGGGCAATGCGCAGGCCTTCATGCACTACGTGAGCCATGACAAGCGCTTCTTCTTCCGCTCGGAGGACGAGGTGCTGGCGGCGTACCGCGCGATGCCGGCACGGCTGGATCCGCAGCTGCCGGCGCTGTTCCATGCGATCCCGCGCATGCCCTACCAGGTGCGCGGCATGTCGGCGGCGGAGTCGGCCGGCAGCAGCGCGGCCAACTACACGCCCGGCTCGCTGGAGCTGGGCACGCCGGGCTACTTCACGATCAACGCGCGCGGCTATGCCACCGAGTCGACTTGGCGCGTCGAGACCTTGTTCATGCACGAGGCGGTGCCGGGCCACCACCTGCAGAGCGCGCGCGCGGCCGAGATCGAAGGCCTGCACGACTGGCGCCGCCGCGGCGGCTGGAACGTCGCCTATGGCGAAGGCTGGGGGTTGTATGCCGAGACGCTGGGCTTCCAGCTCGGCATGTACAAGGACCCGTACCAGCACTACGGCCACCTGCAGGCCCAGCTGTTCCGCGCCGCGCGCCTGGTGGTCGACACCGGCATCCACGCCTACCGCTGGCCGCGCGCGAAGGCGGTGGCCTACATGACGCACCAGGCCGGCCTGGAGCCGGCCAACGCGGCCAGCGAGGTCGACCGGTATTTCGCCGACCCCAGCCAGGCCCTGGGCTACATGCTGGGGCAGCGCAAGCTGCTCGAACTGCGCGAGCGCGCCGAGAAGGCGCTGGGCGCGCGCTTCGACCTGCGCGACTTCCATGCGGTGGTGCTCGACAGCGGCGTGATGCCGCTGGCGGTGCTGGAGCAGCGGGTGGACGCGTGGATCGCGCGCGGCGGTGGCCGCCCCGATGCAGCGGGCTGACGCAATGACGACCCCTCGCCCGGCCCGCGCTTCCAACAAGGCCGTAGCCCGGATGCCAATCCGGGGTTGGTCTGACACTTCCCGGATTGGCATCCGGGCTACAACGCTGCCGGTAGACTCGCTCACGCCATGCCCACTGCCCAAGACTCCCTTCTCCAGATCGCCCAGCGCTACGCCCGGATCGGCATGCAGGTCTCCAAGGCCTTCCACCAGAAGCAGGCCGAGCTGGCGCTGGACAAGGTGCTGATGCAGGACCGGCTGTCCACGCCCGACGGCACCCGGGAATCGCTGGCGGTGCTGGAAGCCCTGCGCGAACTCACCGTCACGCACCAGCAGGCCTACCAGAAGATCATGGTGGCCTTCGCCGGCGAGATGGCGAGGGCGCTGGAAGACCTGCCCGAGACGATCCGCGATGCCGAGCGCGACCGCATCGTGCCGATGCTCGAATGGCAGTTCACCGCGCAGCGCGAGTTCTACGAGAACCGCGCGCGCTGGATCGCCGCCGCCGAGGCGGTGTGCCGGCTGGTCGAGCAGCGCCGTGCGACGCTCACCTTCACCGACGACGGCGTGCTGTTCCAGGACGACGACGACCTCGACCGCTTCCAGGCGCTGATGACCTCGCTGGACGAGATGCACCAGCACGAGGTCGAGCAGCTCGCGCAGCGCCTGGAGCGCATGAAGCGCTCGGCCGCGGCGCTCGGCATGCAGTTCAGCGAATAGCCCCGCGAGATGCGCCGCATCCTGGTCGTCGATGACAACCCCGCCGTCGGCCAGGCGCTGTCGCTGCTGCTGTCGCTGCACGACATCCACGCCGAGGTCGCGCTGACGCCGGCCGACGGCCTGGCGCGGCTGGAGCGCGAGCCGTTCGACGTCGTGATCCAGGACATGAACTTCAGCGCCGACACCACCTCGGGCGCCGAGGGCGCGGCGCTGTTCCGCGCGATCCGCCAGCGCCAGCCCGACCTGCCGGTGATCCTGCTGACCGCGTGGACGCGCCTCGAGGCGGCGGTCGAACTCGTCAAGGCCGGTGCTGCCGACTACCTCGCCAAGCCCTGGGACGACGCCAAGCTGCTGGCCACGGTGGAGAACCTGCTGGAGCTGTCGGAGTCGACGCGCGAAGTGGCCCGCGTGCGCGACGAACGCCGCGCGCGGCGCGAGGCCCTGGCACGCCGGCACGACCTGGGCGGCATCGTCTACGCCTCCGACGCGATGGAGCGCACGCTCGAGCTGGCCTGCCAGGTGGCGCGCTCCGAGCTGCCGGTGCTGATCACCGGCCCCAACGGCAGCGGCAAGGAACGCATCGCCGCCACCGTGCACGCCAACTCGGCGCTGCGCGACGGGCCGTTCGTCGCGGTCAACTGCGGCGCGTTGCCCGGCGAGCTGATCGAGGCCGAGCTGTTCGGCGCCGAGAGCGGGGCCTACACCGGCGCCACGCGGGCGCGCGACGGCCGCTTCGATGCGGCCGACGGCGGCACGCTGTTCCTCGACGAGATCGGCAACCTGCCGCTGCCGGGCCAGGTGAAGCTGCTGCGCGTGCTGGAGACCGGCCGCTTCGAACGCGTCGGCTCCAACCGCACGCGCCAGGTGCGGGTGCGCGTGATCAGCGCGACCAATGCCGACCTGAAGGCGATGGTGCGCGCCGGCAGCTTCCGCGAAGACCTGTACTACCGGCTCAACGTCGTCGAGGTCGCGCTGCCGCCGCTCGCGCAGCGGCGCGACGACGTGCTGCCGCTGGCGGAGCACTTCCTGGCCGGCCGCGCGCCGCTCGGCGACGCCGCCCGCGCGCAGTTGCTCGCGCATGCCTGGCCGGGCAACGTGCGCGAACTGAAGAACGTGATCGAGCGCGCCGCGCTGCTGGCCGGCGGCGGGCCGATCACGCCCGACCTGCTGGGCCTGCCGCCCGCCGAGCCGGCCGCGGCGCGCAACCTCGACGAACCGAGCCGCGATGCGGTGGTCGCGGCACTGGCGCGGGCCGACGGCGTCGTCAGCCGCGCCGCGGCGGCGCTCGGCCTGTCGCGCCAGGCGCTGTACCGGCGCATGGAGCGCTACGGCCTCGCCGCCTGAGCATGCTTCGCCCGAGCCTGCGCCTTCGTTTCGTGCTGGCCCTGCTGGCGGCGCTGACGGCGGGTGCCTTGCTGCAGGCCGCGGCCGAGGCGGCGACGGTCCGCTGGGGCGCGAGCGCCGTGCTGTCGTGGGGCCTGGCTGTGCTGCTGGCCGTCGGCATCGCCGGCTGGGCTGCGACGCGCCTGCTGGCGCCGCTGAAGCACCTGCTGCGCTCGCTGGAAAGCGCGGTGCTGAGCTACCGCGACGGCGACTTCAGCGTCTCGATCGCCGATGCCCACGGCGGCGAACTGGGCGCGCTGGTGCGCCAGCACAACGCGCTCGGCGAGGCGCTGCGCGACCAGCGCCAGCACCTGGCGCAGCGCGAGCTGCTGCTCGACACCGTCGTGCAGAACACGCCGGTCGCGCTGGTTCTGACCGACCTGCGCCAGCGCGTGGCCTACGCCAACATCGCGGCGCGGCAGCTGCTGGGCGGGGGCCGCAGCCTCGAGGGCAGCGACTTCGGCGAACTGCTGCAGGCCTTGCCGGCGGCGCTGGTGCGCGCGGTCGAGGAGGGCACCGACGCGCTGTTCAGCGTCACGCTGGACGGCAGCGACGAGACCTTCCACCTGTCGCAGCGCGAGTTCCGGCTGCAGGGGCGCCCGCACCGGCTGCTGCTGTTCCGCCGCATGACGCGCGAGCTGTCGCGCCAGGAGGTGGCGACCTGGAAGCGCGTGATCCGGGTCATCAGCCACGAGCTGAACAACTCGCTGGCGCCGATCTCGTCGCTGGCGCACAGCGGGGCCGAGCTGGCGCGGCGCGGCGAGGCGGCGCGGCTGCAGGAGGTGTTCGCGACCATCGGCGAGCGCGCGCGGCACCTGCATGGCTTCCTCGACGGCTATGCGCGCTTCGCGAAGCTGCCGGCGCCGCGGCTCGAGCCGGTGGCGTGGGCGCCGTTCCTCGCGACGCTGTCGGCGCAGTACCCGTTCACGCACGTCGGCGAGCTGCCGGTGCAGCCGGGGGTGTTCGACGCGGCGCAGGTGGAGCAGGCGCTGATCAACCTGCTGAAGAACGCGCACGAGGCCGGCGGCGCACCGCAGGACGTGACGCTGTCGATCGGCGCGGCGCGGCAGGAGTTGCGCTTCGAGGTGGCCGACCGCGGGCCCGGCATGAGCGACACGGTGCTGGCGCAGGCGCTGCTGCCGTTCTACTCGACCAAGCGCGCCGGGACCGGGCTCGGGCTGGCGTTGGCGCGCGAGATCGCCGAGGCGCATGGCGGGCGCATCACGCTGCAGAACCGGCCGGAGGGCGGGTTGCGGGTGGCGTTGACGCTTCCGGGCTACTTGGTGCCGAACAACCTGTCGCCCGCATCCCCGAGCCCCGGCACGATGTAGCCGTGCTCGTTCAGCTGCCGGTCGATCGCCGCGGTGTACACCGGCACGTCCGGATGCGACGCCTGGAAGTTCTTCAGCCCCTCGGGCGCGGCCAGCAGGCACACGAAGCGGATCGACTTCGGCCGCGTCTCCTTCAACCGGTCGACCGCCGCCACCGCCGAGTTGCCGGTGGCCAGCATCGGGTCCAGCACGATCGCATCGCGCTCGTGCATGTCGGCCGGCATCTTGAAGTAATACTCCACCGCCACCAGCGTCTTCGGGTCGCGGTACAGGCCGACGTGGCCGATGCGCGCGCCCGGCACCACGTTGAGCATGCCGTCCAGGAAGCCGGCACCGGCCCGCATGATGCTGACGAACACCGTCTTCTTGCCGTCGATCACCGGCGCCTGCATGGTCTCGAGCGGCGTCTCGATCTCGATCATCTGCGTCGGCATGTCGCGCGTGACCTCGTAGGCCATCAGCATGCTGATCTCGTTGAGCAGGCGGCGGAAGCTGTTGGTGCTGCGGTCCTTCTGGCGCATCAGCGTCAGCTTGTGCTGGATCAGCGGATGCGTGATGTGGTGCACGGGTGCGGTCATGGGCTCTCCTCGGGGGTGTGTCAGTTATATCGGCTCCGGCCGGATGGAACCAGCATTTCGTCACGTTCACCCCGGCCGCGCGCTCAAGTCCGCCAGGACGGGGGCGAAAAACAGACGTCCCCTCGTCCCGCCGAGCCCTGCATGCCCTTCGCCCCGTCGTTCCGCTGTCTCGCCCTCGCGCTGTCCCTGCTGCCGTTCGCAGCCGCGGCGCAGGAGCTGCGCATCGTCACCGAGGAGCTGCCGCCGTACAACATGACGCACAACGGCCAGGTCACCGGCCTGGGCACCGAGGTCGTGCAGGCGGTGCTGAAGGAGACCGGGATGGGCGGCGTGCCGATCCAGGTGATGCCCTGGGCGCGTGCCTACGACATCGCGCTGAACGGCGAGAACGTGCTGATCTACTCGATCACGCGCACGCCGCAGCGCGAGAAGCTCTTCAAGTGGGTCGGCGTGATCGCGCCGACGCACTGGTACCTGTTCTCGCTGAACGAACGCAAGCTGCCGGTGAAGACGCTGGAGGACGCCCGCAGGTACCAGGTCGCCACCGTCAACGAGGACGCCGGCGAGCAGTACCTGGTCGCCAAGGGGTTCCAGATCGGCCGCAACCTGCAGTCGAGCAACCGCTACGAGCTGAACTACGAGAAGCTCAAGGGCGGCCGCGTCGACCTGTGGATCGCCAACGAACTGAACGCGATGTACCTGGTGCGCCAGGCCGGCGACGACCCGGCCCGCACCGTGCTGCGCAGCGTCGCGCTGACCGACCTGGGCAGCGAAGGCGGGCTGGACATGGCCTTCAGCCTGAAGACCCCCGACGCCGTGGTCGAACGTTTCCGCAAGGGCCTGGAGACGATCAAGAAGAACGGCACCTATGAGAGCCTTCAGAAGAAGTGGCTCTGAGCCGGCGCCGGGCGGCCCGCCCGGGTCGCTGGGCCGGCAGCTGGTGCTGGCCACGCTGGCCTTCGGCATCGTCTTCACGCTGGCGGCCGTCGCGGTGCGCACCTGGTCGGCCTGGCAATCCAACCTGGCGGCGATGACGGCCGAGCTGACGCTGATCGACCAGGTGTTCCAGCGCACGCTGTCGAAGGCGATCTGGGAAATGGACCGCGACGCGTTGCAGACCCACGTGGCCGGCGTCGCGCAGGTCAACCCGGTCGGCCGCATCGAGCTGCGGCTGCAGCAGAACGGCCGCACCACCGAGGTGATGGCGCAGAAGCGCGAGGGCGCGCAAGCGTCGGCGCGTGCGCCGGTGCTGCAGCGCAAGCTGGTCTACGAGCCCTACCCGGGCGCCTCGGAGGTGGTCGGCGAACTGACGCTCGAAGGCGACGAGCGCGTGCTGTGGGAGCGGCTGCGCGGCGAGCTGGCCGGCATCGTCGTCACGCAGGTGATCCAGTCGCTGCTGCTGGCGGGGCTGGTCATGTGGATGTTCCACCGCACGGTCACGGTGCACGTGCGGCAGGTGGCGCGCCACCTCGACGAGCTCACGCCCGAGACGCTGGACCACGCGCTGCGCCTGCCGCGCAAGCCGGGCCGGCGCGACGAGCTGAGCCTGCTGGAGGCCGGCGTCAACCAGTTGCAAGGCAACCTGTCGGACTACCTGGCGCGGCAACGCCAGGACGAGCGCGACCTGGCCGCGCACCGCGACCGGCTGGCCGAGCTGGTCGACGAGCAGACCGCCGAACTGCGCGCCGCCAACGTGCAGCTGGAAGAGCTGTCGCGCAGCGACCCGCTGACCGGCCTGGCCAACCGCCGCCACTTCGACGAGATCAAGGACGTCGAATTCCGCCGCGCGCAGCGCCTGGCGCAGCCGCTGTCGGTGCTGCTGTGCGACGTCGACTTCTTCAAGCGCTACAACGACACCTACGGCCACGCGGTCGGCGACGAATGCCTGCGCATCGTCGCGCAGACGCTGCGCCAGACCTTCGCGCGCGCCGGCGAGCTGGCGGCACGCATCGGCGGCGAGGAGTTCGCGGTGCTGTTGCCGGCGGTCGATGCGGAGCAGGCGCACGAGGCCGCCGAGCGGCTGTGCCGTGCGCTGGCCGAGCGCGAGATCCCGCACGCCGCCTCGCAGGTGGCGCCGCACGTGACGCTGAGCATCGGCGTCGCGCAGTTCGATCCCGACACGATGGACCGTTTCGACGCGCTGCTGCACCGCGCCGACCAGGCGCTGTACCGCGCCAAGCGCCAGGGGCGCAACCGTGTGGCCGCCTGACCGCATCTTGACGACTGGAGGATGCCGATGAACCTCGTTCACACCGTCTTGGCTGCCGCGCTGTCATGCGCCGCCGCGCTGGCCTCGGCCCAGTCCATCAAGGGCGTGACCGAGGATTCGTCGTACACCTACCTGAGCGGCGGCAGGGTGGCCGGGCCGGCCAGCGAGGTGGTCGCGGCGACGATGCAGCGCGCCGGCTTCAGCGACTACCGCGCCGCCATCTACCCCTGGGCGCGGGCCTACGACATGGCGCTGCAGGAGCCGAACGTGCTGATCTTCATGATCGCGCGCACGCCGCTGCGCGAGGCGCAGTTCAAGTGGGCCGGCGAGTTCATGCGCATCGAGTACCACCTGTACAAGCTGCGCACCGACACCGAGGTCGTCGTGCACACGCTGCAGGACGCCAAGGCCTACAGCGTCGGCGTGATGCGCGACGACGTGCGCCACCAGTTCCTGCAGGCGCAGGGCTTCAAGCGGCTGGTGGTGTCGGCGCAGAACGGCGACAACTTCCGCAAGCTGGTGAACCGCCAGGTGCAGCTGCTGCCGATGCCCGAGCGCGACGCGATCGCGCTGTGCGAAGAGGCACACATCGACTACGCGATGCTGGAGAAGGTCTACACGCTGGATGCGCTGTCGACCGGGCTGTTCATGGCCTACAGCAAGGCGACGCCGGACGAGGTGGTGGCGCGCACGCGCGTGGCGTTCGACAAGCTGAAGGCCGACGGCACGGTGGCGCGCCTGATGGCGGCCAAGCGCTGAACCGGGCCGGCTCAGTGGGGCGCGGCGAGCAGCTCGCCGACGGCGCCCAGCACGCGCGGGTTCCACACCATGCCGATGTGGCTGCTGTCGACCTCGACGTCGCGCACCAGGGTCGACGCGCGTTCGCTCTCGCCATGGGTGCAGGTCTGCCACGCGACGATGCCGTCGTTGCGGCTGTAGATCGAGACGGTGGGCACCGGCGGCGGGGTGCGCAGGCGCAGGCTCATCTCGGGGTCGAGCCGGGCCGGCGCGCCGTTGAGCAGCCGGTACAGCCAGCCGACGTGGGTGTGGTCGGCCTCGGCGTTGAAGGGCGTGCCGATGGTGATGACGCGGCGCACCCTGGGCGCCATCAGCTTGCCCAGTTCGCGGGCGTACAGCCCGCCGAGGCTCCAGCCGATCAGCGTCGCGCGGCCCTCGTGCGGCGCCAGCAGGTCTTCCACGTGGGCGGCGAGCTTGGTGATCCAGTCGTCGACATCGCCGCGCGGGCCGATGTTCAGGCCGCGGCCCCAGTCGAAGGCGGTGTAGCCCAGCGCTTCGCAATGGGCGCGCAGCGGTTCGACCGCCGAGCCGTCGGCCGCCAGGCCCGGGAAGATCACCACCGGGTGGCCGTCGCCGCGGGGTGTCTTCGCGTTCGCGCTGCGGCCGATCTTGTGGGAAAGCAGTTCGAGGGCGGCGCGCCAGGGTTCGCTGAGCAGCAGGCTGACCGCGGGCCGGCCCACCGGCGGCATCGGCGCCAGGCCGAGCGCGGCGGCCGGTGAACAGGTGTCGGTGCTGGGGGGCATCGGGGCGCTCCTCGAAGACGATGGGGCCAGACTACGGCGCTGCCCGCGCCCTGGCTATCGGTCAAAAGAGGAACGTGCTGTAGGACGCGCGCCGACACGGCCTCAGCCCAAGCCGTAGGCTGACCACCAGCCGTACTGCTGGTTCAGCCCCGGCGGCAGCGTGATGCGCAGCTGGTCACGCCGGCTGTTGTCGCGCACGTAGGCGACGACGTCGTCTGCCAGGTCCCGGGGCAGCTGGCGCACCGCCGTGTGCTCGCAGTGCGACAGGTCGAGGTGGCCGTGCAGGTCGTCGAGCCAGCGGCGCAGCGTGCGCACCACGTGCTGCGAGCCGGCGACACCGTGGCCGTACTCCTCGTCCAGCCGTTGCAGCAGCAGTTCCTTGCGGGTGCGCGGCACGGCCGGTGCCTTCTTCCGGCGCTGCGGCGCAGCGTCGTCCCACAGCGCGCGCCACCACGACAACCACCCATACCCTCGCCATCCGTCCATCGCCCGGCCTCCAGCTGCACGAGCCGGTGGGTGACGGGCGGCGCGCCGCGGTTCCGTCAGGCGCTGGTCCGGCTTGCGGCGGATGTCACGCGTTTGCGCAACCAGGCGTCGATGCAGCGCTGCAAGGCGGCCGGGTCGGCCGGTTTCACGAAGTGGTGGTCGAAGCCGGCCGCCTCGGCGCGGTTGCGGTCGTCCTGCTGGCCGTAGCCGGTCAGCGCCAGCAGCAGCGCGCCGCGCGTCGACGCCATCGAGCGCAGCCGCGCCGCGACCTCGTAGCCGTCGAGCACCGGCAGGCCGATGTCCAGCACCACCACCTCGGGCTCGAAGCTGGCCGCCAGTTCCAGCGCCTCGCCGCCGTCGCCGGCGGTGCGCACCTCGTGCCCGCTCAGCGACAGCAGGTGCGCGACGCTGTGCGCCGCATCGTGGTTGTCGTCGACCACCAGCACGCGGGCGTGGCCGGCGCTGCCGTCCTCCTGCGGCGTCCCCGCCGCGTCGCCGTTGCGCACCAGCGCGATGCCCGGCAGGCGCAGCGTGAACTCGGCCCCATGGCCCACGCCGTTGCTGGCCGCTTCCAGGCTGCCGCCATGCATCTGCGCCAGCCGCTGGGCCAGCGTCAGGCCGACGCCCAGGCCGCCCTGCGCGCGGTCGAGCGTGCGCGAGCCCTGCGTGAACAGGTCGAAGATGCGCGGCAGCAGCTGGGCGTCGATGCCGATGCCCTGGTCCTTGACGCGGATCACCGCGCCCTGCGCCGACGCGCTCGCCACCAGCTCGATGCGCGTGCCCTTCTCGCTGTACTTCGACGCGTTGTTCAGCAGGTTGGAGACGATCTGCGCGAGCCGCGCGAAATCGCCGTGCAGCCACATCGGCTCGGCCAGCGGCGCCACGTGCAGGCTCTGCTCGCGCGCATCGATCAGCGGCTGCGCGGTCTCGACGCTCTGGTGGATCACCGCGTTCAGGTCGACCTTCTCGCGGCTCAGCACGATCTTGCCCTGGCTGATGCGGGCGACGTCGAGCAGTTCCTCGATCAGCCGCGTCATCTGCTTCAGCTGCCGCACCATGATGTCCGCGGCCCAGGCGAACTTCGGGTTCGGCGGTGCGATGCGGCGGATCACCTCGAGTGCGGTGCGGATCGGCGCCAGCGGGTTGCGCAGCTCGTGCGACAGCATCGCGAGGAACTCGTCCTTGCGGCGGCCCGCCTCCTGCAGCTGCATCTCGGCGGCGCGGCGCTCGACGATCTCGGTCTGCAGGCTGCCGTACAGGATCGCGTTCTCCAGCGCCGCGGCGGCGCGCGCCGCCAGGTCGTCGAGCACGCGCCAGTCGGGCGTGTGCGCCGCGTCGTCGGTGGCCACCAGCAGCGCGCCCAGCAGCCGGTCGCCGTTGATCAGCGGCACGGCGCTCGCGGCGTGCCAGGGACGCTTCACGCCGCGTTCGTCGCCGAAGGCGCTGTCGTCCAGCGCCGCCAGCGCCGCGCCGTCCAGCGCCACCGCGCGGCGCTGCACCAGCGCCGACGCGAGCGCGGCCGACAGCGGCGGGGCCAGCGAACCCAGCACGCGGCTGTGCAGCCCGCGCGCGTCCGCCAGCACCAGCTTCTGGCGCGGGCCGGCCTCGTCGCCCGGCAGCACCACCGCGGCACTGGCCATCGCCGGCACCAGCAGCTGGGCCAGCGCATGCACGCACACCTCGGCCTGCAGCGAGCCGCTCAGCACCCGGCTCGCGTCGGCCAGGAAGGCCGAGCGCCGGTCGTTGTCCTCGGCGGCGCGCCGCGCGGCCTCGGCTGCCACCATCGCCGCGTGCGCATCGGCCTGGCGGCGGATCTGCCGCTGCATCGCGAACAGCCGCACGAACACCCGCACCTTGCTGCGCAGGATGTGCGGCACCACCGGCGACTGGATGTAGTCGACCGCGCCCAGCGCATAGCCGCGCTCGGTCTGCATCTCGTCGGCGTACGAGGTGATGAAGATGATCGGCGTGTCGACCGAGCGCTTGTACTGGCGGATCAGCGACGCGGTCTCGAAGCCGTCGATGTCGGGCATGTTGACGTCGAGCAGGATCACCGCGAACTCGCGCTGCAGCACCTCGCGCAGCGCCTCGCGGCCCGAGCGCACGAAGACGAGGTTCTGCCCCAGCTCCTCCAGCACGGTGCTGAAGACCAGCAGCTTCTCCGGCAGGTCGTCGACGACCAGGATGTTGACCCTGGTGTCGAAGTCGTCGGGCGTGCTCACTGGCTCAGCCAGCCGCGCAGCACGACCAGCAGGTAGGCCGTGTCGACCGGCTTGGACAGGTAGTCCCAGGCCCCGGCGTCGATGCATTTCTCGCGGTCTCCCTTCATCGCCTTGGCCGTCACCGCGATCAGCGGCAGCTCCTTGCCGCGCGGCAGCCGGCGCATCTGGCGCATCGTCTCCATGCCGTCCATCTCCGGCATCATGATGTCCATCAGCACGATGTCGATGCTCGGGTCGGTCTCGACCAGCCGGATCGCGTCGCGCCCGTTCTCGGCCGAGACGATCACCATGCCGTGGCTGTCCAGCACCGTCGCGAGCGCGAAGATGTTGCGCATGTCGTCGTCGACGATCAGCACCTTGCGGCCTTCGAGCCGCCGGTCGGCGTCGTGCAGCTCGTGCGCCGAGCGGCGCTCCTCCTCCGACATCGTGGCCTCGCCGCGGTGCAGGAAGAAGGCCGACGCATCCAGCATGCGTTCCAGCGTGTCGGCGCGGCGCAGCGCGAAGGCGCTGTGGCCGCGCTCCCAGCTGCTGCACACGCCCGGGTCGGCGCTGGCCAGCACGATCGGCATCTGGCGCGCGAGCGGCCGCGACTCGAGCGACTCGATCACGTCCTCGGGCCCGAACTCGGCCACGCTGCCGTCGGTGATCAGGCAGTCGATGCTGCCGTGGGCGATGCGCTCGCGCGCCTCGTCCGGCTGCGCGGCCAGCACGATGTCGGTCTCGGTGTCGAGCGCGGCCAGGAACTCGGCGCGCACCGGCGTGTCGGCCATCATCACCAGCAGCCGCTTCTTGCGCCGGTCGGCGAACTCGTGCAGGTGGCCGAGCGCCTCCTCGACCTCGTCCACCGACTGCAGCGGCTTGGTCAGGAAGCCGACCGCGCCCGAGCGCAGCGCGCGCTCGCGCGAGTCGTCGGTCGACACCACGCACACCGGGATGTGGCGTGTCGCCAGGTCGGACTTCAGCCGCTCGAGGATGCGCCAGCCTTCCATGTCGGGCAGGAAGATGTCGAGCGTGATGACCGCCGGCTGGAAGTCGCGCGTCATCGCCAGCGCCGCGGCACCGCTCGCGCTCACCAGCCCCTTGAAGCCGACGCGCCGCGCCGCCTGCAGCAGCACGTCGGCGAAGGCCAGGTCGTTCTCGACGATCAGCAGCACCTTGTCGCCGAGCAGGATGTCGGCGCGGTCGTCGTTGGCCGGGTTGTTGGCGGCCGCGCCCTCGTCGGCGGCCTCCACCGGTTCGCTGCGCGGCAGCGGCTCGGGCACGTGGCGCGGCCGCTCCAGCGCCGGCAGCGCCTCGCCGATCACGCTCGGCGGCGCGCTGCGGCCGTGGCGCGGGCTGCGCGTCGGGCTGTAGCTCTGCGGCAGGTACAGCGTGAAGGTGCTGCCCTGGGCCGGTGCGCTCACGAGGCGGATCTCGCCGCCCAGCAGCCGGGCCAGCTCGCGGCTGATCGCCAGGCCCAGGCCCGTGCCGCCGTACTTGCGCGACGTGGAGCCGTCGGCCTGCTGGAAGGCCTCGAAGATGATCTGCTGCTTGTCCGGCGAGATGCCGATGCCGGTGTCGGTGACCGAGAAGGCCAGCACCTGCGCGGCGCGGTTCAGGTCTTCGTTGTCGCGCGACCAGCCGCCGTCGACGATCTCCATCGTCAGCCGCACCGAGCCCTGGTGCGTGAACTTGAAGGCGTTCGACAGCAGGTTCTTGATGATCTGCTGCAGCCGCTTGACGTCGGTGACGATGGTCTTGGGCAGCGGTGTCGCCGCGCCGATCTCGAAGCCGACGTGGCGCGATTCGGCGACGTGGCGGAAGCTGCGGTCCACCGAGCGCTGCAGGTCTTCGAGCCGCAGCTCGGAGACGTCGACCGCCACCGTGCCCGATTCGATCTTCGACAGGTCGAGGATGTCGTTGATCAGCATCAGCAGGTCGTTGCCGGACAGGTGGATGGTCTTGGCGAACTCCACCTGGCGCGGCGTCAGGTTGCCGTCGCCGTTCTTGCACAGCTGGTCGGACAGGATCAGCAGGCTGTTCAGCGGCGTGCGCAGCTCGTGCGACATGTTGGCCAGGAACTCCGACTTGTACTTCGAGGTCAGCGCCAGCTGCTCGGCCTTTTCTTCCAGCGCCTGGCGGGCCTGCTCGACCTCCTGGTTCTTGCGCTCGACCTCCTGGTTCTGGTGCACCAGCAGCCGCGCCTTCTCCTGCAGCTCCTCGTTGGTCTGCTGCAGTTCCTGCTGGCGGCTTTGCAGCTCCTCGGCCAGCGACTGCGACTGCGTCAGCAGGTCTTCGGTGCGCATGTTGGCGCTGATCGTGTTGATCACGATGCCGATCGATTCGGTCAGCTGGTCGAGGAAGGCCTGGTGCGCCGGGTTGAAGCGCTCCAGCGAGGCCAGCTCCAGCACGCCGCGCACCTCGCCCTCGAACACGATGGGCAGCACCAGGATGTCCAGCGCCGCGCCTTCGCTGAGGCCGGTGGCGATGCGGAAGGCGGTGCCCGGCACGTTGGTCAGCAGGATCTTGGTCTTCTCGACCGCGCACTGGCCGACCAGGCCCTGGCCCAGGTCGACCTCCTTGCCGTGCGAGGCCTGGCCGCCCGACGCGTAGCTGCCGAACAGCTTCAGGCGCGGGCCGAGGCCGGTGCTGGTCAGCACGTAGAACTCGGCCTGCTGCGCGCCGACCACCGGCGCCAGCTCGGACAGGATCAGCTGGCCCACCGTCAGCAGGTCCTTCTGGCCCTGCAGCATGCGGCTGAACTTCGCGAGGTTGGTCTTCAGCCAGTCCTGCTCGGTGTTCTTCTGCGTGGTGTCCTTCAGGTTGCGGATCATCTCGTTGATGGTGTCCTTCAGCGCGGCCACCTCGCCTTGCGCCTCCACCGTGATCGAGCGCGTCAGGTCGCCCTGCGTCACCGCGGTCGCCACCTCGGCGATCGCGCGCACCTGGGTGGTCAGGTTGGCCGCCAGCTGGTTGACGTTCTCGGTCAGGCCCTTCCAGGTGCCGGCCGCGCCCGGCACCTTGGCCTGGCCGCCCAGCTTGCCTTCGACACCCACCTCGCGCGCCACCGTCGTCACCTGGTCGGCGAAGGTGGCCAGCGTGTCGGTCATGCTGTTGATGGTCTCGGCCAGCGCGGCGATCTCGCCCTTGGCCTCCACCGTCAGCTTCTGCTGCAGGTCGCCGTTGGCCACGGCCGTCACCACCTTGGCGATGCCGCGCACCTGGCCGGTCAGGTTGCCGGCCATGAAGTTCACGTTGTCGGTCAGGTCCTTCCAGGTGCCGGACACGTCGCGCACCTGGGCCTGGCCGCCGAGCCGGCCTTCGGTGCCGACCTCGCGCGCGACGCGCGTCACCTCGGCGGCGAACGACGACAGCTGGTCGACCATCGTGTTGATGGTCGCCTTCAGCTCCAGGATCTCGCCCTTCACGTCGACGGTGATCTTCTTGGACAGGTCGCCGGCGGCCACCGCCTTGGTCACGTCGGCGATGTTGCGCACCTGGCTGGTCAGGTTGGACGCCATCAGGTTCACCGAGTCGGTCAGGTCCTTCCAGGTGCCGGCCACGCCCTGCACGTCGGCCTGGCCGCCCAGCTTGCCCTCGGTGCCCACCTCCAGCGCGACGCGCGTCACCTCGGCGGCGAAGGAGCGCAGCTGGTCGACCATCGTGTTGACGGTGTTCTTCAGCTCGGAGATCTCGCCCTTCACGTCGACGGTGATCTTCTTGGACAGGTCGCCGGCCGCCACCGCCTTGGTCACGTCGGCGATGTTGCGCACCTGCGAGGTCAGGTTGCCGGCCATGAAGTTGACCGATTCGGTCAGGTCCTTCCAGGTGCCGGCCACGCCCTGAACGTCGGCCTGGCCGCCCAGCTTGCCCTCGGTGCCGACTTCGCGCGCGACGCGCGTCACCTCGGCGGCGAAGGAGCGCAGCTGGTCGACCATCGTGTTGATGGTGTTCTTCAGCTCGGAGATCTCGCCCTTCACGTCGACGGTGATCTTCTTGGACAGGTCACCGGCGGCCACCGCCTTGGTCACGTCGGCGATGTTGCGCACCTGGCTGGTCAGGTTGGACGCCATCGAGTTGACCGACTCGGTCAGGTCTTTCCAGGTGCCGGCGACGCCTTGCACGTCGGCCTGGCCGCCCAGCTTGCCTTCGGTGCCGACCTCGCGCGCGACGCGCGTCACCTCGGCGGCGAACGACGACAGCTGGTCGACCATCGTGTTGATGGTGTTCTTCAGCTCGGAGATCTCGCCCTTCACGTCGACGGTGATCTTCTTGGACAGGTCGCCGGCCGCGACCGCGGTGGTCACCTCGGCGATGTTGCGCACCTGGCTGGTCAGGTTGCCGGCCATGAAGTTGACCGACTCGGTCAGGTCCTTCCAGGTGCCGGCCACGCCCTGCACGTCGGCCTGGCCGCCCAGGATCCCTTCGGTGCCGACCTCGCGCGCCACGCGCGTCACCTCGGCGGCGAAGGAGCGCAGCTGGTCCACCATCGTGTTGACGGTGTTCTTCAGCTCCAGGATCTCGCCCTTCACGTCCACCGTGATCTTCTTGGACAGGTCGCCGGCGGCCACCGCCTTGGTCACGTCGGCGATGTTGCGCACCTGGCTGGTCAGGTTGCCGGCCATCGAGTTGACCGAATCGGTCAGGTCCTTCCAGGTGCCGGACACGCCTTCCACCCGCGCCTGGCCGCCCAGCGAGCCTTCGGTGCCCACCTCGCGCGCCACCCGCGTCACTTCGGAAGCGAAGGAGCGCAGCTGGTCCACCATCGTGTTGATCGTGTTCTTCAGCGTCAGGAACTCGCCCTTGACGTCCACGTCGATCTTCTTCGACAGGTCGCCCTTGGCCACCGCGGTGGTCACGTCGGCGATGTTGCGCACCTGGTCGGTCAGGTTGCCGGCCATCGAGTTGACCGAGTCGGTCAGGTCCTTCCAGGTGCCGGCCACGCCCTTCACCTTGGCCTGGCCGCCCAGCTTGCCCTCGGTGCCGACCTCGCGCGCCACGCGCGTCACCTCGGCCGAGAAGTTGCCCAGCTGCTCCACCATCTTGTTGATGGTCTTCGCGGTGCGCAGGAACTCGCCCTCGAGTTCGCGGCCCTCGACCTCCAGCGCCATGCTCTTGCTCAGGTCGCCCTGGGCCACCGCGCCGATCACGCGCGCGACCTCGCTGGTCGGGTGCACCAGGTCGTCGATCAGCGCATTGATCGACTCCATCGACGCGCCCCAGAAGCCGCGCGTCTCGGTCAGCACCGCGCGCTGCTTCAGCTTGCCTTCCTTGCCCACCACCTGGCGCAGCCGGCCCAGTTCGTCGGCCATCGCGGCGTTCTGCTCGACCAGGTCGTTGAACACGCCGGCCACCTTGCCCGGCAGGCCCTCCCAGTGCAAGGGCAATCGCACGCTGGCGTCGCCGCGCCGCAATTGCGTCAGGGCGGCCAGCAGGGTGGCCATTTCGCGCTCCGGGGTCGCGACCTCGGTGAGTTCGAGCACTTTCATGAACGGGACTTCCTGAAGTTGAAAAAGCGCGTGCGCAATCTTCCGCAGACTACCGCCGCGTCGTCGCGTTCTGATGACGGACGGCACGAGAAGCGTTTGTAGGATGAGGACTACACACCCGGCCTGGCACCCGGCAAACCCGCATGTTCGCAGGGTTTGTGCGTCCTCACCCATCCGACAGCCGGCCCGCGCACAGCGTCTTGCAGGAGATCCCGGCAGCGTAGACTTTTCCCCCATGGCTTCGCCGGAGTTCCCGATTTGAAAGCGGTCACCGTCCTGTACGTCGAAGACAACGACGACCTGCGCCTGAGCATCTCCATGTTGATGGAGCAGCCGGGGCGCGAGCTGACCGCCTGCGCGAACGGCGAGGAAGCGCTGGCGCTGTGCGCCGAGCACGACTACGACATCGTGATCACCGACGTCAGCCTGCCGGGCATCTCCGGCACCGACCTGGCCCGGCAGCTGCTCGCGAAGCAGCCCGAGCGCTGGCTGGTGCTGTGCTCCGGCTACGAGTTCGGCGAATGGGTCCGCCAGTTCGGCCCGAACGTGCGTGCGCTGCGCAAGCCGTTCGAGCCCGAGGACCTGGACGCGTTGATGGACGAGATCACGGCTGCGGTGAAGGCCCGTGGCGGCGCGTCCGAGTGAGCGAGTGAAAGAGAGGTTCCCCGCATGGCCCAGCGAGCACGGAAGAAGACCACCCCCCGGCCTGGCGCGGACGCACCGCGCACGCTGCCCAAGACGCCCACCGGCATCGCCGGCCTGGACGAGATCACCGAAGGCGGCCTGCCGACCGGCCGGCCGACGCTGGTGTGCGGCGCCGCCGGCTGCGGCAAGACCATGCTGGCGGTCGAGTTCCTGGTGCGCGGCGCCACGCTGCACGGCGAGCCGGGCGTCTTCATGAGCTTCGAGGAAAGCGGCGGCGACCTGGTGGCCAACATGCGCTCGCTCGGCTTCGACTTGGAGAAGCTGCAGCGCGACAAGCTGCTGGCCATCGACCACGTGAGGATCGAGCGCAGCGAGATCGAGGAGACCGGCGAGTACGACCTCGAAGGCCTGTTCATCCGCCTGGGCCATGCGATCGAGCGCATCGGTGCGAAGCGGGTGGTGCTGGACACCATCGAGGCGCTGTTTTCCGGCCTGCCGAACCAGGCGGTGCTGCGCGCCGAGCTGCGCCGGCTGTTCCACTGGCTGAAGGACCGCGGCATGACGGCCATCGTCACCGCCGAGCGCGGCGACAACACGCTCACGCGCTATGGCCTCGAAGAGTACGTGGCCGACTGCGTGCTGCTGCTCGACCACCGCATCGTCGACCAGGTGTCGACGCGGCGGCTGCGCATCGTCAAGTACCGCGGCTCGTCGCACGGCACCAACGAATACCCGTTCCTGATCGGCGACCGCGGGCTGTCGGTGCTGCCGATCACCTCGCCGCGGCTGGACCAGCCGGCCTACGCCGAGCGCGTGTCCACCGGCGTGCGCGGCCTCGACGAGATGCTGGGCGGGCAGGGCGTCTACCGCGGCAGCAGCGTGCTGGTGTCCGGCAGCGCCGGCACCGGCAAGAGCAGCCTGGCCGCCAGCTTCGTCGACGCGGCCTGCAAGCGCGGGGACAAGGCGGTGTTCTTCGCGTACGAGGAATCCGACAAACAGCTGCTGCGCAACATGCGCTCGATCGGCCTCGACCTGGAGCGCTGGCAGAAGAAGGGCCTGCTCGACATCCACGCCTCGCGGCCGACGCTGCACGGGCTCGAGCAGCACCTGGTCGCGATGTACGAGACGGTGCGGCTGGTGCAGCCCGCGGTGGTGGTGGTCGATCCGATCAGCAACCTGACGATGCAGGACGGCGACTCGCTGCTGAAGGCGACGCTGGTGCGGCTGATCGACTTCCTGAAGTTCCAGGGCGTCACGTCGGTCTTCACGACGCTGACGCACAGCGCGCCGAACGGCGCCGTCCACCTGTCCGACATCGGCATCTCGTCGCTGATGGACAGCTGGGTCGTGCTGTCCAACCTCGAATACAACGGCGAGCGCACCCGCACCGTGCAGGTGCCCAAGTCGCGCGGCATGGCGCATTCGAACAAGGTGCGCGAGTTCGTGTTCAGCGACCACGGCGTCGACCTGATCGACGTGTTCGTCGCCGACCAGCGCGTGCTGACCGGCTCGGCGCGGCAGTCGCGCGAGGAGCAGCAGAAGGCCGCCGCGCGCTGGCGCGAGCGCGACCACGAGCAGCGGCTGCGCCAGCTGGCGAACCAGCGCCAGCTGCTGGATGCGCAGATCGCCGGCCTGCTGGCCGCGGCCGATGCGCGCGAGGTCGAGCTGGCGCTGGCCATCGAGCGCGAGACCGCGGGCATCGCCGATGCCGCCGCGGCGTCGGCGCGCGGCAGGAAGCAAAGGCGGCCCTCATGAACGCACGCGACACGACGCTGCGCAAGACCAAGCCCGAGTGGCAGCTGAAGCTGTACGTGGCCGGCCACACCACCAAGTCGATGGCGGCCTTGCAGAACCTGAAGCACATCTGCGAGACCCACCTGGCCGGCCGCTACGAGATCGAGGTGGTCGACCTGCTGGTCAACCCGCAGCTGGCGGCGGGCGACCAGATCCTGGCCGTGCCGACACTGGTGCGCAAGGTGCCCGAGCCGATCCGCAAGATCATCGGCGACCTGTCCAACGAGGAGCGCGTGCTGGTCGGCCTGGACGTGCGGCCGCTGCCCTGAAACGCATGCTGCGATGACCCCACGCGCACCGAGCACGCCCCCGATCGAGTTGCGCTTGTACGTGACCGGCGCCACGCCGGCGTCGGCACGCGCCGTCGTCAATGCGCGCCGCTTCTGCGAGGCGCACCTGGCCGGCCGCTACCGGCTCGAGGTGCTCGACATCGGCGAGCACGTCGAACGCGCCACCGCCGACCAGATCGTCGCGGCGCCGACGCTGATCCGGCTGCGGCCGCAGCCGGTGCGCCGGTTCATCGGCGACCTGTCCGACGAGGCGCGGCTGCTGCGCGGCCTGGCGCCCGAGCGGTTGCAGCAGGCGGACTCGAGCCTGTGAGGCCTCGATGACGGGCTTCGACTTTTCCCGCCTGCGCGAGCTTCTCGCCGAGAACGATGCGCTGCGCATCCGCCTGGAGGAGGCCGAGGACACGCTGGCGGCGATCCGCAGCGGCGACGTCGACGCGATCGTCGTCGGCAGCGACGTCTACACGCTCGATTCCGCCAACGCCGCCGACAACAAGCTGCGCCGTGCGGTGCTGTCGCAGATGGAGGACGCGGTGCTGGCCTTCGACGACGCCGACCACCTGATCCTGATGAACGCCGCCGCCGAACGGCAGTACGGGCAGGGCGCGTCGATGCTGCTCGGGCGCCCGCGCGAGCAGCTGTTCCGCGAGGCCTGGCCCGACGACGCGCTGCGCGAGGCCTGCCGTCGCGAGCTGCGCGACAAGGGGGCCTACCGCGCGCGGCTGGTGCACGTGAAGCGCAACGACGAGGTGCTGCATGTCGAATGCACCGTTTCGCGGCTGCGCGATGGGCAGGGCCAGCCGATCGGCCAGCTGTGCGTGATCCGCGACGTCAGCGCGCGCGTCGCCGCCGAGCAGACGCTGCGCGCCGCGGCTCAGGCGCTGTCGCGGCGCGAGCGCGAGTTCTCGACGCTGGTGGAGAACTCGCCCGACATGTTCGCGCGCATCGACCGCGAGCTGCGCCACGTCTACGTGAGCCCGGCGGTGCAGCGCTACCTGGGCGTGGTGCCGAACGAGATGCTGGGCAGGTCGATCGGCGAGCTGGGCCTGCCGCCGGGCGTCGCGGCGCAGTGGGGCGCCGCGCTGGCGCAGGTGTTCTCGGCCGGTCGACTGGTGCGGCTGAACTACGCGATCGACGATGGCGACGGCGAGCGCTTCTTCCATGCGCGGCTGATGCCGGAGTTCTCGGACGACGGCAGCGTCGAGTCGGTGCTGGTGATCGCCTCCGACGTGACCGAGCAGGCGCTGGTCGATGCCGCGTTCCACGAGAGCCAGGCGCGGCTGCAGTTCACGCTCGCGTCGGCGCGCATCGGCGAGTGGGAGCTCGACCTCGCCACCGACACCGCGACGACCTCGCTGCGCCACGACCTGTGCTTCGGCTACGAGCAGCCGGTGGGCCAGTGGGGCGCGCGCGTGATGCTGTCGCACCTGCACCCCGGCGACCGCGAGCGCGTGGCCGCGCTGCTGCAGACCAGCGAGGCATCGCACCACGACCTGCATTTCGAGGCGCGGGTGATCTGGCCCAACGGCTCGCTGCACTGGGTCGAGATGCACGGCGTGTTCTATGGCGGCGACAGCGACGGCCGCGGCCCGAGCCGGCGCCTGCTCGGCATCGTGGCCGACATCACCGACCGCAAGCTGGCCGAGGCGGCCCTGCGCGACAACGACCGCCGCAAGGACGAGTTCATCGCGACGCTGGCGCACGAGCTGCGCAACCCGCTGGCACCGATCCGCAATGCGCTGCAGATCCTGCAGCGCAGCCCCGATGCGGCGGCGCAGGGGCATGCGCGCGACGTGATCGAGCGGCAGCTGGGCCAGATGGTGCACCTGGTCGACGACCTGCTGGACGTGAGCCGCATCAGCCAGGGCAAGCTGGAGCTGCGGCGCGCGCGCGTCGACCTGGCCGGCGTGCTGCGCACCGCGGTCGAGACGAGCCGGCCGCTGATCGACGCGAGCCGCCACCGCCTGAGCGTGATGCCGCCGCCGGCCGGCGAGCTGTGCGTCGACGGCGACACGACCCGGCTGTGCCAGATCGTGGCCAACCTGCTGAACAACGCGGCCAAGTACACGCCGGACGGCGGCGAGATCGCGCTGTCGGCCTGGCGGGAAGAGAGCGCGCAGGACTCGCGGGATGCGGAAAGCGGGGTGGCGGTGATCGAGGTCAAGGATTCGGGTGTCGGCATCGCGCACGAGATGCTGCCGCGCGTGTTCGACATGTTCGCGCAGGTCGACCGCTCGGTGGCGCGCGCGCAGGGCGGGCTCGGCATCGGGCTGGCGCTGGTGAAGCGGCTGGTCGAGATGCACGGCGGCAGCGTCGATGCGCAGAGCGACGGCGCGGGACGCGGCTGCCGATTCGTCGTGCGGCTGCCGCTGCTGGCGGCCGAGCTGCCGCACGTGGCCGAGCCGCCGGCGCGCCCGGTGGAGCCCGCGCCGGTAGCGGCGCCGGATGCGGTGCCGGCCGTGCGGCAGGTGCTGGTGGTGGACGACAACGTCGACAGCGCCGAGAGCCTGGCCGAGGTGCTGGGGATGCTGGGCCACGTGGTGCACGTCGAGCACGACGGCCCGCGGGCGCTGGCCGCGGCCGAGCGCTTGCGGCCGCACGCGATCGTGCTCGACATCGGCCTGCCCGGCCTGAGCGGGCTGGAGGTGGCGCAGCGCATCCGCGCGCAGGCCTGGGGCCGCGGGATGCTGCTGGTCGCGCTGAGCGGCTGGGGCCAGGCCGAAGACCGGCAGCGCTCGCGCGACGCCGGCTTCGACGCGCACTTCGTGAAGCCGGTCGACCTGGACGAGCTGATCGCGACACTGGAGCAGGCCGCGGCCGGCGCTTCAGGCGCCGGGGGGCTGCTGCTCGACGGCCGCTGAGCGGCGGCGCCGGTCGTCCGTCGTGATGACCGAGAAGCGCCCGTCCGATTCCATGAACGCGGTCCGCACGTCGGACAGCGCGCTGACCCCGTTCTGCCGCAGCTGCGACTGCAGGTCGTCCAGCGTCAGGAATTCTTGCCGCAAGTTGCGGTGCAGCACGCGGCCGTGCCGCACCAGCAGCAACGGCCGCGGCTCGGCAAAGCGGCGCACCGCGTCGAAGCGGAACGTGGCCCAGTCGAGCAGCCAGTTCCAGCCCATCAGCGTGAGCACCAGCACGCCGCCCTCGGCAACGGTGTCGTAGCCGCCGGCCATCGCGTTCTGCGACGCATCGGCGATCAGCACCACCAGCAGAACGTCGGCGATGCCGACCGATCCGACATCGCGCCGCAGCACGAAGCGGAACATCAGGAACAGGAACCAGTAGATCAGCGTGCCGCGGAGCACCAGCTCCAGCGGCGCGACGTGGAACGCGAACAGCGCGTCCAACTCAGTGGGCTGCCTCGACCTTGGCGAGCAGTTCCTGCTTGCGGGCCTGCATCTGCTCCCCCAGCTCCTTCAGGTCGAGCCGGGCGCGCACCTTGGGGAACAGCTCGTTCTGCTCTTCCTTCACGTGGTGGTTGATGTACTCGCCGAGCACCTTGACCTTGGCGTCGTACATGTCGTCGTCGGGCGAGCTGGACTGCAGCTGCGCGATCAGGTCCTTCGCGCTCGCGTGCTCGACCGCGGCTTCGTCGATCAGCCCGTCCTTGTCCTGCAATGCGTCGCGGCAGGCGGGGTAGAACAGCTCCTCCTCGATCTGCGCGTGCACCGTCAGCTTGTTGCAGATGTCGAGCGCCAGCGCCTCGCGTTGGTCGGCGGGTGCCTCGGCCTTGGCGAGCTTGTCGTACTCGGCGAAGAGCTTCTTCACCTCGGTGTGATCGGCGCGCAGCAGCTGGATCGCGTCGGGCGTGGCGGCCTTGCGGGTGCGCGGCGCGGCGTGGGAGCGGGCGGCGGTGTGGGACGTGGGCATGTCGACTCCTTGGCAATGGGCTGGGAAGGAAATGGAAGGCCCTCAATCTACCCAGCGGCCGCGCGAACGCTGTAGGAGAAATCCGCTTGTGGCGGTGCGACGGTGTGCCGTCGTGCGGCATGGCCGCTCGGGAACACCGTTTGCCCCCCGAAAGGATCGAATGCCCGAGGAGACGACCATGAGCAAGCCCGGCAACACATCCTCCGGGACGACCCCGAAGCCGCGCGGCATCCACGATGCCGGCAGCCCGGACACCAAGCACGGCCCGAAGGCAGGCACCAACCCCGATGGCGCGACGCCGGCCGAGCTGCCGTCCGCCGAGGCGGCGAAGGCCAGCCTGCACAAGCCCGCGCCGCCCGACCTGCAGTCGGGCAAGCCGCGCAAGACGCCTTGACGGCCGGCCTGCGGGTCCGGCATGACGAACCCATGAACGACCCCTGCTGCGCGCCGCAGCAGGGGGCACCGCCTTGATCGGCCACCCATCCACCCCGGGAGATCCACGATGAAAGACCAAGCCCTCGATGCCTGCCTGGCCGCCTGCCAGACCTGCGCCACCGCCTGCCTGCAATGCGCGATCGGCTGCCTGGACGAGCCCGGACCGCAGCCGATGAAGCGCTGCATCGCGCTCGACCTCGACTGCGCCGATGCATGCCGCCTGACCGCCGCCTACATCGCGCGCAACAGCCCGCACCTGGGTGACGCGTGCGAGCTGTGTGCCCACCTGTGCGAGGTGTGCGGCGACGAGTGCGCGAAGCACCCGATGGACCACTGCCGCGCCTGCGCGCAGGCCTGCCGCAGCTGTGCCGAGGCGTGCCGCGCGCTGGCCGGCCGCGGCCACCTCTGAACCGGAGCCCTGACATGCCCAAGAATCCCGCAAAGTCCGCCGCCCGGCGCGGCCCGATCGCCCCCGGCCCCGCCGGGCAGGCGCGCCAGGCGGCCGAGGTGCAGGCGCTCGCCAGTGCCATCCCGTACAACGCCAACAAGCCGCACGAGATCGGCCGCGACAACGCGCTCGCGCCGCCGCCGGGCCAGCGCAGCAAGCCGCCGTCTGCATCCACCGGCGCCGGCACGCTGACCGAGGCCAACGACAGCGGCAAGACCGGCGAGGGCGGCATCGACGTGCCGTCGCACGAGGGCTTCGGCGACCTGCAGCGCGTGCGCGCCGAGGCCGGCGACGAGGTGCTGACCACCAACCAGGGCGTGGCGATCGGCGACAACCAGAATTCGCTGAAGGCGGGGCTGCGCGGGCCGGCGCTGCTGGAAGACTTCATCCTGCGCGAGAAGATCACGCACTTCGACCACGAGCGCATCCCCGAGCGCATCGTGCATGCACGCGGCTCGGCGGCGCACGGCTTCTTCGAGTGCTACAAGCCGCTGTCGAAGCTGACGCGGGCCGCGCCGTTCGCCGAGGCGGGCAAGGTGACGCCGGTGTTCGTGCGTTTCTCGACCGTGGCCGGCGAGCGCGGCTCGATCGACACCGCGCGCGACATCCGCGGCTTCGCGGTCAAGTTCTACACCGACGAGGGCAACTGGGACCTGGTGGGCAACAACATCCCGGTGTTCTTCATCCAGGACGCGATGAAGTTCCCGGACCTGGTCCACGCGGTGAAGCCCGAGCCGCACAACGGCATGCCGCAGGCGGCGTCGGCGCACGACACGTTCTGGGACTTCATCTCGCTGATGCCCGAATCGACCCACGTGGTGATGTGGGCGATGTCCGATCGTGCGATCCCGCGCAGCTACCGGATGATGCAGGGCTTCGGCGTGCACACGTACCGCCTGGTCAACGCGCGCGGCGAGTCGAGCTTCGTCAAGTTCCACTGGAAGCCGCTGCTCGGCACGCACTCGCTGGTGTGGGACGAGGCGGTGAAGATCGCCGGTGCCGATGCCGACTACCACCGGCGCGACCTGTGGGAAGCGATCGAGGCGGGCGAATACCCCGAGTGGGAACTGGGCCTGCAGGTGTTCAGCGAGGCGCAGGCCGAGAAGTTCAGCTTCGACGTGCTGGATTCGACCAAGATCATTCCCGAGGAGCTGGTGCCGTTGATGCCGGTGGGCCGCATGGTGCTGGACCGCAACCCGGACAACTTCTTCGCCGAGACCGAGCAGGTGGCGTTCTGCGTCGCGCACGTGGTGCCGGGCATCGACTTCAGCAACGACCCGTTGCTGGCCGGGCGCATCCACTCGTATGTGGACACGCAGATCTCGCGGCTGGGCGGGCCCAACTTCCACGAGATCCCGATCAACGCGCCGCTCGCGCCGGTGCACAACAACCAGCGCGACGGCATGCACCGCCAGGCGCTGAACCGCGGCCGCGTGGCCTATGAACCCAACTCGCTGGGCGGGGGGTGTCCGTTCCAGGCCGGTGCGAAGGGCTTCGTGTCGTTCCCGCAGCCGATCAACGGCGAGAAGCTGCGCGGCAAGCCCGAGAAGTTTGCCGACCACTACACGCAGGCGACGCTGTTCTGGGACAGCCAGACGCCGGTGGAGAAGGCACACATCGTCGGCGGCTTCCGCTTCGAGCTGAGCAAGGTGACGGTACCGGCGGTGCGCGAGCGCATGGTGGCGTCGCTGCTGAACGTGTCGAAGGCGCTGGCCAAGGCGGTGGCCGACGGACTGGGCATGCCGCTGCCGCCGCCCTTGCCGCGGGTGCTGCCGAAGCCGGCCAAGCCGGAGGTGAAGGTATCGCCGACCTTGTCGCTGACGGCGCGGCCCGGCGATGGCGGCATCCGCACGCGCAAGATCGCGCTGCTGGTGGCGCATGGCGTGGCGGGCAAGCCGATCGCGAAGTTGATGGCGGGCCTGCAGAAGGCGGGGGCGGTGCCGACGCTGGTGGCGCCGCGCATCGGCGCAGTGTCGACCTCGGACGGCGAGCCGCTGCTCGCGACCGGCTCGATGGAGAACTCGCCGCCGGTGCTGTTCGATGCGGTGGTGCTGCCGGATGGGTCGGCCGGTGTCGACGTGCTGCTCGGCCTGGGCCACGCGCTGGAGTACGCGAGCCTGACGTGGCGCCACGGCAAGACGCTGCTGGTGCTGGGCGCGGGGCGGGCGCTGATGGAGAAGGCAGGGGTGCCGCTGATGCTGGGCAATGGCGAGCCGGATCCGGGCGTTCTGCTCGGCAAGGGCGACGACAAGACGATCCAGGCCTTCATCGCGGCCGTGGCGAAACACCGGCATCCGCAGCGTGAAGGGGATCCGCCGCGGGTCTGAAGCGGGCGGCACTTTCGGGACTTGCAAGCGGGACATTTGGACGCTACCGGAGCGCAGAGGGGGCTGCTCAACTGCAGTCCCTGTTCTGCCACCAGGAATCCCGATGCCGACCTTCCGACCTGCCTTGCGCGGTTTGCGCTGTGCGACCGTGTTTTCGACGATCGCGGCGCTGGCTGCGCTGCGGTGTGGGGAATTCAAGCGCGTGTCGTTGTCGGCGTCTCGCAGCACGCTCGACGACGGGCCCGCGCCGGCTGCGGTCCAGCGCTACTACCAATGATCGGCGACCTGGGTCCGGCTGGATACCTGACAGCAGAATCAAGTGGAAAGGAGGCAACTGATGAAGGCGCAACGCAATGTGCTGTATGACTCTGCCCAGTGGTTCTTCGATAGTGCAGGGAGTGGCCTGATGAAGCTCTCAGCCGATGCAGCCATCAGAGTTTGCTTGACGGCTGCAAGTCGAGGACTGGTTGTTGCGCGCATCGAGGGAGGGATCTGGCATCACCCAGGCTTTGAAGCACGTGGTGACTGCATCTGGGACGGTGCAAACCCCCCCCATCGACCCGACGGCAGCTGAAGCCAACAACCAGGTCGCAGCCGATTTCATCAGAGAGGAATGCCGAGAACATGACGTGTTCGTCGTGACCGCGCCACCCTTGTCCGGCTGGCCGCACGGAAGTGGCAAAGCGCCGCTATGAAGGTGGAGGAACCTGGAAGAGTCGCCAGCCTTGGAATCCACGATCGCAGCTATTTGCAGGGATCTGGCTGTCACAACGGAGCCTGACACCATTCCCACAGGATCCGGTTCTGACTAGGGGCATCCTTCGCCGCAGGGTGCCTCCAACGATGTAGCAGCGAGATGCGGTCCAGAAATCCTAACAGTCAAGGAGCAAACAATGAGAGCAGACGACATCTGCGAGAGATACGCGCGCCAACGCGTGGGCCTCACCTTGAAATTGTTGAAGAAGGGCGATGCGGCGCGACCCGACACGGTGTTGATCCAGGGATCGGCAGATGCGCTGATGTTGCTTGCCGAATTGCTGCTTGCCGTTGCCACCCAAACACCGGACGACGGTTTCGGAATCTCCCCGTTCGGTGACGGGAAGATCCACTTCTCGTCTGCGGCCGAACTCGGCCTTTACATCCATAGACTGCCGGGCTGAACCTCACTTCGGCCGCGGTTGCTGCAGCCCCGCATCGGGCCGGCTGAGCGACCCTTCCCGCAGCTGCCGCACGGCCTGCATCACCGCCCGCGCCACGTTGCGCGTTTCTTCCTGCAGCGCAGCGTCCTCGTCCAGGTCCTGGTGGCTGCTGAAGTAAGGCCGGTAGTAGCCCAGGTAGCGCGCGAGCCGCGCCCCGTCGCCGGCATCCACCAAGCCCATCCAGTCTAGCCAGTCGCTCAGTGCATGCCGCTGCTGTTCGACGCCGGCCACGTCGCCGTGCACCACCAGCCCGTACACGCGCCCGGCCAGGTGCTTCGGATAGTCCCAGCCCTTGGCCTCCAACACCTTCGCTTCCGCCGCCTTCTTGCCGTGCGTGCTGGTCGGGTCGGGATTGCCGCCATCGGCGCACACCAGCCGGTCGATCATCAGCTTCAGCGGGCTTGGCGACTGGTACCAGTACGTCGGCGCGACGATGACCACGCCGTGCGCACTGACCCAGCGCTCGTAGATCTCGGCCATCCAGTCGGACGCCTGGTCGAGCGCGTGGTTCGGATAGCAGCTGCAGGGCCAGTGGCACAGCGGCATCGCCGTCGACACGCAGCCCTTGCACGGGTGGATCTTGCGGCCGTACTCCGAGGTCACGAGGCTCAGGTCGAGCAGGTCGGCCTGCGCACCCGATTGCGACACCTCCTCGCACACCATCCGGCTCAGGCGCCAGGTCTTGGAGATCTCGCCCGGGCAACTGCCATCGTTGCGCGCGCTGCCGCAGATCACCAGCACGCGCGAACGCGTGCCCGGCTTGGTCCAGTTGAGCTGCGCCGCCTTCAGGCGCTGGTGCGTGTCCAGCCACTCGACCGAGGTCTCGTAGGCCGGGTCAGCGAAACCGAAGCCGGCCGGACGCCTGACAGGCGCCTTGCGGCCCTCCTTCAGCGCCTCCCACGCGATCTGCTCCAGGCGCGCGATGGCCTCGCGTTCGACGCGGTAGGCCGGGTCGACCCAGCGCGCCTGGAAGCGCTCGTGGAACTCCTCGCGGCTCAGCGGGGTGTCGGCCTGGCCGGTGCGAACGTCGGTCATCGCGTTGCGCGTGTGGCGTCAGTGGGTGAACAGCGCGATCAGGATGATGATCGGGATCGGCACGCCGAGAAAGAACAGCAGCAGTGATCGCATGGCGGGTCTCCTGTCGTGGTGAGGATGCGGTCGGGTCAGAGGTCGCGCTGGCGGCCGCCCCAGGTGGCACACAGGCTCGCGACGAAGGCGCCAGCCAGCAGCGAGACGAACAGCCACAGCGAGGCCCAGGCCGCGCTCCTGCGTGCGTTGTCCGCTGCCTCGCGGGCCCGCGCTTGCGCTTCGCCCAGCTTCATCTGCAGGCGGCCATAGGTCTCGGCGACACGCCGCTCGGCGTCCGCCGGCGACAGGCCGGTGCGTTGCGCCACCAGCTGGCCCAGGTAGCGCGCGTCATCGGGCGGCAGCACCGCGGCATTGCCGGTGCTCGCGAAGATGCGAACGACCTCGGCGACCGGCGGCGCATCACCCGGTGCCGTCGCAACTGCCGCGGCGTCCTTGCGGAACAGCGTGTCGACGTGGTACTGCATCGATTCCTGCTCCCCGCTGCCGCCCACCGCCGACGCGGCGCCCGCTGCGGCCACCGTGGCCGCGCCCGCGGCCATCGTCGCGCCGGTCTTCGCACCCGCGCCGACGATGCCGCCGATCGCCGAGCCCAGCATCGCCGCCGTCGCCAGCGAGGCCACCGCCCACGCCAGGAAGCCGTGCGCCGTGTCGCGGAAATAGACCTCGTCGCGCGCCGTGTCAGCCCAGCGCGTGCGCAACCGGCCGGCCAGGTAGCCGCCCATGCCCGAGGCGGCGATCTGCGTCAGCGTGATCCAGGCAATGGTGCCGGCCCCGAAGGTGGCGGCGCGCACGCCTTCCTGCGCCCATGGCGACACCGCGGACAGGCCGAGGCCCGTGCCGAGGATCAGCAGGATCAGCGACAACGCTGCTGCCGCGGCCGCGCCGGCGACCACGGCACTCCACGACACGGCGCTGGCCGTGCTTGCGGTACCAGCCACCGCCGCGGGTGCAAGGCCGGCCCGCCGCCCGGCGGGGCTCTCGGCATTGTGGGTGCTCGCGACGTTCACATACGCCATGGTCTCGTCTCCTCGATGAAGCAATCGGCGAACGGATGATCTGCCGGCGCCCGCGCGCTGCGCGTCGGACGGTGAAGCCACTCGCTGTAGGAATAGGGCGCGACGCGCTGCTGCAGTGCAAACCGGCCCTTACAGTGGACTCAACCAGGAGCACTGCCATGCCGAGACACCTACGCACCACCCTCGCTGCACGCGGCGCCGAGCTTGCGTTCGCCGTGCCGCCGGTGATGGCCCACCGCATCGCACGCATGACGCTGGCCGGGGTGCAACCGTCCGAGCGCGATCGCCGCGAGTTCACGCTGATGGGCGCGGAGAAGACCGCCGCGTTCCAGCAGTCGTGGCTGGCCATGGGCCTGCAGATGTGGCGCGCCCAGCAGGCCTTCACGGTGTTCTGGTGGCGCGCCTGCCTGTCGCCGTGGGGCCCGCCCTCGCTGCAAGCCGTCCAGGCCCACCTGCAATCGGCGGCGCTCGGCGTGCTCGGCCACGGCCTGGCGCCGGTGCACCGCACCGCGGTCGCGAACGCGAAGCGGCTGTCGCGCACCCGGCTGCGCTGACCCGCGCAGACACGGTGTGCCGGCCGCCGGGCCGGCCGCGAACTGACGTTGCGCGGCAACCTGGAACAAGAAGTGTCCGCCGGCCGACGCAATCGGCACCTGACAGTTTGTGAATGGCAAGGCCGCGGAGTGTCGATGGATCGCGCCAGCCCAATGCCGGCGCGGGTGGGCGCCGGGAGGCGGGTGACAAAACCCGGCCGCGGCCGGGGCCGGGGCTTGGTCCGCAACTTGCCATCCATCCGACATCGCGCCATGTGGCGGCGTTCCTCCAGGGATGGAATCGATGTCTTCCAGAGAGCCTGGTGCCGAGGATGCGGCGCCCCTGTTCCAACGGCTGTGGTCGCGCATCAGCGGCTCGCAGCTGCGGCCGGCTGCCGACAGCAGTGCGCCGTCGACGATGCAAGCCAGTGGTTTCATCTCCAGCAGCGCCTGGGCTGACACCGTGATCGAAGACTACCGGCGCCGTGCGCCCACCGACGATGAAACCGATGGCCTTTCGTGATGTGCTCAGCCGTGACGTTCATTCCCGCGATGCGCGCGCCCTCGACGACGCGGGCGACTCGTTCTTCGGCGATTTCGGCCTCAGCGGCCGGGTCGTCGACGACGGGTTGCCGCCCACCGAACCGGCACCGCTGCTTGCGGCCACGCCGTGGCAGTTCGAGATGGGCGACAGCGGCGGCAGCCCGCCGCGCCGCATCGACACGCGCGACCCGATGGAGCCCCTGCGCTTCGACGGCATGGTGCTGCGGCCCTGGCACCGCGACGATGCGCGCGCGATGGTCGAAGCGGTCCGCGAATCGATGGGTTCCCTCGGCCGCTGGATGGATTGGTGCCACCCGGGCTACGGCGTGCGCGAAGCGATCGACTGGGCCGACGCCTGCGCCGACAGCCTGGCCGGCGGGCAGGCCTGCGAGTTCGGGCTGTTCGACGAGCGCAACGGCCGGCTGGTCGGCGGCGCCGGGCTCAACCAGTTCAACACCGTCCACCGCGTCTGCAACCTCGGCTACTGGGTTCGGCAGTCGGCGCAAGGCCAGGGCATCGCGACCCGCGCCGCCCGTGCGCTGGCCGGCTATGGTTTCGGCGCACTGGGTTTCCAGCGCATCGAGATCGTCGTCGCCGAAGGCAACGAACCCAGCCTCGCGGTCGCCCGCAAGCTGGGCGCGCAGTTCGAATGCCTGGCGCGCAACCGCCTGATGATCCGCGGCAACCCGGTGTCGGCCTGGGTGCATTCGCTGGTGCCCTGACACGGGGAATAATGCGGGCCTTTTCCTGAAAGGTCCTTCATGTCCCGTCGCCTGCCTGCCCCGTTCGCCGTGTTGTCGCTCGCCCTGCTGGCCGCCTGCGGCGGAGGGGGCGACGGCAGCGGCGGTGGCGACAGCGGCTCGGCCGGCGCCGCCGCGGGCCTGTGGAACGGCAGCACCACCACCGGCCGCGCGGTCACCGGCATCGTGCTCGGCGACGGCACCTACTACGTCTTCTACTCCGAGGCCGGCTTCCCGAACACCATCGCCGGGGCCGTGCAGGGCAGCGGCAGTGGCGGCTCGAGCAGCTTCACGTCGACCAACGCGCGCGACTTCAACCTCGAAGGCCTGGGCGTCTCGTCGGCCGGCGTGACGGCCACCGCGACGGCGAAGCAGTCGTTCAACGGCAACATCCTCTACACCGGCGGCACGGTGACCACGTTCAGCAGCACCTACAACGTTGCCTACGAGACCAAGCCGACGCTCGCGGCGCTGGCCGGCACCTACACCGGGTCGGTGGCGCTGTCGGCCGGCACCCTGGCTGCGGTGGTGACGGTGGCGGCCAACGGCACGCTGTCCAGCACCGCCAGCGGCTGCACCATCGGGGGCAGCGCGACGCCGCGCAGCGATGGCAACGCCTACGACGTGACGATCAGCTTCGGCCCCGCGCCCTGCTTCTTCGCCAACCAGAGCTTCAATGGCCTCGCCTACCTCGATGCGGCGAGCAAGCGGCTGTATGCGGCGGCGCCGAACGGCACGCGCAGCGACGGCGTGCTGTTCGTCGGCACCAAGCCCTGATCAGGCGATGGCGGGATAGGCGCCGGTGCCCTCGGGCCACGGCGTCAGCACCTCGACGCCGTCGGGCGTCACCGCCACCATGTGCTCCCACTGCGCCGACAGCGAGTGGTCGCGCGTGACCACCGTCCAGCCGTCGGGCAGCGTGCGCGTGCCGGCCTTGCCGGCGTTCAGCATCGGCTCGATCGTGAACACCATGCCCGGCTCCAGTCGCAGGCCCTGGCCGCGCTGGCCGTAGTGGGCCACCGTGGGTTCGTCATGGTAGATGCGGCCGATGCCGTGCCCGCAGTAATCGCGCACCACGCTGAAGCCCTCGCGGTGCGCGACGGTCTGGATCGCGTGGCCGATGTCGCCCAGCGTCGCGCCGGGGCGCACCGCCAGGATGCCGGCCCGCATCGCCTCGTAGGTGGTGTCGACCAGGCGCCGCGCCAGCGTCGACGGCTCGCCGACCACGTACATGCGGCTGGTGTCGCCATACCAGCCGTCCTTGATCACAGCGACGTCGAGGTTGACGATGTCGCCCGCCTTCAGCACCTTCTGCGCCGACGGGATGCCGTGGCAGACCACCTGGTTGACCGAGGTGCACAGCGTCTTCGTGTAGCCGTGGTAGCCGATGTTGGCCGGCACGGCCTGCTGCACCTCGACGATGTGGTCGTGGCACAGGCGGTCCAGCGCTTCGGTGCTGACCCCTTCCTTCACGTGCGGCGCGATCATGCGCAGCACGTCGGCCGCCAGTGCGCCGGCGGCGCGCGCCATCGCCAGGTCGGCGGCCGGGTGGATCTTGACGCTGCGTGCGGCGCGGTTCATCGGGCGGCCTTTCGCGCGGGGCGCGCCGCAGGCCGGGTGAACGTCAGCCCGGGCTCGGGCGATTGCGCGGCCTGCATCAGCAGCTGGCAGATGTCGCCGTAGCGCAGCTCGGGGTGCAGCTCGCACAGCATGCCGACGCGCATCCAGTGCTCGGCCTGTGAATTGATCGAACGGCTCAGCGCATCGCTGGCCGAGCGCAGGTTGTCGTGCATGAGGTCGGAGATCTTGACGATGCCCATCGCGGTGGTGAATGTATGAAACGTATATGGATCATATATCACCGCGGGTGAGACCGAATCCGCACGCCGGCCGGCGGCAACGCGGGCGCGGCTGCGGAAGGTACATGTCTCCCGTGGGCGAAGCCGTCGCGCATCCGAACAATGCACGGCTTCCGGGTTGCCTCGAAGAGGGTGTCGATGAAACGTCGTTCGGTGATCGCGTCCTGCGCGCTGCTGTCGTGCCTGCTGTCCGCCTGCGGCGGTGGAGGAGGAGGGGGCGGCACGACGACCACCCCGACCGTGCCCGCCACCCCCACCGCCACCGCGGCCCAGGGCCTGTGGACCGGCACCACGTCCAGCCGCCGCGCACTCGCCGCGCTGGTGTTCGACGACGGCAGCTACCACCTCTTCTACTCCGGGGCCGACAGCCCCACCACCGTGGCCGGCGTGATCCAGGGCAGCGGCAACGGCGTCGACGGCGCGTTCGCGTCGACCGACGGCCGCGATTTCAACCTCGAAGGCAACGGCATCCGCGTCACCAGCGTGAGCGGCTCGGTGAGCGCGGGGCAGTCGTTCTCGGGCAGCCTGGCCGGCGCCGAGACCGTCACCTTCAACGCCGGCTACGACAGCGCATCCGGCAACCCGGCCTCGCTGGACAGCCTCGCCGGGCACTTCGACGGGCGGTTGGCCTCGGCCTCGGGCGAGACGCTTTACGTCGCGCTCGACATCGCGAGCGATGGCGTGCTGTCCGGCGACGGCAACGGCTGCGTGCTGGGTGGCCGCGCCCAGCCGCACGTTGGCGCGAACGCCTGGGACGTCACCGTCGCCTTCAGCATCGAGACCTGCCCGCTGGCCGACCAGGGCTTCAGCGGCGTGGCCTACGTCGATGCCGAAGGCAAGCTGCGCCTGGCCGCTGTCAACGGCGAACGCAGCGATGCGGTGCTGTTTCTCGGCACGCGCCGCTGACGCCCCGCGGCCCGCATAGACTCTCCGCTCGCGCCGGCCCTTCGCCGCCGGTGCCAGGCCCGTCAGTGCCTCGGAGAATGTCATGGCCACGCGAACCGAAGCCGACGGCTTCCTGTCCCGCATCGAGATCGTCACCGCGGCCACGAGCTACCGGCTCGCCGCACCGCAACCCGCGCCGGCGCGTTCGCTGGCCAACGAGGCCATGCGCTGGAGCTACGTGCTGCGCAGCCGCGAGCGCTGGCGCGACAGCCCCGAGGTGGCCGAGCGCCACCAGGCCGATGCCACCGCGACGCTGAACGCCTTCGGCCTCGACGATGCCGCGCTGCGCCAGATCGCGCAGGCCGGCCGTGTCGTCGTGACGATGCCCTACGAGTCCGAGAGCCGGGGCTGGGAAGGCCGCATCTTCCCGTGGGAGTTCGTGCTGTCGCGCGCGACACGGCGCTACCGCAGCGGCTCGGTGACCGGCCTCACCGTGATGCGCCATCTCGACGTCGCGGCGGCGCCGCCGCTGCCGGCGCGCCGCATGGCCGGGCGCGTGCTGTTCGTGCAGAGCTTTCCCGGCGCGCTGGCGCAGTCGTACGACGCGGCCGACGAGGCCCAGCGCGTGCGCCGCGCGTTCGGATTCGAGGCCGGCGACGCGCGCTGGCGGCTGGCGGTCAACCCGACGCTGGCCGAGCTGCAGGCGCTGTGCGCCGACTTCCGCCCCGAGCTCGTGCACCTGTGCGGCTTCGACAACCACGAAGGCATCCTGAAGCTGGCCGAATGCGCCGGCACCGACATCGCGGTGACGCTGCGCGACGAGCGGCGCAGCGCGGCCGACTGGCTGCGCGACGACAAGGGCGTGATCGACGGCTACCTGATGCGCCGCAGCGACGGCCTGCCGGTGATGGTGGCGCCGCCCGAGCTGGCGCGCGCGCTCGCCGCCGGCGGCCAGCACCAGCCGTTCTTCGTCGGGCTGAACCTGTGGAACTCGGCCGCGCGCATCGCGCCGCAGCTGTTGCCGGCCGGCGTGCTGGCCAGCATGGGCTTCCAGGACGCGTTCGACGACGCGCTGGCCGAGTACTTCTTCGAGACGCTGTACCGCCGCCTCGCGTCGCAGGCCTGGCAGTTGCCGGCCGCCTTCGAACAGGCCTGGGCCGCGACGCGCCAGCAGGTCGACCTGGTGCCCGGCACCGGCATCGCGCTGTGGGCGCGCGAGCCGCTGGTGGACCGCCAGGCGGCCGCGGCGGCGCTGGCCCGGCCCGCCGCGGCCGCGCCGCAGCAGGCGCTGCAGGCCATCGTCGAGCCGCGCAAGGAATTCAACTACGCCGAGCTGCACAACCAGGGCGACTATGCCGAGAAGCGCAACCAGAGCGCACTGTTCCAGCGCTTCGAGCTGCGCGGCGGCGTGACGCAGCCGCCGACGCGCGCGCACGTGCTGGTCGAGCTGAACTGCGGCGTCGAGCGCGCCCGCTACGAGGCCGAGATCGAGCTGACGCAGGAGCGCACCAGCCTCGGCCCGCGCATCAAGATGCCGCTGACGGCGACGCTGATGCGCTCGGTGTCCGAAGCGGTGGTGAGCAGCCTGTTCGTGCAGGTGCAGGTGGGCGACCGGGTCATCCACAAGGACACCTACGCGATGCGGCTGATGCCGGTCGACCAGTGGCTGGACAACGCCAGCAGCGGCGTCTGGCTGCCGTCCTTCGTGCTGCCGCGCGACCCGGCGGTGGAGCGCGCGGTGACGCTGGCGCAGCGCTACGTGCGCGTGATCCGCGACGACCCGAGCGCCGGCTTCGAGGGCTACCAGTCGTCGAACGCGGGCGATGCGGCCAGCCTGGAGAGCGTCGACCTGCAGGTCGAGGCCATCTGGTCGGCGCTGCTGCACGAGTGGGACCTCGGCTACATCAATCCGCCGCCCACCTACAACCGCGCGCTCGATTCGCAGCGCCTGCGCACGCCGAGCGCGGTGTTCGGCGCGCGCATGGGCACCTGCATCGACCTGGCGCTGCTGTTCGCGGCCTGCCTCGAGCTGGTCGACATCTACCCGGTCGTGTTCCTGCTCGACGGCCATGCGCTGCCCGGCTACTGGCGGCACCGCGATTTCCAGTCGGCCTACCGCGAGGTGATCAACCTGACCGACGCGATGGTGCCGAGCGATGAGCACCGCACCGGCTCGCCGGGGGCGCAGACGCGGCCGTGGCGTGCCGGGCGCTCCGGCTACCGCGAGGTGTGGCAGTGCATCCGCGACGGCAAGCTGGCGCCGCTGGAGACGGTGCGCCTGACCGAGCACTGCGGATTCCGCGAAGCGCGCGAGGCCGGTGTCGAGGCGCTGAAGCAGCCGCGCGATTTCGATTCCATCCTCGACATCGCGATCGCGCGCGAGCACCAGGTCACGCCGCTGCCGATCGTCCCGCTGGCCGCAGGAGAACGCGGATGAACAACAACACCTCGCCGAACCGTGCCGAGCCCTTGCCCTTCAGCGCCTCGCCGTGGGATGCCGCCGACGCGACGCTGGGCCTGCGCGAGCCCTTGCCGGGCGAGGCCGAGCCGCTGCCGATCTCGATGCGGCGCCGGCGCGGCTTCACCGCCGCGATGTCCGACCCGCGCGCGGCGGTGAGCCTGCGCGACGACGACGGCGTGCTGCGCTGGAACTACGAGCCGCCGCCGTCGCAGGCGGTGCGCGGGCGCTCGCGGCGTGCCGGCTGGTTCAACTTCGGCGACGTGCTGAAGCGCTTCGAGTACGAGGACATCGGCCCGAACCAGATCACGCAGGGATTGACGGCGCTGGACGCACGGCTGACGCCGCACCAGGGCCTGCGGCAATGGGTGGGCGGCGTGCTGGTGCCGGCCCCGGCGCCGCAGGTCGCGGACCAGCGCACGCTGCTGCTGGTGCACGGCACCTTCAGCAACAGCGACATGTGGTTCGAGCAGCTCGGCGCGACGCCGGCCGGGCAGGCGCTGCTGGCGCAGTGGGCGCAGGTGTACGGCGATCGCGTGTTCGCGTTCGACCACCCGACGCTGTCGGTGGCGCCGTGGCTGAACGCGCTCGACCTGCACCAGGCGCTGCGCGGCATCGCCGGGCCGATCGACGTCGTGTGCCACAGCCGCGGCGGGCTGGTCACGTCGTGGCTGCTGCGGCTGGCCCCGGTGCGCGTGCAGCAGGCGGTGTTCGTCGGCTCGCCGCTGGCGGGCACCAGCCTCGCGTCGCCCTACCGGCTGCGCGTGGCGCTCGACCTGCTGGCGAACGTGGCGAACGCGTTGTCGCTGGCGGGCAACGTCGCCAGCACCGTGTTCCCGCTCGCGGCCGGCGCGGCCGGGCTGGCCAAGGTGCTGGGCAAGACGCTGCAGCTGGGCGCCTCGCTGCCGATCGCCGATGCGGCGGTGGCGCTGGTGCCGGGGCTGGCGAGCCAGCAGCGCGTGAACAACAGCGCCGAGACGCGCGCGCTGTTCGGCGACCGCTGGCTGGTGCAGCCGCGCTTCGCGGTGGTGTCGGCCGATTTCGAACCGAATGTCGACCAGCCGGCGTGGCGCTTCTGGACGCGCTTTCGCAACCTCGGCCTGCAGGTGGCGAGCGCCGGTGCCGACCTGGTGTTCCCGGGCGCGAACGACCTGGTGGTCGACACCGACTCGATGGGCTTCTTCGGCCAGCCGGCGCAGGGCAAGCCGCAGGTGCTGTCGCTGGGCAAGACCGCGACGACCTTCCACACCAACTACTTCCGCGACCCGGCGGTGGTGGCGTTCCTGGCCAAGCGGCTGGCGCCGTGATGCTCACGCGGGAACCGCCGGGCCGGCCGCGCGGGGCGGCGCGGCCAGGCAGCCCATCCCCACCAGCGACGCCTCGACCGCCTGGTCCAGCGGCGTGTGCGGCTCGCGCCCCAGCACCTGCAGCAGCCGGTCGTTGGCCATCCGCACCGGCCGCTGCCACAGGTAGCGCATCTCCATCATCTCGCGCAGCGTGGTGACGAACGGCGACGCGAGCCGCAGCAGCCACCAGGGCGTCGCGCCGATGCGCGGCGCAGTGCCGGTGCGGCGCGCGACGACGCGCTGGATGGCCTGCGCCATCTGCAGGCCGTCGGCGTCCCAGTGGCCGCCGAAGTGGAAGCGTTCGAAGGCGCCCAGCGCTTCGCGGCGGCCCAGCAACTCGACCATCGTGCGCGCCACGTCCGGCAGGTAGGCCCATTGGTGGCCGATGCCGGCGTCCGACGGGTTGCCGATGGCCTTCACCGGCTGGCCGGCCTTCAGCATGCCCTGCGCAAACCAGCTGTTGCCCGGCTTGGGGCCGAAGAAGTCGCCGGCCCGCACGACCAGCACGCGCGCGCCCTGACGGCTCGCCGCTTCGAGGTGCTGTTCCATCTGCACGCGGATCGCGCCCTTGCGCGTCTGCGGGTGCTGGGGCGAATCCTCGCGCAGCAGCGGGAACGCGTCCGGGCCGAAGTTGTAGACCGTGCCCGGCAGCACGAGGGTGGCGCGCTGCGCGATGGCCACGGCGATGCTGTTGTCGAGCATCGGCAGCACCAGCTCGCTCCAGCGGCGGTAGCCGGGCGGGTTGACCGCGTGCACGATCACCGAGCAGCCCTCGGCGGCGCGCAGCACGTCGTCGCGCCGCATCGCGTCGCCGCGAATCCAGGTGACGCCGTCGCGCTGCTGCTGCGCCGCAGTGGCGCCGCGCTGCAGCGCCCGCACCGTCCAGCCGGCGTCGCGCAGCTGCCGGGCGACCTCGCCGCCGATGCCGCCGGTGGCGCCCAGAACCAGTGCCGTCGTGTCCTTGCCTGCCATGTCGTTCTCCTGAAGTGGTGGTCGATGGAAGGGATTCTGGGTTGCGGTTGGTTCGAATGGAATTGCCGAGCATGGTGCTGCAGCTATACATTTCTGTATGACATTGAACATCGGCTGGGAGCTCTACCGCTCGTTCCTCGGGGTGCTGAAGGAAGGCTCGCTGTCGGGCGCGGCGCGCCTGCTCGGCATCACGCAGCCCACCGTCGGGCGGCACATGGCCGCGCTGGAGCAGGCGCTGGGCGTCGTGCTGTTCACGCGCTCGCAGGTCGGGCTGCTGCCCACCGAGGCCGCGCTGTCGCTGCGCGCCTATGCCGAGGCGATGGAAAGCACGGCCGCGGCGCTGGAGCGCGCGGCCGGCAGCCAGGGCGGCGATGGCCAGGTCAAGGGCACGGTGCGCATCAGCTGCAGCGACGTCATCGGCGTCGAGGTGCTGCCGCCGGTGCTGGCGCAGCTGCGCGAAACGCATCCGCAGCTGAAACTTGAGCTGGTGCTCACCGACAAGCTGCAGGACCTGCTGCGCCGCGAGGCCGACATCGCGGTGCGCATGGTGCAGCCGAAGCAGGAACAGCTGGTCGCGCGGCGGATCGGCCGCATCGAGCTGGGCCTGCACGCGCGGCGCGACTACCTCGAGCGCCACGGCACGCCACGCCGTCCCGACGAACTGGCCGCGCACGCGACCATCGGCTACGACCAGCCGACGGCCTGGCTGCGCCAGGCGGAAAAGTCGCTGAACGGCCTGCGGCGCGACATGTTCCACCTGCGCAGCGACAGCAACCTGGCCCAGCTGGCGCTGATCCGCGCCGGGGCCGGCATCGGCATGTGCCAGGTGCCGCTGGCGCAGCGCGACGGCCTGGTGCGGCTGATGCCGCGCATGGTCTCGCTGTCGCTCGAAACCTGGGTCACGATGCACGAAGACCTGCGCGGCAGCCCGCGGTGCCGGGTCGCCTTCGACGCATTGGTGGCGGGGCTGCTGGCCTATGTCGAGGCGGCCTGACGCACCGAAACAACTGCCGCCCCGACGCCGGCGCGAATCCCGGCGATGATGCGAAGCTGCTTCGTTCCACCGCCAACGCCTTGAACTCTTCCGTGTTTCCCGCCGCCGACGCTGCTGCGTCATGGCCCCGCCTCGCCGTGCGGCGCCTGTTCTCGCTGTGGCCCGTCAAGGTGCTGGGCATCAGCGGCGGCATCTCGCTGTTCTTCGTGCTGTATTTCTGGGCGGCGCGTTCGCCGCAGGCGCCCGTCACCGTGATGCCGGTGCTGGCGCTGGACCGCTGGTTCACGCTGCGCGAGAGCCTGCTGCCGGTGTATGCGTCGCTGTGGGTCTACGTGTCGATGGCGCCGGCCTTCACGAAGGATGGGGCCGAGCTGCTGCGCTACACGCTGCGCGCCGCGCTGATGAGCGCGATCGGCTTCGCCTTCTACCTGTTCTACCCGAGCGCGGTGCCCGATTTCGGCGTCGACTGGTCGCAGTACGAGAGCCTGCAGTTCCTGCGCGCCGGCGATGCGTCGCGCAATGCCTTCCCGTCGCTGCACGTGTCGTTCGCGGTGCTGAGCTGCCACGTGATCGCGGGCCAGCTGCGCGCGATGGGGGTGCCGTGGCTGCTGCGCCTGCTGAACCTTGCCTGGTGCGTGGGCATCACCTACTCGACCATCGCGATCCGCCAGCACGTGGTGGTCGACGTGGCCGGCGGTCTGGTGCTGGGCATCCTGGTGGCCGTGCTGCCGCTGCCCTCGTTCAAGCGTCACTGAGACGCTGTCACATCCTTCATCTGCTGGCGCAGCCGCTTGCGGCCGTCGGCATTGGTGGCGCGCCAGGCCTTCAACGCGAGCGACAGGAACTGCAGCTCCGACGGCGTCAGCCCCTGCGGCTCGTGCGCCTCGTCGAGCCAGCCGGCCGGCTGCCCGCAGGCCGCTTCGACCTGCCGCGCCAGCTTGTCGCCGATCGGCCGGCTGCTCTTGATCTGGCTCCACATGCTGGGGCTGATCTGCAGCGATTGCGCGAACAACTGCTCCATCCCCTTGGGGGCGCTGCCATGGCGCATCTGTTCTTCGGCGAAGCGCTGGAACAGCGTCAGCACGTTCTGTCGGCGCAGCAGGGTGATGTTGTCGGGCACGGCGGGCGGGGCAAGGGCAATCGCGGGGAGAGCGGCGATTGTCGCATCGCTGCTGCGGATGCGAGTGAAGACTCTTTACCGGGCGCCGAGCTCTTGGTGATGGTCTTCCACCCAGCGGTCGACCGCCAGCAGCACGCGGCTGAGCGAGCGCCCCAGCTCGGTCAGCTCGTACTCCACGTGCGGCGGCACCGTGGCGTGGTCGGTGCGCAGCACCAGCCGGTTGCGTTCGAGTTCGCGCAGCGTCTGCGTCAGCATCTTCTGCGAGATGCCGCCGACCCGGCGCAGCAGCTCGTTGTTGCGCAGCGGGCCGCCGCGCAGCGCCGGGATGACCAGCAGCGACCACTTGTCGGCCACCAGCTCCAGTGCGCGGCGCGACGGGCAGCCGGCGTTGAACACATCGGCGCCGTCGGTGTCGGCAGGGTTTCGAATTGTCATGGTTACCAGAAGGTGCGTACTTCCCGAACGGGAACCCGATGCCGATTATCCGTTCCTGTTCACAACCCTGGAGCATGGAATGAGTTGGATCCTTCTGGTGGCCGCCGGCCTGGTGGAGGTGGTGATGGCGATGGCGCTGAAGCAGGCCGATGCGTGGACGCGGCCGCTGCCGTCGGCGATCGGCGTGGTGGCGGCGCTGGGCAGCGTCTTCCTGCTGACGCTGGCGCTGCGCCGGCTGCCGCTGGGCGTGGCGTATGCGGTGTGGACGGCGATCGGCGCCGTCGGCGTCGTGCTGGCGGGGCGGGTGTGGTTCGGCGAGAGCCTGTCGGCGCCGCGCCTGGCCTGCATCGGGCTGGTGGTGGTGGGCGTGGTCGGCCTGCGGGTGCTGGAAGCATGAGCCGGCTGCTGCACGTGGTCGGGTCGCCCTCGGGCGAGCGTTCGCGCACGCGCGAGGTGGCGCTGCATTTCCTGCAGGCGCACCGCGGCCATCACCCGGGCGCGCAGGTCGACACCTTCGACATCTGGTCGCGCGAGCTGCCGGCCTTCGATGCCGAGATGATCCAGGCCAAGTTCGCGGTGCTGCGCGGCACGCAGGCGACGCCGCGGCAGCAGGCGCTGTGGCAGCAGGCGGTGGCGCTGGCGCGCGAGTTCAACGCGGCGGACCGGCTGGTGTTCAGCGTGCCGATGTGGAACTTCGGCTTGCCGTACCGGCTGAAGCACTTCATCGACGTCGTCACGCTGCCGGGCGAGAACTGGAGCTGGTCGGCACAGGCGGGTTATCGCGGGCTGCTGCGCGGCAAGCGGGCGTTGCTGGTGTATTCCAGCGCCGGCGACCATGCGCTGCCGCCGCACGAATCGGCGGTGGACCACCAGAAGGGGCAGATGCGCGCCTGGCTGGCTTTCATCGGCATCGATGACGTGCATGAGATCAACGTGGCGCCGACGCTGGTGGCGCCGGAGCGCGTGGCGCGGGCGCTGGCGGCGGCGAAGCGGGAAGCCGAGGACCTGGCGCGGCAGTTCTAGCGTCGCTGGCGGCGAGAATGGCGCCCCCGAGGAGCCGCCGTGACATCCGAACCGACGCTGCAAGACGCCCATTCGATCGCCCCGGCGATCCGTGCCGAGATCATGGCCAAGCTCGCCGCGGTGGAGGCGGAGCATGGCGTGCGCGTGCTCTACGCCTGTGAGTCCGGCAGCCGCGGCTGGGGCTTCGCGTCGCCGGATTCCGACTATGACGTGCGGTTCATCTTCGTGCGGTCGATTCGCGAGTACCTGCGGGTTGCACCGCTGCGCGACGTGATCGAGGAAGTGCCGGGCCCGGTGTTCGACGTCAACGGCTGGGACCTGCGCAAGGCGCTGGGCCTGCTGGCCAAGGGCAACGCGACGCTGGTGGAGTGGCTGAGCTCGCCGGTGGTGTATCGGCAGGACGACCGCTTCGTTCACCGCCTGCGCGAGGCCGCCGCCGCAGTGCACCGGCCTCTGCGCTCGTTCCACCACTACCACGCGATGGGGCGCGGCAATTTCCGCGAATACCTGCAAGGCGAGCAGGTGAGGGCGAAGAAGTATCTCTACGTGCTGCGCCCGCTGCTGGCAGCGCAGTGGGTGCTGGAACGCCCCGATGCACCGCCGATGGCCTTCGAGACCTTGGTGGGCGAGTTGGTGCACGACGCGGCCGTGCGGCGCGAGATCGATGAGCTGGTGGTGCTCAAGCGCCGCAGCGGCGAGCAGGAGTGGTTGCCGGCCCGGCCGGTCCTGAATGCCTACATCGAAGGCATGGTCGCCATGCTCGGCCGGGCCCAGCCCCGGGAGGAGGCGGTGCCGATGGAGTTGCTCGATGACGTGTTGTTCGAGACGGCGATGGGCGGGTAGCTCGCCAGGCGGACACCCTGTCGGCGCCGTCGTCGTGGTGCTGCTTGCCTCTGCTTTACTGCCGCGCCCCCTGCCTCACCGTCACCGTGAACAGGAAGTCCGGATCGTCCACCACCTCGCCGCTCGCCTTCAACTCGTAGCGCCCGGGCTTGGCCGGATGCAGGTCGTCCAGGCAGGGCGGGATGCGCCAGGTGTGGCCTTCGTGGGCGCCGTGCAGCTCGACGTCGATGCCGGACGCCGTGGCGTTGACGATCACGCCGTGCAGTTGCCGCTGGTCGATCACCGTGCCGTCGCTCGCCAAGCGCGTGATGCCCGCGAGCAGGTAGCGGCCGACGTAGCCTTGCGCGAGGTCTTCGTCGAACGCTGAATCGGGGGCGCCGTGCCAGGAATCCATGGGAAATGCGTGAGTCGTGCGGCCACCGCGGGGACGAAAGCCGCGTCCCGCGGGCTGCACAGTATCGCGTGGCGCGGGCCTGCGTTCATGACATCACCCTGCGAACGGCATCACGGCGCCCGCGGAATCCACCCGCGCGCCGCGCTCGAGATCGGCGCGGCCCGTCCCGGCCGCGGCCGCATCACTTCCCGCGCAGTTTCTTCTCGACGGCCGCGGCGCTCGGGCCGACCGCCTTCACGGCCGCCTTCAGCTGCTCGGGCGTCACGCCGAGCTTGCGCGACCAGTCGCGCAGTTCGTAGTCTTCGTTCACGTTGATGCGCTGGCGGTCGGGGCCGCCGGTTTGCTTCTTGTCGTCGGACATGTGCTGCTCCTGGTTGCGCCCCGTGGGGCGAGGCTGCCACCTTGCACCAGCCCGCGCAGCCCGCACACCGGCCCACGCGCCGTCGTGCTGTAGGCCGATTCCCTCGTCAGGCGAGCGTGCGCCGCGGCAAGTGGCATGCCCGTCCGGTCAGCGACGGCGCACCACCACCTCCACGTATTCGCTCGGCACCACCAGCGAGGCCGGCCCCGCCACGTTCGAGCGCTCCAGCAGCTCGAGCAGGTCGTGCTCCAGCGCCGCGGCGGCTTGCGGCGCGAGCGCACCGAAGGCCTTGTGCACCGGCCCGTACCAGGTGCGGAACACCTCGACGAAATGCGCCGCCGAGCGGTAGCGGAAGTTGAACGTGCGCGGCGTCACCTCGATCGCCTGCGCGCCGTCGCCGAACAGCGTGTGCAGCTCGGCCTCCACGCCCCAGCGCGAGGGCGGCTGCACGCCGGCCGGCGGCGGCAGGTGGCGGCCCAGCGTCTTGAACAGCTGGCCGATGAAGCCGGCCGGCGTCCAGTTGGCCAGGCCGATGCGACCGCCGGGCCGGCACACGCGGGCCATCTCGCTGGCGGCCTGCGCCTGGTCCGGCGCGAACATCACGCCGAAGGTGGACAGCACCGCGTCGAAGCTCGCGTCGTCGAAGGGCAGGGCTTCGGCATCGGCCACCTGGAAGCTCACCTGCAGGCGTTCCGCGGCGGCGCGTTCGGCGCCGCGGTCGAGCAGCGCGGCCACGTAGTCGGTCGACGTGACGCGGGCGCCGCGTCGCGCCGCGGCCAGCGTCGCATTGCCGTTGCCGGCCGCGACGTCGAGCACGCGCTCGTCGCAGCGCAGGTCGCAGGCCTCGGCCAGCGATTCGCCGACGATCTGCAGCGTGGTGCCGATCACGGCATAGTCGCCGCTCGACCAGGCGGCTTGCTGGCGGGTCTTGAGGGCGGCGAGGTCGGTGGGGGTGTTCATGGGGCACTCCTTTGAAATGGGTGCCGCAGTGGACGCCGGGAGGCCGGCGCGTGTCCTGCCAGAACGTCCGCGTTGCTTGCCCGAGCGTCCGGACCCCCTAGCTTGCGTCATTGGCCGCCGTGCGCGCGGCGCCCACAATCGGCGCGACCGAGTTGCCGAGGAGCCTGCCGCCATGACGACGTCCCCCATTGCCGATGCGCTGGAACGCGTGGCCGCGGTGCTGAGCCGCCGGCCCGAAGCCGGCCTGCACGACGACGCACCGGCCACCGCCCGCTGGGCCGGCGGCACGCGCATGATCGCCCACCACGCCAACGGCACCGAGCTGCAAACCGACATGCCCGCCGAGCTGGGCGGCAGCGGCGACCGCGTGACGCCGGGCTGGCTGTTCCGCGCCGGCATCGCGTCGTGCGCGGCCACGTCGATCGCGCTGGTCGCGGCCGCCGAGGGCATCGATCTGACACGGCTCGAAGCACGCGTCACCAGCCGATCCGACACGCGGGGTCTGCTGGGGCTGGCCGATGCCTCCGGCCGGCCGGTGTTCGCCGGCCCCGGCGACATGACGCTGCAGGTGCGCATCGCGGCCACCGGCATCGAGGCCCCGCGGCTGCGTGCGCTGGTCGAGGCCGGGCTGGCCCGCTCGCCGATCCCGAGCGCACTGCCGGTCGCGATTCCGCTCGCGCTGCAGGTCGAGATCGTCTGAGGGGCCTGATGGACGCGCTGTCGCAGGCCTTGCGCGTCGTGCACCTGGTGGGCGCGGTGTTCATCCATGCGCGTTTCTCCGCGCCGTGGTGCTACCAGTCGCCGTCCGCCGATGCAGCGGCACCGCTGCTGGAGCCGAACGCCGAACGCGTCGTGATCTTCCACCTGATCACCGAAGGCGAGTGCGTGGTCGAGCGCGCCGGTGCGCCGCCGCTGCCGCTGTCGGCGGGCGACGTGGTCGTGTTCCCGCAGGGCGATGCGCACCGCATGGGCTCGCAGCCCGGCCTGTCGCCGGCGAAAGGCGCGCCGCTGGCCGAGGTGCTGGCGCGCCGGCCGCGGCTGCTGTCGCACGGCGGCGGCGGGGCGGTGACGCGCGTCGTCTGCGGCTACCTGGCCTGCGAGGCGCGGGTGGCGCGCCTGCTGCTCGACGGCCTGCCCCCGGTGCTGCGCGTCAACGTGCGCGGCTCGAACGCCGGCGCCTGGCTGGAGGCCTCGCTGCGCTACGCGCTGGCCGAGGCGCGCTCGCCGCGTCCGGGCGGCGAAGGCGTGCTGGCCAAGCTGGCCGAGGTGCTGTTCATCGAGGTGCTGCGGCTGCACATGAACGGGCCGGGTGCGGCCCGCACCGGCTGGCTGGCGGCACTGGGCGATCGCGTCGTCGGTGCCGCGCTGAACGCGCTGCATGCGCGGCCGGCCCACAGCTGGACGCTGGAAGAGCTGGCCCGTGCGGCGAGCACCTCGCGCTCGGTGCTGGCCGAGCGCTTCCAGCAGATGGTCGGCAGCTCGCCGATCCAGTACCTGACGCAGTGGCGCATGCTGATGGCGGCCAACCTGCTGGCGCGCAGCGATGCGCCGCTGGCGCGCATCGCCGAGGACGTCGGCTACCACACCGACACGTCCTTCAGCCGCGCCTTCCGCCGCGAGTTCGGCGCGCCGCCGGCCGCATGGCGGCGTGCGCGCGGGGCCGCGCCTCAGACCAGCGGCAGCATCACCACCTTGCGGTAGGTCTCGCGCCGGGACAGCAGGTCGAACCAGCGCTCCACGTGCGGCAGCGCGTCGCGCTCGATCGGCAGCGCCATCCAGCGCCACACGGCGCAGCCGACCGCGATGTCGCCCATCGTGAAGGCGTCGCCGCCGACGAAGGCCTTGTCGGACAGGTGGGCGTCGAGGATCTTCAGTTCGTCCAGCGTCTCGCGCTGCGCGACCTCGATCACGTTGTCGTCGCGCTCGTGCTCGGGCGTGCGCAGGAAGGCGCGGAACAGCGGCACCATCGCCGGCCACAGCGTCGAGTTCGACCAGTCGACCCAGCGGTCGGCCTTGGCGCGCTCGGCCGGGTCCTCCGGCCACAGCGAGCCGCTGCCGTGCTTGGCGGCCAGGTAGCGCAGCACCGAGCCGGACTCCCAGACGATGAAGCCGTCGTCCTCGATCGTCGGCACCAGGCCGTTCGGGTTGAGCTTGCGGAACTCGGCCGTGTTGACGACGCCGTAGTGGCGTCCGGCGTCGATGCGCTCATAGGGCAGCCCCAGTTCCTCGCAACACCACAGCACCTTCTGCACGTTGATCGAATCGGCATTGCCCCAGATCTTCAGCATTCGTCGCCCCGGTGTCGTGGTGGATGCGGCGGCAGTCTAGCGGCGCGCGGTGTCCGTCGCCGACGCAAGGGCTTGATCAGTCGGCCACGTCGGATGCCAACCCGTGCGCACGCAGCTGCTTGTGTGACAGCTGGCGTTTCGCACTGGCGTAGCGGTCGCTGCGGCCATAGGTCGTGCGCAGCAGTTCGCGTGAATCCCGTCGCAGCAGGCGCTTCAGCACGACATCGAACGGCGGCTCACCGCCCAGCGGCTTCAGCGTCACCTCGTACCAGAGCCCCTCGATGCGGTGCCACTGCACGTCAGCCGGCATGCCGGGCAGGCCGGTGCGGCGATCGGGCGGCGTCGCGGTGCGCCGGCGTGCACGCTCGTCGCGCTCGCGCTGCATCGCGATCGCTCGGGCGCGGTTCGGCAACAGGATGCCCGTCAACGGATGGACGAACATCTCGGCGCGACTGTCAGCCAGCGGCACGAGGCCGTGGCGCCAGTGGTGACGAATCCACACCTCCCCGTCCTGCCACACCGTGTCGCGCTCGACCTTCTCGTCGATGTGCTGGAACAGGTGCGCCTGCACGACGCTGCGGCGGTCGAGCTGGCTGCACAGCTCGCTGTACACCTTGTCCCACGGCCGGTGCACCTGTTGGCGCAGGTAGCGGTACAGCGGCCCGAGGTGCTCGCCGAAATGCTTGCGCGCCAGGCCCTCGCCGTTCATGCCCAGGCGTTGCGGTGCGCTCTCGCCGTCGCGGTCGAGGCGGTTGCGCCGCTGGCGCCGGCTGCCGCGCACCGCGTACGCGCCGGCTCGGCCCGAGCGGGGCGATTCCACCAGGACCTTGCTCATGTCTTCACGCATGGCGGTCTCCTTTCATGGTGGGTCGCTGCGTTCGTTGAAAGGCGAGAATCATAGGCAGTCGCGCCGAAAAGTAAAGAGTCTTAACTCGAAAGGGCGAAAAGAAAGGCCCGGCACCGCAATGCGGTGCCGGGCCCCTGGAGAGGCAGGCCGTGTCTTACCAGCCGGAGTTGCCCGTCCCGCGGATGAAGAAGCTGTTCGGGGCCGTGTCCTGCTTCAGGCCGCCGAGCGCCGGGTTGGTGATCACGACGCCGTCGAAGTTCACTGCGCCGCGTCCGCCGTTGTCGATGATCTCGATCCCGTACTTGCCGGGGTTGGTCACCTTCACGTTCTTCAGCCGCACGTTGCGGAACTTCGCGTTGTCGGCGTCACGCAGCAGGTCCGGGTGGAACTTCTCGCCCGGCGGCACGAAGGCCGTGCCGAAGCCGCGGAACTCGATGCCCGAGTAGGTCGGGTCGATGATGTCGACGTTCTCCACCAGGATGTCGTTGACGTCGCCTTCGCGCAGGTAGAACTTCAGCGCGCCGTGCTGCCACGGGGTGCCCGTGTTCTCCATGAACATCGGTCCGCCCGCGCGGATCAGCGAGATGTTGCTGAAGGTCGTGGTCGCCGGGCCGAACGGGTAGGGGCTGAACTCGTTGTCGATCAGGATGCCCGGGTAGGTCAGCACGTCCTCGCAGACGCTGTCCTTGAACACGTTGTTCGCACCGCCGTATGCCGCGAAGCAGTTGGCACGCCACGGCATCTGCACCGTGTTGTTGCGGAACACGTTGTTGACGCCCTGGCCCTGGTCGGGCGCGTTCTTGCCCTCCGGGCTGATGAAGTTGTCGCCCAGCTGGTAGGTCTTCTCCTTCACCCAGTCGGTCCACTTGATCGACCACACCACCAGCGCGTCGTCGCCGGTGTTGCGCAGGTGGCAGTTCTCGACCACCGAGTTCGACGTGCCGTTGTCGAAGTTGATCCCGTCCGCGTAGGTGTTGCGGATGCGGCAGTTGCGGATCGTCAGGTTCTGCGTCGGCTGGGTCTGGTACGGGGGATCGTTGCCGACCCAGATCGCACCCACCACGTGCTCGATCCAGACGTTCTCGATCAGGCTGTTGGCGCCCATCGGGCCGGCAAAGGCCTTCTGCACGCCTTCGGATTCCTCGGCCCGTGCCTTGGATTCGCCGAGGATCGAGAAATCGCCGAACACGCACTTGGCGCTTGCGCCGTAGCAGAAGAACAGCGACTTCGGGCCCTTCAGGTTCGTGTACCACATGCCGGCGCCGCGCACCTCGATGCCCGGGTTGTCCAGCCCGACGTTGCCGCCGGTGATCTTCTGCAGCAGGTAGTCGCCCGGCGGGAACCACAGCTTGCTGGTCGAGCGCATCGCACGCAGCACGTCGTCCGCATGGTCCTTGCCGTCGTTCGGCTGGATGCCGAACTGCGTCACCGACGTGAAGCCGGCCGGCATCGCGAGCGCTGCGGGCACGGGCTCGATGTCGACCAGGTCGATCACGTAGAACGCGGCCGTGTCCTGCGCGTCGCGCCGCAGCATCACCGTCGCGCCCTGCGGGATGTTGTCGACCAGCGTCCGCACTTCATCGAAGAAGGTGTGCGGCTGGCCGGTCGGCTTGTCGACGATCGGGTCACCGATCAGGCCGCCCTGGTACGACCAGCTGTAGCGCGAGGTCAGCGGCAGCGTCTTCACGCGCACGCCGTTCACGTACAGGCCCAGCGTCGCGTCGATGCCGCCGCCGGCCGCCGAGTCGGGGATCGAGTAGCGCACCACCACGCCGTTGCCGGCCTGCGTGGTCTTGAACGACACGTAGTCGCCGGTCTTGTTCAGGCGCACCGCCTTGCGGCCGATGGCCTCGGCCTCGATGTGGTTGGCGTCCCACTTCTGGCGGCTCGGGCCGATGATCTGCGCGTTGGTCGTGCCATCCTCGGCCTGGTATTCGACCCAGGGCACGTTGGCGCCGCGGCCGACCGGCACCGGGGCCGGTGCGGGTGCGGGTGCAGGGGCCGGCGATGGCGCGGGTGCCGGGGCCGGCGCGGGAGCAGGCGTCGGGGCCGGGGCGGGGGCCGGCGTGGGCGCCGGTGCAGGCGCGGGGGCCGGAGCCGGAGCGGGTGCCGGCGTCGGCGCCGGGGCCGGTGCGGGCGCAGGCGCGGGAGCCGGTGCGGGTGCCGGGGTCGGCGCCGCCGGGACGAGCGTCCACTTCTCGGTCTCGCCGCCGTTGCAGCTCCACTGGCCGATGTGGCCGCCGTCGGCCTTGCTGAAGTTGCCGACGTCCATGCACTTGTTGCTGTGCTTGAAGCGGACGTTGATCAGGCCGCCGCCCAGGTTGTCGATCGAGAAGCGCTGGTTGTCGCCGCCGACGAACTGCCACTGGTGGATGTTGGCGCCGTCGGCCGTCGAGACGTCCTGCACGTCGACGACCTTGCCGCTGTTTGCATTGACCAGGCGGTAATAGCCCTCGGTGTCGCGCACCAGGTCGAACAGCCGGCCGAGCGAGTTGTTGCAGCTGCTCTGGATGATGTCGGCGCCGCTGATGGTGGAATCGCCGGCGACGGCCAGGCACAGGCCGCTGAAGTTGGAGCGCACGGTGTAGCGCGCGGTCGGCGCAGGCGCGGGGGCCGGCGCAGGGGCCGGGGCGGGGGCCGGAGCGGGCGCGCCGGCCACCGGCACGAAGCTCCACTTCTCGGTCTCGCCGCCGTTGCACTCCCACTGGCCGATGTTGCCGCCGGGCGAGCGGCTGGAATTGCCGACGTCCATGCACTTGTTGCTGTGCTTGAAGCGCACGTAGTACTTGCCGCTGCCCAGGTCTTGCAGCGCGAACTTCTGGTTGTCGCCGTTGGCCCAGGTCCACTGGTGCACGTTGGCGCCGTTGGCGGTGGAGATCTCCGCCACGTCGACGACCTTGCCGCTGTTGACGTTCACCAGCCGGTAGAAGCCCTGCGCGTCACGCTGCAGGTCGAACTGGCGCACGGTCGAGTTGTCGCAGGTCCACTGCACGATGTTGGCGCCGTCGTTGGTGGCGCCGCCGTCCACCGCCAGGCACAGGTTGCTGAAGGATGAGCGCACCGTGTAGCGCCCGGCCGCGAGGTCGGCCGCATGGCCGAGTTGGGTGAAGCCGGCCCCGACGATCAGGGCCAGGCAGAGCTTGCTGCTTCGGAAAGGAAACATGGATGGTCCTCCTGTTGTACTTCGTGGTCGATGACTTCGAGCGTGCCGAAGCCAAAGTCCGCGCGATCGTAGGAGGGGTGCCCGCCTTCAGGTGGAAGCGGTTTCATCCACTTTCAATGCTTGCCTCGGGTGGCATGAATTGGTATGCATCCATCGTGAAAGGGTATCGATGGATGCGTGGGAAGCGATGGAACCGGCCCCGCGGAGGAACCGGTTCCAGTCCAACGCGATCAGCGCTGGCGGTTGGATCCCTGCTGCGATGGATCATTGCGATCCGGCTGGCGGCTGCCTTGCTGGCCGGCCTGGTTGCTGCGCTGGCTGCTCGGCGAGTTCTGCTGGTCCTGGCGGCGCGATGCCTGGTCCTGCTGGGCCTGGCTGCGATCCTGGTCGTCGCGGTTCTGCGGGGTGCGGCCTTGCTGGTTGCCTTGTTGCGGGTCGCGGTTCTGCGGGTTCATCTGGATCTCCTTCAGGTGCGAATCGGCAGGAGTGCCGACACCCGATGCCGGGCAATCGCCATACCCGGATCCGATGGATCAGCGCCCGGAACCGAGGCGCTGGAACCAGCGCGCCAGCCGGCCGGGCGCTTTCGGCGCCGCGCGCCGCGCATGGCCGCGCCTGTCTGTCGGATCGCCGTCGGATTCGATGTCCAGCAACTGCGCGCCGGCCATGCGCGCGATGAAGGCGAGGCACCGGTCGGGGGCCACGTTGCTGAGCCGGGCCAGTGTGTCGATGTTGAGGCACTCGGCCACCAGGAAGCTGGCCAGGCGGCGGCTGTCCTTGTCATCCGACAGCAAGCCGGCCGGCGGCCAGGCACGCAGCTTGAACCGGCAGCCGGCGGTGGCCATCACCGGCGGGCACTCGGACAGGCCGCGCAGGCTGCCGGGCCGCAGCGTGGCCGGGCCGATGCGCGCCTCGGCGTGCTCCAGCGCCACCATCAAGGCCTCGTACTGCAGCGGCGTGGCCAGCAGGGTCTGGTGCGGGCGCGCGGCGCGCCACGCGGTGGCCTTGGCGTCGAGCGACGCGTCGAGCAGGTGCAGCGTGACCAGCGGCGCATCGAGCATGCCGCGCACCGTGTCGAGTTCGAAGCCGTCGACCAGCACCACCTCGGCGTCGCCATCGGGCACCAGCTGCCACGCGTGCTTCAGGCGCTGCTGCCCGAGCGACAGGTAGCGCCGCACCTTGGTCTCGTCGCGCGCGGTGAGGCCTTGCAGCAGCAGCCGCATCGGCCATTGCATCAGCTCGGTTTCCGCATGATCGCCTTGCATCCGTGTTCCTGCCTTCCGTCGTTGCCTGCCAGCCGGTCACGCTAGCAAGCACTTCTGCAGGAACAATGCAGATCAGGCGCGCATCTGCTCTTTGGCGCTGCGGCGCAGGCCTTGCGGCGGCTGGCCGAATGCGCGCAGGAAGGCGCGGCGCATGCGTTCGGGGTCGCCGAAGCCGGTGTCGCGCGCGATCGCCAGCAGCGACTGCTGGCCGGTGTCGATCAGCGCCCGCGCGGCCTCGACGCGCAACTGCTCGATCGCGCGCGCCGGCGATTGCCCGGTTTCGGTCTTGAACGCGCGGCTGAACTGGCGCGGGCTCAGGTGGGCCACCTCGGCCAGTTCGTCGACGGACAGCTCGTTGCGCAGGTGCGCGCGGGCATAGGTGAGCGTCTTCTGGATGCGGTCGGAGCTGGGCTCGAGCTCGAGCAGCGCCGAGAACTGCGACTGCCCGCCGATGCGGCGGTGGTAGACGACGAGCTTCTTCGCGATCCAGCGCGCCATGTCGGCGTCGTGGTCCTCCTCGACCAGCGCGAGCACCAGGTCGATGCCGGCGGTCATGCCGGCCGACGTCCAGACCGGGCCGTCGCTGACGTAGATGCGATCGGGCTGCACCGTGATGCCGGGGTAGCGCTTCTGCAGCTCTTGCGCGAAGGCCCAGTGCGTGGTGGCGCGGCGGCCTTCGAGCAGGCCGGATTCGGCCAGGATGAAGGCGCCGCTGCAGATGCTGGCGACGCGGCGCGACAGCTTCAGGCTCTTGCCGAGGTAGCGCGTGAGCCCCTCGGTGGACGGCGCGACCTCGAGCGCACCGGTGACCAGCAGCGTGTCGAAGCGACCGGTGCCGAGCGCAACGGAATGGACGCTCGCGCCGGACGAGCTGCGCACGCAGCCGCCCTCTTCGGACACCAGCTCCACCGTGTACAGCGCGCGCTGCGCATAGGCATTGGCCAGCTCGAAGGCGGCGATGGGCGCCAGGTCGAGGATCTGGAAGCCGGGGAACACGACCACGCCGATGCGCTTGACCGGGGTGTTGCGGCGTGAGGCCGCTAATGTCTTTAAAGGAGGGTTGTTGGACATATGGGACATCACGATACGGCGCAATCTTCGGGCTGTCAACCGCCGCGTGCCGCACTTTCGACTGGCACGGCGCCTCGTGAAGGAACCGACATGAGCTCTTCTGCAAACCCCCTCGGCACCGCGCTGGTCACCGGCGCGTCTTCCGGCATCGGCGCGGTCTATGCCGACCGCCTGGCCCGCCGCGGCCACGACCTGGTGCTGGTCGCCCGCAGCGGCGAACGGCTGCAGGCGCTGGCCACGCAACTGGCGGCGCAGACCGGCCGCCGCGTCGAGGTGCTGCCGGCCGACCTGACGAAGCCGCACGACCGGCAGCGCGTCGCGCAGCGGCTGGCCACCGATGCCGACATCGGCCTGCTGGTCAACAACGCCGGCTTCAACCTGGCGTCGTCGATCGTCGACTCGTCGCCGGAGCGGCTGGACGAGATGATCCAGCTGAACGTCGTCGCGCTGACGCACCTGGCGCGCGCGATCGCGCCGCGGCTGGCGAAGCAGGGCCGCGGCGCCATCATCAACATCTCGTCGATCGCCGCGCTGGCGCCGTCGCTGCTGAACGGCACCTACGGCGGCACCAAGGCCTACGTGCTGAACTTCACGCAGGCGCTGCACCAGGAGATCGGCGCCAAGGGCGTGAAGCTGCAGGCGGTGCTGCCCGGTGCGACGCGCACCGATTTCTGGAAGCTCGCGGGCATGCCGGTGGAGCACCTGCCGAGCGAGATCGTGATGTCGGCCGAAGACATGGTCGATGCATCGCTGGTCGCGTTCGACCAGGGCGAGCTGGTGACGATCCCGTCGCTGCCCGATGCGGCGGTGTGGCAGGCGTTCGAGACGGCACGTGGGGCGCTGGGCCCGTTCCTGTCGAGCCGCACGCCGGCCAAGCGCTATCAACGCGCCGGTGCTTGACGTGCTTGACGAAAGCGCTTGACGAGAAAGTTAAGAGTCTTTACAGTCCGCGTCCTCGACGAACTTCAAGTGTCCAAAAGGTCCATCGTGAAAGCACTGCTTCAGATTGCAGAACGTTTCCAGCCGCAGCACGCGGCGGCGATGGACCACCAGCATTCCACCGAGGGTTGGATGCTTCCGGGCGAGGGCGGCGCATAGGCGCACGGCCTCCAGACTCGAATCTTTTTCGAGGCCCGGATCCCGCAAGGATCCGGGCCTTTTGTTTTGTTTACCAAGCCTTCGCGGAGCCGATGCTTCGCAGGTGGAAACCGGCCGCAACGATTGGGCGGCACCGGAACCCGTCACCGGAACCCTTCTTCATTTCACGCACCTCGTTCGTCCAGCGGCCAGGACACGACACTTTCAATGTCGAGAGGCGGGTTCGATTCCCGTACGAGGTACCAGGAGAACCCCGATGCACCAGCATGTCCTCCAGCTCGACATCCAGGGCACGCCGCAGCGTTGGATCACGCTCGAACAGGCGGCGCTGCATTACGCGACCAACACGGTGGCCTGGGTGGATGGCGACACGCCGCTGCGTACCTTGCGCGGTGGCTGCAACGCCGCCACCGGCCGCCAGTCGCTGATCGAAGTGCATCCGATCGTGGCCTTGCGCGGTGCGTCGCGCATCAACCTGTTCGACGTGACGCCGTCGTTCGGCAAGCTGAAGCTGTTCCGTCGCGACCGCTTCACCTGTGCGTACTGCAGCCAGCGCTTCCACGAGCGTGACCTGCAATGCGAACACATCGTGCCCGAGTCGCGCGGCGGCGCGTGGACGTGGATGAACCTCGTCACCGCGTGCGGCGCGTGCAACGGCCGCAAGGCCAACCGCACGCCCGACGAGGCCGCGATGCCGCTCACCTACCTGCCCTACGTGCCCAGCCGCTTCGAGAACTTCCTGCTGGAAGGCAGGAACATCCGCGCGGACGTGCACGAGTGGCTGGCGGCGCGTCTGCCGAAGGGGTCGCGCTTGAGCTGAGGCAACTGGGCTCCCTACGGGGAGTCCAGTCATCGCTGCAGCCCTCAGCCCCGCGGATTGCGCAGTATCCTGGACACAAAACGGGAGTTAATGTCTAGAATGCTGAGCATTATGCCGGCTCGCTCCGTCCTTCAGAATCGTCTTGAGCAGCAACTGCTCGTGCAGCTCGGCGCACGTCTGAAACAGGCGCGGCTGAGCCGCAAGATGTCTTCAGTCGAGCTGGCCAAGCAGCTCGGCATTTCGCGTACCACGCTCCATGCTGCCGAGGCGGGTGAGCCGTCTCCCACCATGGGCACCTATGTTCGCATCCTCTCTGCCTTGGGGATGGTGGCCGATCTGGCGCTCGTGGCCACTGGCAAACCGGAGAACCCCGCCAGTTTGAGCATCGAGTCCGGGAGCCACATTCCTCAGGATCTTCAGAGCCTCTTGATGCATCAGGAAGCTGTGGAGCTGATCAAGAAGAATCCAATTCTGGCGAAGCGGGCGCTGCAGACGCTCGCACGTTGGAAGGCCGTTGGGGACCCTCGCACGCTGCCGCTCTGGAATCAGTGGCAACAGATCATTGAACGCGCCGACTGGGCGACGGCTTTGGAGGACACCGAGCGCGGGCGTCAGTTCCGCCAAGCTTCCCCTCTTTCAACCCTTTTGCCCGACGAGGTCCGTCTGCAGATCATCGCGAAGGTGAAGGCCATGAAGGAGCGCCATCGTGCAGCGGCATGAGCTTGAGCACATCATTCGAGCGGCTGCCGACATCACTGATCGCTATGAGATCGTGGTGATTGGCAGTCAGTCGCTCCTCGGAGCGGTGCCGAACCCGCCTCCGGAATGCTCCATTTCGATGGAGGCTGACATCTTTCCACTCGATGCGGAGGAGTTGTCCGATGTCATTGATGGTGTCATCGGTGAGGGATCTTCCTTCCACGAGACGTTTGGATACTACGCGCAAGGGGTCGACTCGACCACTGCAACGCTGCCCGCTGGTTGGTGGCAACGCGTGGTGAGGGTCCAGTCCGAAAACACAAACGGTCGGGTTGGCTATTGCCTGGACCCCACCGACCTGTTTCTGAGCAAATGCGTAGCCAATCGCGAGAAGGATCGGCAGTTCAATCGAGCACTGCTCCAGCATGGGATTGTCGACGCGGACGTTGCCATGGCTCGTACGGCGGAATTGCCGCTCGATGCCGCGGGCAGGAAGAGAGTTGCCGCTCTCATCCGGCGCCTGCGAAACTCGTGCATGTAAGATTATCGATAATCTAGGGCAAGCATCCGGAGAACCCTCATGCAATACCGCGAACTCGGCCGCACCGGCTGGCAGGTGTCGACGATCAGCTTCGGCGCGTGGGCCATCGGCGGCACCTGGGGCCAGGTGAATGACGACGAATCGATGGCCGCGCTGCACCGCGCGCTCGACCTGGGCGTCAACTTCATCGACACCGCCGACGTCTACGGCGACGGCCACAGCGAGCGCCTGATCGCCCGGCTGCGCAAGGAGCGCAGCGAGCGCTTCTACGTGGCCACCAAGGCCGGCCGCCGCCTCAGCCCGCACGTGGCCGAGGGCTACAACCGCGAGAATCTCACCGCCTTCGTCGAACGCAGCCTGCGCAACCTGGACACCGAGGCGCTCGACCTGCTGCAGCTGCACTGCCCGCCGACCTCGGTCTACTACATGCCCGAAGTGTTCGGCGTGCTCGACGACCTGGTGCGCGCCGGCAAGCTGCACCACTACGGCGTCAGCGTCGAGAAGGTCGAGGAAGCGCTGAAGGCCATCGACTTCCCCGGCGTGCAGTCGGTGCAGATCATCTACAACATCTTCCGCCAGCGGCCGGCCGAGCTGCTGTTCCGCGAGACGCTGGCGCGCCGCGTCGGCATCCTCGCGCGTCTGCCGCTGTCATCCGGCCTGCTGTCGGGCGGGCTCACGCGCAAGACGCAGTTCGCCGCCGACGACCACCGCAGCTTCAACCGCGAAGGCGCGGCCTTCGACAAGGGCGAGACCTTCTCCGGGCTAGCCTACGACAGCGGCCTCGAAGCCGTCGAGGCGCTGCGCCCGCTGGTGCCGGCCGGGCAGACGCTGGCGCAGTTCGCGCTGCGCTGGATCCTGATGCAGCAGGCCGTCACCTGCGCGATCCCGGGCGGGCGCCGGCCGGCGCAGGTCGACGAGAACATGCGTGCGGCCGACCTGCCGGCGCTGTCCATCGAGACGATGCGCGCCGTCGACGCGATCTACACCAAGCACGCCAAGGCCCAGGTGCATCACCGCTGGTGATCGGCCGCGCCCCGCAGGTAGTCCCGCTTCGCGAGCTGCAGATGCTCGACACACAACTCCGCCAGCGCCGCGTTGTCGCGGCCCTTCAGCAGCCGGATCATCTGCAGGTGCTCGTCGGCCGCCGCTTCCGAGTGCCCGGCCTCTGCCGTGCGCTTGGCGCGCACCGGCAGGCTCAGCCACATGTAGTGGCGGATCGACGACACCAGGTAGGGGTTGCCGCAACCGGCGAACAGCGTCAGGTGGAACTCGTCGTTGATGCGGTGCACCGCCCCGAAATCCCGTGCGCGCAGATGGCGCACGAACCGAACGTGCAGCGTCTCCAGCGCGTCGACCAGCGCCGCATCGGCCGGCAGCGGGATGCGCAGCGCCGCCTGGCGCTGCAGCAGCTCGCGCACCTCGTAGATCTGCTGCACCTCGGCCGGTGCCAGCGCGCGCACGCTGGCGCCCTTGTTCTTCTCGCGCACCACGATGCCGATGCGTTCCAGCTCGGCCAGTGCCTGCCGCACGCCGTGGCGCGTGGCGCCGAAGCGCGCCATCAACGGGTCTTCGACCAGCCGGCTGCCGGGTGGCAGGCGGCCGAAGATGATGTCTTCGCCCAGCACCGTGGCAACGTCCGGCGCATCCGGCGTGGAGAGAGTTTCAATCTTCGGCATGAGCCGCAGATTCTGCCAACAGTTGACCCCGAGGAGAGCACTTCATGTCGAACATCGGATTCATAGGTGCCAGCGGCCTGATGGGGCATGGCATGGCCAAGAACCTGCAGCTCAAGGGCCATGCGCTGCACCTCACCGTGCACCGCAACCGCGATCGCGTGCGCGACCTGCTGGAGCGCGGCGCGATCGAGGTGGATTCGCCGGCCGAGCTGGCCGCGCGCTGCGACACCGTCTTCATCTGCGTCACCGGAACGCCGCAGGTGGAAGGGCTGTTCAACGGTGAGCAAGGCCTGCTCGCGCGGCCCAAGCCGGGCCTCGCGATCATCGATTGCTCGACCAGCGAGCCCGCGTCCACCGCCGCGCTGCGCGAGCGCTGCGAGGCGCGGCAGGTGCTGCTGGTCGACGCGCCGCTCGCGCGATCGGCCGCCGATGCCGAGGCCGGCCGCCTGAACGTGATGGTCGGCGCGACGCCCGAGGCCTTTGCCCGCGTCGAGCCGGTGATCCGCTGCTTTGCCGAGAACGTGCTGCACGTGGGCGCGCCCGGGGCGGGCCACGTCGTCAAGCTGCTCTACAACTTCATGGCACAGGCCATCTGCACGTCGACGGCCGAGGCCTTTGCGGTGGGCCAGCGCGCCGGCGTCGACCTGCAGCAACTGGTGGCGATCACGACGGTGGGCGCCGTCAACTCGGGGCTGTTCCAGGCGATGGCCAAGACCTTGCACGGCGACCTGAAGGCGCTGCCCTTCGAGCTGGACAACGCGCGCAAGGACCTGCGCTACTACACCCACTTGGCAGAGAGCCTGACCGTGCCGGCCTGGCTGGGCGAGGCGGTGCACCAATCGCTGACGCTGGCCAGCGCGCTCGGCCACGGCGCGAAGTTCGTGCCCTCGCTGGTCGAGGCGCAGGAGCAGGTGACGGGCGAGGCGCTGGTGCCGCGCTGAATCAGGTTTCGTCGGCCAGCGCGCGCAGCACGTCGAGCAGCACGTTCGCGCCGTCGCGCAGCTGCGAAGGCAGCGTGAACTCGCGCGGGTTGTGGCTGATGCCGCCGCGGCTGGGCACGAAGATCATCGCGGACGGGGCGATGCGCGCCAGCATCTGCGCGTCGTGGCCGGCGCCCGAGGTGATGCGGCGCTGCGTCAGCCCGCGGGCGGTGGCCGCCTGCTCGATGCGCTTCACCAGCCGCTCGTCGAAGCGCACCGGCTCGAAGCGGGCCAGCGGCCGGGCCTCGATGCCCACGCCCTGCTCGGCGGCCAGTTGCTTCAGGAAGCCGGCCAGCTCGCGCTCGGCCCGCCGCAGCATCGTGTCGTCGGTGTGGCGCAGGTCGACCGTCAGCGTCGCCCGCGAGGCGATCACGTTGACCAGGTTCGGGTGCAGCTTCAGCGAGCCGACGGTGGCCACCTGGCTGCCGCCGATGCGGCGCGCCAGCTCGCGCACGAAGACGGTGATGGCCGCGGCGCAGTAGCCGGCGTCGCGCCGCAGGTGCATCGGCGTCGTGCCGGCGTGGTTGGATTGCCCGGTGACGGTGATCTCTTGCCACGAGATGCCTTGCAGGTCCGGCACCGCGCCGATGGCGATGCCTTCGGATTCGAGCACCGGCCCCTGCTCGATGTGCAGCTCGATGAAGGCATGCGGGCGCAGCGTGCCGCAGGCCATCGGGCCGGCGTAGCCGATGCGCTGCAGCTCGTCGCCCAGGCGGGCGCCGTCGGTGCCGATCGTGTCGAGCGCCTGCTGCAAGGGCAGGCCGCCGGCATGCACCAGCGAGCCCATCATGTCGGGCATGAAGCGCACGCCTTCTTCGTTGGTGAAGGCGGCGACGACCAGCGGGCGGTGCGTCTGTATGCCGCGCTCGTTGAGCCAGCGCACCACTTCCAGGCCGGCCATCACGCCGTAGACGCCGTCGTAACGGCCGCCCGTGGCGACGGTGTCGATGTGCGAGCCGGTCATCACCGGCGTCGTGTAGGCCCGGCCGGCACGGATGCCGAAGATGTTGCCGATGGCGTCGATGCGGACGTCCAGGCCCAGCTCGGTCATCCACTGCACGAGCTGGTCGCGGGCCTGGCGGTCGGCATCGGTCAGCGCGATGCGGCACACGCCGCCGCCGTCGATGGCGCCGATGCGGCCGTGCTGCTCGATGCGGCCGAGCAGCGCGGCTTCGGCTATGCCTTCACGCGCCATCCACGCGGCCTGGTCCTCCAGCACCGCCGCGGCCGGCCTGCCGGTGATCGCGGCGTAGACGCCCGGGGCCGTCGCGCCTTCGGTGTTGAGCAACAGCACGCGCGACGTGGCATCGAGCCCGAGCTGCGCCGCCAGCGCGCGGTCGGACATCGCCGCCATCAGCCCGGCCATCCCCGCCGCGCCGGATTCTCCGGCCAGCACCGGCACGTCGCCCGCCGTGCCTTCGGCCAGCGTGTGCATCGCCTGCTCGGCCGCGGCATCGCTGACGGTCATGAAGGCATCGACGGCAGGCTGCAGGAAGCGCCAGGCGAGCGGCGAGGTCTCGCCACAGGCCAGGCCGGCCATCACCGAATCGACCGTGCCGCTGGCGCGGTCGGCACGCCCGCTGCGCGCGCTTTGCAGCAGGCAATCGGCCTGCTCCGGCTCGACGACGATGAAGCGCGGACGCTGCGCGCCGAAGCGCTCCCAGAAATGGCTGACGACCCCGGCCGCCAAGCCACCGACCCCGCCTTGCAGGAAAACGTGGGTGAAGGGCGGCGCGTTGGTTTCGAGCACCTCGTCGGCGATCACGCCGTAGCCTTGCATCACGTCGCGCGGGATGTCTTCGTAGCCTTCGTACGAGGTGTCGGAGACGACCGTCCAGTCGTTCGCTTCGGCCAGGCGGGCGGCCTCTTGCACCGACTCGTCGTAGTTGCCGGTGATGCGGATGATCTCGGCCCCGAAGGCGGCGATCGGCGCCTCGCGCTCGGCGCTGACGTGGGCGTGCAGCACGATCACGCAGCGGCAGCCCAGGCTTTGCGCCGCGGCGGCGAGCGCGCGGCCGTGGTTGCCATCGGTGGCACTGATCACGACGAAGTCGCGCAGCGCCTCGGCATGGTGGCCGGCCAGCAGGTCGGGCGCCGTCCAGCCGTTGTCGGCCGCCAGCCGCAGCACCAGCCGCACCAGCGCGATCGGCGCGCCCAGTGCCTTGAAGCTGCCGAGCGGCGAGCGCTGCGATTCGTCCTTGATGGCGATGTGGGCCAGGCCCAGCTGCTGCGCCAAGCGCGGCAGCGGCCACAGCGGCGTGCTGCCGGGGTGCAGCTGGCTCCAGGCGGCCAGCCAGCGCCGGCTTTCGCGGCCGGCGTCGATGTTGAGGATGGACTTCAGCGCGCTGTCGTACGGGCGGCGCGCGGCGTTCGGGTTGAGGAACAGCATCTCAGCGACCTTCCAGCGGCAGGCGGATGCGCGCGATCTGCGCAAAGTAGCGCGCGCCGATCGGCAGCAGCGCGTCGTTGAAGTCGTAGCGTGCGTTGTGCAGCGGCACCGCGCCGGGGCTGTCGCCATCGCCGTTGCCGATGAAGACGAAGGCGCCGGGCACGGCGCGCAGGAAAGCGCCGAAGTCTTCGGAGATCATCATCGGCGCCACCTGGTCGTCGACGCGGTCGGCACCCACCACCTCGGTGGCGGCGGCCACGGCCACCGGCACGCAGGCGGGCCAGTTCACCGTCGGCGCGAACTCGTGCGTGTAGTCGACCTCGCAGCGGGCGCCATGCGCGGCGCAGATGCCATGGCAGATCTCGCGCATGCGGCGCTCGAGCAGCGCCTGCACCTCGGGCGCGTAGCTGCGGGTGTCGCCCTTGATCGTGACGTGGGTGGGCAGCGCGTTGCGGATGCCGTCGGTGATGAACTCGGTGCACGAGATGACGGCGGATTGCCCGGGGTCGACCGAGCGTGCCACCACCGTCTGCAGGGCCAGCACGATCTCGGCGCCGATCACCAGCGGGTCGATCGCCATCTGCGGCCGGGCCGCGTGGCCGCCGCGGCCGGTGATGCGGATCACGAAGTTGTCTTCGCTGGCCATCAGGCCGCCGACGCGGGTGGCGATGTGGCCGGTGGGCATGCCGGGGATGTTGTGGGCGCCGTAGATCTCGTCGACCGGAAAGCGCGCGAACAGGCCGTCGGCCATCATCGCGGCGGCACCGCGGCCGTGTTCTTCGGCGGGCTGGAAGATGAAGCGCACCGTGCCGCTGAAATCCCGTTGCTGGGCCAGCAGCTGGGCCGCGCCGAGCAGCATCGCCATGTGTCCGTCGTGGCCGCAGGCGTGCATGCAGCCGGGGTGCAGCGAGGCGTGGGCGCGGCCTTCGGCGGCTTCGGTGAGGGCCAGTGCATCCATGTCGGCGCGCAGGCCGATGATGCCGGGGCCGGTGCCGACGGACAGGTTGCCGACGACGCCGGTGCCGCCGATGCCGCGGTGCACGTCCAGCCCCAGCAGCTCGAGCACGCGGGCCACGTGGTCGGAGGTGCGCTTCTCGTTGAAGCCGGTCTCGGGGTGGCGGTGCAGGTGGTGGCGCCAGCTTTGCAGCTGGGCTTCGAACTCGGTGGCGGACATGGCGCGGCTCCGTCGGGAGGATGCAGCATTGTTGGCGGGGAGGGGTGGGTGGATTCACCGCCGGGGCGACTAGGATGATGGTTTTGTCCCGCGTGGGGCCGTCAGAATGAGGGATTCGCTCAATCCGACGAGGCCTCCATGCCGCTGGACCTGCTGGACACCCAGATCCTGAACCTGCTGCAGCAGGATGCCTCGCTGCCGATCCGCGTGCTCGCGGACAAGGTGAACAGCTCGCCGGCCACTTGCCAGCGCCGCATTGCGCAGCTGAAGGCCTCGGGCGTGCTGATGAAGCAGGTGGCCATCGTCGACCGGCTGCGCGTGGGCCGGCCGCTGACGGTGTTTGTTTCGGTGGAACTGGACAAGCAGAACGATGCGCTGCTGCGCAACTTCGAGAAGAAGATGGCGGCGCAGGACGACGTGATGGCGTGCTACGAGGTGTCGGGGGAGTTCGACTTCTTGCTGATCGTCAATTCGGCATCGATGGAGCGGTATCACGCGTTCACGCGCGAGGTGTTCTCGTCGAACAACAACGTGCGCAACTTCAAGAGCACCTTCGCGATGAACTGCTCGAAGTTCGAGACGCGGGTGCCGCTGGGGGAGGGCGGGGCATGAGCGGGATGCAGCCGGTGGAGCAGCTGTATTACGGGCGGCACCGGCTGACGTTTCGCATCGGCACCTACCTGGCGCTGATCCGCATGATGGGCATCGCGCACCTGGTGACGGCGCTGTACGGGCATGCGCAGTTGGTGTCGCAGACGCAGGCGCGGTTGGCGCGGACTCGGCAGACCTTGCGGGATCTGATCTGCAACGGGTTCGACAGCGAGGCGGGGCAGGCGGCGATGCAGCGGCTGCGGGATGTGCACCGGAACGTGCCGGCGAGTGCGGAGGACTATCGGTACGTGCTGGCGACGTTCTTTCTGGAGCCGCTGCGGTGGAACGGGGCGCACGCGCGGGTGCGGCTGGATGAGCGGGAAGAAACGCTGTTGCTGGGGTTCTGGCAGAGGGTGGGCGTGGAGATGGGGATTGCGGAGTTGCCGACGACGTTGGCGGCTTGGCGGGAGATGCAGCGGGCGTATGAGGAGCGCTGCCTGGCGCACACGCCGGAGGGGGAGCGGCTGGCGCGCATGTGCTTGCGGGATGTGGTGAAGCTGACGGTGCCGTTCGGGACGCGGTGGGCGTTTCGGCAGTGGATGCTGGTGACGATGGAGCCGGGGGTGCGTGAGACGCTGGGGTTGGGCGATGCGGGTGGCTGGGTGCGCGGGCCGGTGAGGGTCGTGACGAGGATGATGGCGGGGGCAGTCTCGCGCGGAACCCGCTGACGCACCCGTTCACCCTGAGCAGGGGCCGAGCCTGTCGAGGGCACGTGTCGAAGGGTTGCCGCCGCAGCGTGCAGATTGCTCCCGCCGAACCCGACAAGGAGAGAAATGAGATGACGCCGTTCGAGCGCAGTGTCTTGGCGTATGAGCAGCGTCTTCCCGAACTTCTTGCGAATGCCGAAGGCAAGTGACGTATTCGACACGGAGGACGCCGCCATGGCAGCGGGCTACTCCCGTTTCGGGGCCGGGGGGTTCCTGATCAAGGAAATCCTTCGCCGCGATCTGGAGATCATTCAACGCTGGCCGCAAACTCCTTCCGCGAGTGCATCAACAAACCGCTGCTGAGTCCACGCCACCAACTCCCCGACCAGCGGCGAATCCCCCGCCACCACAGACAGGTGATCGCACCCCGCATACCGCCGGTAGTCGATCACCCGCCCCGCCTGGCAGCACGCTGCGACGAAGCGCGACTGCATCTCCGGCAGCGCCAGCTCATCCGCCAAGCCTTGCGCCACCAGCACCGGCTGAGCCCACGGCCCGAGCGGCGTGTTCTCCGCCAGCTGCTGGCCGAGCGCTTCGCTGGCGGGCGGCGTGGAGAAGATGCTGCCCCGGCCGCGACCGCCTCGACGACGACGAGGAGTTACCCTCACCATTGCGCCTTCGCAGTTCGAGGAATTTCGATGGACCGATAAGTCCACCGATGCTCGGCTACTTGAGGCGCGCACCCTGAACCGATTGATTGGGGGGCAGACGATCGACATCACCGATGGCGTTCGAGCGCTGCTTGAACTCGCCGAGTTCGACGACTGGCAACGCGTGGATGACCACGTACCGTTGATTGATCGGTGTCGACACGATTCGCTGAGGCGCTTGAGTGTCACGGCGTTGCGATTGCTGTCGGAAGAGGCGGAGCGGGTTGGGGAATGGGTGCGAACCGGCGCGCAGCGGCGAGGCGAATGTGATGCTCCCCATCGCCTCTCATTTGAGGCCCTGCCACATCTAGTAGCGCGCAGCGTGGTGCGCGTCGACATAGTCGGATCCCAACCTTCCTGGCGACGCCCAAGGCGCGGGGATCTTGCGGCCTTCATAAGGCTTTGCACCGATGCTGTTGTTTTTCACAGCAAATCCGAGGAAACTCCAACTGGTGACCTTCACCAGTTCGATGACCTCCGCCTCCTAAAATGCGCAAATGAAAACCAGAACAAAGGGCAACGGAGGACCGCCGGCGCACTTTTCCGGCCACGAGACGTTCCCGTTGCGTCAAATGTGGCTCAAGAACGCCTTCGAACAAGCCGAGGGCGGCCTGATCGACAAGTCCACCTTCACAGACGAGAACGCGATCGCCGCGTTCGGCGTCGGCAAGAACATGGTCGCGTCCATCCGCCATTGGGCGTTGGCATGCGGTGTGATGTATGAGGCTGACGACGGGTTCCGCGTGGGGGGCCTCGCCAGCGAAATCCTTCGAGATAGCGGCCTTGACCCTTATGCCGAGAACCCCTCGACCGCTTGGCTCGCCCATTGGCAGCTTGCAGGTCGATGCTTTCGCTCGACCACTTGGCATTGGCTGTTCAACCATGTGACGGCCCCGACGTTTACCCGCCAAGAACTCGAAGAGCCATTGGCGCGTTACGCCCGTGAGCTCGATCCGAAGCATCGCCTCTCCGCCTCAACGATATCCCGCGACTTGGAGACGTGCCTTCGCAGCTACGCGCCGCGCATGGCCGGTGGTTCGCCCGAAGATTTTGCTGAACCGCTGCTTGGCGAGTTGGGCTTGCTGCAAGAGATCCACAAAGGCCAGTACGCATTCCGCCGCGGCCCGAAGGCTTCTCTGCACGACGGCGTTTTCGCGTATGCCCTCGTCGACTTTTGGAACCGCGAGGCCGAGGGCCAAAGCTCGTTGGCCTTCGAAACTGTGGCCTACGGAGAAGGGTCGCCGGGCCGAGTCTTCAAGCTCGATGAGGAGTCGATTGCTCAACGGCTGATCACCCTCTCCGATTTCACCGGCCGCAAGCTCGTGTGGACCGACTCCGCAGGCCTTCGGCAGGTCCATCGAAAGGAACTGTCCAAGGAAGGCATCAAGAACATGATCAGGCGGGCCTATGACTGACAAGAAGCAACAGGCTCTGTCGGACATCGTCCAAATATCGCGCCAATACCAGCGCTCCATCCGCGTCGATGCCGACATCGGCCGCGCAGACGCCCTCTCAAGCTACATCTGCCATGCGACCGCGAACGCCGTGGTCGATGGCATGTGCAAGCAGCTCATCGGCACCAACCAACGCTGCTTCACCTGGACCGGCCCGTTTGGCGGAGGCAAGAGTTCGCTCGCCGTCGCTTTGGCGAGCGCGCTGCACACCGACAAAAGCCTTCGCGCGAAGGCCCGCGAAGCCCTACGCCTGGACTCCAAGCCCTCCTTCGACAAAGCCTTCCCCGTCCAGAAAGGATGGCTGATCGTCCCGACGGTGGGCCGCCGAGGCAGCGTCGTGGCCGAGCTCTACGCGGCGCTGCGCCGCGCTCAGGGGAAGACGGTCGACGGTCGCAACAAGCCCAACGCGCAGACCCTCATCACCGATCTACTTGAAGAGGCCAAGAGCCGACCGCGCGACGGCGCGTTGGTCATCATCGACGAGATGGGCAAATTCTTGGAGGCTTCTGCTCTTGGCTCCGGAGACGATGTCTACTTCTTCCAAGAGCTCGCCGAAGCCGCCGCGCGCTCCGAAGGCCACCTGGTCGTCGTGGGTGTGTTGCACCAATCCTTCGCGCAGTATTCGGCTCGCTTGGGCATCGACACCCGCGACGACTGGACCAAGGTTCAAGGGCGCTATGTTGACTTGCCCTTCGTGGCCGCGAGCGACGAGGTCGTCGAACTCATCGGCCGCGCGATCGAGGCCAAGGAGCGCCCGGCGTGGATGCGAGACGCCTCCAAGACTATTGCCGAGGCGATCCGCTCTCGTCGCCCTGCCGTGGGGCAGAACTTTGCCGCTGCATTGGAGACCTGCTGGCCACTGCATCCGGCCATGGCTGCGCTGTTGGGCCCGATCTCCAAGCGGCAGTTCGGGCAGAACGAGCGCAGCACCTTCGGCTTCTTGTCTTCAGTGGAGCCCCACGGCTTTCGCTCTTACCTCAACTCGACACTCAAGAACGAGGCGACCTGGTATCGTCCCAGCGACTACTGGGACTACCTGCGTTCAAATCTTGAGCCCGCGATCCTCGCCTCTCCCGACGGGCATCGCTGGTCGCAAGCCGTAGAAGCAGTGGAGCGAGCGGAAGCCAAGACTGGCGATGCACTGCTGGTCTCGTTGATCAAGAACATCGCGGTCATAGACCTGTTCCGCAACGGCTCCGGGTTGTCAGCTGACGCAGCCGTGATTGGCGCGCTCTTCTACGACAAGAAGCGAGAGGAGCTCGACGCCGCATTACAGAAGCTCTCTGCTCTGAAGGTCGCTCTCTACAAGAGCTACACGGGCGCCTGGTCAGTGTTTGAGGGTAGCGATTTCGACATCGACGCGGCCATCGCCCAAGCCCTGGCCGCATCTCCCGGTATCGACTACGCTCGCCTGGCCCAACTCATGGGCCTGCATCCGGTGGTGGCCAAGCGGCACTATCACGAGACAGGCTCCATGCGCTGGATGGAGCTATCCCTGTGCAGCATCGAACAAGCCGAGAAGATTGCCGCGAACTTCCACCCCAAGAAAGGCGAGTTCGGGACGTTCATCCTGGCGTTGCCCGGCAAAGGTATGAGTCCGCGGGCCGCGCGACTGCGCGCGCAGGCCTGTTCCAAGCTTCGACCATGGCCGGTGATGGTGGGTATCCCCAACAACCACCTCCGCATCGCCGAACTCTCCGCCGAGCTCGTGGCATTAGAGCAGGTCAAGGATCGGCATGAACTCTCGGGCGACGCCGTCGCCCGCCGCGAGGTCTACGCACGCCTGACCGCCACTCGTGCCGATCTGGAAGATCAACTCCAAGCTGCGGTGTCGCAGGCGAAGTGGCACGACGGAACGGATGAAGTTGTCGAGCTAGGCTCAAGACTCTCGCCTGTGGCATCCAGCCTCGCGGAAGAGCTGTTCAGCGGTTCGCCTCAGGTTTGGAGCGAGCTGGTCAACCGCGACAGCGTTTCGAGCAACAGCGTGAAGGCGCGTCGGGACTTGTTGCACGCAATGATCAACGCCGAAGGTCGAGAGACCCTGGGCTTTGAAGGCTTCCCGGCAGAGCGCGGACTCTACGAGACATTGCTGCGAAGCACGGAGCTTCACCGCCAGGAAAGCTCCGGGGTTTGGCGCTTCGCACAACCTGGCGACGGGTTCGCCGAAGGCTTCAGATCGTTGTGGGAAGCCACGCGTGCCGTCTTCTCCGACGCAAACGCTCGTGTCGGAGTCCACGAGATCTATGCGCTGTGGAGCGCACCGCCGTTCGGTATGAAGCTTGGGATCCAGCCGGTGGTCCTGACGGCATTCATGCTCGCCCACAAGGCCAACATCGCCGTCTACAAGGATGGGATGTTCGTGCCCCGGCTCACAGACTTCGACATCGACGAGTGCTTGCAAGATCCTGCTCGCTTCTCGCTGCGCTGGGTGGCCATCGACGAGGACAAGAGTCGGATTCTCGAAGGCATCTCCAAACTGCTGGCAGAGATCGGCGAGAACGCGGAGGCGGCCGACCCGCTTGAGGCTGCTCGTGGGCTGGTCGCGATGGTCTTCAATCTCCCCGAGTGGGCGCGAAGGACCTCTCGGCTGGACCAGACGACCAGGGACATGCGTGACATGCTCCTCAAGGCCAACGATCCGCACAAAGTCTTGTTCGTCGATCTAGCGTCGCTGCTGAACGCCGCCGACGGCAAGGCCTACGTGAAGGCCTTGCGCGCGCCGCTGCAGGAGCTCGCCGGCGCGTACGGAAAGATGCTCGGCGAGGTCGAGGCCAAGATGTTCGAAGCACTCGATGCGAGCGGCGACGATCTCGAAGCCTTGCGTGAGCGTGCCAGCTCTGTCTCCGGCGTCTCAGGGGATCTGCGCTTGGACGGGTTCGCGACGCGCCTGGCCAACTTCGATGGAAGTCGGGCCTCGCTTGAAGGCATTCTCAGCTTGGCGGCCGAGAAGCCGCCGCGCGACTGGGTGGACCGCCATATCGACGCGGCGATCTTGGAACTGTCCAAGTTCGCCCGGCGCTTCCGGGAGGCCGAGGCTTTCGTGGCCGTGCAAGGCCGCAAGGCACACAGCGAAGCGATTGCCGTGGTCATCGGTGCGGGCTCGGACACCAAGACGATCGCGCGCTCGTTCGCGATATCCGACCGCCACCGCAAAACGGTGGAGGCCAAGGCAAACGAGGTCGCCTCGATGCTGGAAGGCCAAGGGTTAGGGACGGACGTTTTGCTGGCGATTCTGGCCAAGGCCGGGATGAGGCTGGCGTTTACCGACAAGGAGGCCGCCAATGGCTGAGCGTCATGTACTGGGGATCTCGGGCGGCAAGGACAGCGCCGCATTGGCTGTTTACATGCGTGACCGCCATCCCGAACTCGACATCGACTACTTCTTTACCGACACGGGGGAGGAGCTTCCGGAGGTGGAGGAATTTTTGGGCAAGCTAGAAGGTTTCCTTGGCAAGCCGATTGCTCGGCTGAACCCCAAGCGCAACTTCACCTTTTGGCTTCGCCAATACGACCACTTCTTGCCCAATCCCAATTCGCGTTGGTGCACGCGCAAGTTGAAGCTGGCTCCGTTCGAAGAATGGGTGAGGCCTATGCTGGCCTCGGGCGACAAGGTCACTTCATACGTCGCCATCCGCGCCGATGAGGACTACCGCGAAGGTTATGCCGCAAAGGCAGACAACCTTTTCGTGAAGCTGCCCTTTCGCGAGGCAGGCATCGACAAGGCTGCCGTGATCGACATCTTGGAGAACTCCGGTGTCGGCTATCCCAAGTATTACGAATGGCGCTCGCGCAGCGGCTGCACCTTCTGCTTCTTCCAACAGAAGATTGAGTGGGTGCGACTCAGAGAGAGGCATCCCGATGCCTACGAGGCTGCCAAAGCCCTTGAAAAGGATGCCTTGGAGCATGGCTCGCCCTTCACCTGGTCAAAGGGCGAATCGCTTGGAGACATGGAGCAGCCGGAGCGCGTGGCGGAGATCGAGGCGGAATACGAGGTCCGCCGCGCCCGCATGCGCAAAGCCATCCCGATTAATCCACTTCGGCCCGTGAAGGCCTGCCCCGACGATATCGACGACATCTACGAGGTGGACGAAGGCAACGGCTCTTGCGCCGTCTGCCACAAGTGATCGCCACGACATCACAGATCGAAGTACAGATCAGGTAGCCGTCCCTCCCCGCACGAATCCGGCCGATACTCAACGCACCCGAAGTGCTAAGTAGAAAGGCCGAAGACTCCGTCGCCCCAGGCGACGTTATCCATCGCATCGTGTAGAGAAGCGGCAGTTACCTCAGGCCGACCCCGTCGTCGTTGGAGGTATATCGCGAGCCAATCAAAGAGGCGAAACGAACTCCAGGAAGACTCGCCAAGGATGTAGCAAAGGTCAGCATGATGAGCAATCTCCTCAAGGCTCGCCCTGCTTTCGCTCTGCAGACCCCCGGCCAGCAACATCATGACGTGGAGATGCGATATCGCCCAACCCATTCCACCACGCCTGGCCTCGTCTCCTCGGAACCGCTCAATCAACGGACGCGTAAGCGAAGCTTCCAACTTTCCGGAGAACTCAACGAGCAGCGGCGCATGGCCCGACAAGCTGCCTAGGAATATCGCCCCCATGAGCTTTCGAATCATCACTGTGTCACGGCCGTCGAGCTCGATGCTGGAATTGGCTGGTTCGAAGTGGGCGAATAGCTCTCGGAAAAGATCATCAAGCCCCGCACGAACAATGTCAGCCGGTACATCAGCGGAGGCCTGTGGATCAGGCTGGTAGTCGAGCAACACGAATCCGAGCTCGCATAAGCTGTTGCTAATGTGGATCGCCGAGCCGAGTTCAAAAAACTGCCGGGCAGCTCGTGCGTAGCACCTGTAGGCTTCAGAAAACGCGCGGAGGTGTGCATGACAGTTCCCCATTTGGTGGAGGACGGTGCCTTCATTGACGCGATCATTGATCGCCTTCATTAGGTTGAACGCTTGCTCGTACTGCCTGAGGGCTTCCAGTTCTCTTCCTGAGTGCTCATGAAGCATGGCTCGCTGCATGAGCGCGAGCGCCTGCATCCGCTGGTTAACGGGCGTGCTGGAAGCTCCGGGTTGCTTGGAGTCGTCAGGACTCCTTGAGTAGAACTCCGCTGCTTCAAGAAGGTGAATCTCGGCAACGCTTTGATCCCCATCTGCTAGAGCAAGCATTGCGCGGGCGTATGAGACGTTCCCTAACAGCTCCGGATCATCCTCGGCCGCAGGAAGGGCTACGATCTTTTCGTATGCAGCAGATGCGCCGGCTCGGTCACTCACGCGAGCCGAGAAGTTCGCGATTTGAAGCAGCAACGACGATGCGAGCCCGGCCAACCCCAAGCGCGAGGCGGATTGAACACCGGCATCGAGGATCCTCAGTCCGCGGCGCGAGCGTCCAGACACGAAGCAGAAAACTTGCAGGCTGAAGGCAAGGGAGCAGATCAGCCTGTCATAGGAGCCATCAAGGGAAGACAGTCGGACAGCTTCGTCGAAGACATAACAAAGGTTCGGAAACTCCTGCTCGAATCTAAGAGTTGAGCGTCCAGCGTCACCTGGCTTCGTGTAGCTGCTATCCAGAACTGCAGCCAACGTTTCCACGAATGCGGCGAGAACTCTGAAAAGGCGGCTAGCCTCAACGGCGTCATCTCGTGCAAAGGCAATTCGGCAGAAGGAACGTATCGGTGAGAGAACATCCAACCTAACGGGAGTCCAACAGTCGTCCAGGGTCACCAAACCCCAATGGTTGAGTTCGGCTACGGCAAGTTGGCCGTCGTCGATGTTGAACTCATCCCATGGGATGTGTGTCGAAAAGCAACCGGCCGGACAATACGAGAGGGCAAAGAGCGTCCGGCGAGCATCGTCGGACAGCTCTCCATATGCGGCCGACAAACATGCATCGAGAGATGTGCTCTTGGTGTGCTTTTGGCGCCCTGGCAACGCGATGGTGGCTGCGCCGAACTGCGAGATGCGCTGAGCGACGATTGAAGGTGATTTGAAAAATCTCAGTAACTGAGCTGTCAGACGGAGCGTGAGAGGATGTCCATCGGCGAAACCTGTGATCGTACCGAGAGCGACGAGTTGTCCTGGCGCCTTGTCCAACGCCGTCGCGAATTCGCCCGCGACTGCTCGAACCAAATCGAGCGACGCCCCAGGGTCTAGCGGAGGAACATGGATTTGCCGTATGCCTTCGACTTCCAATAGCTCAAGCTGGGAGGTTATAACTATCCGAGTCGTCCTCGTACTCCGAGCGAGCTGAGCCACAAATGCTTGAAACTTGGCTAGATCCTCGGTTGGAAGAACCTCGATTCCGTCGAAGACGACTACGTCGATGTATTCGTCGACTAGGCTAAAAGAACTTGCCGCCGCCGGTCCAACGGCGGCCGCCATCGAACTTCGTAGGGCCGCTGTGATATCAGAGGTGGACGCAAATGGCTCGGCATCAAGCCAGAGAGTGCGGGCCGCTTCGTTCCACCGGTATAGCGCATACAGTGCAAGCTGTGTCTTTCCGATTCCTCCTGGGCCGTGAAGGCAGAGTATACGGAACGAAACAAGAGCGTTTACGACACGATCCAGGCATTCCTCGCGGCCGAACAAGTAGCCTGTGCGGAGAGGTAGTGGTCGCAGCTCAGCGATCGGACCTTTGATACGCTGAGCAAGCCGATCTCTGGTTGCATCGATTAGGGCCAATTTCAGAGCCGCAATCTCATCAGCCGCCACGATTCGCTTGCTGTCGAACTCGCTATGGCAGAGGGAACAGAGGCGAATGAGGTTGTGATGATGATGAGATCTACCCGTCGCGTAGTCCTCAATGTGCGCGGTCTGAACGTTGTAGCCGCGACCACATCGAGCGCATGCCCCCCCGCTTTCAACCTTAAGGTGCGAACTGACGTAGGCGGGAACATCCGGCCTATCGTCCCCAGGTTCAGACCAAGGCTCCCGCAGGTACGCATCAAAGGTCTGCAGATCCTCTAGCCGGAATACCGTCGCGCCGTCCCTGGTTGTCGCAGGCAGCCGAAGTCCAGCGCCGACCCCTGTAGTTTTCGGCGCGTACCGCACATAGGAAAAAAGTAGCTCCGGTGTGATTCCCAAAAGGTGAGCCGCCTCCAAGGGATTAAGGGGGGCTTCGCTTTCAGAGGGCATGACTAGACTCGTCTGCCAGGATTGACCTTAGGACGGCAATGGCCCAGCCCGACGCGCCACATGTGGGTCATAGCAGGGCCAGATACTTGTCCAAATTGGAAACTGAGATGGATCGGGTCTCGCCGGACGTCAAGACGGAAAACTCGTCCATCCTGATGGTGATTGTCGCTCGCTTGACCGAACACAGTGCCGCATGTGCTGCGTACTTGACGAACAGTTCGACTTCGTAGTCGCCGCGAGGCCACTCGTTCGCCTCGTACCCCGGCCGTTGAACTGGAACGAACAGAACAGATTGTTGTACCGAAGATTGGGGGGCGATCGCGAAATCTCCGAATGGGCGCCCCAGCCGTCGCCGCGCTGCGTGTGCCTCCTCTGGTTTGTCGGAAACGACGCGCTCGGGACGGTAGCGCATCTCCCGCGTGGTCGACCACACACGCAGAAGAAACATTTCCACGACGGCTGTGGAGGCTCCACCGTTGACGACGGTGAGCGGGAGCACTAGCTCAAAGGCACGGTCCGAGACCATCGCCGACCCTGCGACTTCTAGCACGCTCCACAATACAGCACAGTTCGCCGTTAGGCGTTGATTGACCGCATGCGGGTAGGAGGCTGTGATTCCGCTTAGCAGCCACCCATCGAATTCGTCGCGCTGCATACGCCTTCCATGTATCGCCGCCTGCAGCATGCGAGCGACGAGTTCGTAGATCAATGACTCGCGCAGGGGCAGTGGAAGCGGGTCGATGGACTTCGTGGTCAGGTAGCGATCCACCTTCGTGATGGCTTGGTCGAGCAGCGCCAGTGTGTCCATGGACGTGGGGGTGGGAACCGCAACGCCATCGAAGGGAGCGTCGTCCAAGACGGCGGCTGCGATCGGCCCAGCCAACAAGAGCTGATACCTGTCTGCAGCGCGGGAATCCTTGAGCTCTTTGCACCAGGCGACCACATCGCCTTTGCCAATCTGGTTCTTGGACGACTTGACCTGCTGGGCGCAGGTCGAACCGTCGGCGTACTCCCAATAGATGTCCACCTTGTCGTTATCCGAGGCAGGCTCGAGCGTGACAGCCGTCCATTGGCCATCCGCCCAGAGTGAGTCGAGCAGGCAGATGAGGGTCTGCACTGCAAATCCGCGGATCGCTTCACGCCCGCTCACGGCTAGTTCTCGATCTCGAAGAAATCCATAGCCATTCGACCCCACTGAAAGCGAGTGTCCTCGATTGCCATTCGTACCTTCTCGCTCGGCGCTTCATCCTCCATCCGCGCCCAGGCGGCAATTAGCGACAGGACCTCCCTGGCGTACTGAGCTTCCTGCCCGTCCTCCCCTTGAAGTGCCTCGAAGATCCTCGTGTGCACGGGGTGACGACTGTTCAGCGTGACCAGGATGACGCCCCCAGCAGTGGAGACGTCGAAGATGTGAGAACCAGGCATGTCGGCGTGCCTGAAGCGAAACTTGATCCTCTTGCTGACATAGTCGACGGCGAGTTCTACAGCCTTCGCCTCCTCTACGCCATCTTGGACGATGTCGGCGGTCAGCGCAGATGCGCGTTCGCTTGCGGGGGCATGTTCATCTTTGTCACTTCGGCCGGTGTCCCCAACCCGCTCTCTGCGTCGCGTTACTGAGTCCGTGGCCGATTTTTCGGCCTTTTTCTCAGCTCGCTCTTTCGTGGAGTGGATGCGCTCTCCTTCGCGCATCTTGGCCACTTGCGCGCGCATGGAGTACAACAGCTTTTCGATCTCGCGGCTGATGCGGTACATGGCGAGCCGCGGGTCACGATCCTCCTCGAGTGTCTCCTGGTACTCCTTTACGCTGAGCCCCTCTTCCAGCGCGTCTTCCTCGATGCTCAGGCGCGTGAATCCTGTCGCTGCCTGCTTGTTGTTGGTTACGCCGAAGACGTCATCCAAGCCCGGATCGAATTGCACTTCGATCCCCCACCATCTCTCGCGCGTGTCATACGAGTTCGTGAAGCTGTGGTTGAGCTCCAGTTCCCGCCTCGATCTCACGACGGAGATGCCCTGATTCTTTTGCGCGTGCTGACCAATGGGCTTGGTTCCACCTTCGCGTCGTGCCTCCGGCTTGCAGATCGACGCCATGATGGTTACGGGGTGTTCCGCGCCGCCGTGACCCACCTTGAGGACCAGTGGCTGTCCGAACGGCACGAAGGCTGGCTTCTGATTGAAGGGAGCAGGGGCATTAGTTCCCGACATCAGGTAAAGCGGATCGTTTGGCCGTACGAAGCTTTCGAAGACGGTCACTCTGGTCTTGCTCTCGTAAGCGGCAAGGCGAATTCGGACAGATTTGTCGTTGATGAAGTGCCGGTACACACGCCCGCTGATGAACTCGGTGTGTCTCAGCAGAGTTGTGCTCTGCTTCCAGGAGATGCGATCCAACTTGCTCCAGACCACCAAAGTGCCGTGCTCTTCAAGATTGCCTGCGATCAATGATCGCCATTCGGAGGGAATCTCTGAGGGCTGCGGCTCTGGAACCTCTGTCATCTTGCCGTCCTGGATGTCCTGCACATCCAAAAATGCGTGATGAACCGATCCTTCTTGCCATGTCCAAACGTCCACTCTTTTGCATTGAGAGATTGAAGAGTTTGGCAAACCCATTCCGAACTTGCCGATCCCCTTTTGCTGAGCTTTGTCAAGACGCGAACCGTTGCCGAACTGAAGGGCCTTCCTGAGGAGGCCAGCGCTCATGCCGCTGGCGTTGTCGTAAACCGCGAGTCGGGAAATTTGACGTCGCCCTCCGATCGGGGCCTCGTCGATACAGATGACCTCGACTTCGGTGCGGGATTGAGTTCCTTCTCCTGCCTGAATGGCGTTGTCAATGAGCTCTGCTAACGCGTGCGCCGTGTCGCGATACCCCGAGCTTCGCATCGCGGAAATGGACAAATTCTGGGGAATGATGGGAAAGGACATGCGGCCTCCTAGGTATGCAGCGTCGACCAAGTGCTCAACGACTGCACCCAGCCGGCATCGGCTAGTGAGTCGGCTGCCACAATGAGTCTGAGGGTTGGACTATCGGCCTCTCGAGCCTGGACAAGCCGCCCGATCGTTGAAAGGAACGCTGACCGGGACTTGCCGGGCGACGTCATCACACAGACGGAAATGTCTGGGATGGAGCTCCCGGAAAGTAGGAACCCGTGGACGCATAAGACTTTTTCCTCTCTAGCAACAAATTTCTGAAAGGCAAGATCGCGTGCGGCCGGGGATTCGTCCGCGGTAACGGCTCTTGCCTTCACGCCCTGGACCGGCAGTAGGCCGGCGAACAGCCTCGCGTTCTCAGCCGTTGTGGCATAGAAGACGATCCGTCCCCGCCCTTTGGATTCCCTCTCCAGAATTGCTAGGAGGCGCTCGTTGCGTTCAACGTTGTTGCTGAGCTCGTTCACGTAGGTGTGATCGAAGTCAAGAGAGTCGGCGTTGATCGGGTCGATCGGGGTGCTTGCCGATGTGCTTGTGGACGATGGACTTGTGAGATGCACGACCGAACCTTCGATCTCCGCGAAGTCGCCCGCCTTGCGAAGCGACTGCAATTCATCGTCAGCTTCGATCGTGATGCAAGCTCCCGAAAAGGCTTCCTTCAAGGCGATCCGAGCAGGTCCCGGAGGAATGGCATCGCCGGATGCAGCCAGTATTCCCACCACACTGAATGGTCCGCCCGCGGACATCCTTTGGACGATTCCGGCCCCGACAGGATGTACGAGACTCTCCGCGTCTGCGAGGACGGTCACCGATGTGACGGCCCCGAGCCTTTCAAGAGCCGGGTCATCCTTGTTGAGTCGGAGAATGTCGACGACTGCTATCGCCCCTCCGAGTTGATCCAAGTCGCGCGCCGGATGGTCACCGTAGAGCTGGAAGATGGTGGTGTCGCGCGAACCCAGTTGCCGCCAAACCTCCTGCAACTCAATGAAGGCCTCCTCACACATTGCTGCGCCCGGCGCCAGCCAGATGATCGACCTACCTTCGGCTTCTGAACGATAGAGATCGAGTGCTGCCGTGGCGACGAGCCGGAGTTTTCCCGCGCCGAACGGCATATGGATTAAAACGGAAACGGGTGGATGCGCGATCGCTCGGCGAAGTTCGCGAAATGCGTTCAGTTGATGCGCACGGAGCTTGTGGGAGGCAAGGGCTTTCTGGGATCCCTCGGACGGTTCAAGGGGCTCCTCAAGTTCGTCATTCTCCACGCCATACCATCTGTCCAGAAGCTCCAGGTTGCTTGGCGCCGCGTCGAAGTCAATGGCATTCAGCGTTCGGAGAGGTGAGATCACTGGCAACTGAAGTAGGTCGCACATTTCGGAGGCCTCTGAGTTGTCTAGTTTGGACAGCAAGAGACTTCGAATGTCCCGCCTTCGCAACGCGCCTTGCTCGCCGTGCAAGCTCACGATGAAGTAAGCCAGTCCCTTCGGGCTGGTTACATCTGCGCCCAGCCTGCCAAGCAATGCCATGGTCGATGGGCCTAACAAGGTGGTGAGCGCGGACGTTTCGTTTCTGGCCAGGTGTGCGACGAGTCGCGTCATCGTTGTTACACGAGACGATCCCGAGGTTGGTGAGGCTTCCGGAGTGTCAGCTGGTGCCATGCGCTGATCTCGGCGAGTGGTCGAGGGAAATCGCCGTTACTGCTGCGGTGATCTCATCGTCTGATAGAAAGGGCGATTGCGCGAACACCAGCCCCTGCTCGCCATTGAGCTTGGCCGCCAGGTGCCCTTTGCCCAGCAGCAGCTCGGCTCCAGGGCGGTCGAGGGCGATCTTCGAGGTTGCCTCGCTAGCAACCTTGAGGATCAGGCGATTGCCGAGGTTCTCGCGCAACTGCATTGGCATCACATCCTTGTCGGGGCGCTGCGCCGCGAAGATCAGATGGATGCCCGCGGCGCGGGCCTTGACGCCCAGTCTCTGCACCGCCGCGCCCACGGCAGACTTGTACCCGTCGTCGAGCATCCAGTCCGCGAACTCGTCATGGACTAGGAAGACCATGGGCAAACGTTCGGCGGGCGAAGCTTTCGCGTTGTAGGTCGGTAGGTCGCGCGCGCGTGTCTTGGCGAATGCACGATAGCGATCCTCCATCTCCTGCACCAGGGTTCCGAGGACTTCTACCGCCTTCTCCTTTGTCGTCACAATCTCACCGCGCATGTGTGGCAGTTCGGCCAGTGGCGCATAGTCCACGCCCATCTTCGGATCGATCAAGATGATCTGCGCCAGATTCTTCGAGTTTGTCGCGGCGATGTCCAAGAGCAGCGCTTGGATAAGCACCGACTTGCCGCTGCCGGTCGCGCCGGCCACTAGGGAATGCGGTTCATGCGACGAGAGCCCGCCGAACTCGGCCCCGAGGTTCAGATACAGCAGCGCGCCGTTGATCTCTTGGACTCCTAGGAGGAATGAGGTATTGATACCGGCGACATTGCGATTGAGCTCGCGGCGCGACCAGAGCTCCCATAGCGACACGGGCTGGCGCTTGGAACCGGCGACCGTCACCACGATCTCACCTGGCTTGGGCTGGACCGTCACGAGGTTAATCGCATGCGTCGTGAGAAGCTGGGTGCGCTTGTTCTCGATGTCTTCAACGCGCAGTCGATCCGAGCCTGCCAGACGCACCAGGCAGCCATTGGGAGTCAAGCGTGTGCCGAGGATGGCCGCTTGCAGGCCGTAACTGTTGAGAGCGGCTTTGAGTTTCTTGGTGACATCCTGAGCCCACTCCTCCCGCTCGGCGTCAGACTGGGCGCCGCCCGCGAACTTAGAGGCGACGAGCTCAGAGAGCGCGGCACCAAAGTTGGCGACTGGCGCAGACGCAGGATTGGAAGCCGAAACTGGCGGCGCAGCGTCTGCTCGAGCTGGGCTTTGCGTCGGATCGTCATGCTTGTGCACGGGGTTGCTGGCCGGAGTTGCGGCGATAGCGTCCGCAGGTGTCGGGACATCCTCCACGGGAACATTAGCCTCGCCGCTGGCGAGCTGCCCCATGGCGGCGAGCCAGGGCACCCGCGGCGCTGGCTTCTTGAAGCCATGCCCGTCCCAGGGCCGATGGGAACCAAGCCTCGTCCGAGCGTCGAGCCCGCCAGCGCCTTTGGCGTATGCCTCAGCAAGCTTTCGCAGGTCTGGCCGATCGAACACCTCTTGCCAGGCCTTCACACCGTTGGACTCCTCCAAGAGTTCTTGATCGGAAGCGGAGATCGAACCGGCGTCCGAGGTGTGGACGTAGACGTGCGAATAGCCACGCAGCGAGATCTCCACGTCGCCCTCGCGAAGCTTCGCGCGACCTCGCTCCATCAGGCCTGTCATGCCCGGAGCGATGTCGGCGTCGATGAGCATGTCGGCCAAGCGCGCGAGCCACACGTCGCGATCGAGCCGACTGGGATCGCCGAAGAGCGCCTCGCGGAACATGCCCAACGTCGCCAGGAGTTGATCCTTGGAGTCGCGGCGCGCCTTGGCCAGGCCATCGGCGGCGACATACTTCGATTCGACGATCGAAATGACCACCCGAACGCCGTCCTCCCGCTCCTCGACGTTGAGCGCCAGGATGTCGGCAATGCGGCTTTCAGGCTGCGAGAGCCAGCTCGCGTAGTCGTCGAGCAGGAAGTAGGCTGTCAAGACCTGCCCCTCAGCCGCGGCGGCCTTGAACTCCTCGGCGAGCAAATGGCGGCTGAGAACCAAGCCGATCATTTCGCCCGCGGAGATACCGCGCTTTGCAGCTCGCAGAACGATGTCTCCGGAGACTGAAAGCGCATCGCGCTTGGCCTTATCGACGGTGGCTTGGAGTTCGGCCCCGTCAAGCTGAAGATTCAGCTCGTCTAGGCGGCGGCGCACCAGCACGCCGAGGAGCCGCAGTTCGGAAGTCGAACTCACGATCATGTTGCGGCCGTTGGTGGAGCCCCGGCGGTAGCGTACGACGGTGATGCCGTTGTGTTGGAGCTGCCGCTTGTCGAGCAGCTCGTCGTAGGTGGCGACCCATTCCGCCAAGTCGTGGGCGTCTTTGATCATCCCTGCCAACGCGGGGCTTTGCAGGGAGATTCGGCGTGCTGGCAGGAATCGCTCATCGGGCAATGCGTCGGTCTGACGGCAGACAGCGGCTACGGCGGACACATAGGCCCAACCGGAGGCGGTCTGCCAGGGACAAGCCAGGAACGTGGTCGACTTGAGCTCGTTCTCGCCCGAGACGCTTCGATAGGACCAGCGCGAGGGAGCGTGCTCCAGGTTTGGCCGGTCATTGGACCAGGGCACCGGTAGCCAGTCGGCCTGAGCAGCACGCGCGACCACGTCGTGGAGGAAGGCCACGTCGAAGGCCTTGAAACCCTGAGCGCTCTCGCTGGGGGTGGCCGAGATCGGTGTCACCGAGATGCGGAGCTTCGAGATGAAGTTGTCGCTCGTCTCGCTGACCACAGGCAGATCGGGATCGTCTCCGGCCTTGTTGACCAGTTCGCCGTAAACGCTGCGCAGCTTCGCAGGATCCGAGTGGCGGACCGACACGCTGCACTGCAGCTTGCCGTCCTCTTGGATCGAGGAAAGCTCTCGCACGGTCGCCAGCGGCAGCTCGGCCGCGTCGGCGTTGTAGAGCACGACGCTGAGGTTGGACGCCTCGTGCGGCTGCAAACCGATGTAGCGCTCCAGCAACTCGCGCGCCTGCTTCGCAGCGGCGACCGGATCGACGTCGGTCATGGCGTCCGCGGCGCCGCGTGTGGGCGACTCCAAGAGGCTGTAGCCGTTGACGGAGCTGCTCTCCGCGACCAGCGTAGGTGCACCGGCTCTATTGAGAACAGCGATCTCCGGATAGAACGGATGTGCGATCTCGTCGGAGAGCTCACGCATGAAGATCTCGCGATCCCCGTAGAGGATGCTGTCGCTCGAAAGCAAGTGGGTGGCAAATCCCGCCACGCGGCGGGACTTGACCGCCAAGGCCTTCATGCGCTCCGGATGCCAGGGCGGGATGATCAGAGCTGGGTTGTCGCCTGCCACGCGCGCCGTGCCCACCGAGAGGATCTCGGAGACCAGGCGCGAGCGGCACACGTCGCCGCGGGCGTGGGCCATCAGCGTGGTCATGAGTGCACCAAAGGAATCCGCCTGGCGCATGACAGCCTCGCCATGCAGGCCGGTGGAGACGAAGTCTTCTATCGCCTTGATGTAGTCCTCCTCGAACCTGTCCCACGAAGTCTTGACCTCGTCGCGCTGCGACGAGGTCAGCCGTCCTTCATCTGAAAGCTCCTTGATCCGAGTCTTGATTTCGTGGCGCAGGCTCCGCAGCTTGTTGGCAGTCGGCACTAACGAGCCCGCGTCAGTCGAGTAGGTCGCCTCTAGAGTGCCTGTGTCGAGAAGGGAGACGTTTTGCACTCCGCCTTTCTTGCTCACGAGACGACGAGGAACCTCGGTGCAGCCGACCGCTCCCTTCTCCAAGAGGCGGCGCATGTCTGCGACCATCGACAAGCCGATCGACGTGGGTTTGTAGCTCCACAGGAGTTGGGTCTTCGCCAGCACCGTCTCCTTGCCTTTGGTGATTCGGATCAAGGTCACGTCGAACTTGATTTGCAAGGCCAGGCGGGAGAGCGATGAGTTCGGCCGAATCTTGGTCTTCTTGTCGTTGCGCAGCTCCTTCTCCTTAGCGAAGAACGACTCGTAGTCGAAGAGCGGATCAGGCAGGCTGGCATTACCCAGTCGTTCGACTTTCCAATCCGCCTTGGAGCCCATGAGTTCCCTCAACCCGCGATACATCGCTGAGAAGTAGCTGCCCGCGTCGTAGTTGAAGCGCTCACGCCACTCTTTGCGGCCCTTGGTCACAGTGAATCGCAGGATGCGCTCGCCCTCAGCGTCATGCAGGCCGGCATGGAGGCTGTTGACCACGCGCGCGAAGCCGTCGAAGAAGTCGCTGCATTCGATGGGCTTGCCATACAGGGCCTTTTCCCAGCGTGCGCAGAGCTTCGTGTCTTGTTCAAGCAATCTGCGGTTCTTGACGAAAAAATCCTCGTCTTCTTCGGTGAAGTCGGAGCGTCGCTCGCGAGACTTCAAATCCTCCAACAGCTTGCGGCCCTCTGGGTCGAGCGAATTCTCTTGGTCGCAGTCATGATCGAAGAAGCGGACGGTCGCGTCGGCCAACCCGAGCTGCTTCTCTTTGGGCTTGTCGAAGGCGAGGTAGACGCCATCGCCCTCCCACTCGAACTGAGCAAGAGCGGATGCGGCCTCCTGGTCTCCCGCCGGAGCAGAGGCGAAGGCGTCAAGAGCCAGGCGAGCGCCCTCGCCGATCTCGGTCGCGTTAGCCTCGATGCGCTCGGCGAGCTCCTCGGGATCAAGAGGCTGTCCGTTTTGCCGAAGTTTCTTGAGCAGCGGCGCACGCTGGGTGAAGAGCTTGGCGAAAGCCTTCTGCCAGGGCTTGCGCAACGAGCCGAAGCTCTTGGCGTTGGAGAAAACGGAACTGTCGCGCGGCAGGCCAGCGCGTGGCATCGCGAAACCCACCGCGTCTCGGATGGCGAGCCCGCGAGTGGACATGGCCTCGACGATATCGGAGCAGAACTCTCCGAGCTGAACGAGCGAGAGCTCGGAGGAAACAAGCAATCCGCCCAAGGCAGCGTGGAACACGGCGCGATCGTCCGGTACCGGCGATAGGCCACCTGCGTGCAAGGAGGCCTCGACCCATGGCTCTGGGTCGGCGCGCATCTCCTTCGCGCCAATGGCCATGACGTGGCCGAGCGTATCGGCCAAGTTGTGCTCGTTGCCGTTGGCGGTCAGGATTGCAGCCTTGGCGGTTATGGCGTTGTTCCGCACGTAGCCGGCGTTGTGGGAGATCAATATCTCCGCGGGCAAGCCCTGGCCGTCGACTAGCGCCTCGGGGATCATCAGATCCACGCGCGCGGACACGTCCGGATTGGCGAGGATCGCCCGCGCCACGGCCGCGATCTGGCTGGAAGAGAGCTTGTCGAGCCGAAACAGAGCTGCTGAATCGCCTGGTTGACCCGGATTGGAAACGCGCTTGGCGATGATGTCCGCTCCGACGCGCCCGATGATGCGGTCGGTCAGCATGCGGTCTCTCCCTTGAATGCGAACGGGTTTTCGACAAACGAGCAAGAGTCGGAGAGCCGGCGGACCAGGCCCAGCCCTACGAGGCGGGCCTCTAGGTTGTCCCGATTCTCGCTAAGCTCCTCTTGGTCGACCAGCTTCGCTTCGACTAAGCGCGCACCTTCGGCGTCGCCGAGGACCAGGCCATAGCGCCGCTTGGCCTCGTCTAAGAACTCGTCGAACTGCATGCGGTCGTCAACAATGGTCACCACGATCGACTTCAGCAGCCGATCGTTGGGTGCGTAGCGTGTGCGCCGCGAGAGGCGGCGAGAGCTTAGACCAATCGCGCGTGACCATGACGCATGAATCTTGCCAACGTGCTGCTCGTGGCGTGCTAGTGCGAGCTCGGTCAGCTTGCCGACCAGGGCGTCCGGACTCTCGCCAGAGTAATCCTCGTCATCACCATCGGCGGAAGGCCATTGGAAGCGCTCGCGCATGAGCTTCACGCGTTCCGCCTCGGGGAAGTCGCTAGAAGCGGCGTTGACCCAGCCTGCGTCCTGTCGGATCGACTCCACATGGGCGCGCACTGCCTTGGCGGGTAAGCCCTGGTTGAGCTGATAGCTGTCGCCGGAAAGTGCACGGACCTTCGTACGCTCTTTTGAGACGATCTCACAAAGGATCTCGACAGGATCGTCGTCGCCCGCAACTCGCTTAGCCCGTTCAAGAAAGTAAAGCAGCATGTTGAGCCCCGAAATGGCGATCAAGTGCTCCAAGGCATCGTAGATCGGCATGTCTTTGGCCAGGATCGACAGCCAATCTTCACAGATTTGATCGAAGCGCGCGTTGGTCATCTCCGGCAAATAGCCCGACTGTCGCGAATCCTCCGCACGTTGCGGCGCTCCTTGCATTGCGCGAGCGAGCCGGTTCATCGGAGCCTCGCGATCGAACAGGCGCTTCGCGAGCAAGTCTCCGAGATCGGCGCCGCGCTTGGCCCGAGTAAGCATCATGTAGAGCAGCTCGCCGGTGCGCGCGAAGAAGCGCCGGTCGTTGCTCATCTTGCCCTTGGAGTCGATCTCCAAGTCCTCGTATAGCGCATCGGGGCCGAAGGGGAAGACGAACTTCGAGCTCCAGCGCTTGTTGCTACGCGACTCGAAGGAGGAGGAGCGGAGGAGCTCGATGGCTTGGGCGAAGTCGTCGAAGCTCGAGAACGACCGGCGCAAATAAGCCATGTCGTCGTCGCCGTTGCCAGTCTTGCCCTGGTAGAACCTCTCGAACCATTGCCGCCACTTCTCCTCATCGGATAGCGCGCTCTCGGAGATGGACTCGACGTACGGGTTGTTAAAGAGCAGGCTGCGAAGGCGGATCTGCCGCTGCGGCTGGAATTTGAAGGCACCACCGAGGCCGTCGCAGGGGCGCAAGGGCCTATCCAAGTTGGATTCCAGTGCCCCCAGGAATTCGAGCACCGTCAAATGCGGGAGCTGCTCGTCGTAGAGGCGGTGCCCCCAGATGTTCTCGTCGACGCAAAAATCGACGCTCCGGATCTCCGGTCGCTGGTAGATCTCGCTCATGTCGAGGGCCTCACGATCACAGGATGAGATGAGCCGCGGCCGGCGTTGTCAATGTCGATGAAGTTCAGCGTCAGCGCGAAACTCTTGCCGCCAGCCTCTTCGTCGTCGCCCGCGAACTTAGTCTTGCGGACGATTTCGGCCTTCCGCAGTAGTTTGGCTTTGAAGGCCAGCAGGTCTTCGAGGCATTCGTTGGAGAAGCTTGCAGGAAGGGCACCCTCGGCCACTCGCGCGAGGAATTCATACCGGATGGGCGTGAGGTCGAAGGCGACGGAATTGCCAGGTCCAGGCGAGAGCGATACGTCGAGTTGCGGGCGCCCCGTTTCTTCGTCGAGTTTGATGGCCATGCCTACGCCGCCTTGGCGACGTGACGGCGTATCGTGGTCGCAGAGCACGCTCACCCGGCCTTGGGTAAAGCCGCCCGAACTAGCGATGAAGATGCGTTCGATGTTTTCCAAAAGCAGGCCGGTTAGTACGCGATTCAGCCCCTTGGCGATGCGCCCGCGAGTCGCGTCGTTGATCGGGTCCTTGGCCGCAAGCGACTCAATGATGGCTAGATAGTCGCCCGCGAAGCGGAAGGCCGTCATCGACCAGCGGGGGTAGCCCGCCTCGGCCTCCGGCAAAGTGAAATAAAGTCTGCGACGCTGGGCTTCGAGCATTTCCAAGAACTCGGTGGAGCCCCCTTCCAGCCGCGCGCCTTCGTGGCCTTCCAGATATGCATCCTGGGCCGCTCGAAATTCCGCAGTCGCGCCATAGATTGGATCGGAGGCCACCAAGCGCTCAAAGTCGGCCTGCAGCCGGGAATCGTCCTTCCCATAGACCAGCAAGCCATCGGCCGAATTGGTCGTCTCCTCGCCGACGCCGAAGCTGGCCATCGCTTTGAAGACGGGCCGGTCGGAGGCTCTGCGCTTTGGCAGATTCGCCCCAAAGGCGTTGGCGTAGATGCTGGCCTTGCCGACATGTCCGAGCTCCTGGATCCTGGGCACGTCGGCGCAGGTCATCAGGTTTTCCTTGGCTTCCTTGGCATCCGAGTAGCCGAGGACCATGTTCGAGCACAGGGCCAGCAGGTCGCGTACCGGCAGATGGAGCCGATTGAGGCGGGCAATCTCGACCAAGTCGCCCAATCGGCGGGCGAGCTGTCCGGCATCGGACTCTCCGAGGAGCCGGCGGCGATTCTCATCGATAGGGCAGACCTTGCCGCCGGAATTGAGCGAGCAGCGCTGGCAGTTGTCCCACTCGGGATGCCCCGCGACCGCCCGCGCCACTTCGTCGAGCGTCTTACGGCTGGTCGTGCGGCTAAGGTCGAAGATGGCCAAGCGCTCTGGCGCAGGGCCAGCTTGAAGAAATCGCTCCTGCAATGGTTTGCGCAACGGGTGGTAGCGCCCCTGGCGCTTGCCCAGGTCGCGCAGACGATCGAGTAGCTGGCCGTGATTGGCCGCAAGGATTACGATTTCCGAGTCGTCGCCCCCCAGGACCGACTTTTCGAGGCGCTGCAATGGGAGGTCACTCTCTTGGCCATTGAACTCGGAGAGGTCTTTGATGAAGACCGCCAAACGGCCATCGGCCAGGCGATGCTCCTTTAGGTTGTCCTTGTTCGCCCAGACCTTGGGGTCGCCGCCGATGCGCGTCCATAGAGCCCGGCAGTGATAGGTCTTGCCGTCTCCCGCGGTGCCTGCAATCAAGAGCGATCCCGGTGCTCTGGATTCGATGTGCCTGGCCATGTCATCGAGCAGGGGCGTCGAGAGGCTGATTGGCCGGACCTTGGTCCGGCCAAGTGCACCCGACACATACTCATCGAACATGGTTAAGTTGTTCGGCGTCGGCCCATAGCTGCGCAGGAATCTGACCCACGAGCTACTGGGCGCTTCGGCGAGTTGCTGCTCTTCTTGCTTCGTCACGTTCGTCTCCCGTCCTACAGCGATTCTGACCCGATTCGACAGCGCTTTGGCGTTTCCGACAACACGTTGCGACGACCGGGTGCTGGGGTGCCTGCAATGCTCATCCTGGGTGGCGGTCCGTCGCCGAGTTAACGCATGGTACGGCGGCCGAACATGCGCAATGTCATCCACCTCGCCGACCGTCAGCGTCGCTTTGTCGCCCGATAGCAGCCTTTCAGGGGCGTCAGAGTAATTGATCTACTGCGCCTTATCTGCCGGACTTGCTGACATAACCTCTACCGCCGTCTCGTCCAGCGACGCGATGTACATCAGCCGGCTTGCCCGGCCTTCGCTCACCATCGGCTTGTCGGCCGTGGTTGGAAAGAACGTCCCCTGCCCGAACTCGATCGTCTCGTGCCCACCAGCTGCGATCGCTGAAGCGCGACAGCCACGGCAGGTCCTTGCCGCCCTTCGCATCCGAGCCCAGCGCCTGCCTGAAGCGCTCGCCGCCCACAACAGCGCCGCTCACGAAGCCCACAGCAGAGCGCGTCGCACGACAAAGCACGTCTCCACCACCCACCATCTCCTTGATCCGACCGGTCGGGTATGCAAGTGGTGTCGCAGCCATTGCTGTGTCCTTCGTCACTCAGGCCGACCAAGTCCGGGTTCCATCATCTTGATGATGGGGAATTCCCTGGCCGAGCAGGCCACGGGCCATTGCCGCCTTCAGACTTCTGAACCCCAACATCAGATTTCGACCGATAGGCGTCAGCCGACGTCGCCGTCTAGCATCCAGCCCGCGGACCCATTCGGTCGCATTCGAACCACTTGTGCCTGACCACAGGGAGCCTGTCATGCCCAACTTCAACGTCATCATCAAGAACAAGAACGTGCTCGACCAAGACAGAGTCAAGAAGGTCTCCGTGACGACTCGAGGCGTCACATTCACGTGTGACCTGCCGAGTTCATACGGGGCACCGAGTTCCACCCCGTTGACTACGTGTGCAAAAGGGTCGTTTGGCGCAGGACTGGTCTGGATCAACAACGCAGGCAACTACGCGGCAGGCGAGGTGACCGTCTCGGTCCAGACTTCGTACGGCGTGTTGACCGGAACGAATGCATTGCCCAGCGGTGCGGCCGTCAACACAATGAAGATCAAGATTGACCGGACTGCGGCTCCCCCTGTGACGATCACCTTCACATGAGGCCGACCCGGATTGGCATCCGGGCTTGTATGTTCCGTCTGCACCCCCAGACGCAGCGGATGAGGGTGTCGGGATGGAGGGACGATCCGGGCCATCTGCCGTCAGCAGCGGACAGACCACCGTAGTGATTCCCCATTTCGTTC
>Ga0209758_1000224_pt1 | contig 121530 bp, 103 predicted proteins | sample AraplaMF_Col_mMF_FD_184258 | JGI IMG/M metagenome (GOLD analysis project Ga0209758, IMG submission 184258) | Arabidopsis root microbial communities from the University of North Carolina, USA - plate scrape MF_Col_mMF (SPAdes) (version 2) | ecosystem: Host-associated > Plants > Roots >... | reverse complement strand
TCGCCCGGAACACGGTCGTCGCGCTGCGCTACGCATGGCTCCGCGCGCCGCCCTCTCACCTTACCAACCTCACTCAAGCCAATCGAATGGTCTTGACTCACAAATCCCCATATGAGGGTGGGCAAAGCGTAGCGTGCCCACGATTCCCTGAATCATAAGAAGACCGTGGGCACGGCGCTTCGCGCCTCTGCCCACCCTACGGCACCGCGCGCGCGGCTTACACCGACACCGCGTAGATCTCGTACTCCCCGCGCACCAGCTCGATATGCGCGCGCATCGCGGCTGCCGCGCCCTGCTTGTCGCCGCGCATGATGGCGACGACGACGCGGTCGTGCTCGGCATGCGATTTTGCCAACCGGCCGAGGTTGCGGAACTGGGCGCGGCGGAACGGCTGCACGCGGACGCGGGTGGCCAGCGTGATCTCGGCGATATAGCCGTTCTGCGAACCGGCATAGATGGCGTTGTGGAAGCGTTCGTTGACCTCGTGAAAGCGATCCGGGTTGCCGGTGTAGCTCAGCACGCGCAGCTCTTCGTGGATGGCCTCCAGGCCGTGGCGCTCGGCCGCAGACATGCGCTCGGCCGCAAGGCCGGCGCACAGCGCCTCGAGCTCCGCCATCGCCTCGAACATGCTTGTCAGCCGCTCGATCGAGGGCTGCGCCACCACCGCGCCGCGATGGGGCCGCGCCTCGACGAGCCCGCTCGCCACCAGCTGGCGCAGCGCCTCGCGCACGGGCGTGCGCGAGACGTTGAAGCGCCGTGCGATGTCAGTCTCGTCCAGTGGTGCGCCGGGGGCGAGGGCGCCGCGCACGATCTCGTCCGCGAGCTGCAGGCGCAGCTCCTCGGCGCGCGTGACCTTGTGCACGCTGGGTGGCGCCCGGTCGACGCGAGGCACCACCGGCTCGGCCGGCGCTGCCCCTTGCGGAAGATCGTCAAGCGTCATGCGGTCTCTTTCGGCTCGTCGATGATGCTGACATGGGCGGCGACGATACGCCAACCCTCGGGAAAGCGGATCCAGGTCTGCATCTGCCGGCCGACCTTGCCGGGCGCCGTGTCGCGATAGAACAGGGTGGAAGCCACCGCGGTGTCGCGGCCATAGCTGGTAATGACCGTCTTGGCGGTGCGGCGGTTCAGGCCGACGGGCGAGCGCGCGGCACGGAAGCCGCTGATCGCCGCATAGCCATAGAGGTTCTCGCCGATGCCGTAGCGCAAGGTGCAGGGATCGTTGCGGAACAGCTCGCCGAGCACGGCGACGTCGTTGCTGACGAGAGCCTGCTCATAACGATCGAACGCGGCTTTGACGTCCGCGATCACGTCGGGGAGATCGATCTCCATCTCAGATTCCTCTCGGCGACGGCGCGGCGACGACGCCCATCTTTTCCAACGCATACGCAACGCGGAGCGCGATGTCCTCGCGCCAGGGCGCGGCGATGATCTGCACGCCGATCGGCAGCGGCTCGAGCGGCACCGGGACTGCCACCACCGGCAGGCCGATGAACGAGATCGGCTGGGTGTGGATGCCGATATTGGCGCGCACCGGCAGCTCGACGCCGTCGAGATTGAAGTTCACCTGGCCGAGCTTCGGTGCCGTACAGGGCGTCGCCGGCGCGAGCAGCACGTCGACTGACTTGAAGATGTCCGCGAGCTGCGCGCGATACCAGCGGCGGAATTTCTGGGCGCGGTCGACCAGCGGCGCCGGCACCATGGCGCCTGCGATCAGCCGGTCGCGCACGGCCGGATCGAAATCGTTCGGGCGCTTGCGCAGGCGATCGAGATGCAGCGATGCACCTTCGGTCGTGGTGAGGACATAGGCCGCCGCGCGCGCCCGGGCGGCCTCGGGCACGTCCACGACCTGCGTTGCGCCAAGCGCCTTGGCGACGCGGCTGACCGCTTCGACGGCTTCCGGAAACACATTCTTCTGGAAGTAGCCGCCGGCAATCGCGATACGCAGATCCGACACCGGATTGGCGATCAGCGGCAGCGTCGGCTCCAGACCGCGCGTGGTGCAGGCGCTGTCCTCCGGGTCCGGTCCCTGCATCACGTCATAGGCGAGCGCGAGATCGGTGGCGGAGCGCGCGAACGGGCCGAGATGATCGAGGCTCGCGACGAAGGGGAACGAGCGTGCCCGCGACAGCCGGCCATAGGTCGGCTTCAGGCCGAAGATGCCGCAGAACGAGGACGGCACGCGGATCGAGCCGTTGGTGTCCGAGCCGAGCGCGATCGGCACTAGCGCGCCGCCGACGGCGCTGCCCGAGCCGCCGGAAGAACCGCCGGTCATCCGCGTCGTGTCATGCGGATTGCGCGAGGGACCGTCATGGACGTTCTCACCGGTGAAGTCGTAGGCGTATTCGCCCATGTTGAGCGCGCCGACGAGAACGGCGCCGGCAGCCTCCATGCGCTCGATCAAGGCCGCATCGCGCCTGGCAGGCGGAAGGTCGCGGTTGATCTTCGAGCCGGCCCGGGTGGGGAGGCCGGCGACGTCGAACAGGTTCTTCACCGCGAAGGGGACACCGGCGAGCGGGCCGACTTCCTTGCCCGCGGCGATGTCGGCATCGATCGCGCGTGCTTTCGCGCGGGCGCGATCGGCGGTGACATCGGTAAAGGAATTGAGGATGCCGTCGTGCTGCTTGATGCGCGCGAGCGCCGCTTCGATGGCATCGAGTGCGGACATTTTGCGGGCCGCAACCGCGCTGGCGATCTCCGCGGCCGTCGTCTCTGGCTTGCTGGTCATGGCGACGTCAGGCGGTGAAGATCGGCGCCGGCTCGGTCTCGTCCGGCAGCGCGAATTCGTCGACCATGCGGCCAAGCCGCAGCGAGACTTCGAGATTGGCGCGCACCGCGGGCCTCCAGGCCTCCTCGACCGGCAGCGCCAGCGCTTTCGATACGGCGTCGATATAATCGTCCAGCGGCTCGGCCATCACGCTCCCAAACAATCTCTCAATGCACCGGCAACGGCGGATGCGGGATCGCCGTCAGCAGTTCCTTGGTGTAGTCGTCCTGCGGATCGCTCAAGACCTGCTCGGAAGAGCCCTCTTCGACGATCCGCCCCGTCCGCATCACAATGACACGATCGCACAACAAGCGCACCACATTCAAATCATGTGAGACGAACAGATAGCTCATACCTAGCCGCGCCTTGAGGTCCTGAAGCAGATTGAGCACGACCGCCTGAACCGAGACGTCGAGCGCCGCCGTCGGCTCGTCGAGGATGACGAGTTTCGGATGCAGCGCGATGGCGCGGGCGATGCCGACGCGGGCCTTCTGGCCGCCGGACAATTGATGCGGGAAGCGGTCGAGCAGATTGTGCGGCAGGCCGACCATGGTGGCGAGCTCCTCGCAGCGCGCGCGGAGCGCGTCGCGTCCCCTGACGTCGCCGAGCTGCATGATCGGGTCCGCAATGGCGCGCGCGGCGGTGAAGCGCGGGTTGAGGCTGTCGGTCGGGTCCTGGAACACCATCTGGATGCGACTGCGCTGCGGCAGCCGGGCGAAGGCGGATGGCGCGATGCCGGAGATCGCCTCGCCGTCGAACTGGATCAGTCCGGAGGTCTGGTCGAGCAGGCGCATCACCATCATCGACGTCGTCGATTTGCCGCAGCCGGATTCGCCGACGAGCCCGACGCTCTCGCCATGGCCGATCGAGAAGCTGATGCCGTCGACGGCACGGAACACGTCGGGCTCGACCGGTGGCTTGCGGCCGAACAGCTTGCCGAGCACGGCGGTGGCGCCCTGGCGGGGGTACTCCTTGACCAGCTTGTCGACGAGAAGGAGGGGCTGCGCGCTCTTCTCCCGCGCCCCGCTTGCGGGGTCGCGACGAGCTTCGCTCGCGCTGGGAGCGTCGGGGTGAGGGGCTCCCTCCGCGAGCACGGTGCTGGGAGAGTCCCCCTCACCCGCCACGCTCCGGGGCGCAATTGCGCTCCCGAGCGTGTCGGCCTCTCCCCGCACGCGGGGAGAGGCGAAGGAAGCGCCCTCCTCTTCAGGCAACAAGTCTCGCAGGCTCACGCCCAGCCGCGGCGTCGCGCGCATCAGCTTCTTGGTGTAGGGGTGCTGCGGATTGGCGAAGATGTCGGCGGCCTTGGCCGTCTCGACCACGCGGCCCTTCTCCATCACGACGACGCGGTCGCAATAGGCGGCGGCGAGGCCGAGGTCGTGCGTGATCAGGATGGTGGACATCGCGCGGCGCTTCGTCAGTTCGACGATGAGGTCCATCACCGCCTTCTGGGTGGTGACGTCGAGGCCGGTGGTCGGCTCGTCCGCGATCAGGAGCTGCGGATTGCAGGCGAGCGCGAGGGCGATGACGACGCGCTGGCACATGCCGCCGGACAGCTCGAACGGATAGGCGTGGTAGCGCTCGCGCGGGCGGGCGATCTTGACCTGCTCCAGCGCCTCGATCGCCTTCTCGCCGCGATCTGCGACCTGGGCCTGCTGCACATGGGTGCGCAGCACGTCCTCGATCTGGTCGCCGACTTTCCGGATCGGGTTGAGCGCGGCGCGCGGGTTCTGGAAGATCATCGAGACTTCGCGGCCGCGCAGATCGCGCATCTGGTCTTCGCTCGCGGCCTTGACGTCGATGCCGGAGAACATCACCGAGCCCTCGGCGATCCGCCCGGCACGGTCGAGAATGCGCATCACCGCATAGGACGTCACCGATTTGCCGGAGCCGGACTCGCCGACGATCGCGAGCGTCTCACCCTTGGCGACGGAGATGTTGACCTGCTGCACCGCTTTGACGATGCCGCGGCGGGTGGTGAACTCGACCGTGAGGTCCTGGACGTCGAGCAGCGGCTGGACGGTCATGCGGGCCTGCCCATCAAAAAGGACGAAAACAACCCCATGCACAGTAGAACGAGATTGATTTCATTGGGGAATTTCGGACGGAAATTCGAACCTAGGGCGGCCATCACGTCCTCCGCTGGGGATCGACGATGTCCCGCAGGCCGTCGCCGAGGAGGTTGAAGCAGAATACGGCGATCATCAGCGCGAGGCCGGGGAAGAGCGCGATCCACCATTCCCCTGACACCATGAAGCCGGCGCCTTCGGCGACCATGATGCCCCATTCGGCGGTCGGCGGGCGGACGCCGAGGCCGATGAAGGACAGACCCGCGGCATTCAGGATGGCGTAGCCCATGGTCAGCGACATCTGCACGATCATGATCGGCATGATGTTGGGCAGGATGTGCACCAGGAGGATGCGGAACTCGCCGTTGCCGGAGAGCCGCGCGGCCTGGACGAAGCCGGCGTTGCGGCGCACATTGGCCTCGGCGCGGGCGACGCGGGCATAGAGCGGAAAGTTCACGATCGCGGTCGCCAGGATGATGTTCTGCACGGTGTTGCCGAGCGCGGCGACGATGCCCATCGCCAGCACGAACAGAGGGAAGGCCATGATGGTGTCGGCGATGCGGCCGACGATGCGATCGGTCCAGCCGCCGAAGTAACCGGCCGCGATGCCGGCGAGGCCGCCCATCAGGAACACCAGCGCGACCGAGGCGACCGCGATAAACGTGTCGAGCCGCGTCGCCACGATGACGCGGCTGAAGATGTCGCGCCCGAGCTGGTCGGTGCCGAACCAGTGCGCCGCCGACGGCGGCTTCAACGCCGCGGCGGTATCGGACGCGAGCGGATCATACGGCACCACGTAGGGGCCGAAGATCGCGGCAAGCAGGATCAGGATCAGCAGCGCGAAGGCAAAGCCGGTGACCTTGTTCTCGCCGAGGACATAGCGGGTCTGGTCGAGGATCGCCGACAGGCCCGAGGTGCGGGCGGGACCGACGGGTTCGACAGCAGGCGCAACGGAGCTCATTGTTTCACTCCTGGAGCTTCATGACTTTGGGTGGCGAGCTTGGAGTTGGCTTCACCTCTCCCGCTCGCGGGAGAGGTCGCGCCGACGGCGCGGGTGAGGGCTTTCTCCTCTTGGGGGTTCTCGACCGCGGAGAAACCCTCTCCCCAACCCTCCCCCGCAAGCGGGAGAGGGAGCGCACCGTCCGCGCGATTCGCATCGAACGCGATCATGGTCGGCTACCCCTCCAACCGGACACGCGGATCGATCACGCCGTACAAGATGTCGATCACGAGATTGAGCAGCACGTACATCACCGCCATGGTCAGCACGAAGCCCTGCACCGGCGCGAAGTCCGACGCGATCAGGGCTTCTACCGCGTAGGAGCCGATGCCGGGCCAGGCGAACACCTTTTCCACCAGCACGTTGGCGCCCAGCAGGAACGAGAACACCATGCTGAGCGTGGTGATGACGGGCAGCATCGCGTTGCGGAACGCGTAGGTGACGATCACGGTCGCCGGCGACAGCCCGCTGGCGCGCGCGGTGCGGACGAATTCGGACGCGAGCACCGCCAGCATCGAGGCGCGCGTCATGCGCGCGATCGGCGCCAGTGAGAAGATCGCGAGCGTCGTCGCGGGCAGAATGAGCTGGCTCAATGCCGAGCGGAACGCCTCGAGGTCGCGCGCGATCAGCGTGTCGATCAGGTAGAAGCCGGTGACCGTCGGCGGCGCGCTGTAGAACACGTCGAGACGCCCGAGCGGCGCCGGCGACCAGCCCAGGCGGAAATAGAACACATAGACCAGCACGAGGCCGGTGAAGAACACCGGCAGCGAGACGCCGGCCGTCGTCGTGACCCGGCAGAGATGGTCGATCCACGACCCCGGCCGCGTGGCCGCGAGCACGCCGAGCGGAATCGCGATCACGACCGAGACGATGAGGCCGAGCAGGGTCAATTCGGCAGAGGCCGGCAGGCGGTTGCGGATCTCGGCCGCGACCGGCTGCCCCGTGGTCAACGAGTTGCCGAAATCGCCATGGGCGAGATCGCTGGTGTAACGGAAGAACTGCTCGATCAGCGGCCTGTCGAGGCCGAGTTTTTTCCGGATCTGCTCGACGGCCTCCTTGGTCGCGGCGGGACCGGCGAAGTAGGCGGCGGGATCGCCGGGCAGCGCGCGCGTCAGCAGGAAGGTGACGATGACGACCCCGATCAACGAGGGAATCGCGAACATCAGGCGCTTGCCGATCATGGTCAGCATGGGATGCTCCTGCGCGGGTTGCGCACGCCGCCAGCCGCGCGCTCCGCTGCGTTCCCTCCCCCCTTGTGGGGGAGGGCTAGGGAGGGGGGTGGCCCCGGGAGAGGTCGGAGTTCGTGGCTACCCCCCTCCCTGCCCCTCCCCCACAAGGGGGGAGGGAATGAGAGAGCAGTGCCCACCCCACTCCAGCTGAAACGACCAATCGATGCCGATGCGTCGCCGACGATCAGCATGTCCTCTCACCCCTTCGCCATCGCGCGATAATCCAGCCTCCGGTGGAACCAGTATTGGTAGCCGCTGATATTCTTCTGCATCGCGACGTTGACGAAGGGCTGGTAGAGCGGGATGCGCGGGATGTCGGTGAAGGCGAGATCGACGAAGCCCTTCACGTCCTTGTCGTAGGCCGCCTTGTCGCCGCTCGCGGCCGCGGTGCGCGCGCCGTCGATCAGCTTGTCCATCTCCGCCGACTTGTAGCTCATGGTGTTGAAGACGGAATTGTTGCCGTGATAGCACCAGTAGAAGAAGTACTCGGGGTAATCGAGCCAGCCCGAGAACACGTTGGTGAAGAGCGGCATCTCCTTCTTGTTCAATTCGGTGCGCCAGTTGGCGCCGGGCACCTTGTTGATCGTGGTCTTGATGCCGATCTGCGCGAGAGATTCCTGCACCAGCACGCAGAGCGGCTCGTTGACGCCGGCGAAGTTGAGATCGAACGAGATCGTGGTCTCAAAACCGTTGGCGTAGCCGGCCTCGGCCAGCAGCGCCTTCGCCTTCTCCATATCGGTGTTGTATTTGTGCGGCTGCGGCCAGGCTACCTCGGTCGGCTTGTCCTTGGCGGCACCGAACATCGGGTTGGCGAGGCCGAACATCACCGCGTCCATGATCTTCTGATAGGGCAGCGCGTAGGCCACGGCCTGGCGCACCTTCGGATTGTCGAAGGGCGGCTTGGTGACGTTCATGCCGATATACTGGATGCCGTTGGAGAACGGCAGCGACACCACGTTGAGCTTGCCGTTGGCCTTCATCTCCTGAAAGTCCTTGTTCGGCAACTCGTAGGAGATGTCGGCATCGCCGCGCTCCAGCAGCGCGCGGCGGTTGCCGGCCTGCGGCACCATGCGCCAGATCACGCGCTTGATCTTCGGCAGCGGACCGCAGACCCAGTCGTCGTTGCGCTCCATGATGACTTCGGTGCCGGCGGTCCATTTCACCACCTTGTAGGCGCCGGAGCCGGCGGTCTGCTGTTTCGTGAACTCGAGACCCCAGGGATCCTTCTCGCTGGCGTTCTTCTTCACCAGCTCGGAATTGACGATGCAGGGCACGATCACGGCGAGATCGGGTATCGTCAGCTTGTCCTTCTTCAGGAAGTCGACGCGCACGGTATGGTCGTCGATCACGACGAACTGCTCCGGTTTGGTGAGCGAGCCCGCGCTCATCTGGAAGGTCGGAAATCCGCCGACGCTGACGGCGCGGTCGAGCGACCACTTCACGTCCTTGGCGGTGACGGGCGTGCCGTCGTGGAATTTGGCGTTCTTGCGCAGCTTGAAGGTGACCGACATGTCGTCGATCTTGAAGTCTTCGGCGAGCTCGCCCTTGAACTTGTCGCGGTCGTAATAGGGCACGCCGCCGGGGCCGCTCTTCATCTCGTGGCTGATCAGCCGGTCGTAGCAATTCCAGGACACCTCATAGCCCGGCACGTTGGTGCCGACGCCATGGATATCGAGATTGTTGGGGCCGCCTTCCGAGACGATCAGCAGCGTCTCCGAGCGGGCGTCGGCATAGGCGGTGGAGATCACGGACGGCATGGCCGGAAGCGCCGCTCCGGCGGCCAACCCGGAAACGGATTTGAGGAAATCGCGGCGCTTCATGAAATGCTCCAACACAAAGGGTTTGGTTGGAACCGGATTCGCAAGGTTCGTGCCAAGGCTTAATGAGGCGTTACGCCTAGCCTAAGGCACTGGGACTAAAAGTCTATTCGCTTTCCTCAAGGAGAAGGGGGGAGCAACGAAACCTAGCATTGCATACAAAGAGATGCATTTGCCTAAGTATTAGGCTGTTAGGTGCCGCGGCCCATTCCGGAGGCGATCATGGAGGCCACGACGGAGCGGTACGCCCAAGCCGTCATTCCGGGGCGATGCGCAGCATCGAGCCCGGAATCCATCGGGCGGCAGAACGCGCGGAGCAATGGATTCCGGGCTCGCCGCTGCGCGGCGCCCCGGAATGACGGGAGGCGTGGCGCGATCAGCCGGGCCAGATCAGCTCTTGAAGCTCAATCAAATCATCCGCCTGCTCCTGCCAGCCCTCGATGCAGATGTGGCTGTTGAGATCGCTGGCCCGGTGCAGCAGCATCAAAGCCATCAGGCGGCGCTTGAGCGCAAAGTCCGGCTTCGCATAGCCGAAGCCTTCGAGCAGGCTCTTCACCCGGCCCGGCCGGCCCGCCGCCATGAAGGCGCTGGGACCTAGCAGGTCGTAGTCGCGCCATCCCGCAAGCACGTCGCCGAAGTCGAACAGGCCCTTGAGCGACCATTGGCAATCGTCGCAGGCGAGCAGAAAGTTTTCCGGAATGTATTCGCCGATCAGGATCACCGGCGGCGCGTCCATCGGGATCAGCTCTTCTGCATCGCGCAGGAGATCGTCGAGGCCGGCGAGAAACTTCGGCGCAAGGCCGAGACGGGTGTGCCTGGCACGGCAGCCCTGCATCTGCCTCCGCATGAAGTCGTCCCAGCGCGGCTCGATCGACGCGAGCGGTCCGAGCGGAGTGCGCTGGACGGCCGCGATGGTCTCGCCGATCTGGCGCAGCACGCGCTCCTTCTGGTCTTCCGGCAGTTGCGGCCAGACCTCCGCGCCGAGCGTGCCGGCAAGGCGCGTGATGATCAGATAAGGCCAGCCGTCGCGCATCCCTTCCGCGACGATCTCGGGGATCGGCAGATCAAGATGGCCGGCGAGTTGCGCCAGAGCGCCACGCTCCGAGACGAATTGCACTGCGAGCAGCGGCGGGAAGATCTTCAGGATCAGCGTCTCGCCGAGACCGACGACGAGATTGGTCCCGGTCGCGAACACGTGCGGCGCGCCGATATCGAGAACGTGGCTACGCGCGATGTCGAGCGCGATTCCAAGCCATTGCGGGGACGCGGAGCGAAAGGCGCGAAAGCTCTCTGCGTCCGTGAAGTGAGGGAGTTGTTGCGACGGCGCGACAATCATTCGCACTCGCTCGTGCGAGGCGGCCTAGTTTGATTCAGTGCGAGCCCAGGAAATGGTGCACCTCTCCCGCTTGCGGGAGAGGTCGCGCCGAAGGCGCGGGTGAGGGTTTTCTCCTCTGGGGGATTGTCCCGTTGTGGAGACACCCTCTCCCCAACCCTCCCCCGCAGGCGGGGGAGGGAGCGCACCGTGCTCGCGGCCACGGCTACGCCCATTCGCTCCATGCTACCGCTCCGGGCTTGCGCGCTCGAACTGGCGGAGCAGCTTGTTGCCGCGCTCGACGGCGGAATCCAGCGCGGCCTGCGCGCTCTTGTGGCCGGCGAAGGCCTGCTCCAGCTCGTCCTCGATCGCGCCGCGGATCAGCACGAAGGAGCCGAGCCGGATGCCCTTCGAATTCTCCGTCGGCGGATGCAGGGTGATCTCCTCGAACGAAATCGCCGAGCCCGGATTGCGCTCGTAAAAGCCTTGCGACCGCGTCAGCTCGAACGCGCCGCGGGTGATCGGCAAGTATCCGGTGTTCTGGTGCCAGGCGGCCTGCACGCCGGGCTGCGACAGATAGGCGAAGAACCGCGCCACGCCCTTGTATTCCTCGCGCGGCCGGTCGCGCAGCACCCACAGCGTGGCGCCGCCGATGATCGAGTTCTGCGGCGCGTCCTTCACGTCGGGCCAATACGGCATCATGCCGTAACCGATCTCGAACTTCGAGTTCGCCTTGATGTCGGCGCGCGTCGCCGAGGAGCCGATGAAGATGCCGCATTCGCCGCGCTGGAAGCGCGGCTCGGCCGCCTGTCCGCGGCCGCCATAGTCGAACACCTTGGTCTTCTGCCATTCGGCGAGCTGGGCGACGTGACGCACGAGGGTGGGATTGTTGATGGTCAATTCCGCATCCAGCCCGGCAAAGCCGTTGGCCCGGCTGGCCACCGGCAGATTGTGGAAGGCGGAGAAATTCTCGACATGGATCCAGGACGGCCAGGACGTGGTGAAGCCGCAAGAAGCGCCGTGGTCGCGCAGGCGCTTTGCCGCCAATCCCAATGCCGGCCAGGTCTTCGGCGGCGTCTCCGGATCGAGGCCGGCGTCGCGGAACATGGTCTTGTTGTAGTAGAGGATCGGCGTCGAGGAATTGAACGGGAACGACAACAGATTGCCGGCCGCGTCGGTGTAATAGCCGGAGACCGCGGGCAGGTAATCGGCGAGCGAGAACGGCTCGCCCTGGTCCCGCATCAGGTTGAACACCGGGTAGATCGCGCCCTTGGCCGCGGTCATGGTGGCGGTAGCGACCTCGTTGACCTGGACGATCGCGGGCTGGCTGCGCGAGCGGAAGGCGAAGATCGCGGCCGTCACCGTCTCGGTGTAATTGCCCTTGTAGACAGGCACGATGCGGTAATCGGACTGCGAGGCGTTAAAGTCCGTGGCCAGCTTCTCCAGCTGCCGGCCAAGCTCGCCGGACATGGCGTGCCACCAGGCGATGTCGGTGGCGGCGCGCACGGGGACAGCCCATGACAGCGCCGCGAGGGCGGCGGCGATTCGCAAAACGCGCAAGGCTGGCATCACGATGGCTCTTCCCCGGGCCGCGCGACAAAGGCGGCTGCCCTGCTTAAGGCGCGGCATATCCGGTTTCAACCGGGAATGAACGGCGGCCGCGCCGCACAATCGACTGGCGGCGCCCGGCGGGATGGGCCCTCTCCCAACCATCTGTCCGAACCCCCGTTCCGGTCGGAACGGGGCCTCCAGATTCCTTAATCTTAAATCTTACGGGTTTTCTTTACGCGGACCGGTATCCACTTCGCTTGAAAACGCTTTAGATTGCATTGAACCTTTTGCTCCCGCCATAGACTCCACCACTGAGGGGTTGAGTGTGCCAGTGTTGAACCGTGCCGAACTCTCGCGGACCGGGGTGATCTTCGTCGCGCTTCTGCTTGCCGCGGTCTCGATGGACATGCGCGCGACGGGTGCCGTTGCGCGTGAATTTCGCGCCGCCGACACCCAGGCCGAGAACTACCCGACCGTCCAGGCGCTGCGCTATATGGGCGCCCTGATCGCCGAGCGCACCCAGGGCCGCCACGAGATCAAGGTGTTCCACTCCCGCCAGCTCGGCGAGGAAAAGGAGACCATCGAGCAGACCCGGGCCGGCGCGATCGACCTCAACCGGACCAACGTGGCGCTGATCGGCAACTTCGTTCCGGCGATGAACGTGCTCGCCATGCCGTTCCTGTTCCGGTCCATCGAGCACATGCAGAAGGTGCTGGACGGGCCTGTTGGCAGCGAGATCCTCGATAGTTTCGAGCCCTACGGCTTCGTCGGGCTCGCCTTCTACGATTCCGGCGCACGGTCGATCTACAACGGCGTCCGCCCGGTAAGGAATCTTGCGGATCTCAAGGGATTGCGGATCCGCGTGCAGCAGTCGGAGTTGATGAGCCAGATGGTCCGCGCGCTCGGCGCCGAGCCGGTCGAGCTGCCCTATGGGCAGGTGCTCACCGGTCTCGCCAACCATCTGATCGACGGCGCGGAAAACAACTGGCCATCCTTCGTGACGACGGACCATTACAAGCATGCCGGCCACTACACCCTCACCGAGCACACGATGAGCCCCGAGGTTCTCGTGATCTCGCTGAAGGCCTGGCAGAGCCTGGCGCCGGACGACCGGAACATCTTCCGGGAGGCCGCCCAGCGCTCCAGCCGGTTCATGCGCGAAAAATGGCGCGACCTCGAGGAGCAGTCGCAGCGCAAGGCGCAGGCAGCCGGCGTCACCGTCATCAGGGATATCGACCGCAAGCCGTTCGAGGACGCGATGGCCCCGATCTACGCCAAGGCCGGGCGCGATCCCGCCGCGGCCGCGCTGATCGAACGCATTCGCAAGGTGGAGTGAGCCGCGTTGGCTGCGCTTGGACATCACGAGCACGCGGAACGGCCGCCCGGCCCGATCGGGCGGATGCGCGCGCGCCTGGTCGGCGTGCTGCGGGCGGTGCCGATCCGCTGGCGCATCCTGTCGATCGCCGCGCTGAATTCCGCCGTGGTGGTGGTGCTGGTGGCGATGATCTGGAACGGCGCGCAGGTGCTGGGCTCGGCCTGGGACGATGTCCGCCAGGTGCGCGAATCCGACCGGATCTTGGCGTTGCTCGAAAGCGAGACCGGACGGCTGCACAATCTGATCCACCGCTACATCAACCAGCCGAGCCCGGACCTGTTCGCCGAGATCCTCTTGCTGCGCGAGGCGGTGCTGGGCACATTGTCCAACCGCGCCGCCAAGGACCCGATGCTGTCGGGCTCGGTCGAGGAGCTGGAGCGCACCACCGACCGCTTCCTCAACGGCTTCGGCGAACTGCGCAGCGTGCAGTCCACCATCGCGAAGACCTATGAGGAGCAGGTGCAGGGCCCGGCCCGGGACATGGCCGGCCTCTACTCCATCATCGAGGGCGCCACCGGCCACCGCGACGCGCTGATCTGGCCCTCGCTCGGAAAATCCCGCGAGGCCTTCACCGCGATGCTGGTGGCCGCCAATTCCTATTACCTGTCGCTGTCGACGGGCGCGGCCGACGATGCGCGCCGCAACACCGAGACGATCGAGAAGACCATTCCCGTGATGATCGATCTCGCCGACAACGATCTCCAGCGCATGGCGCTGCAGCGGCTCGGCGCCCGCACCACCGCGCTGCGCGAGGGCTTTGCCAAGCTGTCCGAGCAGCTTGCGAGCCGCACCGAGCTCTTGCGCAACAGCATCGACGCCAGCCAGGCCGAGGCGATCGGCGCCATCGACGACCTCTCCACCAAGATGCGCCAGCGCGAGCAGAAGGCGCAGGAGACCTTTGACCGCACGCTGGCGGATATCTCGCGGCGGGTGCTGTCGATCGCGGTGATCTTCCTCGGCATCATCCTCACCGCCGGCGTGATGATCGCGCTGTCGATCCGGCTGCCGCTGCAGCAGATCATGACCGCGATGCGCGCGATCACGCTCGGTGACCTCGACCGCGAGGTGCAGGGCACCAAGGCGCGCGACGAGGTCGGCGCGATGGCGCGCGCGGTGGAGGTGTTCCGCGAAAACGCCATCGCCAAGCGCCAGACCGAGGACGAGCTGCGCGCCTCCAAGGAGAAGGCCGAAAGCGCGCTGCTCGAGCTCAATACCGCGCAGCAGAACTTGATCGATGCCGAGCGGCTGGCCGCGCTCGGCGGCCTGGTTGCCGGCGTCGCGCACGAGGTCAACAACCCGATCGGCATCAGCCTCACGGTTGCCTCGAGCTTTGCCCGGCGCACCGAGATCTTCGAGGCCCAGCTCAGGGGCGACGGCGGCCTGCGCCGCTCGCAGCTGGAAGAATTCGTGCAGTCCTCGCGCGACGCCTCGCAGCAGCTGGTCGCCAATCTCCAGCGCGCCGGCGAGCTGATCCAGTCGTTCAAGCAGGTCGCGGTCGACCGCTCCCATGCCGAGCGGCGGCAATTCTCGCTCAGCGAGGCCACCGACCAGATCATCGCCAGCCTGCGCCCGGTCTTGAAGCGCTCGCCGATCACGCTCGAGGTCGACGTGCCCGAGGGGCTGCTGCTCGACGGCTATCCGGGCTCCTATGGCCAGATCCTGACCAACCTGTTCCTCAACGCCGCCAACCACGCCTTCGCCGACGGGCGCGCCGGCACCATCACGATCTCGGCGCGGCCGCGCGGCACCGACGATGTCGAACTCATCTTCACCGATGACGGGGCCGGCATGACCCCGGACGTGCAGCGCCAGGCCTTTGACCCTTTCTTTACCACCCGGCGCAATGAAGGCGGCACGGGACTTGGCCTGCATATCGTCTATAACCTCGTCACCCAGCAGCTCGGCGGCCGCATGATGCTGGAATCCAAGCTGGGACAAGGCACTACTTTTCGCATTATCATGCCCCGCGTCGCCAAGGGCGGCGCGGAAAGCACAGAAAGTGACGGGACTTCTCAATGGCCGAACAGGACGATGTCCTCCACCTGATCGACGACACCGGTACCGCGTCGGAGGATAGCAACGCCCGGAAGTGGAAGATCGCCGTCATCGACGACGATCCGGCGGTGCATGACGGCACCCGCTTCGCGCTGTCCGACTACAGCCTCAACGGCCAGAGCCTGGAGATCCTGTCGGCCTATTCCGCGGCGGAAGGCCGCAAGCTGATGGCCGAGCACAGCGACATCGCCGCCGTGCTGCTCGACGTCATCATGGAGACCGACGTCGCCGGCCTCGAGCTGGTCGAGTTCATCCGCAACGAGATCAAGAACGAGACCGTGCGCATCATCCTGCGCACCGGCCAGCCCGGCCAGGCGCCGGAGCGGCGCGTGATCGTGCAGTACGACATCAACGACTACAAGGCCAAGACCGAGCTCACCGCCGACAAGCTGTTCACCTCGCTGACGGCGGCGCTGCGCTCCTATCAGCAGCTCGAGCGCATGGTGCAGACAAGGCGCGGGCTCGAGATCATCATCGACGCCGCCTCGACGCTGTACGACTTCAAGTCGATGCAGCGGCTCGCCGAGGGCGTGCTGACCCAGCTCGCCTCGCTGCTCAACGTCGACTGCGCCGGCATCCTGGTTCTGCGCGACAATGGCGGTCTCGACCCCGAGCTCTCGGTGCTCGCCGGCAGCGGCTGCTACAGCCGCTTCATCGGCACCACGACGTCGAAGGCGCTCGACCCCGATCTGCGCGAGATGGTGGAGGCCGCGTTCCAGCGCCGCAAGAACGAATTCGCCGACCACCGCAGCGTGATCTATCTGCGCACCGGGTCGGGCCGCGAGGTCGTGGTGCTGCTGCAGGCCGAGCGCGAGCTGTCGGAGACCGACCGTTCGCTGGTCGAGATCTTCTCCAGCCGGCTCTCGATCGCCTTCGACAACGTGATCCTGTATCAGCAGCTGCAGGACGCCAACACGCAGCTGGAGGACCGCGTCGCCCAGCGCACCCGCGCGTTGATGCAGGCCAACCGCCGCCTCTCGGCGCAATGGCTGCGCCTGCAGCGCGCCAACGGCTTCAAGAACGAGATTTTGGGCACCGTCGCGCACGATCTGAAGAACCCGCTCGGCGTCATCCTCGGCCGCACCGAGATGCTGAAGGAGCTGATCTCGACCGCCGCGTCGCAAAGCGGCGTGGTCGCCCAGGTCGACCACATCCGCGACGCCACCAAGCGCCTGATCACGATGGTCGACCATCTGATCTCGGACGCGATGGCCGACGCCTTCGACATCACCATCCGCCGCGAGCCGGTCGACGTCGCCGCTTTGGTCAAGGAGGTCGCCGAAGCCAACCAGCCGCTGGCCGTCAACAAGCAGCAGGCGATCAGCGTCACCGCGCCGGCCAACATGGTCACCATGTGCGACATCGACCGCATCCGCGAGGCGATCGACAATCTCATCAGCAACGCCATCAAATACTCGCCGATCGGCGGCAGGATCGACGTCGCGGTCAGCGATGAGAGCGGCGACACCATCGTCCGTATCAGCGACGAGGGCGCCGGCCTGTCGCCGGAGGATCTCGGCCGTCTGTTCGGCCGCTTCCAGCGGCTGTCGGCCAAGCCGACCGCCGGCGAGAGCTCGACCGGCCTCGGCCTCTCCATCGTCAAGCGCATCGTCGACATGCATGGCGGCGAGGTGACCGCCGACAGCGGCGGGCCCGGCCAGGGCTCGACCTTCACCATCACCCTCCCCGCGACTGAAACGCCTTGATGCAAAGCCCATGACCCAAAGCCAGCACATCATGATCGTCGACGACGAGGCCCCGGCCCGGGAGATGGTCGGCGATTACCTCAAGATGCACGGCTTCACCGTGACGCTGTGCGACGGCGGCAAGTCGCTGCGCACGGCGATCCAGGGCAGCATGCCCGATCTGGTCGTGCTCGACCTCAACATGCCGGAGGAAGACGGCCTCTCGATCATCCGCGACCTCAAGAGCCGCATCAACGTGCCGGTCATCATGCTGACGGCGACGGCGAGCCCGATCGACCGCGTGGTCGGGCTCGAGCTCGGCGCCGACGATTACGTGGCCAAGCCCTGCGAGCTGCGCGAGCTGATGGCGCGCATCCGCTCGGTGCTACGCCGGAGCGTGCCGGCCAAGGCGGCCGCGCCGGAGGCGGCAGCGAAATCCGACAAGGACCAGCTGGTGCGCTTCGGCACCAAATGGCTCGATCTCGAAGCGCAGGCCTTGCGCGACGACGAGGGCAACGAGCATCCGCTGACCGCGTCCGAGTTCGGGCTGTTGAAAGTGTTCGCGGCCAATCCGAAGCGCGTGCTGTCGCGCGAACGCCTGCTGGAATTGGCCAATGCGCGCGACGCCGAAGCCTTCGACCGCGCCGTCGACCTGCGCATCATGCGCATCCGCCGCAAGATCGAGCCCGATCCGGCCAAGCCGGCCGTGATCCGCACCATCCGCGGCGGCGGCTACCTGTTCTCGCCGCAGGGCGAGAAGGCGTAGCGGCGGGCGTAGAGGGCGTCCGGCACGCCGCACTCTCCACTGTCGTCCCGGACAAGCGCGCCCTCAGGCGCGCGCCGATCCGGGGCCCAGAATCACAGGCCGTGCTTTGACGCCGGGCTGGTAACTCCGAATCTTCGTCAAACGACTCCCTGTGGTTCTGGGTCCTGGGTTCGCTTCTCGCCCCGGGACGACAGAGGTGGTGCGGCACGGCCGAACGCAAATCGCCGGGATTCGTTCCGTGGCGCCCCCGTCCGCCTCCCAAGGCCTCCTCCCGTATTTTCCGTACATTGAAATTGCACGCTTTTTTGTCCCGAATGTTTCGTCGCGCCCCCTCCGACGAAACAATTTGGTGGCGCACGAAACCATTTTCCGCTTTTCGTGCAGACGTCCCGAAACGTTGGCTGATTAACACTTTGGTCCAAGGAAACGCCGCTCGGTTGCGGCGCTACGGGGAGCCAAGTCCATGCCGAACGTCATCGCCATCAACGCCCAAGCCAGCCAGAGCATCATCGCCGCTCAGGCGACCTCGGACGACATGCTCCTCGAAAGCATTGCCGACGGCAACCGGACGGCCATGCACATCCTTTATTGCCGGCACAATGTGCGGGTGTACCGCTTCATCCTGCGCATCGTGCGCGACGCCACCGCGGCGGAAGACCTCGTCAGCCAGGTGTTTCTGGACGTGTGGCGGACCGCCGGCCAGTTCCAGGGCCGTTCCCAGGTCTCGACCTGGCTGCTCTCGATCGCCCGCTTCAAGGCCCTGACCGCGATGCGCCAGCGCCGCTTCGAGGACATCGACCAGGAGGACGTGCGCCAGATTCCCGACGGTAACGATACGCCCGAGACCTCGCTCGACCGCAGCGACACCAGCGCCATCCTGCGCGCCTGCGTGCAGAAGCTGTCGCCCGCCCATCGCGAGATCATCAACCTCATCTACTATCACGAGAAGTCGGTGGAGGAGGTCGGGCAGATCATCGGCATTCCCCAGAGCACCGTGAAGACGCGGATGTTCTACGCCCGCAAGCAATTGGCCGAATTGCTTAAAGGCTGCGGCGTCGAGCGCTTCGCCGCCTGAAGTTTCGATATTTCAATGGGATAGGACCTTGGTTTTGGTCCTGTCCGGGACACGGAAGTGTTACCGCCCGCGAAACAATTGAAACAAAGCACAACATCAGGCGGAAAAACTTCCCCCCTATAAAGCTCACATACGGTTTTGCTTAAACCTCCCAAGGACCTCCAACGACCCGGACGGGATGCCCCCCTCCGGGTCGTTTTGTGTCTGGGGAGGCTCCGGGCTCATGCCGCGCGCAAAGTGAGGCGGGCACCGACCTCATTCCGTCCCCCTTGCGGGATCGTGTTCCAGCACGCCGGCGAAGGCCACGACAACGAGATCGACCGCACCGTGGCGAAGCTGCTCAACGCCAGCAACTGATGCCGCACGGACATCGCGCGGCGGGTTTCGGGTGACGCCCTTGTTGCTTGACTCCACAAACCCGTCCGTGGAGTTTCCAAGGCGACGCAATCATCCGCCCGCGATGGACGACACCACCACCAGCACCGACATTCGCCTCCGTGAAGGCTCCTCGATCGCGCAGCGGCTGGTGATGTCCGGCTTTGCGACCGCCGTTGCGCTCTGCTTCACCCCCGGCCTGTTCACGCACGACACCATGGAGATCGTCATCTCCGTGGTCGCGCTGCTGGTCGGCGCCGGATTCGTCGTCGGCATCATGATGGCGCCGGCGGTGGTGTGGATCATTACATCGGATGAAATCCTGATCGGACAACAGCGCCCGTTCGGAAGGCTCCATACCAGGATCATCGCAAAAGACGACATCGCCGGCTTGCAGGTTCCCGGCAGCAAGAGGACGAAAGCCCGCTTCCAGCTGGCGTTCACATTGGCCTCGGGAGAGCGGTTGACGTCGCCGCCGATCTCGGACGTCACGCACGTTCATGACACCGTGGCGCGGATCGCCGCGCAGTTCGACGTTCCTGACGTCGAGGCGCCGAGCAATCCGCTCGATGCCAGCAATCCCGAGATGCGTCTCGGCGATCCGCTCGAGCCGTTTTCCGTCCGGGACATCCGGATCGTTGCGTTCATTGCCCTCGCCCTGTGCGCGGTGCCCTACGCCTACAAGCTCTGGCGGGGGCTATCGCCGACCCATGTCGACATCCTGCTGCTGCCGCTCGGCGCGCTCGCCGCCTTCGCCGTGCACCGCTACGCCAACCTCGTCACCGGCGCGTTCTGGATCATCCGGCAAGCCGACATCCGCGTCGAACGCCTGTGGGGCGACGGCAGCTTGCGCGCCGACCATATCGAGGGACGCGACGTGAAGACGATCACGGTCGAGCGCCGCGGCCGGTCCGAGGACGAGCATTGCATCGTGGCGATCCGGCTGCATTCGGGGCAAAGATTTCGCAGCCCCCGCATCGGATCGCGGGTCGAGGCGCGCGCGGTGGCGACCGAGATCGTGCGGCGGCTCGGGATCGCGCCGGAGAGCAACAAGATCTGACTGGCGCTTGGCAATGGTCGGAGATGGTCTTTCCGCAAATTCGGTTTGAGCCTCTCCCGCTTGGCCTGCGGGAGAGGTCGGCGCGTCCCGGGCGATGCGAAGCATCGTCCCGCGGCGGGGTGAGGGTTCTTTCCTCTAGGGGAGTACCCATTGTGGAGACACCCTCTCCCCCGCAGGCGGGGGAGGGAGCGCACCGAGCCCGGCCGCCGCGAACACTGCTTTTCGCGCCATCCCCTGTTTGTGGCATTGCCCGGCTTGGTCAAGAAACCATAGGCATTCTCGTGACATACTAGAGCGGCGCGCCATCAACTTGCCATGAACTTGCCCCTCAGGTTTGATGGCTTTGAATGATTTGCACTGTGGCAGCGGGGAGAGATTGAAATGGCGGATTTTCGTCACCTGACCGGAATATGCGTGGCCGCGATCGGCCTGTTCCTGTCCGCGCCGCAAAGCTTCGCCCAGCAGCCGGACCGCGGCGACGAGCCGGGCCTGGTCGCCGACGACGGCTACCAGCTCGAGCCGGAATGGCAGAAGCAGGTGGTCTATTTCCGCACCACCGAAGCGCCGGGCACGATCATCGTCTCGACCGCCGAACGGCACCTGTACCTGGTGCAGCCCGGCGGGCGCGCGATCCGCTACGGCATCGGCGTCGGCCGCGACGGCTTTCAGTGGCAGGGGCTGGTGACCATCACCAACAAGAAGGAGTGGCCGGACTGGACGCCGCCGCCGGAGATGATCCAGCGCCAGCCCTATCTGCCGCGCTTCATGGCCGGCGGCCCCGGCAATCCGTTAGGGGCCCGCGCCATGTATCTGGGCACCACCGTCTACCGTATCCACGGCACCAACCGCCCCGACACGATCGGGACCAAGGTGTCCTCCGGCTGCTTCCGCCTCGTCAACAACGACGTCGCCGATCTCTACGACCGCGTCCCTGTCGGCACCAAGGTGGTCATCCGGCAGAAGCCTGAGCTCTGAGACTCATGATTCGAGCGTGATCTCCTCGGACGACCGCGTCGCCTTGCCGGCGCGGCTTGTCCGGACCGGGATCATGCTCTCCCGCCCTCGCCTGATTCCTTTTCCCGATTTTTCGAGAGAACAACATGATGCGCACTTTTCGTGGCGGCCTGCTGATCGGGCTCGCGGTCGCCGTGCTGGTCGCCGTCCTGGCCATCATCTATGAATTCTACGACACCCGCACCTTGAAGCGCACCGTGCGCCGCGGCGAGGTGCTGTGCGGCGTCAACAAGGGCCTGCCGGGCTTCTCGATCCCCGACGACAAGGGCAACTGGACCGGCTTCGACGTCGATTTCTGCCGCGCGGTCGCCGCCGCGATCTTCAACGACCCGGGCAAGGCGAAGTTCGTTCCGCTCGACGCCAACGAGCGCTTCAAGGAATTGCAGAGCCGGAAAGTCGACATCCTGTCGCGCAACTCGACCTGGAGCATGGCGCGCGAGCTCGACTACGATCTCTACTTCCCCGCGGTCGCCTATTACGACGGCGTCGGCTTCATGCTGCCGCGGTCGCGCAACAAGGAAACGTCGCTGGACCTTGATGGCAGCAAGGTCTGCGTGCAGACCGGGACCACGACCGTGCTCAACGTCGCCGACTACTTCCGTGCCAACAACATGAAGTACGACGAGGTGAAGTTCGACAAGCTCGACGACGTGGTGAAGGCCTATGACAGCGGCAAATGCGACACCTTCTCCGCCGACGTCTCGCAGCTCTACGCGCTCAGGCTCAACCTGACCAAGCCCGGCGACCACATGATCCTGCCCGACATGATCTCCAAGGAGCCGCTCGCCCCCGTCGTGCGCCAGCGCGACGACGACTGGATGATGATCGTGAAGTGGACGCTCTACGCGATGATCAACGCCGAGGAGTTAGGTGTGACCTCGGAGAACATCGACGAGGCGCTGAAGTCGAAGAAGCCGGAAGTGATGCGCCTCGTCGGCACCGAAGGCCGTTACGGGGAGCAGCTCGGCCTCACCAAGGACTGGGCCGCCCGCGTCATCCGCCACGTCGGCAATTACGGCGAGATGTACGAGCGCAATATCGGCGAGAAATCGAAGCTGAAGATCCCGCGCGGCATGAACCAACTGTGGAACGCGGGCGGCGTGCAATACGCGCCGCCGATGCGGTAAGGCGGTCTCTCGGACGTCATTGCGAGCGAAGCGACGCAATCCAGTATCTTTCCGCGGTGATGGGCTGGATTGCTTCGTCGCTGCGCTCCTCGCAATGACGGATACTGGCCGGCGCTCTCCGCACATTCAACTGTCATCGCCCGGCTTGACCGGGCGATCCAGTACGCCGCGGCCTCTCCGTAAATTTCTGTCTCTGGAATACTGGGTCGCCCGGTCAAGCCGGGCGACGACACCGAGAGTGTGGCGCGCTTCTCGCGCCCAAACAGGCCTCAATACCCCCGCGCGCGGGCCAGCTGCTCGGTGTGGTAATTGGCGTCGCCGAACAGCTCCTCGCACACCCGCGCGCGCTTCATGAAAAAGCCGATGTCGAACTGGTCGGTCATGCCCATGCCGCCGTGCATCTGCACGCCTTCCTGCACCGCGCGCGTGGCGGTGGCGCCGGCGCGGGCCTTGGCAACCGCGACAGCTGAGGCGGCCTTGGCGACATCCGCGTCCAGCGCCTGGAGCGCCTTCATGGTCGCGGCGCGGGTGATCTCGATGTCGACATAGAGCTCGGCGGCGCGGTGCTGCAGCGCCTGGAATTCGCCGATCAGCTTGCCGAACTGCTTTCTGTTCTTGAGATACTCGACGGTGCGGCCAAAGACTTCGTCGCTGAGGCCGACCATCTCCGCGGCGACCGCGCCGCGGCCGATGTCGAGCACGCCGTCGAGCAGCGCGGCGCCCTGATCGACCTCGCCGAGCACGCTGTCGGCATTGACTTCGACATTGGAAAGCTCGATCCGCGCAGCATTGTGCGCGTCGACCATGATGGTGCGCTCGACCGCAACGCCCTTGGCCTTGGGATTGACCAGGAACAGCGTGAGGCCTTCACGCTCGCCGGCAGCGCCGGACGTACGTGCGGCGACGATCAGGAGATCGGCGACGTGGCCTTCGACCACCAGCGCCTTGGCGCCCGAGAGCTTGAAGCCGTTGCCGGCGCGCACGGCCTGCAGGCTGGTCTGCAGCGGACGATGCTTGGCGCCCTCGTCGACCGCGAGCGTCGCGAGCAGCGAGCCGCTCGCGATGTTCGGCAGGTATTCCGATTTCTGCGCGGCATTGCCGCCGCGGTTCAGCGCCGAGGCCGCAACCACGGAGGTTGCGAGGAAGGGCGACGGCATCAAGGTGCGGCCGATCTCCTCCATCACGATTCCGGCTTCCATGAATCCAAGCCCGCTGCCGCCGAATTCCTCCGGCACCAGGAGGCCGGCAAAACCCATCTCGGCGAAGGAATGCCAAAGCTCCTTGGAGAAGCCGGTGGGGTCCTTGCTGTCGCGCAGATGCCGCAGATGCGACACCGGCGCCTTGTCGCTGATCAGCCCGCGCGCGGAGTCGCGGAGCATCGATTGTTCTTCGGTGAGGACGAGGGCCATGTGCAAAGTCTCTAACGTCTGGCGGAATGCATATCGTTGGTGTCATTCCGGGGCGATGCGCAGCATCGAACCCGGAATCTCGAGGTTCCGGGTTCGGTCCTGCGGACCGCCCCGGAACGACGGAAAGTCCTTACGCCCCCGGCAGATCCAGGATGCGCTTGGCGACGATGCCGAGCATCACCTCGGACGTGCCGCCTTCGATCGAGTTGGCCTTGGTGCGCAGCCAGGCACGCGGACGGGCGCCCTGCTTCGAGCGCTCGCTCTCCCATTCCAGCGCATCGACGCCGCCGGCCGACATCAGGATCTCGTAGCGGCGCTTGTTGAGCTCGGTGCCGTAATATTTCATCGCCGACGAGAACGCCGGATGTGCCTGCCCTGCCTTGGCGAGATCGACCGCGCGCTCGGCGCAGGCCGCAAGGGCGGCCTCATCCACGTCGAAGCTGGCGATCTTGCCGCGCAGCATGGCATCGTCGAGCTTGCCTTGCGCATCGGTGCCGACGGAGTCGGCCGCGATCTGGCCGAGCGGCCGGCCGACGCCACGCTCGCCCATCCCCGAGATCATCGCACGCTCGTGCTGCAGCAGATATTTCGCGACGTCCCAGCCGCGGTTGATGGTGCCGACCACGTGCGATTTCGGCACGCGGACGCCGTCGAAGAAGGTCTCGCAGAACGGCGAATAGCCGGAGATCAAGAGGATCGGCTTGGTCGAGACGCCCTTGGACGTCATGTCGAACAGGATGAAGCTGATGCCGTCGTGCTTCTTGGCCGTAGGATCGGTGCGGACCAGGCAGAAGATCCAGTCGGCGTAATTGGCGTAAGACGTCCAGATCTTCTGGCCGGTGATGATGAAATCGTCGCCGTCGCTCTCGGCGCGGGTCTGCAGCGAAGCGAGATCGGAGCCGGCATTCGGCTCGGAATAGCCCTGGCACCAGCGGATTTCGCCCGCCGCGATCTTCGGCAGATGCTCCTTCTTCTGGGCGTCGTTGCCGTATTTCAAGAGCGCCGGCCCGAGCATCCAGATGCCGAAGCTCGATAGCGGCGGCCGCGCGCCAATTCTTGCCATTTCCGCGCGCAGCACCTTGTGCTCGGCGGCGCTGAGGCCGCCACCGCCATATTCCTTCGGCCAGTCCGGCACGGTCCAGCCCTTGTCGCGCATGCGCTCGAACCAGATGCGCTGCGGCTCGGAGGAGAACTTTGCGTTGCGGCCGCCCCAGAACACGTCGGCGTCCGACGTCGCGGGCTTGCGCATCTCCGGCGGGCAATTGGCGTCCAGCCAGGCGCGCGTCGCCTCGCGGAATGTTTCGAGCTCGGCGGATTCAGTGTCGCTCATGGTCGTTTCCATCAATCAAAATCGACTTTGTTGGCGAGGAGTCTGGGCCAAGCCCCCGCAGAATTCAACCACTTCCGCGCGCCGCATTCCGCTATAGTCGCGGCGCGGATGGTGCTTGAAAACAAAGAGGAAACGACGATGCGCCTGAAACTTCTTTCGCCTGGCGAAATGAACGAGAGCCAGCGGCAGACCTATGACGAATCGATTGCCGGCAAGCGCGGCAAGCCGCCGGCGCCGATGATGGCCTGGCTCAACAGCCCGGAGATGGCGCGCCACGCCACGCGGCTCGGCGAGGTCCTGCGCTTCGACACGATATTCCCGGCAAAGCTCTCGGAGATCGCGATCCTGGTGACGGCGCGGCACTGGACCGCGCATTACGAATGGTACGCGCATAAGCGCCTCGCGCTCGCCGGCGGCATGGATCTCGAGATCATCGACGCCATCCGCGACCGCCGCACGCCCGAGTTCGACGATCCCAAGGCCAAGTTGATCTACGACCTCGCGAAGTCGCTGCATGAGGGCCACGGCGTCGAGAAGGGCCTCTACGACGCGGCGGTGAAGCTGCTCGGCGAGCGCGGCGTGGTCGAGGTGATCGGCCTGTGCGGCTATTACACGATGGTATCGATGACGCTGAACACGTTCGAGTTCGAGCTGCCCGAGGGCGAGGTGAAGGAGCTGAGCTAGTTTCCGATCGGGAAACGATGGGTTTCGAGATGAGCAATAGCGCTGTCCCGAGGCCCGCCCTATCTGGAGTTCAGCAACGGAGCATTCCCATGTCGCAAAATCCCGCCGTCGCCGCCGGCACAAGGATCGGCCACGTCCATCTCAAGGTCGCCGATCTCGATCGCGCGCTCGGCTTCTATTGCGGCGTGCTCGGCTTCGAGCTGATGCAGCGCATGGGCTCGGGCGCCGCGTTCATCGCGGCCGGCGGCTATCACCACCACATCGGGCTCAACACCTGGGAAAGCAAAGGCGGCTCGCCACCGCCGTCGGGCACGACCGGGCTGTTCCACACCGCGATCCTCTATCCGACGCGGCCGGCGCTGGCGGACGCGCTGCATCGTGTGCTCACGGCCGGGATTGTGCTGGATGGGGCGAGCGATCACGGCGTCAGCGAGGCGCTGTATCTGCGCGATCCCGACCAGAATGGCGTGGAGCTGTATTGGGACAGGCCTCGGGAGCAATGGCCGTTCGGGCCGGATGGGAAGCTGGCGATGTTCACGAAGCGGCTGGATGTTGAGGGGTTGCTGAGGGAGCGGGAGGCGTGAGCCGCAGGGAGCACGATCTCGTAGGGTGGGCAAAGCGACTTGTCCGCCGTAGCTCGGAGAGCGAAGGCGGAAGCGTCTCACCAACTATCGCGATGTAGAGACAGATCGTGGGCACGGCGCTTCGCGCCTTTGCCCACCCTACGAGAGCTTTTTCCGCGGCTTGCCCCGCACCATGATCAACGCCGCGGCCGCGACCTCCAGCGCAATGCACAGATAGAACGGCAGCGAATAGCCGCCGGACCAATCGCGCAAGGCCCCGACGACGCCGGGACCGAACGCGTAAGTGACCTGGTTGATCGCGGTATTCAGGCTGATCAGCACGCCGAACGCGGCGCTGTCGAACTCCTGCTGCACGATCAGCGACGGCAGCGTGATGAGGTTGCCGACGGAGAAGCCGAACAATGCGCAGGCCGCGATCAGCACGTAATCATTGTGCAGGTTGATGACGACACACAGCGCCGCGGCCTGGCTCAGGAACGACAGCGCCGAGGCGAGGCGCTGGTTGAGGCGGTCGATCACCAGCGAGAACAGCACGCGGCCGACCACCGCCATCGCGGTCAGCACCGCGACCGCGACGGCGGCGCGCTCGCGACCGATCACGGGATCGAGGAACGAGATCAGGTGCACGATGAAGCCGACCTGGGCGAACAGCACCAAGGCAAATGCAATGGTCACCGTCAGGAAGCCGACGTCGCGCAACGCCCAGGCGCGGATCTGCGTCGATGATTGCGGCTTGGCCTGCGCCGCCGCGTGCCGGCCGTGGTGATCGGGCGGCTGGCCGACGAGAACAAGGATCACCGGCAGCAGCAGCACCAGCATGGCGCCGGCAGCGATGTACATCGCGCTGGCGAAGCCGACATGACCGATCAGCGTGACCAGCAGCGGCACGCCGGCGATGCCGCCGAAGCTGGCACCATTGAGCGCGAGGCTGATCGCCATGCCGCGCTTATGGTCGAACCACAGGCTGATCGTGTTGGTGATCATGGCAAGACTGGTGCCGGCCCAGCCGAAGGCGAGCACGGCATTGGCGAGATAAAGCTGCCAGGGCTCGCGCACCGCGCCGATCGCGACGCTAGCTGCCGCCATCGCCAGCGTGCCGGCGATCAGGCTGAGGCGCGGGCCGTATGTCCGCACGGCTTCGCCGACGAACACGACCAGCAGCGCGCCGAACAGATAGAAGAACGTCGTGCCGGAGGAGATCAGCGTGGTGGGCCAGCCCCGCGCGCGCTGCAGCTCGGCGACATAGACGCTCTGGCCGTAGAAGCCGAGCCCCCAGCCGAAGGTCGCGAGTAGGAAGCAGACCGCGACGATGCGCCAGCCTTCGTAACGGAGGGAGGATTCGTCGATAGGGAGCTGTTGAGGGTTATCGAGCATGCCGCCTACTCCGTCATGCCCGGGCTTGTCCCGGGCATCCACGTTCTTCGATCCGCGCCTAAGACGTGGATGGCCGGGACAAGCCCGGCCATGACGCAAGAACTAATAACTCGCTTCAGAAAATCACTTCGACCCGGATCGAAGTATCAACGTTGCTGACAGCCTCCTGCCAGCTCACACCGCGTCCGGGAACTCACCCATGGCCGCGTCCAGGCGCGCCCTGCGGCGACGGGCCCACGAGACCAGCGAGAGCACGACGAGACCGAGAACCACCGGCGGGAACACCACCAGGTTCACCGCCGACCAGCCGTAATTGGCGAGCAGCTGCCCGGAGGAGAACGAGCCGAGCGCCATCATGCCGAACACCAGGAAGTCGTTGAAGGCCTGCACCTTGTTGCGCTCCTGCGGGCGGTGCGTCTCCAGCACCAGCGCGGAGGCGCCGATGAACGAGAAATTCCACCCCACCCCGAGCACGATGAGCGTCGCCCAGAAATGCATCGCGGTGAGGCCTGAGAGTCCGATGCCGGCGGCGCCGGCCTCCAGCAGCAGGCCGGCGGCCACGACCTTCGGGGCGCCGAAGCGGCCGATCAGCGCGCCGGTGAAGAAGCTCGGCCCGTACATGGCGACGATGTGCCATTGAATGCCGAAATTGGAATCGGAGACGGACAGGCCGCACATCTTCATGGCGAGCGGCGCCGAGGTCATCACCAGGTTCATCATGGGATAGGAGATGACGCCGCACAGCGCCGCCGCGATGAAGCGCGGCTGCGTCACGATGGTGACGAGCGGCCGGCCGCCATGCAGATCGGCCGGCGCGGGCTTCGGCATATCGACGCCGGCGACGATGCCCATCGCGACCAGCGCCACGGCCGCCTGCACCAGGAAGCTGAAGGCGAACAGATAAGGCTGCCAGACGTCCATGGTCCATTGCACGAGCTGCGGACCGAGCACGCCGGCGAACACGCCGCCCGCCATCACCCAGGACACCGCCTTGGGCCGGTAGGCCGCGCTGGCGCCGTCGGCGGCGGCGAAGCGATAGGACTGTGCGACGGAGCCGTAGAGGCCGCCGAGGAAGGTCGCGATGCAGAACAGCGCGAACGAGCCGTGCAGGATCGCGAACGAGCCGAGCAGGCCGGTCAGCGTGCCGAGGCCCGTGCCGATGACGAAGGCGACACGGCGGCCGAAACGGCGCGAGATCGCGCCGGTCGGCAGCGTGCCGGCAGCAAGTCCGACCACATACATCGAGATCGGCACGGTCGCGAACGACATGTCGGGCGCGAGCGTGGCGCCGACGATCGCGCCGGTGGCGAAGATCACGGCCGAGTTGGCACCGGTCAGCGCCTGGGCTGCGGCGAGCCGCACCACGTTGGCGCGCACGCGGGCCTCGGCGGCGATCTCATGGGCTGCAGTCACGTCAAGCATCGGCTTTTCCGCCCCCAAGGGGCTTTCAAGGGGCTCACAAGGGCTTTGTTGATTCCCGGGCACTATGGAGGGGCGCAGGAAGGCGGGCAACCGGCGCAAACGGGCGCAGGCCATGCCTCTGACGCAATCGGTGCAATGATAGCGGCTCGCACCCTTGACGGCTTGCGCTCGATCAAATCTGATCCGCCGCGATTTTCCCGGGAGTTTCATTCATGTCCGTCGACGACAGGCCCACGCTCAGCGCTCCCGACGACGACCCCTTTCTGTGGCTGGAGGAGATCGAAGGCAAGCAGGCGCTCGATTTCGTCGAGCGGCAGAATCAACTGACGTTGCAGGCGTTCGGCGGCAAGGCCTACGAGCACGACCGCGACGTCTTAGCTGCGATCTACGACCGGCCCGACAACATTCCCTATGTCACCCGGCGCGGCTCCGATCTGCAAAATCTCTGGAAGGATGCCGCCAACCCGCGCGGCCTGTGGCGGCGGACGACGCTTGCGGAGTTTCGCAAAACGACGCCTGCGTGGGAGACCGTGCTGGATATCGACAAGCTGGCAGCGCGCGAAGGCGAGGACTGGTTGCTCGGCGGAATCGCCACGATGCCGGGAAGCTCGCGTGCGGTTCTGAGCCTGTCGCGCGGCGGCAGCGACGCCGTGACGCTGCGGGAATTCGACATGGATACGAAGAGCTTCGTGACGGATGGCTTTACGCTGCCGGAGGCGAAGGGCGGTCTCGACTGGCTCGATGCGGACACGCTGTTGCTGTCGAGCGCCTATGGCGAGGGCATGGCGACGAGCTCGGGCTATGCGCGCACGGTTCGGCTGTGGCGGCGCGGCCAGCCTGTCGAGCGGGCGGAGGCGATCATCGAGACCACCGCCGATCACATGATGATCCATGGCATGGTCGACGACACCGGACCTGAGCCGCGGGCCTGGATCGTCGACCAGATCGATTTCTTCAATCACGCGATCTGGCTGCGCGACGCAGCCGGCGGCATGACGAAGCTCGATCTGCCGACCGGGATCTGGCTGCAGGCCCATGGCGACTGGTTCGCGATGAAGCTGCGCAAGGACTGGACGGCCGGGGGGCGGACCTACGCCACCGACACCGTGCTCGGCATCTCGCTCTCGGCGTTCCTCGCCGGCAGCCGCGATTTTGCGGTGCTGTTCGAGCCGGCGCCGCGGCGCGCGCTGCAGGGCCTGTTCTGGGCGGCGGGCAAGCTCGTGCTGTCGATCCTCGACGAGCTGCGCCCGCGCTTCGAGATCTGCACGCCGTCCGCCACCGGCTGGAGCCGCGACACGCTCGCCGGCCTGCCTGAGATCGGCGTCGTCGACGTCTGGCCGCTCGATCGTCATCCATCCGAGAGCAATGGCGATCTGCTCGCAAACGTGCAGGGTCCGCTTACGCCGCCGTCGCTGCTGTTGCTCGAACGCGGCGTCGCCAGCCCGATCGTGCTGAAGCAGGCGCCGAAGACCTTCACCGCCGACGGGCTTGTGGTGACGCAGCACGAGGCGGTCTCGATCGACGGCGAGCGCATTCCCTATGTGCAGACCGGCCCCGCCAAAGAGACCGGCGATGCGCCGGTCTATATGAGCGCCTATGGCGGCTTCGCGCTTGCGGTGAAGCCCTATTACAATTCCTCGCTCGGCAAGCTGTGGCTGGAGCGCGGCGGCACCATTGTGCAGGCGAATCTGCGCGGCGGCGGCGAGTTCGGCACGCGCTGGCACGATGCCGGCCGGCTCGCGGGCAAGAAGCTGTCGCACGACGATTTCGCCGCGGTCGCCGCCGACCTGGTTCGCCGCGGCGTGACGCAGCCGAAGCACATCGCCGCGCAGGGCGGCTCGAACGGCGGCATCCTCATCACCAACATGCTGGTGCGCTACCCCGAGCGCTTCGGCGCGCTGTTCTGCACCATCCCGCTGATCGACATGCGCCGCTACACCAAGCTGCTCGCGGGCGCGAGCTGGATCGCGGAATATGGCGACCCCGACAAGCCCGAGGAATGGGACTGGCTGAAGACCTACTCGGCCTATCACAACGTGAGGGCCGGCCAGCCCTATCCGCCGATCCTGATCGCCACCACGCGCCGCGACGACCGCGTCCATCCCGGCCACGCGCGCAAGATGGCGGCTAAGCTGCAGGCGATGGGCTACGAGGCCTGGTTCTACGAGCCGGCCGCCGGCGGCCACGGCTACGGCAAGGATAACAAGGAGCGCGCCGGTTTCGAGGTGCTCGGCTTCCGGTTCTTGAAGGAGAAGATCGGGTGGCGGGACGGCGAAGGCTGAGGCTTATTGATTAAAGGCGCCAGCCACGGGCTGCTCTTGCCTCTCCCGCTTGCTTGCGGGAGAGGCCGACGTGCCCCGGGGCGATGCGAAGCATCGTCCCGCGCACGGCGGGTGAGGGCTTTTTCCTCTCGGGGGTTGTCCCGTTGTGGAAGCACCCTCTCCCCAACCCTCCCCGCAGGCGGGGGAGGGAGCGCACCTCCCGCGTAGCTACCGCGAAAACACCAGCGTCAGATTGTTCGCGGGCATGTCGATGGAATCGACGAGGCGAAGGCCGGCGGCCGTCGCGAGCGGTTCGACATCGGCGATGTCGCGCACGCCCCATTCCGGATTGCCTTCACGCAAGGAGGTGTCGAACACCGCATTGCTGAGCGCGGTGTGCTTGCCGTCGCGCTTGAAGGGACCGTAGAGGAACAGCTTGCCGTCGGAGCGCAGATAGCGGCCGGCGCCGGCGAACAGGCCCTCGGCCACGGCCCAGGGCGCGATGTGGATGACATTGGCGCAGAACACGGCGGCAAGGCTCGTCGGCGCCTGCCCGCTCTTCATCTCCGGACACCAGTCGGGATCGGTGAGATCGATGCGCAGCGGGCTGCGGACGTTAGGCAGGCCCGCATATACGCGCCAGGCCTCGATGCTCCTGAGATGGCGCTGATTGAGGTCGCTCGGCCACCAGACCAGGCCGGGCGTATGGCGGGCGAAATGGACCACGTGCTGGCCGGTTCCGCTGCCGAGCTCGACCACGTTGCCGGTCAGGCCAGTGAGGTGCTGTTCCAGCGCCGCCCAGATCGGCACGTGATTGCGATGGAACGCGGGCGCATCGAGCCGCCCATCCGGCTCGACCCGGCCACCATCCCTGCCAAACTCGACGACATATTCAGCCAAGTGAGATCCCCAAAATATGCGTACAGAAAGGAAGGCCCGAAGGGCCAAACGCCCTAGAATAATTTGCTAGTGCCACCCTGTTGGATGAACGAACTATCTCATGGGTTGCAATGCGGAGGATATTAACTCCATTTTGCCGCGTGCATAGTCTTGATTGTCAGGCGATGCCCTTTGTGCTTTGCAACGCCTATATATTTCCACAAACGAGATCATCGACATACGCTCGGGACGATGCCTTGACCGCCTTTCCTTGCAAGCCTGCCATCCTGCTGGCGCTGGCCCTCTGCGCCGGCGCGGCTCCGGCACAGGCGCAATCCAGTGTGGCCGACGGCCAAAAACTCGCCTTCGACCGCGGCAAGGGCAATTGCCTGACCTGCCACGTCATCAAAGGCGGCGACTTGCCGGGAACGATCGGTCCGGAACTGAAGGACCTCAAGGCCAAATATCCCGATCGCAACGAGCTTACCGCGATCATCTTCGACGAGACCAAGCGCAATCCGCAAACCATGATGCCGCCGTTCGGCCGGAACCGGATTTTGACCGAACAGGAGATCAGCGCGATCGTTGATTTCCTGCAGACCCTGTAACGGCCGGCTGCCCAGGAGACCAGAGATGACCACGACCACCGGCCCCCTTGCGACACGGCGCCTGATCCTTCAGGGCGCGGCCTCCGTCGCATTGCTCGGCCTTGGCAATCTGCCGTTCGCGGCGACGCCCGCGCGTGCGGCGGCCAACGACAAATATCCGGAAGAGGCCTTCAAGCAGAAGAACGAGGCCGACGCGATCAAGCGGCTCTACGGCAAGACCGCCGAGCCCTCCGACAAGGTCAAGCTGGATGCGCCCGAGATCGCCGAGAACGGCGGCGTCGTGCCGGTGTCGGTGACGACGACGCTCGACAAGGTGAGCTCGATCTCGTTCCTCGTGGCCGAGAACCCGTACGCGCTCGCCGCGTCCTACAAGATCGCCGAGGGCACGATTCCGGGCGTCGCCAACCGACTGAAGATGGCCAAGACCACCAAATTGGTCGCCATCGTCGAGGCTGACGGCAAGCTCTACAGCGCGACCAAGGAAGTGAAGGTCACCGTCGGCGGCTGCGGCGGCTAGGAGGATCGGTCCGATGGCATCAAGCATTCGCGTGCGCGCAACATCCAATGGCGACATCACCGAGGTGCAGGCGCTGATCCAGCATCCCATGGATACCGGCCTGGTGAAGGATCCCAAGGGCGAGCTGATCCCGGCGCACTACATCCAGCAGCTGAAATTCGAATGGAACGGCAAGGACGTCTTCGTCGCCGATTGGGGCACCGCGGTTTCCAAGGACCCCTATGTGAAGTTCAGCTTCAAGGGTGCCAAGAAGGGCGACGAGCTCAAGATCTCCTGGACCGACAACAAGGGTGGCTCGGATACGACCACCGCGAAGATCGCGTGATGAAGACCCGGTCTGCCCTGCTGCTTGGCTCGCTCAGCGCCGCACTCGTTGCGCTCGCCCTCACAGCTCCGCGCGTCGTCGCGGCCGACAAGGTCGATCCCGTTGCCGACGCCAAGGCGTTCCAGAACTTCTTCTTCCAGAAGTTTCCTGGCGTGAAGCACGAGGACTTCGTCAACGGTCCGTATTCCATGAACGCCGATCTGAAGCGGCAATGGCAGGAGAAGGAAGAATTCCCGCCCTACGAGTTCGCGCTCGAGGCCGGCAAGGAAATGTTTGCGACGCCGTTCAAGAACGGCAAGACCTATGCCGACTGCTTCCCGAACGGCGGCATCGGCGTCCGCCAGAACTATCCCTATTTCGACGAGAAGGAAGGCAAGGTCGTCACGCTGGAGCTCGCGCTCAACCGCTGCCGCGAGGCCAATGGGGAAGCGCCCTATTCCTACGTCAAGGACGAGATGGCCTCGCTGACCGCGTACATGGCCTACACGTCGCGCGGCAAGCCGATGGACATCAAGATCCCCGACGATCCGCGCGCGCTCGAAGCCTTCGAGAACGGCAAGCGCTATTTCTACACCCGCCGCGGCCAGATGAACTTCTCCTGCGCAAGCTGCCATGTGCAGAGCCCGGGCGAGCGCATCCGCGCCGAGATCCTGGCGCCGGCACTCGGCATCGTGAACGCGATGCCGATCTACCGCTCCGAATGGAGCGGCATGGGCACGACCAGCCGCCGCTTCGTCACCTGCAACAGCCAGACCCGCGCGGTTCCGCTGGAGCCGCAGGCGGACGAATACCGCGACGTCGAATATTTCCTGTCCTACGTCGCCAACGGCCTGCCGATATCAGGCCCGGGAGCGCGGCCATGAAGCGGACACTTGCTCTGGCCATGCTGCTCGCGCTCGGCCTCGTCGCCACGGCGCGCGCGGCGACCGAAGCGGACTACAAGACGGCGTACACCGCCGCCGAAGCTGCATCGAAGGAGGCTGCCGGCTTGCGCAACCAATGGACCGTGACCGTCTCGATGCTGGCCGCGGCCAGGAAAGCGGCCGATAGCGGCGATTTCGACCGCGCCATCGCCGCAGCCAGGGAGGCCGAGGCGCTGGCAAGGGCGTCGATCTTCCAGGCGACGTCTGAAAAAGAGGCCTGGAAGGCGATGGAAATCCGCTAGACTGACCTCAACTGGAACAGTCTTGCGACCATTGAGGGCGCGGAGAATTATGGGATGGCGATCCGCCGCCGCGATTTCCTGAGGTCTGCAGGCCTCGCCGCCGCATCGCTCGGTCTGCCGCGGCTTGCGCGTGGCGCCGAGACCGCGAGCATTTACGACATCGAGCGGTTCGGCAATGCGCGCATCCTGCACATCACCGACACGCATGCGCAACTGAACCCGGTTTATTACCGCGAGCCCAGCGTCAATATCGGCATCGGCGAGATGGCCGGACGGCCGCCGCATCTGGTCGGCCGCGCCTTCCTGGAGCGGTTCGGCATCCGCTCCGACAGCGCCGAAGCCTATGCCTTCACCTGTGTCGAGTTCGAGAAGTCGGCAGGCCGCTTCGGCAAGCTCGGCGGCTTTGCCCATCTGAAGACACTGGTCGACCGTTTGCGCGGCGACGTCGGCGAGCAACGTTCGCTGCTCGTCGACGGCGGCGATCTCTGGCAAGGCACCGGGCTTGCCAATGTCATGCAGGGCCGCGACATGGTCGAGGTCGCCAATCTGCTCGGCATCGAAGCGATGACCGGACATTGGGAGTTCACCTATGGCGAGCAGGCGCTGCGCGACAATCTCGAGCGCTTCAAGGGCGAGTTCCTGGCGCAGAACGTCTTCCTGACCGAGGAAGCCGCGTTCAACGACGCCCCCGCCTCCGACAAGGCCACAGGGCGCGTGTTCAAGCCATCGATGGTCAAAGAGATCGGCGGCCATCGGGTCGCGATCGTCGGCCAGGCCTTCCCCTACGTGCCGATCGCGCATCCCAAGCGGTTCACGCCGGACTGGAGCTTCGGCATCCGCGAGGAGGAATTGCAGAAGCATGTCGATGCCTTGCGCGGCACCGAGAAGGTCGACGCGGTCATCCTGCTGTCGCACAACGGCATGGATGTCGATCTCAAGCTCGCAAGCCGCGTCACCGGCATCGACGTCATCCTCGGCGGCCACACCCATGATGCCGTGCCGCAGCCGATCGCGGTGAAGAACGCCGGCGGCATCACGCTCGTCACCAATGCCGGCTCCAACGGAAAATTCCTCGCCGTGCTCGATCTCGCCATCGACAGGGGCAAGGTCAGCGACGTTCATTATCATCTGCTGCCGGTTTATTCCGAGCTGCTGAAGCCCGATCCGGCCATGGCCGAGCTGATCGGCCGGCTGCGCGCGCCGCATGTGAGCGACTGGTCGGAGAAGATCGCGACGCCGGACCGCCTGCTCTATCGCCGCGGCAATTTCTCCGGACCGGTCGACGAGCTGATCTGCACCGCGCTTCGCACCGAGCTCGATACCGAGATCGCGCTGTCACCGGGCTTCCGCTGGGGCGTCACCGCGCTCTCCGGCCAGGCGCTGACCATGGAGGATCTGCTCGCGGAAACCGCGATCACCTATCCCGAAACCTATGTGCAGGAGATGACGGGCGCCCAGATCAAGGACGTGCTGGAGGACATCTGCGACAACCTCTTCAACGCCGATCCCTATTACCAGCAGGGCGGCGACATGGTGCGCGCCGGCGGGCTCAGCTACACCTGCACACCGACCGCCGCGATCAGCAGCCGCATCTCGGATTTGAAGATCCATAATGGCAAAGCGATCAGCGCCGGCCATCGCTACAAGGTCGCAGGCTGGGCTTCGGTCACCGGCCAGCAAGGCGCGCCGGTGTGGGACGTCGTCGGCAAATATCTGCGCTCGGGCCGGATGTTTCAGGAGCGGCTCGGCTCCGGTGTCACGCTCAAGGGGGTCGACGATAATCCAGGCATAGCGGGACAGGGATGAGGGGCGCCCAGATCCTATCCGCATTGATGCTGGCGCTGCTCGTCTTCGCCGCCGTCCCGCCGGCCTCGGCGCAACAGGTGCCGCTCCAGGACAAGCCATTCGCCGAGCACAAGATCGTGCTGCAGCTCTCCGACGGCGATGCGAAGAAGCAAGCACTGGTACTCAGCGTCGCCAACAACCTCCTGAAGGCCTACGCCCCCGACAAGATCGCGCTCGAAGTGGTGGCGTTCGGTCCCGGCATCGACCTCTTGCTGTCGGGCAGCGAGCGCCGCAAGCAGGTGGAAAGCCTGATCGCGCAGGGCGTGCGGTTCGACATCTGCCTCAACACGGTGGACACGATCGAGCGCGAGACCGGCAAGCGGCCGGAGTTCATCCCCGCCGCGACGCCGGTGCAGGTCGGCGTCGGGCAGATCCTGTTTCTGGCGGAGAACGGCTACACGCTGGTGAGGCCGTAGGACTATTCCGTGCCACGGCGCCCCCACGTGCTCAGTGTCATTCCCCGCGAAAGCGGGAATCCAGTACCCCGCAGCTTCTCCGTATCTCACTTCGGCCTCCGGAATACTGGATCGCCCGCCTTCGCGGGCATGACAGCTGGGCGTGAGGCAATGGCATGGCCGACCACCTTCCACACCCGCACCGCAACAAAAATCTTCCAAACCCTCCCGCCCAAACAGTGAATTGCTTCTCTTTCCGGCCCGAAACGTAGTAGAATCGTCGAAATAAGTTCCACTGCCGGGCTTCCTGCCATGATCTTCCGCCAGCTCTTCGACAGCGTTTCGGGCACCTACAGCTATCTCCTCGCCAGCCGCCCCGGCGGCGAGGCACTGATCCTCGATCCCGTGCTGGAGAAGGTCGATCGGTATTGCCAATTGCTGCGCGAGCTCGACCTCAAGCTGGTCAAGGCGGTCGATACGCATCTGCATGCCGACCACGTCACCGGCCTCGGCGAGCTGCGCGACCGCACCCATTGCATGACCGTAATGGGCGACCAGACCAAGGCCGACGTGGTGGCGATGCGGGTCGCGGACGGCGACAAGGTGACGATCGAGGGCCTGACGCTCGACGTGATGTACACGCCCGGCCACACCGACGATTCCTATTCCTATCTGATGGGCGATCGCGTCTTCACCGGCGACACGCTTCTGATCCGCGGCACCGGCCGCACCGATTTCCAGAACGGCTCCTCGCGCGCTCAGTACGATTCGATCTTCAACCGGCTGCTGAAGCTGCCGGACGAGACGATGGTGTTCCCGGCGCACGACTACAAGGGCGACACCGTCTCCACCATCGGCGAGGAGAAGCGCTACAATCCCAGGCTCCAGGTGCGCTCGGTCGACGAATATATCGAGCTGATGGCCAATCTGAAGCTGCCCAATCCGAAGATGATGGACGTGGCGGTGCCCGCCAACATGCATGTCGGCCTGCATCAGGAGGAGCTGGAGAAGGAGGGCCGCGCGCTCAGCGCGGCCGAGGCGATCCGCAGTCTCGGCCGGCCGGATATCCTGCTGGTCGATCTGCGCGAGGGCAACGAGCGCGCCAAGCACGGCATGCTCGAAGGCGCACTCCATGCGCCGTATCAGTCGGTGGAGGAGAGCCTCAAGCCCGGCGGCATGCTGCGCGAGGTCGCAGCCGCCACCGGCCGCCGCATCGTGTTCTTCTGCGCCTTCGGCGAACGCTCGGCGATGGCAGTGGCCGCCGCCAAGGAGGCCGGCCTTGCCAATACGGCGCACATCGCCGGCGGCCTGGATGCCTGGAAGAAGGCCGGCGGGCCGCTCGTGCACTGACGGCCGCGCGGCGTCTTGAGATAAGTCAGCAGCCGCCCACATATTCGGATTAGGATCGGATGCAGCATCACCATCCGGGACCAGCCATGACCAAGACCGCCAAGCCGAGCGAGCCGCCCAAGACTGCCAAAGAGAAGCCGGCGGACGACAAGGCGAAGAAGCCGCTGCCGGGCGACATCGACGACGACGATTACGAAGACGGCGACATCGCAACACCGAAGCGTGACCGGCACGGTCCGGACGACGAGCCGCTGTGAGGGTGTGAAGCTTCCTCACGAACGGTGCGCTCCCTCCCCCGCAAGGGCAGGGCTATCGCATATGAATGACACGGGGGCTGTCTAGGCTTGCTCCGCCTCTCCCGCTTGCGGGAGAGGCCGACGCGCTCGCAGAGCGCGGCGGGTGAGGGTTCTCGCCGCGCTGGGGCGTCCTCAGTTATTCTCAATAATCCCTGCGGGGAGACACCCTCTCCCCAGCCCTCCCCCGCAAGCGGGGGAGGGAGCCGACTGCCGATGCCGCTGCATTCCGCACATCATATGCGACAGCCCTGCCCCGCAAGGTCCCCGCAAGGGGGAGGGAGCGCAGTGTGTCCAACGACATCATCCAGATTGCAGCAGCCCCCGCCTGCACTACCTGCCATGCGCCTGCGTTCATGGACAAATAACCGTCGTTCGATAGTTTCCGCACCTCGCAGGGAGTGAAACGGAACTACAATGGTCGACGTTCTCGCCGCACCGCAGCAACGCAAGGCGGACAGCGCGCTGCGCACGCTGACGGGAATCTCGATCGCGCACTGGGTCAGCCATTTTCACCTGCTGGTCCTGCCGATGCTGTTTCCGTTCCTCAAGGCGCAGCTCGGCGTCGGCTATATCGAGCTCGGCTTCGCGCTCACCGTGTTCGCGGTCGTGTCCGGACTGACGCAGGCGCCGACCGGCTATCTCGTCGACCATTTTGGCGCGCGCAAAATCCTGCTGATCGGCCTGACGCTGGGCGGCTGCGCGCTGATCCTGCTCGGCCTGCATCTCAGCTACGTCTCACTGATCGCCTGCGCCGTGCTGCTGGGCCTCGCCAACAGCGTCTATCACCCCGCGGACTACGCGATCCTGGCCGAGCACATGGACGAGGCGCGAATGGGCCGCGCCTTCTCGATCCACACCTTTGCCGGCTTTCTTGGCGGCGCGGTGGCCCCGGCGATCGTGGCGACGCTCGTCGCCCTGTCCGGCGGCGTCGGCGCGCTGATCGCATCGGGCGCGATCGGCATTCTGGTGGCACTGCTGCTGCTCGTCATGAACATTCCCGACGCCGGCGCCAGCAAGACAAAGCCGGGCGCGGAGAACACGCCGAGGCAGGCCGTCATCACCCCGGCACTGGTCACGCTGACGGCGCTGTTCGTGCTGCTCAGCCTCTCCGTCGCCGGCATCAACAATTTCGGCGTCGTGGCGCTGATGAGCGGCTATAGCATCTCCTATTCGGCAGCCAACGTCATGCTGACGGCATTCCTCGGCGCCAGCGCCGCCGGCGTGCTCGCCGGCGGTTTCCTCGCCGATCACACCGAACGCCACGGTTATGTCGCGGCGGCCTGCTTTGCAGTCAACGCGGCGATCGTGCTGCTGATCGCGCTCGCGACGCTGCCCGGCTGGGCCTTGACCGCAGCGATGACGGTCGCGGGCTTCCTCTCCGGCGTGATCGCCCCCTCGCGCGACATGCTGGTGCGTAACGCCGCGCCCGCAGGCGCCGCGGGCCGCGCCTTCGGCATCGTCTCCACCGGCTTCAATCTCGGCGGCATCGTCTCACCGCTGCTGTTCGGCTGGATCATGGACCAAAGCGCGCCGCGCTGGGTGTTCGGCGCGTCCGTGATCTTCATGGTCGCCACCGTGGTGCTGTCGCCGTTCACGGAACGGAAGCGGGAAGACAAGGCGTAACCACGGCGAGCGTCGTAGCGCGAAACTGGTCGCTCCGGAGTGGGCGATTCGCGCCCTCTTACGTCGGCGACACCGCGCCCTTCAGCGCGGCCGCCTGTGCCGCGACGCCACGCCTCAACCTCGCCTTTTCCGTGTTCGGCCAGAGCAGCAAGAGGCCGAGCAGGCCGGAGCCGACCATGATCACGGCGTTGATGGTGAAGCCGGTCATGTAGCCGTCGAGCGTGCTGCCGGCACGCTGGATCGTCGCCCCCATCACCGCCGGCGCGATGATGCCGGCCAGCGTGTACAGCGCACCGTAGATCGCGAGGATGGCGCCGCGCTGCGAGGTCGGCGTGAACTCGCCGAGCATCGGCGGACACACGACATAGATCGCCCCGCACAGGCCGGAGCCGACCACCAGCAGTGCGATCTGCAGGCCCGCACCCTGAACGTGCGGCATCATGGCCAGGATCAGCCCGCCGATCGCCAGCGGCACCGAGCCGAGCACGCCGCGTGCCACGCGCGTGTTGTAGCCGCGCGCCATCATCACCTGCGAGATCCAGCCGGTGAGAATGACGATGGTGGCGCCGAACACCCAGGGCAGGATCGAGATGAAACCGGCCTGGCTCTGCGAGAAGCCGAGCCCCTTGACGATGAACGGCGTGAACCAGGTCAGGCCGAGCGACAGCGCCCAATAGGCACCGAAGGTCGCCGCGACACAGCCGATGAAGGTGCGCGAGGTGAGCAGTTGCAGATAGGGAATCTTCTGCTCGGTCTCGGCAAGGACCTGCGTGTCCTCCAGCGGCCCTTCCCTGCCGAGCGCGAGCCAGGCACAGACCCAGATCAGGCCCACGATTCCGAGCGCGCCGAAGGCATAGTGCCAGGAATGATTGACGATGACCCAGTTCAGCGCCGGCACCGCCAGGATGACGCCGAAGGCCGAGCCCTGCGACAGGATCGCGGTCGGCAGCGTGCGCTTCTCGTCGGGGAACCATTTGTAGATCGCGTGCGCGGCGACCGAGAAGGCCGGGCCTTCGCCGGCGCCCAGCACGATGCGGCAGATCAGGAGCGTGGTGAAGGAGACGGTGCCGACCATCGGAAACTGGGCCAGAGCCCAGATCACCGCGAGCACGAGCAGCACCCAGCGCGTCGGCACCTTGTTGACGATGAAGCCGACCACGATGGCGGCGATCGAGAACAGGAAGAAGAACGAGGAGCCGAGCAGGCCGAACTGCTCCGGCGAGAGCTTCAGATCGGTCATGATCGGCACACCGGCGAGACCGACGACGATCTTGTCCGCGAAGTTCACGACCATGAAGAGAAAGAGGAGAAATGTAACGGTCCAGGCGCCCTTCGGCGTTGGCTTCGCCGAAACCCTGGACTCCCCTGCCGTCCTGCCCGTCGCATTGGGCGTTCCCTGATCGCTCATCGTTCTCCCCGCATGTCCTTTCTGGCACTTTTTTGATTTGGCCATCTTGGAATCCAACAACGAAGCTAACAACGGCTTCGAAACCAACGCAACCCGGCATTTCCGCAGCAAGTGTGCTACGCAACAAGTCCGTTAATTCCGTCCGGCGCCATTCATCGTGCTGAGCATCCGAAATCTTTCCAAGACCTTCTCCTCGGCCGGCGAACCGGTTCATGTGCTGCGCGGCGTCGATCTCGACCTCAGGGCAGGCGAGCGCGTCGCGCTGACCGGCGAGTCCGGCAGCGGCAAGAGCACGCTGCTGCACCTGATCGCGGGACTCGATGCCGCCGACGGCGGCACGATCCGGCTGGAGGACGTCGAGGTGACCAAGCTCTCCGATGCCGGGCGCGCCAGCTTGCGGCGCGACCGGATCGGCCTGGTTTTTCAACAATTCAATCTGATCCCGAGCCTGTCGGTCGCGGACAATCTGGTCTTTCAGGCGCGGATCGCCGACCGTCATGATGCAGCCTGGACGAAAGAGCTGGTCGAACGGCTCGGGCTTGGATCACTTCTGAAGCGCTATCCCGAGCAATTGTCCGGAGGTCAGCAGCAACGGGTCGCGATCGGCCGGGCCTTGGCGACAAAGCCCTCGCTGCTGCTGGCGGACGAGCCGACCGGCAATCTGGACGAAGACACCGCCGAGGACGTGCTGGCGCTGGCGCGCGACCTCGTCGCGCGCACCGGCTGCGGCTTCCTGATGGTGACGCACAGCCTGCATCTGGCCAGAGCGCTCGACCGCCACCTCACCCTGCATGCGGGGCGGATCGCATGAGACGCGCGCTCTGGATCCTCGCGGTGCTGCTCAGCCATTGGCGACGGCACAAGATGCAGTTCGCGACGCTTCTGGTCGGGCTGATCGCGGCGACCGCGCTGTGGAGTGGCGTACAGGCCATCAACCAGCAGGCCCGCACCGCCTATGACCGCGCCGCGGCGACGTTCGGCGGCACCCGCACGGCGATGCTGGTCGCGCCACATGCAGCAACGTTTCCCCAAGAGTTGTTCGTAAAACTCCGCCGCGCCGGCTGGCCGGTGTCGCCGGCACTGGAGGGACGGGTCCAGATCAACGGCCGCTCCATACGCTTGCTCGGGATCGAGCCGGTGACGCTGCCGATCGAAATCGGCAACGCGCCGCGCCTCGGTGCTGCGGATTTGAGCAGTTTCGTGGCGCCGCCGGGCCAGACCTTGGTGGCCCGGGAGACTCTGAGCGATTTGCAGGAAGCGGAAGGCGCGGCACCGCCGATCAGCAACGGCGCAACGCTGCCGCCGCTGCGCGTGCTGCCGCAGCTGGTACCCGGCGTGCTGGTGGTCGACATCGGCGTGGCGCAGCGCCTGCTGAACAAGCCGGATCAGCTGTCGCGGCTGCTGATCGGCAAGCCGAAGAGCAGGCCCGTGCCGCTCGCAAGCGTTGTCGGCGACCAATTGCAGCTGATCGAGCCGACCGCGGAGACGGAGCTGGAGCGCCTCACGGACAGCTTCCATCTCAACCTCACGGCGTTCGGCCTGCTGTCGTTCTTCGTCGGCCTCTTCATCGTCAACTCAGCCGTCGGCCTCGCCTTCGAGCAACGGCTGCCGACGCTGCGGACGCTGCGCGCCTGCGGCGCCTCGGCGCGGCTCGTCAACACCGTGCTGGTGGTCGAGCTCGTCGCGCTGGCGCTGGTGGCGGGATTGATCGGCCTCGTGTGCGGCTATTTCATTGCCGCCGTGCTGCTGCCCGACGTCGCGGCCTCGCTGCGCGGGCTGTATGGCGCGCAGATCCCGGGGCAGCTCAGCCTGCGGCCCGAATGGTGGCTCGCCGGCATCGGCATCAGCATCGCGGGCGCGCTCGTCGCGGCCGCGACCAGCCTGATCAAGGCGATCAGGATGCCGGTGCTGGCAACGGCGCAGCCGCGCGCCTGGCAGCAGCGGCAGCGCCGCTGGCTGGTCCTGCAAAGCTGTGCGGCCGGCGCCGTGTTCGCGGTCGCGCTGCTGCTGCTGCGTTATGGCGAATCGCTGATTGCGGGCTTTGGCTTGCTCGCGGCCCTGATGCTCGGCGCGGCGTTGATCCTGCCGGCCTTGCTCGAGCTCCTCCTGCTCGCGGGCCAACATACTGCGCGAAGACCGCTGGCGCTGTGGTTCTGGGCGGACAGCCGGCAGCAGCTCTCCGGCTTGTCGCTGGCGCTGATGGCGCTGTTGCTGGCGCTCGCCGTCAATGTCGGCGTGTCCACCATGGTGGAGACGTTCAGCCGCACCTTCATCGGCTGGCTCAACGGCCGGCTCGCCGCCGACGTCTACGTCAGCGCCTCAGACAATGCGCAAGGCGCCGCGATCCGCAACTGGCTGAAACAGCGTGGCGACGTGCAGGCGATCCTGTCGGGCGGCCGCGCCGAAGCGCAGGTTCAGGGCCAGCCGGTGGAGCTGCTCGGCCTGCCCGATCACGCGCTCTATCGCGAGCGCTGGCCGCTGCTGGACGCCGCGCCGCAGGCCTGGACCCGGCTCGTGCCCGGCAACGCCGCCTTCATCAGCGAGCAGCTCAGCCGCCGCCTGAATCTGCGCATCGGCGACGTGGTCGAAGTGCCGGCACCGGGCGGGACCTGGGAGCTCGACATCGTCGGCATCTACGCCGATTACGGCAATCCGAGGGGGCAGCTGACCGTGAATGTCGCGGCCTTGATCCGGCAATTTCCGCAGACGCCACAGACGCGGATCGGCCTGATCGTCGCGAAGGAGAACATCTCGGGCCTGATCGCGGCGTTGCAGAAGCAGTTCGCGCTCGACGACCGCAGCGTCGCCGACCAGGCGACGGTGAAGGCGGAATCGATCCGCATCTTCAACCGCACCTTTGCGGTGACCTCCGCGCTGAATGCCTTCACGCTCGGTGTCGCCGGGATCGCGCTTTTCACGAGCCTGCTCACGCTGGCGAATTCCCGTCTGCCGCAGCTCGCGCCGCTGTGGGCGATCGGCATCACGCGGCCGCGCCTTGCCGCGATCGAGCTGACCAAGACGCTGTCGGTGGCGCTGCTCACGGCGCTGCTGGCGGTGCCGCTCGGCCTCCTGGTGGCATGGTGCCTGATCGCGATCGTGAATGTGAAGGCATTCGGCTGGCGGCTGCCGTTCCATGTGTTTCCGGCGCAATTGATCGGGCTGGTCGCGGTGGCGCTGCTGGCCTCGCTGCTGGCGGCCCTCCTGCCAGTGGTACGGCTGGCGCGGATGCAGCCGGCAAGTCTCGTCAAGGTGTTTGCCAATGAGCGCTGATCGCATGTCGCGCCGCGCCTTCGCCGGCGGCATTGCTACGCTGGCACTTGCGCGCCGCGCCGGCGCGCAAGGTTATGCCGGGCTCGGCGAGACAGCGGACGGCTTTGCGAAGGTGACGCCGGGAAAGACGTTTGCCTTTCCGGCCGATCACGGCCCGCATCCGGAGTTTCGCATCGAGTGGTGGTATCTCACGGCCAACCTCGTCGACGGCAGCGGTGCGGCCTGCGGCCTGCAATGGACGCTGTTCCGCCAGGCGGCGCAGCCGGGTCCGCAAGGCGAAGGCTGGACCAACCAGCAGGTGTGGATGGCCCATGCCGCGGTGACGCGCGCCGACACTCATCGCTTCAACGAAACATTTTCACGCGGTGGCATCGGGCAGGCCGGCGTCACAGAAAAGCCGTTCGATGCCTGGATCGACGATTGGCAAATGAAGGGCCTCGAGCGCACCGACGATCGCCATCTGGCGCCGCTGACGCTGAAGGCGTCCAGCACCGATTTCAGCTACGCGCTGACGCTGGAGGCCGATCGTCCGGTCGTGTTGCAGGGCGATCGCGGCTACAGCCGCAAGTCGGAGCGCGGGCAGGCGTCCTATTATTACAGCCAGCCGTTCTACCGCGCCCGCGGCACGCTCACCATCGACGACAAGCCGGTCGATGTCTCGGGCCAGGCCTGGATGGACCGCGAATGGAGCAGCCAGCCGCTCGACAGGGATCAGACCGGCTGGGACTGGCTGTCGCTACATCTGTCGTCGGGCGACAAGCTGATGCTGTACCGGCTGCGCCAGAAGGACGACAAGAATTATCCGTTCGGCAATTGGATCGACGCCGCGGGCAACACGCAGATGATCGCGGGGGACGACATCCAGATGATTCCGAAGGCGACGGCGGACGTCGCGGGACGCAAGCTGCCGGTGGAATGGCAGATCGCGATCCCGTCGCGATCGTTCTCGATCCTGTGCAAGCCGCTCAATCCAAGAGCCTGGATGGGGACCGGCTTCGCCTATTGGGAAGGACCGATCGGCTTTGCCGGGAGCCATGACGGTGTTGGCTATCTCGAGATGACCGGCTATTGAAGCCGCGACCTTTTCAAAGGGATTCCGCGATGTATCACCTCACCGCAGTCGTCACCCTGCTGGCGATCGCATTTTACTTCTTCACCAGCATCAACGTCTCGCGCTCGCGTACCAAGACCGGCGTCAAGGTGCCCGCGATGTCAGGCCATCCGGATTTCGAACGCGCCTTCCGCATCCAGATGAACACGCTGGAATGGATGCCGATTGTCCTGCCGGCGCTCTGGCTGTTCGCGGTCTATATCAGCGACGCCATCGCCGCCGGACTCGGCGCGGTCTGGATCATCGGCCGCATCGTCTATTTCATCGGCTATTCGCAGGCAGCGGCCAAGCGCGGCCCGGGCTTTGCGATCCAGGGCATCGCGGCGATGGCGCTGTGGGCGGGGGCGCTGGGCGCGGTGGTGTTGCGGCTGGTGAAGTGAAGCACGCCATCACGCATGCCCGTGTCCCGGGCGCGGTGCAGCGTGCAACGCTGCGGCGCGTCCGGGACACGCGGATCTCACTTCGTCAGCGGGCAGCCGCTTTCCTTGGCGGTGAAGAAGGCCTTGTCGCCAGGGACGGTGGCGAGCAGCTTGTAATAGTCCCAAGGCTTCTTCGATTCCGCGGGCTTCTTGACCTCGAACAGATACATGTCGTGGACCATGCGGCCGTTCTCGAGCACTTTGCCGCCTTGCGCGAAATCGTCGTCGACCGGAAGCTCCTTCAGCTTCTTGGCGACGGCATCGGGATCCTTGGTGCCGGCGGCCTTGACCGCCTTGAGGTAGCTCAGCGTCGCCGAATAAGTGCCGGCCTGGATCATGTTCGGCATCCGGCCGGTGCGCTTGAGGAAGCGCTCGCCGAGATTGCGGCTCTTGTCGTTGACGTCCCAGTAATAGCCTTCCGTCAGCACCAGGCCCTGCGCGGCCTGCAGGCCGAGGCCGTGCACTTCGGCAAGCGTCATCAGGAGGCCGGCGAGCTTCTGGCCGGCGGAGACGATGCCGAACTCGGACGCCTGCTTGATCGAGTTGGTGGTGTCGAGGCCGGCATTGGCGAGGCCGACGATCTTGGCCTTGGAGCTCTGCGCCTGCAGCAGGAAGGAGGAGAAGTCCGAGGAGTTGAGCGGCACGCGCACCGAGCCGACCACCTTGCCGCCATTGGCGGTGACGATCTCGCTGGTGTCCTTCTCCAGCGCATAGCCGAAGGCGTAATCCGCGGTGAGGAAGAACCAGGTGTCGCCGCCGGCCTTGGTCAACGCGCCGCCGGTGCCGACGCCGAGCGCGCGGGTGTCGTAGGCCCAGTGGAAGCCGTAGGGCTGGCAGGCATCGCCTGTCAGCCGCGAGGTCGCGGCGCCGACGACGATGTCGATCTTCTTCTTTTCCTTGGACAGGTCGTGGATCGCGAGCGCGACCGAGGAGGTCGTCAGCTCCGTGATCATGTCGACATTCTCGACGTCGTACCAGCGCCGCGCGATCGAGGTCGCAAGGTCGGGCTTGTTCTGGTGATCCGCGGTGACCAGCTCGATCTTCTGGCCCAGCACCTCGCCGCCGAAATCCTCGATCGCCATCCTGGCCGCCTCGACCGACCATTTGCCGCCGTAATCGGCATAGACGCCGGACTGGTCGTTGAGGATGCCGATCTTGACGCCTTGAGCAGAGGCCGGCGCCGCCAGCACCAGGGCAGAGGTTGCGACGGCGGCCAAAAGTGCTGATTTCATATGTTGTCTCCCAGCAGTTTCTGTTTTGAAATCGCGCGGATACTAGTGAAGAACCCCGCGGTCCGCTTCAAGTTGGTCGTTAGTATGGAGGTGTGCGCAAGCAATCGGTGTCGTCCCGGGGCGGCCCGCATTCGCGGGGATGACACCGGGAATAAGGGGACGCGAGTGGCCACCACTGACATTAAGAAGCCGCCAGCTCCGGCTTCTTCCCCTCGTTCCGCCCCTCCGCCAGGTTCCGCACCACCACATAGAAGATCGGCGTGAACAACAAGCCGAACAGGGTGACGCCGATCATGCCGAAGAACACGGCGACGCCGACCGCCTGCCGCATCTCGGAGCCGGAGCCGGTCGAGATCACCAGCGGCAGCACACCGAGGATGAAGGCGAAGGAGGTCATCAGGATCGGCCGCAGGCGCAGGCGGCAGGCCTCGATCACGGCCTCCAGCCGCGGCTTGCCTTCATTCTCGATGTCGCGCGCGAACTCGACGATCAGGATCGCGTTCTTCGCGGCCAGCCCCACCAGCACGACGAAGCCGATCTGGGTGAGGATGTTGACGTCCTGGCCCATGATGCGCACGCCGATGGTGGCGGCGAGCAGGCACATCGGCACGATCAGGATCACCGCGAACGGCAGGGTCCAGCTGCCATATTGCGCGGCGAGCACGAGATAGACGAACAGCACGCAGATCGGAAACACGTAGAGGCCGGCATTGCCGCCGGTGATCTGCTGATAGGACAGATCCGTCCATTCGAAGGTGAAACCGCTCGGCAAGATGTCGTTCGCCAGCTGCTTGATGGCGTTGAGCGCAGTGGTCGAGCTGGTGCCCGGCGCCGGCTCGCCCTGGAGCTCGGACGCGGCATACAGATTGTAGCGCGCGACGCGGTCGGGGCCCGAGACGTCCTTGAACTCGACCACGCTGCCGAGCATCACCATGTCGCCGGAAGCGTTGCGCGTGCGCAGGCGCGCGAGATCGCTGGGCTCCTTGCGGAACGGAAAGTCGGCCTGCGCGGTGACGTGATAGGTGCGGCCGAACAGGTTGAAGTCGTTGACATAGGTCGATCCGAAATAGCTCTGGATCGTGTCGTTGATGTTCGAGATGGGAACGCCAAGCTTCTGAGCCTTGGTGCGGTCGATGTCGACGAAGAGCTGCGGCGTGTTGGCGGTGAACGGCGAGAACACCGAGGGGCCGAGCAGCGAGGGCGATTTGCGCGCCGCGGCGACAAGCTCGTCGGTGGCCGCAGCGAGCAGCTCAGGCCCGCGGCCCTGGCGGTCCTGAATGCGGATGGTGAAGCCGCCGCCGGTGCCGATGCCCGGCACGGCCGGCGGCGGAATCACGATGATGAAGGCGCCCTGGATTGCGGACAGGCGCTTGCGCAGCTCGACCGTGATGGCGTTCGCGGACAATCCCTTCTTGATGCGCGCCTCGGGTTCGTCGAACACCGGAAACAGCGCCGCGGCATTGCCGGCCTGCGTTCGCGTGGCGCCGGAGAAGCCGGCAAAGGCGGCGACGCGGACGATACCCGGCGTATCCAGCGCGATCCGCTCGATCTCGCGCACGACCTCGGTGGTGCGCGCCAGCGAGGCGGCACCGGGCAATTGCACCGATACGATGACGTAGCCGCGATCCTGCGCCGGGATGAAGCCCTGCGGCGTGGTCACGATCAGCCAGCCGGCGCTGCCGATCAGCACGACGTAGATCAGGAGCATCACCACCGAATGCCGGATCACGAAATTGGCAAGGCCGGCATAGCCATGCGCCAGCCGGTCGAACACACGGTTGAACACGCCGGTAAAGGCACCCCACGCCCGCGCGATGACATTCCAGCTCGCCGGTGGCCGCTTCGCCTCGTGCGGAGTGAGGATCTGCGAAGCCAGCGCCGGCGACAGCGTCAGCGAGCAGAAGCACGAGATCGCGGTCGCAACCGCGATGGTGACAGCGAATTGCTGGAAGAACTGCCCGGAGATGCCGCCGAGAAACGCCGTCGGCACGAACACCGCGCACAGCACCAGCGCGATCGAGACCAGCGCGCCGCCGACCTCCTCCATGGTCTTGAGCGCGGCGTCGCGCCGGCTCATGCCGTGCTCGAGATGCCGCTCGACATTCTCGACCACGACGATTGCGTCGTCGACCACGATGCCGACGGCGAGGACGAGGCCGAACAGAGTGAGATTGTTGACGGAGAAGCCCAGCGCCGCCATCACCGCGAAGGTGCCGACCAGCGACACCGGGATCGCGATGATCGGAATGATCGCGGGCCGCCATCCCTGCAGGAACACCAATACCACGACGACCACGAGCAGCATGGCCTCGTAGATGGTCTTGATCAGCTCGTGCACGGACTGCGCGATGAACTCGGTCGGATTGTAGCCGATATTGTAATCGAGGCCCTTCGGGAAGCTCTCCTTCAGCCTCGTCATGGTGTCGGTAATGTTCTTTGCCGTGGCGAGAGCATTCGATCCCGGGCGCTGCGTCACCAGCATGGCGACCGCGGATTTGCGCAGCAGGAAGCTGTTGGTGGAGTACGCCAGCGCACCGAGCTCGATGCGGGCGACGTCGCGCAACCGCACGACGCGGCCGTCGGAGCCGGCCTTGATCAGGATGTCCTCGAACTGCTTCTGGTCCTTCAGCCGGCCGGTGAAGGTGAGATTCGGCTGGAAGGCACGGTCGGCGATCGGCGGCTCGGCGATCTGGCCGCCGGCGATCTGCACGTTCTGGGCGCGGATCGCGGCCAGCACCTCGGCCGAGGTCAGGCCGAGATTGGCGATCCGGTCAGGATCGAGCCACAGCCGCATCGAATAATCGCGCGCGCCGAAGATCTGGATGTCGCCGACGCCGTCGAGGCGCAGCAGCTGATCGCGGACCTGGAGCAGTGCGTAGTTGGAGATGTAGAGCTGGTCGAAGGTGTCGTCCGGCGACAGCATGAACACGACCATCAGGATGTCGGGCGAGTTCTTGCGCGTGGTGACGCCGTTGCGCTGGACCTCCTCGGGCAGCCTCGGCTGCGCGATCGCGACGCGGTTCTGCACCAGCACCTGGGCCTTGTCGAGGTCGGTGCCGAGCTTGAAGGTGACGGTGATGGTGAGCTGGCCGTTCGAGGTGGCCTGGCTGTAGAGATACAGCATGTCCTCGACGCCGTTGATCTCCTGCTCGATGGGAGCTGCGACCGTGTCGGACACGGTCTGCGCGGAGGCGCCGGGATATTGCGTGGTGACGACCACGGTCGGCGGCACCACCTGCGGATATTCCGAGACCGGCAGCGTGGTGTAGGCGAGCGCGCCGACGATCAGGAGCACGATCGACAGCACCATCGCCAGGATGGGCTGGTTGATGGAGAGACGGCCGAGATTCATGACTTGTCACCGGGCTTGCCACCGGCCGGTGCTGGCGCGGTCTGCGGAGCGACCTTGGCGCCGACGCGGGCGCGCTGAATGCCGTTGACGATGACGCGATCCTCCGGCTTCAATCCTTCGCGGATCACGCGCAGGCCGTCGTCCAGCGGGCCGAGCACCACGGGACGGGCCTCGACGGTGTCGTCGGGCTTCACGACGAAAACGATCTTGCGGGACTGGTCGGTCGCGACGGCTGCATCCGGAATCAGCAGAGCCTCGTAGGGCGCGCTGCCGATCAACCTGACACGGCCGAACTGGCCGGGCAGGATCGAAAGGTCGGTGTTCTTGACGACCGCGCGGCTCCGCAGCGTCCCGGTCGAGACGTCGAGGCGGTTGTCGAGAAAATTGATGCTGCCTTCATGCGACGGCTTGGTCTCGCCGGCGAGCGTCACCTGCACAGGGTTCGCCGTGTCGCGCGAGCTTGGGCGCCGCCCCTCGAACCACAGCTTGCTGTATTTGATGAAGGTCGCCTCGTCCATGTCGAAATAGATGTAGATCGGATCAAGGGTGACGATGGACGTCAGTAATGTCGACGTGCCGCTGTCGCTGCCCTGCACGAGATTGCCGGGACTGACGAGATGGCGGCTGACGCGGCCCGTCAGCGGCGCCGTCACATGCGTGAACTCGATATTGAGCCGGGCGGCCTTCAGCGCGCCTTCGGCCTGTGTCTCGGCGGCGTGCGCGGCCTGCAGGGCCTGACGGCGTTGATCCACCACCTGCTCGGAGACGGCGCTGCTCTGCACGAGGCTGAGTCCACGATCGAGCTCGCGCTTGGCAAGCTCCACCTTGGCCCGTGCATCCGACAGCTGGCCCTCCGCTTGCGTCGCCACCGCCTCGAACGGACGCGGGTCGATGACGTAAAGCAGATCGCCCTGACGCACGATGGCGCCGTCCTGGAATTCGACCGAGTTGACGAAGCCGCCGACGCGCGGGCGCACCTGCACCTCCTCGACCGCCTCGAAGCGCCCGGTGTACTCGTCCCAATCGGTCACGGTGCGCTTGACCGGCTGGGCCACCGTCACCGGCGCGGGCGCCGGAGCAGCGGCTTGCGAGGTAGGTTGTCCGCAACCGGTGAGTGCGAATGCCGCGCCAAGCAGCGCGGCGATTGCACCCAGCCGAGCCAGAACGAAATCGTGCTTTTTGACAAACCGCTCGCTTCCATCCGGTCCGCTCATCCCAGGTCCTCGCACAAAAGCCGCAGAAAATGCAGGGTACGCCCCTACCTGCGGGCGCCACAAGATGGGTGGCAAAAATGAACTCTTCAAGACCGCGATGCGCAATGCTGGGACGAGCGCCCTGGCCGGATGGTGGGTTGACCGTTCAAGAGCCGGCTTCGTCTCCCCCAGCGCCTTCGCACATGACGGGGCCCGGCGGCTCGGCTAGATTAACCCGCACAAAAACAAGGCGAATTGTCCGGGAGGACAGGCGTGCACCAGGGACGTGTCGTTTTCGGCGCGATCGAGGAGGTCGTGTTCGGCCATCCTGCGGCCCGCGCCATCGTCGCGCAGATGGACCGGCTGGGAGCGCGCCGCGGCTTCCTGATGGTCTCCGGCACGCTCAACCGGCACACCGACGAAATCGCGACGATCAAGCAGGCGCTGGGCCCGCGCTGCGCCGGCCTGTTCGACGCCATGCCGGCGCATACGCCGCGCGAGGCTGTGATCGCCGCCACCCTTGCGGCGCGCGAGGCGGAGGCTGATCTGATCGTCACCGTCGGCGGCGGCTCGATCACCGACGGCGCCAAGGCGGTGCAACTTTGCCTCGCCAATGGCATCACCGATATCGACGGCATCGAGCGCATCCGCGTCCGCAAGGGCATCGCGCCCGAGATGAATGCGCCGACGGTGCGGCAGGTCAGCGTGCCGACCACGATCGCCGGGGGCGAGTTCAGCGCGATCGCCGGCGTCACCGACCGCAGCACCAATGTGAAGCAGATGCTGCGCCATCCGCTGACGGTGCCGCGCGCGACCATCCTCGATCCGGCCATCACCGTGCACACGCCGGAATGGCTGTTCCTGTCGACCGGCATCCGTGCCATCGACCATTGCGTCGAAGCGATCTGCTCGCGTGAGACGCATCCTTATGCCGACGCGCAATCGGTGAAGGGCCTCGCCATGCTCGCCGACGCGCTGCCGCGGGTGAAGGCCAACCCCGCCGATCTCGACGCGCGAATGGACGCGCAGATCGGCACCTGGCTGTCGATGGGTGCGCTCGCCGCCGGCGTGCCGATGGGCGCAAGCCACGGCATCGGCTACGTGCTGGGCGCGGCCTTCAGCGTGCCGCACGGCTACACCTCCTGTATCATGCTGCCGGCGGTGATGCGCAGGAATGCGCGCGACAATGCCGAGCGGCAGATGATCGTCGCCGCCGCCATGGGCTATCCCGGCCGCGACGCCGCCGACGTGCTCGATGCCTTCATCCGCTCGCTTGGCATGCCGCGCAGCCTCGCCGACGTGCGTGTGTCGCCCGAGCATTTCGAGTCAATCGCCGAGCAGGCGATGCGCACGCCCTGGGTGCCGCGCAATCCGCGCAAGATCGAAGGCCCGGCGCAGGTGCGCGAAATCCTGCTTCTCGCCGCATGATTCAGGCCGGAGGATAGATGTACACAGGTCACCACGCCCGCCAGCGCCCGCTGCAGCCCGCCTTCATCATGGCGGCCACAGGCGAGGCCGTCACCTACCGCGAGCTGGAGGCGCGCAGCAACCGGCTGGCGCATCTGTTCCGCAAGCACGGCCTGAAGCGGCTCGACCATTACTCGATCTTCATGGAGAACAATTCGCGCTATCTGGAGGCCTGCGGCGCGGGCGAACGCTCCGGGCTGTACTACACCTGCATCAACTCCTTCCTGACGCCGGGCGAGCTCGCCTATCTGCTCGTCAACAGCCAGTCCCGGATTCTGATCACGTCGGTGGCGAAGCTCGACATCGCCCGCGAGGCGATCAAGTCCTGCCCCGATATCAAGCTCTGCATCGTCGCCGATGGCCCGGGCGAGAGCGAGCGCATCGTCGGGCTGGCGGACGTGACCGCGGACATGCCGACGACACCGATCGCGGACGAATGGCTCGGCACGGCCATGCTGTATTCGTCCGGCACGACGGGACGACCGAAAGGCATCCTGCGGCCGCTGCCGGAGGAGCCGCCGAAACACAATCTGCCGCTGTTCGATTTCCTGACCAAGCTCTGGCACTACCGTGAGGGCATGGTCTACCTGTCGCCGGCCCCGCTCTATCATTCCGCGCCGCAAGCCGCCGTGAACCTCACGATCCGCATGGGCGGCACCGTGATCATCATGGAGAGCTTCGATCCCGAGCGTTACCTCGAGCTGGTCCAGCGCTGGGGCATCACGCACACCCAGCTGGTGCCGACGATGTTCTCGCGCATGCTGAAGCTGCCGGAGGAGGTCCGCAAGCGCTACGACCTGTCGTCGCTCGAGATCGCGATCCATGCCGCCGCGCCCTGCCCGGCTCTGGTCAAGGACGACATGATCAAATGGTGGGGACCCATCATTCACGAATATTACGGCGCCACCGAGGGCCTCGGCTTTACCGCCTGCAATAGCGAGGAATGGCTGGCCCACCGCGGCACCGTCGGCAAGGTGCTGCTCGGCGATCTCCACATCCTCGACGAGAACATGCGGGAATGCCCGACCGGGACGCCGGGCCAGGTGTGGTTCAAGACGGCGACGCCGTTCGAATATTTCAACGATCCGGAGAAGACCAAGGAGGCGCGCTCGGCCGACGGCAGCATGAGCACGGTCGGCGATGTCGGCTATGTCGACCAAGACCGCTTCCTGTACCTGACCGACCGCGCGACCTTCATGATCATCTCCGGGGGAGTGAACATCTATCCGCAGGAATGCGAAAACCTTCTGATCACCCATCCGAAGGTCGCCGATGCGGCGGTGTTCGGCGTGCCCAATGCCGATCTCGGGGAGGAGGTGAAGGCGGTGGTGCAGCCGATGCCGGGCGTGGTGCCGGACGCGGCGCTGGCCGAAGAGCTGATCGCGTTCTGCGCGAAATCGCTGTCGCGGCAGAAGGTGCCGCGCTCGGTCGATTTCGAGAAGGAATTGCCGCGGCTGCCGACCGGGAAGCTGTACAAGCGCCTGCTGCGGGACCGGTATTGGGGAAACAAGGCGTCAAGGATCGTGTGAGCTACAAACGCCGCTGTCGTCCCGGACAAGCGAAGCGCAGATCCCGGGTTCGCGACTTCGTCGCGCCCCGGGACGACAGCGGAGTTTGTTGATGCAATCGCGCGCCACATCTGTGCCGGGAACCGTCTCTTCGCACCTGCACTCTCACATTGTGAGACACTGAAAGCCCTGCGGCCTTCCGTCATCCGAATTGTCGAGGCGGCATGCGGCGCTATCGGGGTTGCCTCCCCCGGCTTGCGTGCTATCGTCGCGACAAACAGGCCGCAAAAGGCCGATGTCCAGGGAGGATGAGCATGCGGAGCGTGTGGGCGCTTGCCGTAACGGCGGCGCTATCTGTGCTGATGGCCTCAACCACCACGCTCGCCGGCGAGCCGAAGCAGGGCGGAACCTTGCGCATGTATCACCGCGACAGTCCGGCCAACGCCTCGATCCTCGAAGGCGCGACCTATTCGGTCAACGTGCCGTTCATGGGGGTCTTCAACAATCTCGTCATTTATGATCAGCACATCGCGCAGAACAGTCCCGACACCCTGAGGCCCGAACTCGCCGAAAGCTGGTCCTGGAGCAGCGACAACAAGAAGCTGACGTTCAAGCTGCGCCAGGGCGTCAAATGGCACGACGGCAAGCCGTTCACGTCGGCCGACGTCAAATGCAGCTTCGATCTCCTGATGGGTAAATCGCAGCAGAAGCTGCGGCAGAACCCACGCAAGGCCTGGTACAACGAAGTCAACGAGATCACGACGAGCGGCGATCTCGAGGTCTCGTTCGAGCTGAAGCGGCCGCAACCCTCGCTGCTGGCGATGCTCGCGTCCGGCTATACGCCGGTCTATCCCTGCCATGTCTCTCCGGCGGACATGCGCACCCATCCGATCGGGACCGGACCGTTCAAGTTCGTCGAGTTCAAGGCCAATGAATCGATCAAGCTGACGCGAAATCCGGACTACTGGAAGAAGGGCCTGCCCTATCTCGACGGCATCGAATACACGATCATCACGAACCGCTCGACCGCGATCCTCGCTTTCGTCGCCGGCAAGTTCGACATGACCTTCCCGACGCACATCACGATCCCGCTGCTGAAGGACATCAAGTCGCAGGCGCCGAACGCGACCTGCGTCGTCGAGCCGACCAACGTTTCGACCAATATCATTGTCAATTCGAGCTCCCCGCCGTTCGACAACATCGATATTCGCCGGGCGGTGGCCCTTGCGCTCGACCGCAAGGCGTTCATCGACATCCTGTTCGAAGGCCAGGCCGATATCGGCGGCACCATGCTGCCGCCGCCTCAGGGCATCTGGGGCATGCCGAAGGACAGGCTCGAGACCATTCCGGGCTACGGCCCGAACGTGAACGCGAATCGCGAGGAGGCGAAGAAGCTGATGCAGAAGGCCGGCTACGGTCCCGACAAGCATCTCGCGGTGAAGGTCTCGACGCGCAATCTCGCGGAGTATCGCGACCCCGCCGTGATCCTGATCGACCAGCTCAAGAGCATATATATCGACGGCGAGCTCGACGTCGTGGAGACCGCCAACTGGTTCCCGAAGGTCGCGCGCAAGGACTACATGCTCGGCCTCAATCTGACCGGCAGCTCGGTCGACGACCCCGACCAGTCCTTCTACGAGAACTATTCCTGCGGCTCGGAGCGCAACTACACCAATTACTGCAACAAGGAGATCGAGAAGCTGTTCGACGTGCAATCGCAGGAGACCGACACCAACAAGCGCAAGCCGCTGGTGTGGGACATCGACAAGAAGCTGCAGGAGGACGTCGCCCGCCCGATCATCTTCCATGCAAGGGCCGGCACGTGCTGGCAGCCTTACGTCAAGGGCATCACGATCATGTCGAACAGCTCCTATAACGGCTTCCGCTACGAGGATGTGTGGCTCGACAAGTAGAACGGCAGGCTGAAGACTAGCGGCTCGCGGAGGGCGAAGGATGTTTGCCTATCTGGTGCGACGCCTGTTGCTGATGCTCGTGACCCTGTTCGGGATCTCGGTCGTCATCTTCGTCCTGCTGCGCGTCGTGCCCGGCAACATCGTCGACATCCTGTTCGCCGCCGCCGGCTATGTCGATCCCGCCGACAAGGCCAATCTGGAGAAGGAGCTCGGCATCGACCAGCCGTTGATCGTGCAATACTGGCACTGGATCAGCGGTTTTCTGCGCGGCGACCTCGGTTATTCCTATGTTTCCGAGAAGCCGGCACTGCAGGAGATATTGCCGCGAATTCCGATCACGGCAAAGCTGGCCGGCCTCGCGCTGCTGTTCTCGGCCTCGATCGGAATTCCCTTGGGCGTCATCAGCGCCGTGAAGCAGGGCACGCGGCTGGATTACGCCTTGCGCGTGGTCAGCCTCAGCGGCCTGTCGCTGCCTTCGTTCTGGCTCGGCCTTTTGATCCTCACCGCGTCGGTGGCGATGTTCGGCCAGATGCCGATCTTCAACCCGAATCCGCAGACCTGGCTCGAGGCGTTCGCAACCTACGCGGTGCCGGCCGCCGCCGTCGGCTTCCGCAGCGCGGCGCTGACCATGCGCATCACGCGATCCTCGATGCTGGAAGTGCTGCGGCAGGACTACATCCGTACTGCGCGCGCCAAGGGCGCCTCCGAGGCCGCCGTGAACTATCGCCACGCGCTGAAGAACGCGATTCTGCCCGTGATCACCGTGATCGGCATCGAGGCGGCCTTCCTGATCGGCGGCCTGATTGTCACCGAGACGGTGTTCAACATCCCCGGTGTCGCCCGCTTCCTGGTCGAGGCGATCCGCTGGCGCGACTATCCGATCGTGCAGAACCTCGTGATGTTCATCGCCGTGGTCGTGGTGGTCGCGAATTTCACCGTCGACATGCTCTACGCGGTGTTCGACCCGCGGATCAGGTACACGGATTAGGAGAGCTGTTTGGCCACGATCGACTTCGACGTTGAACTACGGCGCGCCGGCGCGCATGCCACCGGCGGCTGGCGGCGCGTGCTGTTCCTGGCGCAGCGGCACGTGCTCGGCGCGGCCGGGCTCATCATCATGACGGTGTTCGTGCTCACCGCGATCTTCGCCGATTTCATCGCGCGCTATGACCCGCTGACGGTCGATTCTGCGCGCGCGCTGGCTCGCCCGAGCTGGGCGCACTGGATGGGGACCGATTCCTTCGGCCGCGACGTGTTCAGCCGCATCATCCACGGCGCGCGCATCTCGCTCGCCGTCGGCATCGGCTCGACCGCGCTCGGCGGCACGATCGGCGTCATCGTCGGGCTCACGTCCGGCTATCTGTCCGGCTGGGTCGATCTCGTCTTCCAGCGCGTTTCCGACGTTCTTCAAGCGCTGCCGCTGCTGGTCCTCGCCCTGATCATGACGGCGGCGCTCGGCCCGTCCTTGCCGAACGTCATCATTGCGATCGCCATCCCGCTGATCCCGACCGTGTCGCGCGTCACCCGCGCCAACACGCTGGCGCTGCGCGAGCAGCCCTTCGTCGAAGCCGCCAAGTCGATCGGCATGAGCGAGGTGCGGATCGCGCTGCGCCACGTGCTGCCGAACACGCTGGCGCCGCTGATCGTGCTCGCGACCGCCCAGCTCGGCTCGACCATCCTGACCGAAGCTTCCCTCTCCTTCCTTGGCCTCGGCATTCCCGAGCCCTATCCGTCGTGGGGCCGCATGCTGTCGGAATCCGCCGCAGAATATGTCCGCACCGCGCCCTGGCTGGTGATCTTCCCGGGCATCGCCATCAGCCTCGCCGTGTTCGGCGCCAACCTGTTCGGCGACGCCCTGCGCGACATCCTCGATCCCCGGCAGCGCGGCTGATGACGAAACAATCCGATCTCGTGCTCGAGGTGAAGAACCTGAAGACGGTGTTCTTCACCAATTCCGGCCTGTTCAAGGCCGTGGACGATCTCTCCTTCAGCGTGAGGCGCGGGGAGACCTTGGCGATCGTCGGCGAATCCGGCTGCGGCAAGAGCGTCACCGCGCTGTCGCTGATGCGCCTCGTGCCCGATCCGCCCGGCCGCATCGTCGGCGGCTCCGTCTCGCTCGAAGGCACCGATCTGCTGGCGCTGGACGAAGCCGAGATGCGCGCCGTCAGAGGCAACCGCATCTCCATGATCTTCCAGGAGCCGATGACATCGCTCAATCCGGTGATGCGGATCGGCGACCAGATCGTCGAAGCCGTGCGGCTGCACCGAAACATTCCGGCCAGGGAGGCCCAGAACATCGCCGTCGAGATGCTCCGCCTGGTGCGCATCCCCGAACCGGCGCGACGCGCGAGAGAATATCCGCATCAGCTGTCCGGCGGCATGCGCCAACGCGCGATGATCGCGATGGCGCTGGCCTGCCGGCCGGCGCTGCTGCTCGCGGACGAGCCGACCACAGCGCTCGACGTCACCATCCAGGCGCAGATCCTGGCGCTGATCCTCGACCTTCAGAAGGAGCTCGGCACTGGGCTCGTGCTGATCACGCATGATCTCGGCGTGGTCGCGCAGACCGCGCAGCGCGTGATCGTGATGTATGCGGGGCGCAAGGTCGAGGAAGCCAGCGTCGAGGCGCTGTTCGCCTCGCCAATGCATCCTTATACGCGCGGGCTGATGGCGTCGATCCCGGCGGTCCCCGCAGCCGGAATCGTCGCCCCGGAGCGACTGAACGAGATCCCCGGCACGGTGCCCTCGCTGGTGCGCCTGCCGAAGGGTTGCGCCTTCGCGCCGCGCTGCAAGCTCGCCATCAAACGTTGCGAGGCCGAATATCCGCCGCTGGCGGACTGGGGCGGTGGCCATCTCGCCGCCTGCTGGCGCGCGGAAGAAGTCGCGGAGGTGGCATGACCGAGGCCCTGCTCGAGGTCACCGACCTCAAGAAATATTATCCGGTGCGTGCCGGCGTGCTGCGGCGGCAGGTCGGCACCGTGCACTCGGTCGATGGCGTCTCGTTCTCCCTTCAGGCCGGCGAGACGCTCGGGCTTGTCGGCGAATCCGGCTGCGGCAAGTCGACGGTGGCGCGCAGCGTGCTGCGGCTGGTCGAGCCGACCTCCGGCCAGATCCGCCTCGACGGAGAAGACATCACGCACCTCTCCAAGTCGGCGCTACGCCCGCACCGCCGCTCGATGCAGATCGTATTCCAGGATCCGTTCGCCTCGCTCAATCCGCGCATGACCGCCGGCGACATCGTCGGCGAGCCGCTCATCGTGCATGGTCTGGCGACCGGCAAGGCGCTGGAGGCGAGGGTTGCAAAGCTGTTCGAACAGGTCGGATTGCGCCCCGACCAGATGCACAACTTCCCGCATCAATTCTCCGGCGGACAGCGCCAGCGCATCTGCATCGCGCGCGCGCTGGCGCTGGGGCCGCGCCTGATCGTCTGCGACGAGCCGGTCTCCGCGCTCGACGTCTCGATCCAGGCCCAGGTGATCAACCTTCTGATCGACCTGCAGCGGCAGCACGGCTTCTCCTACCTCTTCATCGCCCACGACCTCGCCGTGGTCGCGCATATCAGCCACCGCGTCGCCGTGATGTATCTCGGTCGCATCGTCGAGATCGCCGGCAAGGACGAGCTGTTCCGCAATCCGAGGCATCCCTATACGCAGGCGCTGCTCGCCTCCGTGCCGATCGCCAATCCGCTGGCTAAGAAGCTCGCACCGCTGGTCGACGGCGACGTGCCGAGCCCAGTCAATCCGCCGCCGGGCTGTGCGTTTCACACCCGCTGCCGGTTTGCGATGGAGCGTTGCAGGATCGAGCGGCCGGCGCTGCTGGACGCCGGCGACGGCCACCGGGTGGCGTGTCTGCTCAATGAGGGAACGGGGCGGAGCAACGCGACTGCGTAGGGTGGGCAAAGCGACTTGTCCGCCGTAGCTCGAAGAGCGAAGGCGGAAGCGTGCCCACCACCTCTCTGCCAATCGAAACGAATGGTGGGCACGGCGCTACGTGCCTTCGCCGACCCTACGATTGCGGATCATGCCGCAACGAGCTGATCACCGGCCACGCCGCCAGCGCGGCAGCCAGATGCTTGAGCGTGTGGCCCGAGACGATGTGGCCCGTCGCGTCGAACACGATCGCATCGCCAAGCTCGAATAGCTTGGCCAGTGCATAGAAGAAGATCACGCCGCCGAGCGGCACGCCAAGCGCACCGGGCCGGGGCCGCGTCAACGCCAGTCCCACGGCGAGCGCGATGCCGCCGTACTGCACGACCACCCATGGTGTGAGATTCTCGCGCGCCGCCCAGGCCGCCAGCAGGCCCGCGATCATCATCAGCACCAGCACGGCCTCGCCCGCGCGCACGCTGATGCGCTCGCTGGCCGCGATGCCCAGAAATCCCGCGAACGCCACGGCCATGCCGAGGCGGTCGGCGATCAGCCGTTGCGGCACGTCGGGGTCGAGATGATAGAAGCCTGAGCCCAGGCAAGTGAGGATCAGTCCCACGAAGAACCAGCTTGCACCGACGGGCACATCGAGACGGCCGCGCAGCCGCTCCGAGCCCCAGACACCCATCGCGAGGAAAGCGAGATTGCTCAGCACGTCGGCGGCGTTGGGCACGCCGAACCAGGCGCGGCTGTCGACGAAATGCGGGATGTGCCAGGCGGCGGCAGGCAGCGCCGGCGCAAAGAGGGCCGCCACCGCCAGGACGAGGAGCGCCGCGGTCAGATATTTTTCGCGGGCTTGCGGAGCGCGGAACGAGAGGCGGCGCGACCCCAAGGGGAGTATGGCAGCCGCCCGGATGGGATCATTTGCGCGCGACATGCGGGTCTCTCCGAGATTGAACACTGTTCAATATTGGTAGCCACAAGATGAACAATGTTCAATGGAAATTATCAATGACCGCCAACTGACATCCATCCTATTGGAATCATGAGATATTTCAGAATGACCGACCGCAGCGCCTCGCGCGAGCGCGTCCTGGGTGACATGGGTCCCGGCTCGCGCTCCGCGCGTCCGGGACACGAGGCTACGCGGCGATCTCCGCCACGATCCTGCCCGTGGTCACCTGATCGCCCTCGGCGACGTCGATCGCCGCGACAACGCCGTCGATGCCGGCCTTGTGGACGTGCTCCATCTTCATCGCTTCCAGCGTCATCACCGGCTGGCCGGCGGCAACACGGTCGCCCGGCTTGACCAGAACGGCGACGACGCGGCCATTCAGGGCCGCGCGGACCTTGCCGTCTCCGCCATTGCTTGCGGCGGCCTTCGGCGCAGCCAGGGTGAGATCAACCACCACAAGCGGGACACCGCGATGCTGGAGGTGGAGCCGATCGCCGTCGCGCAGGAATTTGGCGCTGTCCATCACGCCGTCGTGGCGAAAGCGGATGGCGTCAGCGTCGAGCTGCTCGATCTCGAATTTGTCCTGGCGGCGGTCGGTGGCCACGGTATAGCCGCCGTCGCGTTCGCGCGTGATCTCGAGCTCCAGCGTTTGGCCGGCGATCTCGATCTTCGCGGGAAGCGGAAACGTTGCCGATAGGCTCCGGCCACTTTGCCAGGACGGCGCGCGCGGATTGGTGACGTAGAGCAGCAGGCCTGCCAGCGCCGTATCGAATGCCGCGTCCGGCCGCGGCGCCAGCAATTCGTCGCGGTGCGCATCGATGAAAGCCGTCGTCGCCTCGCCCCTGGCAAAGCCAGGATGACGCAGACACGACATCAGGAACGCCTGATTGGTGGTCACGCCGAACGCGGTGAGCTGCTCCAGGCCGACGATCAGCCGCCCCCTCGCCTCCTCGCGCGTGGTGCCATGGCTGATCACCTTGGCGATCATGGAATCGTAGAACGGCGGGATCTCCGAGCCCGATTGCAGCGCGTGCTCGACACGGATGCTGTCAGGCACCTGCCAGCGCGCCATGCGGCCCGATTGCGGCATGAAGTCGTGCGCGGCATCTTCCGAGCACAGCCGCACCTCGATGGCATGGCCGGAAAACGTGATGTCCCGTTGCTTCACCGGCAACGGCTCGCCGCGCGCGACGCGCAGCTGCAACTCGACGAGATCGAGCCCGGTGATCGCCTCGGTGACGGGATGCTCGACCTGAAGACGCGTGTTCATCTCCATGAAGTAGAACTCGCCGCTCGCATCGAGCAGGAATTCCAGCGTGCCGGCGCCTTCATAATGCAGCGCCTTCACGGCCGCGACGGCGACCTCGCCCATCCTGGCGCGCAGCTCCGGCGTGACCGCGGGCGACGGCGCCTCCTCGATCAGCTTCTGGTGGCGACGCTGCACCGAGCAGTCGCGCTCGCCGAGATGAATGGCGTTGCCGTGGCTATCACCGAACACCTGGATCTCGATGTGCCGGGGATTTTGGATCGCGCGCTCGAGGATGATCGTGGGATCGCCGAACGCGGCCTTGGCTTCCGACCGCGCGCTGCGCAGCGCATCCGGGAACGAGGCCGCTTCAGTGACGAGCCGCATGCCGCGGCCGCCACCGCCGGCGACGGCCTTGATCATGACCGGGAAGCCGATCCTCCTGGCCTCCGCCAGCATGATTTCGTCGCCCTGCTCAGTGCCCTGATAGCCGGGCACGACGGGAACGCCGGCCTTCGTCATGATTTCCTTGGCGCCGGCCTTGTTGCCCATCGCCTCGATCGCCTGCGGCGACGGCCCGATGAAGACCAGGCCGGCATCCTTGCAGGCTTGCGCAAACGCCTCGTTTTCGGCGAGGAAACCGTAGCCGGGGTGGACGGCATCGGCACCGCTCGCCTTGGCCGCTGCAATGATCGCAGGAATGTTGAGGTAAGACTGCGCCGGCAAGGCTTCGCCGATGCGCACGGCTTGGTCCGCCTGCCGAACATGGAGCGCATCGCGATCCGCATCCGAATAGACCGCAACCACGCCAAGGCCGAGCCGCCGCGCGCTGCGCATCACGCGTAGTGCGATCTCGCCGCGATTGGCTACCAAGACCTTGTGGAACGGCCGGTGCTGCACTGATCCGTTCCTCATGGGCGGGCCACCGAAAACTGCATCCGCTGAGGTGTGCGCGCATCGCCCTCGCGGCAGATCGCGAGCACCTCCGACAGCACCGCACGGGTGTCGCGCGGATCGATCACGCCGTCGTCGAGCACGCGCGCGCTGGTCGAGAACACGTCCATCTGGCCGTCGAACACGCCGACGATCTGCGCCTTCATCGCGTCCAGCTTGTCCTTCTCGATCGGCTTGCCGCGGCGGGCGGCGGCGGCCTCCGTCACGATCGCCATGGTCTCGGCGGCCTGCTCGCCGCCCATCACGGCCGTCTTGGCATTGGGCCAGGAGAAGCAGAAGCGCGGATGGAAGCCGCGGCCGCACATGCCGTAATTGCCGGCGCCGAACGAGGCGCCGCAATAGATGGTGATCTGCGGCACGGTCGCCGAGGTGACCGCCTGGATCATCTTGGAGCCGTGCTTGATCATGCCCGCTTCTTCATAGGCCTTGCCGACCATGTAGCCGGTGGTGTTGTTGAGATAGAGCAGCGGCGTGCGGGTCTGGCAGCAGGCCTGGATGAAATGCGTCGCCTTGTTGGCGCCGGCGGGATCGAGCGGCCCGTTGTTGGTGATGATGCCGATCGCCTGCCCTTCGATGCGGGCGTGGCCGCAGACGGTGGCCGGGCCGTAGTTGGGCGCCATCTCGGTGAAATCGGAATCGTCGACGATGCGCGCGATCACCTGCTTCATGTCGACGGGGCGCTTGTGGTCCATCGGCATGATGCCGAGCAGCTCGTCCTGGTCGTAGCGCGGCGGCTTGAACTCCGGAGCCGCCCGCCCCGGCCGCTCCCATTCCAGCGCCGCCATGATCTCACGCGCGATGCGCAGCGCGTCGCGGTCGTCCTCGGCGAGGTAGTCGCCGAGGCCGGACACCTGCGTGTGCATCTCGGCGCCGCCGAGCTCCTCCTCGGTCGCAATCTCGCCGGTCGCGGCCTTCAGCAGCGGCGGTCCCGCGAGAAAGGCGCGGGTGCGGCCGCGGACCATCACGATGTAGTCGGACAAGCCGGTCTGATAAGCGCCGCCTGCCGTGGACGAGCCGTGCGTGACGGTGACGACCGGCAGGCCTGCCGCCGAGAGCCGCGCCAGATTGCGAAAGATGTTGCCACCGCGGACGAAGTCCTCGACGCGGTAGCGCAAGAGATTGGCGCCGGCGCTTTCGACGAGCTGCACATAAGGCAGCTTGTTCTCCAGCGCGAGTTCCTGCACGCGCAGCGTCTTGTCGAGGCCGAAGGGCTGCAGCGCGCCGGCATCGATGCCGGAATCGCTGGCGCTGACCATGCAGCGGACGCCAGAGACGAAGCCGATGCCGGCGATGACGCCGCCACCGGGCACGCTCTTGCTCGCGTCCGGCACGTCGAACATGTAGCCGGCCAGCGTGGACAGCTCGATGAAGGGCGCGCCGGGATCGAGCACCAGCGCGACACGCTCGCGCGGCAGCAATTGGCCGCGCTTGTGGAAGCGATCCTTTGCCGCGGCCGACGCCGCGCGCGTGCGCTCTTCCAATGCGCGCATGCGGTCGATCAAGGCGAGCATGCCGTCGCGGTTGGCGTGGTAGGCTGCGCTGCCGGGGGATATGGTGTTTTCGAGAATGGACATGACAGACCTTGATCGTCATTCCGGGGCACGCGAAGCGTGAACCCGGAATCTCGAGGTTCCGGGTTCGATGCTGCGCATCGCCCCGGAACGACGGGAATACTCAGCGATTCGTCCCAAAGATCTTCCGCGCCTCGGCCGGGCTCGCGATCTCGCGGCCCGCACGCCTCGCACAGGCGGCGATCGCCTCGATCAACTGGCCGTTCGAGGTCACCTTCTTGCCGTCGGCGAGATAGAACGTATCCTCAAGCCCCGTGCGCAAGTGACCGCCGAGCTCGGCGCAGCGCTGGTGCAGCGGCCAGATTTCCTCGCGGCCGATCGCGGTGACCTGGAAATGCGCCTCAGGGCGCTTCAGCTTGATCAGGATCGGCAGCAGCTCGGGATCGGCGGGCATGCCGGAAGCAACGCCCATCACGAAATTATACTCGAGCGGTCCCCTGTACATGCCGACCTGGTGGTACATGCCGACGCAGCGGACGATGCCGACGTCGAAGCATTCGAACTCGGGGATGGTGCCGACCGCGTTCATGACGTCGAGATAGTCCTTCACCTTCTCGACCGCGTTGTCGAACATCATCGGCGGCCAGGCCCAGGTGTTGTCGGCCTTCACCTTCAGGTAATTGAGCGAGCCGGCGTTGCAGGCGGCGATCTCCGGCTTGGTCTCGCGGATGCAGTCGAGCGCGCCGGAGTAGTTCGGCCCTGACACGCCCGAGGTATGATTGATGATGACGCCGGGGCAGGCTTCGCGGATGGCCTGCTGAATCTCCCTGCTGACGCTCACCTCCCAGGACGGCAGGTGGCCCTTGCCCGGCGCCTGCTGGCGCAGATGGATGTGCATGACGGACGCGCCGGCCTCGAACGCAGCCCTGGCCTCCCGCGCCATCTGCTCCGGCGTCACAGGCACGTTGTGCTGCTTGGGGTCGGTGAGCACGCCGTTCAGCGCGCAGGTGATGACGGCCTTGTCGCTCATGCCAAAAAAATCTCGCACGTTGAGAATTCAACGTTTGCGATCATGTGATGGGTGGCATGCGGCTTCTTGCGCGGAGAAGCTGAATACAGGACGAGAAACCTTAGGGTGGGCAAAGGCGCTTTTGCGCCGTGCCCACCATCTCTCCACACCCCACGAAAGTCGTGGGCACGCTTCGCTTTGCCCACCCTACAAGAGCGGTGCTAGCTCGCCTCCGCGAGCCGCACCGTCTCGGTGCTGCGATAGATCGCAAGATCGCGCGAGCCGACGAAGATCGCGCGCGGCTTCAATCCGTAGAAGCGGCGGATCGAGTGGCTGAAATGGGTGGAGTCGGGATAGCCAATGTCCTGCGCGAGATGGGCGAGGTTGAGATCCTGGTTGGCGAAGTGCAGCAAATGCCGCGCGCGCTTCCAGGCGCGGAAGGAACGGAAGGAGATGCCGGTCTCTTCCTTGAACAGATGCAGGAAGCGCGAGGCGGACAGTCCGGCTTCGGCGGCGCAGGTATCCGCCGTCACCGGCTCGCCGGAGAAGCGCTCGATGCGGGCGACGGCCCGCGTGATGCGCGGATCGAGCACGCGGCGCGGCAGCGCCTCGCCAAAGCACATCTCGTCGAACTCGGCGGTGGTGATGTCGCCATAGCGGCGCTGGCGCAGCAACGCATAAGCGACCAGGATCTTGCGGGCATAGGCGGCTTTGTCCGGCCCGCGCAGCCGCTCGGCCAGGGCCTCGATCACGCCATCCGGCATGCTTTCCGGCTCCAGCGTCACGCTGATGACAGTGCGATAGTCGCTGGCGATGGAATGGCGCTGGTTCGGCAGCGTGACGAACAGCTCGCCGCTGGCAAGCGCGTCGTCGATCGTGAGATGCAGGCTGCCCTTCACCGCAACATAGACATGGCAGCAGCCGGGGGTCCGCTTGCGAGGGCGCCCGAGCAGGCCGGCATAGAATACCCGCTCCGGCGTGATCAGCATCAGATGGTCGGATTCGCGACCTTTATCTTCCATTGGGTTCCTCCTCGCGCGGCTCTCTGGCCGCTGCGGACGGAGGTCACCTTAGCGGAAATTTGGCCGCTGTCACGAGAGGATAGCGCTGTCATGAAACATGCATCGTCGTTCCGGGGCGGTCCGCAGGACCGAGCCCGGAACCTCGAGATTCCGGGCTCGATGCTGCGCATCGCCCCGGAATGACAGCCTCCCTTACGTCCTCACCCTCGCTGCAACATTCTGCTCGACGCCAGCCTTCTGTTCCGCAGCAACTGCGCGCTTGAAACCGTCGCGCTGCTGCAGGCGGGCCCAATAGGCTGCGACATTTGGCCCAAAATCCTTGGCGAGCCCGATGTTGCTCGCCAGGCGAAGCGCATAGCCGATGACGATGTCAGCAGCGGTGAAGCGGCCGGCGCACAAGGTTTCGGCATTGGCTGTGGCTGCCTCGACGGCGCGCAGTCGGCCCAAGAACCATTTCGCATAGTCGCCGGCGACCTGCGGATTGCGACGCTCCTCCGGCTCGAGCTGGGTGTATCGCAGCACCAGCGTCTGCGGAAAGGTTAACGTGGCATCGCTGAAATACATCCAGTTCAGGAACGCGCCATAAGCGGGATCCTCCGGCCCGACCATCAGCGGCGTCGGGCCGTATTTGACGCCGAGATAGTGGCAGATGCCGGAGGATTCGGTCATCCTGGTCTCGCCGTCGACCATGAAGGGAATCGTGCCGAGCGGATTGAGCGCGAGATATTCCTTGGCGAAGACGCGCGGCGGGAACGGCAGCATCTTCAGCTCATAGGGCAGCCCCATCTCCTCCAGCATCCAGAGCGGGCGAAACGAGCGCGCGGCGTCGCAGTGATAGAGCGTGATCATCAAGCACTCCCTTTGCTGCCGGGCAGCGTACCCATCATCTTGCACAGGACCATCAGCATGACCTCGTCGGCACCGCCGCCGATCGAGGTCAGGCGGCTGTCGCGATAGGCGCGGCTGACCGGCGTCTCGTTGGTAAAGCCCATTCCGCCCCAATATTGCAAGCAGGCGTCGGTGAGCTCGCGGCCGAGCCGGCCGGCCTTCAGCTTGGCCATGGTCGCGAGCCGCGTCACGTCTTCGCCCGCCACCAGCTGCTCGGCGGCACGATAGATCAGCGCGCGCAGCAGCTCGACCTCGGTCTGCATCTCCGCGAGCTTGAAGTGCACGACCTGGTTGTCGAGGATGCTCTGACCAAAGGCCTTGCGGTTGCGCGTGTATTCGATGGTCTGGTCGATGATGTATTCATGCGACTTCAGGCAGGCGGCCGCGCCCCAGAGCCGCTCCTCCTGGAACTGGATCATCTGGTAGGTGAAGCCCTTGCCCTCCTCGCCGATCCGGTTGCGCTTGGGCACGCGGACATTGTCGAAGAAGATCTGCGCGGTGTCGGAGGAACGCATGCCCAACTTGTCGAGCTTGCGGGCGACCGTGACGCCCTTGCTCTTCATGGGCACGCAGATCAGCGACTTGTTGCGGTGAACGGGGCCGTCGCCGGTGTTGGCGAGCAGGCAGATCCAGTCGGCCTGCGTGCCGTTGGTGATCCACATCTTGCCGCCATTGATGACGTAGTCGTCGCCGTCGGAGCGGGCCTGCGTCTTGATCGACGCGACGTCGGATCCCGCGCCGGGCTCGGAGACGCCGATGCAGGCGACGAAATCGCCCGAGATCGAGGGTGCCAGAAACTCGCGGCGCACCTCGTCCGAGCCGAAGCGCGCCAGCGCCGGCGTCGCCATGTCGGTCTGCACCCCGATCGCCATCGGCACGCCGCCGCAGGTGATGGCCCCGAGCTCCTCCGCCATCATCAGCGCATAGGAATAGTCGAGGCCGGAGCCGCCGAACTCGACCGGCTTGTTCAGGCCGAGGAAGCCGAGGCTGCCCATCTTCTTGAACAGCTCGTGCGCCGGGAAGATGTCGGCCTTCTCCCATTCATCGACATGAGGATTGATCTCGCCCGCGATGAATTTCTGCAAGCTGCGGCGAATGTCGTCGTGGTCGGCGGTGAATAGCATCTTGCTCCTGTCATTCCGGGGCGGCGCGAAGCGTCGAACCCGGAATCTCGATATGATTGGGACTCAGCTCTAGGTCCCGGGTTCGCGCTGCGCGCGCCCTCGGGACGACGGTGTTCACAACCCCATCTGCCGTGACGCCAGATCCTTCATGATCTCCTCGGTGCCGCCGCCGATGGCGTTGACCTTGACCTCGCGGTAGATGCGCTCGGCCTTGATGCCGCGCATGAAGCCGGCGCCACCGAAGATCTGCACGGCTTCCGAGGCACAGAACGCCATGGTCTGCGTCGCCTGGTTCTTCATCATGCAGATTTCCGCAACCGGGCTCTCGCCTTGCTCGAGCCGCCAGGCCAGCATCTCCAGCATTGCCTGCGAGGCTGCCACCTTCTGCGCCATGTCGACGATCTTGTGCCTGATCACCTGATGCTGGGCGAGCGGCTTGCCAAAGGTCTTGCGCTCCTTGGCATAGGCGATGGCCTCGTCGAGGCAGACCCGGGCGAAGGCGGTGCAGCCTGCCGCCATGCCCATGCGCTCGCTGTTGAAATTCTGCATGATGATCTTGAAGCCCTGGCCCTCCTCGCCGATCAGGTTTTCGGCCGGCACGCGGCATTCGTCGAAATGCAGCGTCGCGGTGTCGGAGGCCCACCATCCCATCTTCTTGAGCTTGGTGCGCGACAGGCCCGGCGCGCCCCCTTCGATCAGGAGCAGGCTGACGCCGCCGGCGCCCTCGCCGCCGGTACGCACGGCAACGGTCAGATAATCGGCGCGCATGCCTGAGGTGATGAAGGTCTTCTCGCCGCTCACGACGTAGTGATCGCCGTCGCGCCGTGCCCTGGTGCGGAGGCCCGCGACGTCGGAGCCACCGCTCGGCTCGGTGATCGCGAGCGCGGAGATCTTCTCGCCCGACAGCACCTGCGGCAGCACGCGCGCCTTCACCTCAGGCCGCGCCGCGCGCGCGATCGGCGGCGAGCCGATGGTGTGGCTCATCAGGCTGGCACTGACGCCACCGGCGCCGGCCCGCGCCAGCTCCTGGCTCGCGACGATCTTCATGAACTGATCGGCGGCGATGCCGCCATATTCCTCGGGAAATCCGAGGCCCAACAGGCCGATCTCGGCCGCCTTGCGATAGAGCGCGCGGGGAAATTCGCCGGCCTCGTCCCACTCATGGGCGAAGGGCGCGATCTCCTTCTCGACGAAGCGGCGCATGACGTCGCGAAAGGCGTCGTGCTCGGCGGTATAGAACGGGCTCTTCATTGGTCTCGCCCTGTTGGCGGATTCGCTGGTCCACCATGGCTGGAACATTTGCCATTCACTTGCGCGGAGTGGCTGACCATGGGAGCAGCTCCACCGCAGCCTATCACCCAGCAACTCCACGCAAGACGATTTTCGTCCCGCACTGGCTAACTCTGGCTCAAAAAAACGTTGCTGCACAGATTCTGGCTGGCGCCAGGGCCATGCCGGGCATGGTGCGCAGGGGAGGTATTATTGGCCGTTCGCTACTACGATTGGATTGCCCATCATGGCCGCCGCACGCCGAACAAGGTTGCGGTGATCGACCTCGCGAGCGAGCGCCGCTTCACCTATTCGCAGCTCGATGCCCGTGTCTCGCGCCTCGCCTCGTTCCTGCGCTACACGCTGAAGGTCTCGCGCGGCGACCGCGTCGCGGTGCTGGCGTTGAACACGACCGATACGCTGGAGGTCCAGTTCGCCTGCGGTCGCCTGGGTGCGATCTTCGTGCCGCTGAACACGCGCCTCACCGTTCCCGAGCTCCAGTTCATCACCGCCGATTGTGCGCCGAAGGTGATGATCCACGATGCCGACCTCGCCGAGACGGCGCTCGCCGTCGCAAAGCTCTGCAACGTTGCGACCAGCCTGCTGCTCGGCCCGGGCGGCACCTACGAAGCCGGTATCGCTGCCGCGAAGCCGCTCGACCGCGCCGAAGAAGTCACGCTCGATGACGTCTCGACCGTCATGTACACCTCGGGCACGACGGGCCATCCGAAGGGCGCGACCATCACCCACGGCATGACCTTCTGGAATTGCGTCAATCTCGGCGGCCCCGCCTGCATCGGGCCGGCCTCCGTGCTGCTCACCGTGCTGCCGCTGTTCCACACCGGCGGGCTCAATTGCTACACCAATCCGGTGCTGCACGCAGGCGGCACCGTGATGATCATGCGCGCCTTCGATCCCGGCACGGCGCTCGGCCTGATCAACGATCCCGCGCAGGGCATCAACGTGTTCTTCGGCGTGCCCGCAATCTACCAGTTCATGGCGCAGCACCCGGCCTTCGCGACCACCGACCTCAGCCGGCTGATCGTCGGCGGTGTCGGCGGCGCTCCGATGCCGGTGCCGTTGCTCAAGGTCTGGGAGGCGCGCGGCGTCGCGCTTCAGCAGGGCTATGGCATGACCGAGACCTCGCCGGCCGTGCTGGTGCTCGATCGCGAGGATGCTGCGCGCAAGGCCGGCTCCGCCGGCAAGCCGGTGCTGCACACCGAGGTGCGCATCGTCCGCCCCGACGGCAGCGATGCCGATGTCGGCGAACTTGGCGAGCTCTGGGTCAAGGGACCGAACATCACGCCCGGCTATTGGAACAGGCCGGAGGCGAACAAGACCTCCTTCACCGACGGCTGGCTGCACACCGGTGATGCGACGCGCGTCGACGAGGAAGGCTTCTACTACATCGTCGATCGCTGGAAGGACATGTACATCTCCGGCGGCGAGAACGTCTATCCGGCCGAGGTCGAGAACGTCCTGCATCAGCTCAGCGCCGTCGCCGAAGCCGCCGTGATCGGCATCCCGGATCCGCAATGGGGCGAGGTCGGCCTTGCCATCGTCGCGGTCAAGCCCGGCCAGAAGCTCACTGAGGCCGACGTATTCGCGCATTGCGCGGCCAATCTGGCGCGTTTCAAATGCCCGCGCCAGATCCGCTTCGTCGATGCGCTGCCGCGCAACGCCACCGGCAAGATCCACAAGCCGACCTTGCGCAAGGAATTCTCGGTGGCCTCAGAGGTCGACAAGAAAGTCGCCAACGCCTGACCACAGCGCCCTTCGCGGACGCTTTTATTTTTTTCCGGCGGGCCGGCCGGTCGATTGCGGATTATTGCGTCAGGAACAGCGCAAAAGGCTCTTCTACCGTGCGGCGCAGATGCTTTCGATACAGGGCGTGGTTGACATGGTCGGGCGCAACCCGCCCGAGGGATGGCTGCGGGACGTTCCTGAGCGGCACGTAGGCGATCGGTGCCGCGATCGGCGTGAGCTGCGAACCAGGACCTGCACGGAGCGTCGAGATGATGCCGTACATCTCGCCGGCGACCGTCGGCCGCGACACCGTGATCACGCGATGCTGGCCGTGCTTGATGATGACGAGGTAGATGAAGCCGGATTGATGGGGAACGGCGACCTCGCCGGTATGCTCGTAGGCGGCATCGGTTCGATCGCCCTCGCGGAAGACCAGCGAAGAGACTTTCGGCTCCCAGACGATTTCGGTGCGGTAGGCGAAAATCGCGTCCTTGTCGCCGAAGGACGGCCGCAACGTGATGTAGACGTCTTCGAGCCAGGTCACGGCGCGATGCGCATAGGAGCCAAGGCTGTCGGGAGCGACATCGTTGGCGGCCTGAGGCGCCGGTACGACGGGGCTTTTGCGTAAGGAGACGCCCAGTGCCTGCTCCAGCCGGACCGTCGTCGCCAGCGTGAGCGGCCGTCGTCCGCCAAGTACCTTCTCCAGCGTCGAGAGGCTGAGCTTGGCCTGCTCAGCCAGCGCCTGTCGGGAAATCCGGCGTCTGGCGAGCTCCTCGCGAATGGTCTCGGCGATCTCGCGGCTCTGCTCGTCCGAAAGCTGCTTGTCGGAAGCCTTGTCCTGCATCTGCATCGTTAGCCCTGCTCCAGCGGCCATTCTAGCAGGCCGGACAAACCAGCACAAAACCGCACATGGCCACCCCGGCCAAGGCGCACCGGGCCGGCCGCGGCGGAACATTGCAGATCATTCTGCTCGCGAAAGCGGCCGCTCCCGGCAAATGCTCGGAGCCAGCAAACGCCCTATTGGGAGCAGGCCAAATGGACACCTACGACACAGCCGACAACGACGAGCACCCCCTGTTGAGAGGGCTGATCAAGCTTGGATTGTTTCTTCTCGCGCAGGGCGTCGCGGTGATGCTGATGGCCTTCGTGGCCCTGCTCGTCAGCTTCGGGACGAGTTGGTCGGCAACGACCGAGCAGGCCAGCCTGCTCCAGCCCGGCGATGCCAGGTCCGGAAGCCTGCTCCTGAAGGACGGCGGCGTCATCACGGAAGCGATCCGACTCGGCATCGACGTCGACATCACCGTCTCCGGCCCGACCTTGCGCGCCCGGGTCACTCAGGTCTTCCGCAACCCGACCCAGGATTGGGTCGAGGCGACCTATGTCTACCCGCTCGCGACCGGCGGTGCCGTCGATACGCTGAAGATGGTGGTCGGCGACCGCATCATCGTGGGAGACATCAAGGAGCGGCAGCAGGCACGATTGATCTACGAAGAGGCGCGCCGCGCGGGTCAGAGGGCGGCGCTCACCGAGCAGGAACGGCCGAACATCTTCACCAATTCGGTTGCCAATATCGGCCCCGGCGAAACCGTGCTGGTGCAGATCGAATATCAGGAGCCTGTGCACCAATCCGGCAACGTATATTCGCTCCGCCTGCCGCTGGTGATCGGTCCGCGCTACAATCCGGCGCCGATCGTCCAGAGCGTCGATTTCCGCAAGGACGGATCGGGCTGGGGTGCGACGACGTCGGACCCGGTAGCAGACCGTGACCGCATCTCGCCGCCCGTGCTGGATCCCACCAAGACTGCACCGGTCAATCCAACCAGCATCACGGTGCGCCTGAAGGCCGGCTTCGCGCTTGGCGAGGTCAAGAGCCACCACCATAATGTCAAGATCGAGAGCCCGGACAGCACGACACGAATCGTCACGCTCGCCGACGGCGCTATCCCCGCCGACCGCGACTTCGAGCTGACCTGGAAGCCAGTCACCGACAAGGCGCCGTCGGTCGGCCTGTTCCGCGAACGTGTCGGCGATGCCGATTATCTGCTCGCCTTCGTCACCCCGCCCGGCGCCGAGCAGGTGACACAAAAGCCGCTGCCCCGTGAGGTCGTGTTCGTGATCGACAATTCGGGGTCGATGGGCGGCACGTCGATGGTCCAGGCCAAGGCGAGCCTCGCTTACGCGCTTACCCGGCTTCAGCCGACCGACCGCTTCAACGTCATTCGCTTCGATGACACCATGGACGTGCTGTTTCCCGCGTCCGTGCCGGCCGATGCAGCGCATGTCGGCGAGGCGACCTCGTTCGTGGGCGCTCTGCAGGCGCGTGGCGGTACCGAGATGGTGCCGGCGATGCGCGCAGCGCTGGCCGACAAGCTCGGCGACACCGGCATGGTTCGCCAGGTCGTCTTCCTGACCGACGGCGCAATCGGCAACGAGCAGCAATTGTTCGAAACGATCACGGCGATGCGCGGCCGCTCGCGTGTCTTCATGGTCGGCATCGGGTCGGCGCCCAACACCTATCTGATGACCCGCGCCGCCGAGCTCGGTCGTGGGTCCTTTACCCATATCGGCTCCGTCGAGCAGGTGGAGGAACGCATGCGCGGCCTGTTCGCCAAGCTCGAAAATCCGGCCGTGACCGGTCTCACCGCGAAGTTCTCCGAGGCCAACGCCGACGTCACCCCGGCGATCATCCCCGACGTCTATCGCGACGAGCCGCTGGTGCTGGCGGCAAAGCTCGACAAGCTCGCAGGCTCACTCGAGATTAGGGGGCGCGTCGGCGACCGCCCATGGTCGGTGACCCTGCCGCTGCAACATGCCGCCGAAGGCAAGGGCCTGTCGAAACTCTGGGCCAAGCGCAAGATCGGTGACGCCGAAGTGGCGCGCGCCATGCGAGAGCTCGCACCCGAGGAGGCGGACAAGGCGATCCTGGCGCTGGCGCTCGACCATCAGATCGTAACGCGCCTGACCAGCCTCGTCGCCGTCGACAAGACGCCGAGCCGCCCCGAAGGCGCGCCGCTCAAGCTCAGCGAATTGCCGATCAACCTGCCGGCCGGCTGGGATTTCGAGAAAGTGTTCGGCGAACGGCCGCAGATCCCGGCGCAGCTGCGCGAGCGCCATGCCGATGCAGCCACCTCACCGGCCATGCGGCGGCCGACGCCCGCAGCGCCCGATGCGATCCGTCTGCCCAAAACGGCGACCTCGGCCGAGCTGAAGATGATCGCGGGCCTGATCCTGATCGTGCTCGCCCTGGTCCTGTTCGCGTTCAACCGGCGTCGGCCCTTGCTCACCAACGCCGCTTGAGAGAGGAGCCCCCCGACTCCTCTGTTAGCGCGCGCGGCTGCCTGTCCCGTAACCAACGGCCGCGCGCGTCTTTTTTTGGGGATGTCATTCCGGGGCGATGCGAAGCATCGAGTCCGGAATCTCGAGATTCCGGGTTCGGCTCTACGAGCCGCCCCGGAATGACCAACAAAGAGATACAGATGCCCCGCCTCATCTCTCCTCTGGCTCTCACGCTTGTCGGCCTCTTCCTGTTCGGCGACGGCGCCTACATCCACGCCAAGGCATGGCTCGCCCAAATGCTGCTGGAGCGGGCGTTCGACCGAAGCATTGCGACGGGACAGGCGGTGAAGCCGTGGTCGTGGGCCGACACCTGGCCGGTCGCGCAGATCGAGGTCAAGCGGATCGGTGCCAGCGCCATCGTGCTGGAAGGCGCGAGCGGACAGGCGCTGGCTTTTGGCCCCGGCCATATCCACCAAACAGCCGATGCCGGTGAACGCGGGACTGCCGTCTATGCCGCCCATCGCGACACTCATTTCCGCTTCCTGCGCAATGTCGTCATTGGTGACATCATCGATGTCACACGTCGCGACGGTCGGCATTTCCGCTATCGCGCGGATTCCTCGGCCGTGGTTCGTTTCGATGCGTCGGGCATCGACGCCACGACACAAGGTTTCGAGCTTGTTCTCGCGACCTGCTGGCCATTCGACGCGGTCACCTCGGGCCCCGAGCGCTACATCCTGCATGCAACATTGATCGGAGCCGACAAATCGCCCACGGCGCCGGCGACACGCGCCAGCGTCGCCCATTCCACCACACGGCATACCCCCATGGTTGCCAGTCCGAAGGACTCGCCATAGAACGGAGTGGCGCTCGACCAAGAAGAACAACAGGTGAGGTCACGGCATGGAAGCCCAGGTGTCTGCTGCGTCCGCGTTCCATCCATGGTCTCCACCGTCCGATGCCAGCGACATCGTCAAGGGCATCCACGCGATGCTGCACCCGCTCAACATCGTGCTGGTGGGCGCGACCGACAAGCCCGGCAATTATGCCGAACGCATCTGGAACAATCTGATCAAATACGGTTACGAGGGCGGCCTCTATCCGGTCAACACCAAGCGCGACGCCATCTGGGGCGTCCCCTGCTACAAGGACTTTGCGAGCCTCCCGGAGAAGCCCGATCACGTTCTGGTGCTGGTGCCGGCGCGTTTCGCCGTACAGGTGATCCGCGACGCCGCGGCGGCCGGCGCGCGCTCGGCCACTATCGTCACCTCCGGCTTCAGCGAGCTGCAGGATGAGGAAAGCCAAAAGCTCGCCGCCGAATTGCAGGCGGCCGTGCGCGAGACAGGACTTGCGGTCACAGGGCCGAACTGCCTCGGCAATCTGAGTGCCGGCGAAAAGCTCTTCACCAACATCGACGACCGTGTCGTGACCATGGAGCAGGGCGCGGTGGCGATCGCCGGGCAGTCCGGTGCCATCGTCATGGCGATCCGTCAGGCGCTGGAGGATCGCGGCGTCGGCGTCGGCTACATGGTGACGACCGGCAATGAGACCGGACTCGAGACGCCGGACCTGATGCGCTATTTCGCCGAGGATCCGAGCGTCAAGGTGATCGTCGTCTATCTCGAAGGCGTACGCAACACCAGGGCGTTCCGCGATGCCTGCAAGGCGGCGCGCGCCGCCAGCAAGCCCGTGATCGCGCTCAAGCTCGGCGCCTCCGAAGGCGGCCGCGCTGCGGCGATGGCACACACCGGCGCGCTTGCGGGCTCGATCGAGACGTTCGACGCCGTTGCAACGCGCGAAGGCGTGATCCGGGTCGGTGGGCTCGACGAGCTGATCGAGACCACCGAATGTTTCGTCCACACGGCCGTGCCCAAGGGCGATCGGCTCGCCGCCGTCACGCTGTCGGGCGGCAAGCGCGGCATGCTGATCGACGCCTTTGATGCAGAAGGCCTGAAGTTCGCGCCGCTGAGCCCGCATGTCAGCTCGGAGCTGGCTAAGATGCTCGGACCGGGCTCGATCGTCGGCAATCCGCTCGATGCCGGCTTTGCCGCGGTCGTCGATCCCTCCGTCTATATGAAGTCGATCAAGCTGATGATCGACGATCCCGATATCGACATCGTCATCGTCGATGCCGAGCTGCCGAAGACGCCGCACGAGCTGCGCGAGCGCAATTTGCGCATCGTCAACGAGATGGCGGGCAAGGCCGGCAAGCCGGTGATCTACATCAGCGCGATGTCGATCGGCTTCACCGAGTTCACCAAATCCTTGCGCAAGTCGCTGCCGCATCTCGCGGTCATGCAGGGCATGGACCGGGCGGTGACCGCGATCAAGTCGCTGCTCGCCTACGCCAGGCTGCGCAAGGAGGTGCCCGACATCGTCTCGAGCTCGAAGCCCGCCGCGCGCGCCGTGCTGGAGAAGGCGCTGAGATCTGCAAGCGGCGCCGCGCTCGACGAGGTCGCCTCGAAGAAGCTCCTGAAGGCGTATGGCATTCCGATCTCGAAGGAGGCGATCGCACAGACCGCGACGGAAGCTGTAGAGATCGCCAAGCAGATCGGCTTTCCGGTCGTGGCCAAGGTCGTCAGCGCGGAGATCCTGCACAAGTCCGACATCGGCGGCGTGGTGTTGAACCTGAACAGCGCGGCCGAGGTGAAGAAGGCGTTCGCCGATATCACGGCACGGGTGAGCAGGTTGAAGGGCAAGCCGAGGCTCGACGGCGTCCTGATCGCGCAGCAGGTCAAGGCCGAGCTCGAGCTCGTGGTCGGCGCCTCGCTCGATGCCGAGATGGGGCCTGTCGTGCTGTTCGGCACCGGTGGCATCGACATCGAGCTGATGAAGGACGTCGCGCTCGCCGGCGCGCCGCTGGACGAGGCCGAGGCACGGCTCCTGATCGGCCGTACCAAGGCTGGCATCAAGATGCGGGGCTATCGCGGCAAGCCGGCCCTGCACGAAGCCTCCGCGGTGAAGGCGCTGGTCGGCCTGTCCAATTTGATCGCGGATGCCGGCGACCGGATCGCCTCGATCGACGTCAATCCGTTCCTGATCAACACCAAGACCGGCGTGGCCGTCGATGCCCTGATCGTGCTGAACAATGCTGCGGCAAAAGGGGCGGCGGGACATTGAGACGCCGCAGCCCGTAGGGCGGATTAGCGCAGCGTAATCCGCCACTCCATAAGACAGGCGAAGAAGGCGGCGGGTTACGCTTCGCTAACCCGCCCTCCTTACATTGCGGCCTTCTTCCAACTTCCCTGCTTTGGCCTTAGACTCAGCCTCATGGCACGTGCGAGCAATCTGGTGATCGGAACAGCGACGCTGGCGGTGATCGCCGTGGCGTTCGGCGGCCTGCTTGGCGTGCAGAAATGGCGCACCATCCAGAGCCGCAGCCAGTTGCGCGTGGTGTTCGAGGGCGGCTCCGCCAGCGGCCTGCGCCGCGGCGGCCCGGTCAACTTCGACGGTGTGCCGGCCGGCCAGATCCGCTCGATCAAGCTGGAGAGTCCGCGCCGAATCGTGGCGCTGGTCATGCTCGACAATACCGCGCCGATCCGCAAGGACACTGTGGCGGGCATCGAGTTCCAGGGCCTCACCGGCGTCGCAGCGATCTCACTGATCGGGGGCGCGCCCTCCGCGCCACCGGTGCCGCTGGACTCGGACGGCGTTCCCGTCCTGACCGCCGATCTCAGCGACGCCGAAACCATCGTCGAGACCCTGCACAATGTCGACCGCACGATCGTCAGCAATGCCCCCGCAATCAAGGAGGGCCTGAGCACGTTCGAAAATTATACCGCCGATCTGCGGAGCAAAGGCACTGAGATCGATTCCGTGATGGCCAAGGTCGACAGCGCCTTCGCGGGCTTCGACAAGGCGGTCACGAAGATCGAGGGCGTGGTGCCCGGCTTCGTCGACGGCAAGGCCGACGAGCTGTTCGAGAAGATCAAGGGACTGCACGAGCTGGCCGACACCATGAAGAAGAAGTCGGCAGGCTATCTCGAGGACATCCGTCGCTCACTGCTCGATGTCAGCGAAGCCGCCAACAAGATGAGCGGGACACCCACACCCGCCGCCACTCCGCGCCCGCCGCGCAAGCCTGCACAGCAGAAGCGCTGATCTAGTAGTTGGACGCCGCCGCCTCATTCGGGATGCCGTCGATCGGACACTCATCGGTCCCCGGCGTCGCGCGGGTCATCGCCTCGACCATGTCGCGCGTTCCTTCGGGATCCCTGATCCAGTTCTTGTAGAAATCATACGGGCACGCCGCGACGCCGCGCGGGCTGTCGCCGGAATTGATCATGCCGGTGTAACCACGGTGGACCAGCTTGTAGAGATGGTTCTGCGACTGGCCGTTGCGGCGCGCATCGCGGATCAGGTGTTTCGAAAGCTGCGCGTATTGGATGCCGTAATCCTCCTCGCCGCATTCGCCGAGCGTGCGGCCGTCGAAGCCGATGATCGAGGAATGGCCGAAATAGGAATAGACGCCGTCGAAGCCGGCGGCATTGGCGACCGCGACATAGACGTTGTTGGCCCATGCCATCGCCTTGGAGATCATGACCTGCTGCTCCTTGGCCGGGTACATGTAACCCTGGCAGCGCACGATCAGCTCGGCGCCTTTCATCGCGCAGTCGCGCCAGATCTCCGGATAATTGCCGTCGTCGCAGATGATCAGGCTGACCTTGAGTCCCTTCGGCCCCTCGGAGACATAGGTGCAATTGCCGGGATACCAGCCCTCGATCGGCACCCACGGCATGATCTTGCGGTACTTCTGCACGATCTCGCCCTTGTCGTTCATCAGGATCAGGGTGTTGTAGGGCGCCTTGTGCGGATGCTCCTCGTGGCGCTCACCGGTCAGCGAGAACACGCCCCAGACCTTGGCCTTGCGGCAGGCCTCGGCGAAGATCGCGGTTTCCTCGCCGGGCACCACCGAGGCTGTCTCGTACATCTCCTTGGAGTCGTACATGATGCCTTGCGTGGAATATTCCGGGAAGATCACGAGGTCCATGCCGGGCAGTCCGACCTTCATGCCGACGATCATGTCGGCGATCTTGCGGGCGTTCTCGAGCACCTCGGCCTTGGTGTGCAGGCGGGGCATCTTGTAATTGACGACCGCGACGCCGACCGTGTCGTTGCTGCTGGAGATGTCACCGTGAAGCATGTTGAGCGCTCCTGTACCTTATCTGTTTGATGCTGGCGTGTAGCGTTAGTGGCTGATCATCCAGGGCCGCGCCGTCGGAAAACCCTTGGCGCCGCTTCCGGACTTGGTCATCAGCCGCGCCGGCTTCTTCTTGTCCGACGAGCCCTTGTCCTTCACCGTCCTGCCCGACGAGCAGCAGCCGCAGCCGGGGCCGTGCGAGGCCTTGTATTGCGCCAGCGTCTGCGGTGCGTGCGAACTGCGCTCGTTGACGGCATGCGCCTTGCGCTTGTCGGCCGGCATGCAGAAGAAGTTTGGGGCGGTCAGAATCACCCGCGGTGCCATGGTCTCGCAGTGCGGACAGCTTTGCGGATCGTCGCATTCCGCCATCGGGCGCAGGTCCTTGAACGGACCGCAGTCGTCACAGAGATATTCGTAGACCGGCATCGCATCATCCCCACGCTGTAGCTTGTTCAACTTACCTGGCGACGGATGCGGGGCGGCAAGTACACGCCGTCCCGCGTTCCGTCGCGCAGGGACTACTTGTCCGGCGAGATCGGCATCTGGATATCGCCGGTGATGTGCTTGATGGGACCGGCCGCCGACGGCATCACGTCGAAGTCGAAGATCTCGGTCGGCAGCCACAGCGTGGCGCAGGCGTTGGGCACGTCGACCACGCCGGAGATGTGGCCCTGGCACGGTGCGGTGCCGAGGATCGAATAGGCCTGGGCGCCGGAATAGCCGAACTTCTTCAGATACTCGATGGCGTTGAGGCAGGCCTGGCGATAGGCGATGTGGACGTCGAGATAGTGCTGCTTGCCGGCTTCATCCACCGAGATGCCTTCGAAGATCAGATAGTCCTTGTAGTTCGGCGTGATCGGCGACGGCTTGAAGATCGGGTTCTTGATGCCGTATTTCGACATGCCGTCCTTGATCACTTCGACCTTCAGGTGCAGCCAGCCGGCCATCTCGATGGCGCCGCAGAAGGTGATCTCGCCGTCGCCCTGGCTGAAGTGCAGATCGCCCATCGAGAGACCGGCGCCGGGCACGTAAACCGGGAAGTAGATCTTGGAGCCGCGCGACAGATCCTTGATGTCGCAATTGCCGCCGTGCTCGCGCGGCGGCACGGTACGCGCGCCTTCTGCGCCGATCTTGGCCTTGACGTCGCCCTTGGCGCGGCCACCATGGGCAGTCGGCGCGAAGGGCGGATTGGCAAGGCCGGGGACGCGGGTCGGATTGGTCGAGATCAGCTCGGCCTCGCGCTTATTCCAGGTTTCCAGCATCTTCGGATCGGGCAGACAGCCGATCAGGCCAGGATGGATCAGGCCGGCGAAGTTGACGCCGGGCACGTGGCGGGACGAGGTGTAGAGGCCCTTGATGTCCCAGATCGACTTCTGCGCAAGCGGGAAATGATCGGTAAGGAAGCCGCCGCCATTCTGCTTGGAGAAGAAGCCGTTGAAGCCCCACAGGCTCTCCTTGAGCGGCCCGACGTCGAGCAGATCGACGACGAGGAGGTCGCCGGGCTCGGCGCCCTTGACGCCGATCGGACCGGACAGGAAGTGCACGATCGACAGATCGATGTCGCGCACGTCGTCGGCGGAATCGTTGTTCTTGATGAAGCCGCCGGTCCAGTCATAGGTCTCGATGATGAAATCGTCGCCGGGATTGACCCAGGCCACGATCGGAATGTCGGGGTGCCAGCGGTTGTGCACCATGTCATTTTCGTAGGCCGATTTGGTGAGATCGACCTTGATCAGTGTCTCTGGCATCGAGATGCTCCCCTTTTTACTACGGTTGGTTAGACGGACAGATATTTCGAGACCTGCGCGGCATCGACGGCATCGCGCCGGTCGTCGCGGACGATCTCGCCGTTCTCGATCACCAGCACGCGGTCGGCGATGTCGAGCGCAAAGCTCAGGACCTGCTCGGACACGACGATCGAGAGGCCCTTCTCGTCGCGGATGCGCTTGAGGGTGCGCGCCATCTCCTTGATGATCGACGGCTGGATGCCTTCGGTCGGCTCGTCCAGCAGCAGCACTTTCGGCTTGGTCGCGAGCGCGCGCGCGATCGCGAGCTGCTGCTGCTGGCCGCCGGAGAGATTGCCGCCGCGGCGGTCCTTCATCTCGAGCAGGACCGGAAACAATTCGTAGATGTCGCCGGGCACCTCGGAACCGCCGGAGACGACGAGCCCGGTTTCGATGTTCTCCTTCACCGTCATGGTCGAAAAGATCATGCGGCCCTGCGGCACATAGGCGATCCCCTTGGCGACGCGCTCGTAGCTCTTGAGGCTGCCGAGCTCAGCGCCGTCCATGGTCACCGAGCCGCTTTTGGCCGGCAGGATCCCCATCAGCGACTTCATCAGGGTGGTCTTGCCCATGCCGTTGCGACCCATGATCGCGACGATCTCGTTGGGCGCGACCTTGACGTTGAGGCCGTGCAGCACCTCGCTCTGGCCATAGGCGACGTGGAGATCGGAAATTGCCAGCATCGATTGCTCCTAAGCTCGGCATGTCTTCCTTCTCCCCTTGTGGGAGAAGGTGGCGCGGCCGAAGTCCGCCACGGATGAGGGGTATGCATCGGCGGATGCGAGAGGCAGTTGGATGCGCGGAGAGATACCCCTCACCCGGATCGCATCTGACGATGCGATCCGACCTCTCCCACAAGGGGAGAGGTGCACCGTCCGAGCTGCAGCTAGCTCACTCGATTTCGCCATGTCTCAGTGGCCCAGATAGACTTCGATGACCTTGGGATCGTTCTTCACCTTCTCCATCGTCCCCTCCGAGAGGATCTGCCCCTGGTGGAGCACGGTGACCTTGTGCGCGATGTCCTCGACGAACTTCATGTCGTGCTCGATCACCAGCACCGACCGATTCTTGATGATGCGGTTGAGCAGCTCGGCGGTCTTGGCGCGCTCCGACACGCTCATGCCAGCCACGGGCTCGTCCAACATCAACAAGTCCGGGTCCTGGATCAGCAGCATGCCGATCTCGAGCCACTGCTTCTGGCCGTGGCTGAGCTCATCGGCATAGGTGTTGAGCTTGTCCTTGAGAAAGATCATCTCCGCGACCTCCTCGACCCGGTCCTTCACCAGCTGGTCGCGCTGAAAGGTCAGCGAGCCGAACACGGTGCGGCCGCGCGGGAACGAGATCTCGAGGTTCTCGAACACGGTGAGATCCTCGAACACCGACGGCGTCTGGAATTTGCGTCCGACGCCGGTCTGCACGATCTCGTTCTCCTTCATCTTCGTGAGCTCCTTGCCACGAAACTGAATCGAGCCCGAGGTCGCCTTGGTCTTGCCGCAGATCAGGTCGAGCACCGTGGTCTTGCCGGCGCCGTTAGGACCGATGATGACGCGAATCTCGTTCTCCTCGACATAGAAGGAGAGATCGTTGACCGCCTTGAACCCGTCGAACGAGACGGTCAGACCGGAGACGGCGAGCAGGAAGTCCTTCGGCTGATGTCCGATGAGCATGATGGCCTCCTCACTCTGCCGGCGCGCCGTCGGCGACCGAATTGTCGTTCCAGCCCGGCTTCGCCTTGCGCGAGGCGAACAGCCGATCGATGCGCGGCTGCACGTAATCGGCCCAGAGTCCGGACAGACCATTGGGGAAGGCCAGCACGACCGCGATGAACAACGCGCCGAGGCCGAACAGCCAGAGCTGCGGGAAGGATTCGGACAGGCTGGTCTTGGCGAAGTTCACCAGGATGGCTCCCCAGATCGCGCCGAAGATCGACGTCCGCCCGCCGACGGCCGTGTAGATCACCATCTCGATCGACGGCACGATGCCGACGAAGGACGGCGACATGAAACCGACATTGAGCGCGAACATGGCGCCGCCGATCGCGGCGAAGATCGCGGCCATGCAGAAGGCAAAGATCTTGAAGTTGGCGACGCTGTAGCCGGAGAAGCGGACGCGGTCCTCCTGCTCGCGCATCGCAACCAGGATGCGGCCGAGCTTGGTCAGGCGGATGAACTGTGCGATGCCGATGCAGGCGAACAGCAGCACCACCTCGACGAAGTACAGGATGATCTTGGCGTGGTCGGGTCGGATGTCCCAGCCCTTGAGCGTGCGCAAATCGGTCATGCCGTTGATGCCGCCGGTATAGCCCTGCTGGCCGACGATCAGGATGGTGAGGATGGCGGCGACGGCCTGGGTGATGATCGCGAAATAGGTGCCGCCGACGCGGCGCTTGAACATCGCGGTGCCGATGATCAGGGCGAACAGGCCGGGGACCAGGATGATGGCGAGGATGGTGAAGGTGAGGCTGTGGAACGGCTGCCAGAACAGCGGCAGTGACGTGATCTGATTCCAGTCCATGAAATCGGGGATGCCGGGCGTCGACTGGATCTTGGTGTTCTCGACACTCGAGGCCTCGAGCTTGAGGAACATCGCCATGCAATAGCCGCCGAGGCCGAAGAAGACGCCCTGCCCCAGGCTCAGGATGCCGCCATAGCCCCAACACAGCACGAGGCCGAGTGCGACGAAGGCGTAGGTCAGGTATTTCGCGACCAGATTGAGACGGAACACGTCGAGCGTCAGCGGCAGGATCACGAACAGGACCGCGGCCAGAACGACGAAGCCCATGAGTTCGGATCGATTGAAGAAGCGTGAGTTGATGATCATGACTTGCCTGCTTCTCGTTATTTGCGAACCTTGAGGGCGAAGAGACCCTGCGGTCGCAGCATCAGGATGCCGACGACGGCGAGCAGCGTGAGCACCTTGGCCATCGAGCCCGACATGAAGAATTCGAGCGTCGATTGCGTCTGCGAGATCGAGAAGGCGGAGGCGATGGTGCCGAGCAGGCTGGCGGCGCCGCCGAACACGACGACCAAGAACGTATCGACGATGTAGAGCTGTCCCGACGTCGGCCCGGTCGAGCCGATCATGGTGAAGGCGCTGCCGGCGACGCCCGCGATGCCGCAGCCGAGGCCGAAGGTGTAGCGATCGACCTTTTCGGTGTTGATGCCGACCGCGCCGGCCATGATGCGGTTCTGCACGACCGCACGCACCTGGCGACCCCAGCGCGACAGGTAGAGAACGTAGGCAACGGAGATGGTGATCAGCACGGTGAGGCACATCACGAAGACGCCGTTGATCGGCACTTCGATGCTGTCGCTGACGTGCAGCGAGCCGAGCATCCATTGCGGCAGCTCGACGCCGACCTCGCGTGCGCCGAACACGGAGCGATAGGCCTGCTGCAGCATCAGGCTGAGGCCCCAGGTGGCGAGCAGCGTATCGAGCGGACGCTTGTAGAGGTGCCGTATCAGCGCCCATTCCACCAGCATGCCCAGCGCGCCGGATGCGACAAAGGCGAGGATCATCGCGAGGAAGAAGTAGCCGGCGAACAGACCCGGCAAATAGGCCTGGAAGAGATTGGAGGTCATCCAGGTGACGTAGGCCCCGAGGATCATGAACTCGCCATGGGCCATGTTGATGACGCCCATCTGGCCGAAGATGATGGCAAGCCCGAGCGCCATCAGGACGTAGACCGAGAACAGGATCAGCCCGGCAAAGCCCTGCATGACGAAGATGGAGCCGAGATCACCAAGCGAGTAGTCGCCGAACATCGATGTCCTCCGTCGGGGATAAGGGTCCCGCGTCGCGATGCAGAGTCGCGACGCGGGGTCTTGGGCATGGACTTGCAATCCACGCCAGGGAGCGGTTTGCCTTCCGGGGAAACTGCGGCGGACGCCGCGGCTCTTACTGATAGCCCTTGGGGAACGGATCCGGCTCGACGAGATCGGCGGTCTCGTAAATCAGCTCGAACTGGCCATCGAGCTTGGCGCGCCCCACCCGGGTCTTCGACCACAGATGATGGTTCTCGTGGATGCGCACGTAGCCTTCCGGCGCGCCCTTGAACTCGACGCCCGGCGAGGCCGCCGCGATCTTGTCGACGTCGAAGGAGCCGGCCTTCTCGACCGTCAACTTCCACAGCCACGGGCCGAGATAGGCAGCCTGGGTGACGTCTCCGATCACCGTCTTCTCGCCCCACATCTTCTTGAACGCCGGCACGAACGCCTTGTTGTTCGGATTGTCGAGCGACTGGAAGTACTTCATGCAGGCATAGGCGCCCGCAATGTTCTCGCCACCGATGCCGTCGATCTCGTCCTCAGTGACCGAGATCGTCAGCAGCGGCTGCTTGGCGAGGTCGATGCCGGCGGCCTTGAGCTGCTTGTAGAAGGCGACGTTGGAGCCGCCGACGACGTCGGTGAAGATGACGTCCGGCTTGGTCAGCTTGATCTTGTTGATGACCGAGTTGAACTGGGTCGAGCCGAGCGCGTAGTACTCCTCGCCGACCACCTTGCCCTTCAGCACGTTTTCGACGTGCTTGCGCGCGATCTTGTTCGAGGTGCGCGGCCAGATGTAGTCGGAGCCGATGAAGAAGAACGATTTTGCGCCCTTCTCCTTGGCGATCCAGTTCAGGCCGGCGAGAATCTGCTGGGTCGCTTCCTGCCCGGTGTAGATGACGTTCTTGGATTGCTCGAGACCTTCGTAGAAGGTCGGATAGTAGAGCATGCCGTTATACTGCTCGACGACCGGCAGCACCGCCTTGCGCGAGGCCGAGGTCCAGCACCCCATGATCGCCGCGACCTTGTCGTTGACCAGCAGCTTCTTGGCCTTTTCCGCAAAGGTCGGCCAATCGCTGGCGCCGTCTTCCTGGATGAACTTGATCTTGCGCCCGAGCACGCCGCCGGCGGCGTTGATCTGCTCGATGGCGAGCTTTTCAGCTTCGATCGAGCCTGTCTCGGAGATCGCCATGGTGCCGGTCGCCGAGTGCAGGATGCCGACCGTCACCTCGGTGTCGGTGACCGCAAGACCCGTGGTGTTGACCGCCGAGGTAGCCGGGGCCTGGGCAAACGACCCCCGCGGCAGCATCGTCATGGCCGGCACGGCGGCCATTCCCATCAATAATTTGCGCCGAAACGGCGACAACAGGCCCTTGTTTCCTTCGTCCGACATGAGCACCCCACTTTTTGTTCGAGAACACGCGATTGGTGCCGTGAGGATGGCGCGGATCTGGGCGGCGGAAGCATACGCAAGATCGCGTATACTGCACCGCAAAATGCCGACGTAGGCTTTTGGTACGGAATTTGCGAGGGCTCCGGGTCCGTATCGGGAGTGGGGTAGAGCGTGGCAGGGCGGCAGCGAATAGACCGCGTCAGGCGCCAGTACAACCAATGGGTCGCCAACCAGACGCTGGAAGACTACGCGCTGCGCTTCACGGCCAAGAGCGCACGCCGCTGGTCCGCCGCCCGGGTCGCCAACACTGCGCTGGGCGCGATCTCGTTTCTGGCGATGGAGGCGATCGGCGGCACCATCACGCTGAACTACGGCGTCACCAACGCCACCGCCGCCATTCTCGTGGTTTCCCTCATCATCTTCTGCTGCGGCGTTCCGATCGCCTATTATGCCGCCAAATGCGGCATCGACATCGACCTGCTGACGCGCGGCGCCGGCTTCGGCTACATTGGCTCGACCGTCACCTCGCTGATCTACGCGTCCTTCACCTTCATCTTCTTCGCGATTGAAGCGGTGATCCTCGCGTCCGCGCTCGAAATGTGCTTCGGGATTGCGCGGCCGGTCGGCTATCTCATCAGCGCCGTCGTCATCATCCCGCTGGTGGCTTACGGCATCACGCTGATCAGCCGCTTCCAATTGTGGACGCAGCCGCTGTGGATCGTGCTGCACATCATCCCGTTCGCGGCGATCGCCTGGCACAACCCGCACTCCTTCACGGAATGGCGCAAGTTTTCGGGCGAGCACGGCGATCTCAACGGACATTTCGATCTGCTGCTGTTCGGTGTCGCGGCCTCGGTTGTGTTTTCGCTGGTGGCGCAGATCGGCGAGCAGGTTGACTTCCTGCGCTTCCTGCCGCGCGACCGCCGCGCGTCCAGGGCCTCCTGGTGGATGGCGCTGATGAGTGCAGGTCCCGGCTGGATCGTGCTGGGCGCGCTGAAGCTGCTGGCGGGTTCGTTCCTCGCCTTCTTCGCGCTCAGCCACGGGGTGCCGCCCGAGGAGGCCGCCGAGCCGGCGCACATGTATCTCGAAGCGTTCCGCTACGTGCTGTCGCAGCCCGATCTTGCGCTGGCCTTGACCGGAACGTTCGTGATCCTGTCGCAGGTGAAGATCAACGTCACCAACGCCTATGCCGGCTCGATCGCCTGGTCGAACTTCTTCTCGCGTCTGACCCACAGCCATCCCGGCCGCGTCGTCTGGCTGGTGTTCAACGTCATCGTGGCGCTGCTGTTGATGGAGATCGGGGTCTACAAGGCCCTGGAGCAGACGCTGGCTCTGTATTCGAACGTCGCGATCGCCTGGGTCGGCGCGCTGGTCGCCGATCTCATCGTCAACAAGCCGCTTGGATTGCGGCCGCCGCAGATCGAATTCAAGCGCGCGCATCTCTACGACGTCAATCCGGTCGGCGTCGGCGCGATGACGATCGCGACCATCGTCTCCATCAGCGCCTTCTACGGCCTGTTCGGGCCCACCGCGAAGGCGCTGTCGGCCTTCATCGCGCTGGCGGTTGCCTTTATCGCGGCACCGTTGATTGCCTGGGCGACGGACGGCAAGTACTACATCGCACGCAAGCCGAAGCGGAGCTGGCAGAACATCGAGTCGATCCAGTGCTGTATCTGCGAGCACGCGTTCGAGCCGGAGGACATGGCCTCCTGCCCCGCTTACGCCGGGCCGATCTGCTCCCTGTGCTGTTCGCTGGACGCCCGCTGCCACGATCTCTGCAAGCCGCACGCGCGGATCCAGGCGCAGGTGTCGGAGACGCTGGGCAAGCTGATGCCGCAGCCGATCTATGCGCGGATCAACTCGCAGCTCGGCCACTATATCGGCGTGTTCGTGGTCTCCGCGGGCCTCGTCGCGCTGGTGCTCGGGTTGATCTATCTGCAAACGTCGGCGAGCGTGCATGGCGAGAACGCACTCGTCTCCGAGGTGCTGTGGAAGGTGTTCTTCTCGCTCAGCATCATCATCGGCGTGGTGGCCTGGCTGTTCGTGCTGGCGCAGCAGAGCCGCCGCGCGGCCGAAGCCGAGACGCGGCGGCAGACGACGCTGCTGATCCAGGAGATCGACGCCCACAAGCGCACCGACGCCGAGCTCCAGCGCGCCAAGGAAGTGGCCGAATCCGCCAACCTCGCCAAGAGCCGCTATGTGGTGGGCCTGAGCCACGAGCTGCGCTCGCCGCTGAACGCGATCAGCGGCTACGCCCAGCTGCTGGAGCAGGATGCGACGCTGAGCACCAAGCCGCGCGACCAGGTCCGCGTCGTCCGCCGCAGCGCCGACCACCTCTCCGGCCTGATCGACGGCATTCTGGACATCTCCAAGATCGAGGCAGGGCGGCTGTATCTGTCCCGCGACGAGGTGCGCCTCGGCGAATTCCTCGATCAGCTCGTCGGCATGTTCCGCTTGCAGGCCGCGGCCAAGGGCATCGACTTCGTGTTCCGGCGGCCGCCATACCTGCCGCTGGTGGTCTATGCCGACGAGAAGCGGCTGCGCCAGGTGTTGATCAATCTGCTCTCCAACGCCATCAAGTTCACCCAGAGCGGCAGCGTGCAGTTCGTCGTACACTATCGCAGCCCCGTCGCCGAGTTCGAAGTGATCGACACCGGCCCGGGCATCCGGGCCGACGACCTCGAACGCATCTTCGCGCCCTTCGAACGCGGCGCGCTCGGCGTCTCGCAACCGCAGACCGGCACCGGGCTCGGCCTGACTATCAGCCGCCTGCTGGCCGGGGTGATGGGCGGCGATATCAAGGTGACGAGCACGGTGGGCACCGGTTCGATCTTCAAGGTCAAGATCCTGCTTTCGGAGGTCACCAATCCGCAGCGCATCGCGCCGGTGGAGGCGCCGGTCTCCGGCTATCACGGCGCGCGCAAGACCATCCTCGTCACCGACGACGATCCCGTCCATCGCGACCTGCTGCGCGAGGTGCTGACGCCGCTCGGGTTCATCCTGCTCAGCGCCCCCGATGGAGCCGGCTGCCTCGCGCTGGCACAGCATTGCCGGCCCGATCTGTTCCTGCTCGACATCACGATGCCCGCCATGGACGGCTGGGCCGTCGCGGAGGCCTTGCGCGCGAGCGGTCATCACCAGGCGCGCATCCTCATGGTGTCGGCAAGCGCGCTGGAGGCCCACGGCACCCCGCTGGCGCAGCCCTTCCACGACGGCTATCTGATGAAGCCGATCGACATCCCCCGTCTCCTGGAGACGATCCGCCACCTGCTCAAGATCGAATGGCAATACGGCTCGGACGAGATCGCGGTGCCGTTCTGGCGTCCCGAGACTGGATCAAGGCCGCCGGCCCGGCACATCGAGGCGCTGATCGGGCTCGGCCAGATCGGCTACGTCAAGGGCATCCAGTTGAAGCTGGACGAGATCGGCAGCGAGCATCCCGAGCATGCCGACTTCGTCGCACAGATGCGGTCGCTGGTCGACCGCTTCGATCTCGATCAGTACATGGACACATTGAAGACATTGCATGCGCATGAGCATTGAACCGAAGAAGCGCGACGTCGCGCTCGTTGTCGATGACTCTCCGGAGACGCTGCGGCTGCTGACCGACGCGCTCGACGGCGCCGGCATGACGGTGATGGTGGCACTCGACGGCGCAGCCGCGATGCGCATCGTCGACCAGATCACGCCCGACATCGTGCTGCTCGATGCCGTGATGCCCGGCATCGACGGCTTCGAGACCTGCCGCCGGCTCAAGCGCGACGCGGACCTTGCCAATGTCCCTGTCATCTTCATGACCGGTCTCGCCGAAACCGAGCACATCGTGCGCGGACTCGAGGCCGGCGGCGTCGACTACGTGACCAAGCCGATCGTGATCGAGGAGATGCTGGCGCGCATTCGCGTCCATCTCGGCAATGCCCGGCTGACGCAGAGCGCGCGCGCCGCGCTCGACGTCTCCGGCCGCTTCCTGTTCGCGGTCAACCGCCAGGGCAACGTGCTCTGGGCGACGCCGCAGGCGCAGAAGCTGATGTCCGACCATCAGGGCGCGCAGGCCGACGATTTCGTCCTGTCGCCACTGCTGCTGCAATGGCTGGAGCAGGCCAAGGCCAAGGGCAGCTCGAAGTCGCAGGCGACCTCGTTACCCGACAATCCGCAACTCCGGCTCTATTACATGGGCGAAACGGCGCCGAACGAGTTTCTGCTGCGGCTCTCTAGGGAGTCCGGCACCGCACTGCCTCCCGAATTCACCAGCGAGCTCGGCCTCACCACCCGCGAGGGCGAGGTGCTCGCCTGGCTCAGCAAGGGCAAGACCAACCGCGACATCGCGCAGATCCTGGGCCTCAGCCCGCGCACGGTCGACAAGCATCTGGAGCAGATCTATGCCAAGCTCGGCGTGGAGAACCGGACCGCCGCCGCAGCGATTGCGGCGAATGCGACGAGGCGGAATTCGTGAGCGTGAGTTGACACGCCACCGACCCAACAACCGGTGTCGTCCCGGACAAGCGCAGCGCAGATCCGGGATCCATAGCCACAGGGAATAGTTTCGGCGCGAGTTGGTAACTCCGAGTCCCCGTAACCACCGCTCCCTTTGACTATGGGTCCCGGGTTCGCTTCGCGCCCCGGGACGACAGTGGAGTGTGTGGCGAGCGTCCCCGGCCCTTACAGGGACAGAATCTCACCCGTACACAAACGCCTTGTCGTCCAGATCCGTCTTCGGAATCTCGTCCTTCTCGGTCCAGTAATCCTGGCTGTGCTGCCATTCCGGCTTGTCGCCACGCTTGGGCAACAGGTTCATGTTGCGCATCATGTAGCCGGGATTGAAGTTCTCGGGATCGATCCAGGGCAGGATCGGCATGTTGTGGTCTTCGGGGCGAAGTTTCACGTCGACCTTCTTCTTGCCCTTGGCCTTCATATGACCAAGCAGCCGGCAGACGAAATCGGCGACGAGGTCGACGCGCAGCGTCCAGCTGGCGCGGAAATAGCCGAACACCCAGACCATGTTCGGAACGCCCGTGAACATCATGCCGCGATAGGTGACCGTATCGCCGAAGGCCAGCGGCTTTCCGTCGATCTCGAAAGCAATGTCGCCGAGCGCGGCGAGATTGAAGCCGGTTGCGGTCACGATGATTTCGGCTTCGAGCAGCTTGCCCGATTTCAGCTGGATGCCGTTCTCGACGAAGCACTCGATCTCGTCGGTGACGACGGAGGCCTTGCCGCTGGCAATGCCCTTGAACAGGTCGGCATCCGGCACGAAGGCGATGCGCTGCCGCCACGGCCGGTAGGTCGGCGTGAAGTGCGTCTCGACGTCGTAATCGGGACCGAGCACGGCGCTGATCTGGCCGATCAGCTCCTTCTTCACCTGCTCGGGCTTGGACACGCAGAGTTTCGTGAAGGCATCCTGCTCGAACAGGATCTTGCGGCGGACGATCTCGTGGATCCAGGCCTCGTCGACCTGAAGCCGGCGCAGCTCCTCCGCGATTTCGATGGCGTTGCGGCCGAGCCGGAAATAGGTCGGCGAGCGCTGTAGCATGGTGACATGCGCGCATTTGTCCGCGATGTTCGGCACCAGCGTTGCCGCCGTGGCACCCGAACCGATCACGACGACCTTCTTGTTCGTGAGGTCAATGTCGTCGGGCCAGGTCTGTGGATGGACGATGCGGCCCTTGTAACGGTCCATGCCCTTCCATTCCGGCGTGTAGCCTTCCGAATGGCGGTAATAGCCCTGGCACATCCAGAGGAAATTCGCGGTGAACGTCTTTGCTTCGCCGGTGTCGGTCGTCACCGCCTCGATGGTCCAGAGGTTCTGCTCGCTCGACCAGCTCGCGGAATTGATCTTGTGCTTGTAGCGAATGTGCTTCGCGATGTCGTTGTCCTCGATCACCTCGTTCATGTAGGTGAGGATTTCCTCGGCGGTCGCGATCGGCGGACCAACCCAGGGCTTGAAGCTGTAGCCAAACGTATGAAGGTCGCTGTCCGAACGAATTCCGGGATAGCGATGCGTGGTCCAGGTTCCGCCGAACGTCGCCTGGGTTTCCAGGATCACGTAGCTGGTGCCCGGAAGCTGCTTGTCGATGTGGTAGGCGCTGCCGATGCCGGAGATGCCGGCGCCGACGATCAGCACGTCGAAATGTTCAGAAGCCTGCTTGGTCGTGGCGTGACTGCGAACGGCGACATTCATTGTTTGCTTCTATGCCTTGCTTGTTTTGGTGGCCGCCCTTGACTGGGCGACGCGTTTCCTCCGCAGCGGGCATGATCACCCGCCGCGCTTCCGCTTCAAAATGACATAGATCAAGTCGCGGTCAAATCACAGCGCCGCACCCCAGCCCCGCGCGGTCTGCAAGATCCAGTCGCGATAGAGCGTGAGCGGCGTGACGCCGGTCAATCCGCCGCAACCGGCGGCGCCGTTCGGCCCCGTGGACCAGCTGACGAGGCCGACGAGAACGGCACCATTCGGCCTGTCCTCGAACACGGGACCGCCGGAATCGCCGGTGCAGGCGCCGATTCCCTCGCGAACACCGTTGGTTACGGGATCGACCAGCCGGATCTGGAGCGTGCCGGGCTGGCCTGTGGCGACAAGCGCGGCAACACGCGTCGTACCGCCGCTCTTGCCTTCACCGCGAACGGTGACGCCGATGCCGGCGATGACGAAACGGCTGCCGACCTGAATCGGAATGGTCGGCATGCCGACCGTCACCGTGGATTTTCCCTTGAGTGGAATTTCCAGTTGCAGCAATGCCACGTCGGCGGTGGCGCGGTGCGACTGCATCGCCTGCATGTTGAAGTTCGGATGGATCGCGACCGCGCGCACGTTCAGCAATTGCGGCGTACCGTCGGCGCCGCGATCGACCACCTTGTAGTCCGCGCCTGGCTGCACGCAGTGCGCGACGGTCAGGACAACGCGTGGCGCAATCAAGCTGCCGGTGCAGAAATTGCCGCGCGAGCCGACGATGGTGACGATTGCGCGCGCGACACCATCGGCCTGCGGCGTGCCGCCGCCGACGATGGCATGAGCTGGCCCGACGGTCAGCAGCGCAGCTATGACGAGAGTTGCAAGCTTCTTCATGGGAACATGCTTCGGCATCGGTGATAGCGGGAGATTGCTTCGGACTGGCCCTTGCCGATAGCGCATGCTAGCCGTCTTGGAAAGGAATTGACGAGGGCAGGACATTGACGATCGAGGCTGTGATCTTTGATTTTGGCGGCGTGCTGACGAGCTCGCCCTTCGAGGCATTCGCGCGGTTCGAGACGGCGCACGGCCTGCCCGTCGACATCATCCGGCGCACCAACGCCGCCAACCATCTGGAAAACGCCTGGGCCAAGTTCGAGCGGGCCGAGGTCGATATCGAGACGTTCGATCAATTGTTCGCCGAGGAATCTCGCGCGCTCGGCGCCGAGGTGCGCGGCCGCGAGGTGCTGCCGCTGCTGCAGGGCGACCTGCGCCCGGAGATGGTCGAGGCCTTGAAGCGCATCAAGGCGCAACTCAAGACCGGCTGCATCACCAACAACCTCCCGGCCAATGCGATCGGCAGCCTGACGGGGCGCTCGCTCTACATTGCCGAGGTGATGGTGCTGTTCGACCACGTGATCGAATCCGCCAAGATCGGCCTGCGCAAGCCGGACCCGCGTATTTACGCGCTGATGGTAGACACATTGAGGGTCGATCCAAGGAACTGCGTCTATCTCGACGATCTCGGCGTCAACCTCAAGCCCGCGCGCGAGATGGGCATGACCACGATCAAGGTGACGAGCGGCGCACAGGCGATCGCCGAGCTCGAGAAGGCGACGGGGCTGAAGCTGGGGTAGCGCAACTCATTCCGCAACCGTAGTGGGCAAAGCGCAGCGTGCCCACCACCAGCAGATGGTGGGCACGGCGCTTCGCGCCTTTGCCCATCCTGCGGGAGCCTACTCCGCCGCAGCGGCGATGCGCTCGGGAAATGCCGCCGCCAGCGCGGCACGATCCGGCTTCAGCACGCCGCGCTCGGTGATGAGGCCGGTGACGAGCCGCGCAGGCGTCACGTCGAAGGCGTAATTCGCGACCGGCGAGCCCTCGGGCACGATGCGCACCGTCTCCAGCCTCCCGTCGGCGGTGCGGCCGGTCATATCGGTGACCTCGACGCCGCTGCGCTGTTCGATCGGGATGTCGCGGATGCCGTCATGGACGGCGAAATCGATCGTCGGCGACGGCAGCGCGACGTAGAACGGCACGTTGTTGTCGTGCGCGGCGAGCGCCTTCAGATACGTGCCGATCTTGTTGCAGACGTCGCCATTGGCGGCGACGCGGTCGGTGCCGACGATGGCGAGATCGACCATGCCGTGCTGCATCAGATGCCCGCCGGTATTGTCGGGGATCACGGTATGCGGCACGCCATGATGGCCGAGCTCCCATGCGGTGAGCGAGGCGCCCTGGTTGCGCGGACGGGTCTCGTCGACCCAGACGTGGATCTTGATGCCGCGCTCATGCGCAAGATAGATCGGCGCCGTCGCCGTGCCCCAATCGACGGTGGCGAGCCAGCCGGCGTTGCAATGGGTCAGCACGTTGACCGTCTCGCCCGGCTTCTTCGCCGCGATCGCCTCGATTAGCTTCAGACCGTTGCCGGCGATGCCGCGATTGATCTCGACATCCTGCTCGACGATCTCGTCGGCGCGCGCATAAGCGGCCTCCGCCCTTTCAACGGGATCAATCGGCGTGAGCGTCGCACGCATCTCGTCCAGCGCCCATTTCAGGTTGATCGCCGTCGGCCGCGCCACGACGAGCGTGTCATAGGCGAGCTTCAGGCCTGCATCCGAGGCATCCTCGCGCATGGCGAGTGCCATGCCGTAGGCCGCGGTAGCGCCGATCAGCGGCGCGCCGCGTACCAGCATGTCGCGAATGGCAGCGGCCGCGTCTTCGCACGAGGTCAGCTTGGCGACGACGAACTCATGCGGCAGCCGGCGCTGGTCGATCGCGCCGATCGACCAGCCATCGTGTTCGCGCCAGATGCTGCGGAAATGCTTGCCGTCGACCTTCATGGCATTCTGCCTTTCGTATCACGCCCGCAGCACGCGCCCCGCCACCGCGTCGAGCTTCTTGAGGAGCTCGGGATCGCGCGCCTCGGGCGCCGTGATCAGCGCGGTATCGAGCGCACGGTCCGAGCCGATCGGACACGGCTCGTGCTCGCGAGGAAGATCCTTTGCCAGCCGCGCCACCAGCGCCTTCGCCTTGTCGGCGTTCGAGGTCAGCACGCGGATGATGTCCTGCACCGTGACGGCATCGTGATCGGGATGCCAGCAATCGAAATCCGTCACCATCGCGACCGTGGCGTAGCAGATCTCCGCCTCGCGTGCGAGCTTCGCCTCGGGCATGTTGGTCATGCCGATCACGGAATAGCCCAGCGTCTTGTAGGTCATGCTCTCGGCGTAGGTGGAGAATTGCGGCCCTTCCATGCAGACATAGGTTCCACCGCGCGCAATCGCGATATTCTCGGCTTCAGCCGCTGCCGCAAGGTGGATACGCAACCGCGGCGAGACCGGATGCGCCATCGACACATGCGCGACGCAGCCCCGCCCGAAGAACGAGCTCTCGCGCTTATGGGTACGGTCGACGAACTGATCGACGAGGACGAAGGTGCCGGGCGGAAGTTCCTCTCTAAACGAACCGCAGGCCGACAGCGAGATCAGATCGGTGACCCCGGCGCGCTTGAGCACGTCGATATTGGCGCGATAGTTGATATCGGAGGGCGACAGCCGATGGCCCTTGTCGTGCCGCGGCAGGAACACGATCGGCAGCCCGGCGATATTGCCACGCCTCAAGGGAGCCGACGGCTCGCCCCAGGGACTCCTGATCACCTCTTCGCGCGCATCCTCGAGACCCGGCAGATCGTAGATGCCTGAACCGCCGATGATGCCTAATACCGCCTGAGTCATGCCTGCTCCACCCTGTACGCCACGTGCGACATGGTTAAGCTATGCCAGTTTTGCGGCGGTTTTGGAACGGGGTGGAGGCGGATGGCGGTGTCGTGAGGAGGGCGCGTCCCATATTCAGTGTCGTCCTGCGAACGCAGGGACGACCCGGGGAGAGATCGGTGCGCCAATTAAGCCGCGTTCGCGAGCCGCAACTGGGTCGCCACCATCCGCTCCAGGGTCTCGACGGACTGGAAATTCTCCGGCGTGATCTCCGACTGCGGGATCGTGAAGTCGAACTCGGCTTCGACCCCGAGCATCAGATTGACCATGTCCATCGACGTCAGGCCGACATCAACGAGCTTGGCGGAAGACGTGACGTCTGCCGTGAGCGAATTCTGTTCGAGGATGCCCTTCACCAGCTTGATGATGCGATTGCGCACGTCGGTATTGAAGGCCTGCATCGGCAAATTCCCATCTGTCTAACGAGTCGGATCGAACTGCCGGCTACGATGGGCACGGCTCGCCGGTCCTGCAATGGGCGTCACCAATACTTCGCGTTTCTTAGTAAACGATGACTCAGATTGTCCGGAATCCAGGCTTTTTCCAGAGTCCTAACGCGACGCCGGAAAATCCGGTGATGCAAACAACCGGCCCTTAACTGTTCGTCCGGAATTGGGCTTTGTTTACCCTCTATTTCATCGACGAATTTGAATTAAATCCGTAGCCTCGTCTCATAAGCAAAGATGACCGGAGGATCGCTTTCAGCGGCGTCGCAATGATGCCGGCGATCCCGAACGGCAAACCGGAGGCGGACGAGTATGAACGTGCGTGAAGCAATCCTCACTGTCGACGAAGCGCAGGCGAGCTTCCTCGAGCAGGGTCCCTCCCTGATCGAGCGCGCCGCCCGAACCGCCGCTGCTGCGGCGGCCGACGCCGACGGGGTCGATCGCGACGCCCGTTTCCCGCACAGGGCTTTCGAGGTCGCCCGCGAGCAGAAGCTGCTCGGCGTCATGATCCCGGTCGAGTTCGGCGGCTTCGGCGCCTCCATCTACGACGTCACCGACATCTGCTACACGCTCGGGCGCGCCTGCGCCTCGACCGCGATGATTTACGCGATGCACCAGACCAAGGTCGCCTGCGTTATCAGGCACGGCCACGGCATCCCGTGGATGGAGACCATGATGCGCCGGGTCGCCCGCGACCAGTGGCTGCTCGCCTCCTCCACCACCGAAGGCCAGAATGGCGGCAACATTCGCGCCAGCGCCGCCGCCGTTGACCACGCCGGCGACACCATCTCGCTGGTGCGCGATGCCACCGTGATTTCCTACGGCGCCGAGGCCGACGGCCTCGTCACCATCGCCCGCCGCGCCACCGATGCCGCTGCCTCCGACCAGGTGCTGCTGGCACTCGCCAAGGACGATTACTCGCTGAAGCCGACGCTCGGCTGGGAAACGCTCGGAATGCGCGGCACCTGCTCGACCGGGTTCGAGCTGAAGGTCGACTGCCCCGCCGACCGCGTCTTCCCGGAATCCTACGACAAGATCCACGCCCAGACCATGACGCCGTTCGCACATCTGTGCTGGTCGTCGGCCTGGGCCGGGATCGCCGCCGCAGCCGTAACCCGCGCGCAGGCCTTCATCCGCAAGGCAGCCCGCAGCTCCGGCGGCCAGATGCCGCCGGCCGCGGCGCATTTCACCGCCGCCAAGATGTCGCTGGCAAAACTGCGCGCGCTGCTGTCGGCCAATATCGATGCCTTTGCCCGCGCCGAGCATGACGAGCGCGCTCTTGGGTCGCTCGACTTCCAGTCCTCGATCACGCTTCTGAAGGTGCAGGCCTCCGAGCTCGCGGTCGAGACCGTGATGCATGCGATGCGCACGGCGGGCCTCTCCGGCTACCGCAACGACGGCGAGTTCACCATGGGCCGGCACCTCCGCGACGTGCTGTCGGCTCCGATCATGATCAACAACGACCGCATTCTGGCCAATGCCGCGACGCCGACGCTGATGAGCGGCGTGCCGGCAAGCCTTCGTGACTAAGTGCTTAGCGACAGAGCCGACAAGAACAATTTTGAGATAGCAGGGTACTGAACCATGAACATTGCCGTCCTCCCCGATTCGCCGGCGACCGCGCCGCAGACGATCGATCCGCTCGATCATCTCGCCGACAAGCTGTTCCATCGCATGGGCGCCGACGGCGTCTATGCCCGCACCGCGCTCTATGAAGGCGTCGTCGAGAAGCTGGCCGCGCTGATCACGGGCCATCGCGAGACCGGCACCGAAGTGATGCGCTTCCCGCCGGTGATGAGCCGGGCTCAGCTGGAGAAATCGGGCTACCTCAAGAGCTTTCCGAACCTGCTCGGCTGCGTCTGCGGCTTGCACGGGACCGAGCGCGAGATCAACGCCGCGGTGAGCCGCTTCGATGCCGGCGGCGACTGGACCACCTCGCTGTCGCCCGCCGACCTCGTGCTGTCCCCTGCTGCCTGCTATCCGGTCTATCCGATCGCGGCGAGCCGCGGGCCCTTGCCGAAGGGCGGTCTGCGCTTCGACGTCGCGGCGGATTGCTTCCGCCGCGAGCCGTCGAAGCATCTCGACCGGCTGCAATCGTTTCGGATGCGCGAATATGTCTGTATCGGCAGCCCCGACGACGTCGCCGACTTCCGCGAGCGCTGGATGGTGCGCGCGCAGGCGATCGCCCGCGACCTCGGCCTGACCTTCCGTGTCGACTATGCCAGCGATCCCTTCTTCGGCCGCGTCGGCCAGATGAAGGCGGTGAGCCAGAAGCAGCAGCAGCTCAAATTCGAGCTCCTCATTCCGCTGCGCTCGGAAGAGCAGCCGACAGCCTGCATGAGCTTCAACTATCACCGCGAGCATTTCGGCACGACCTGGGGAATCCAGGATGCCGACGGCGAGCCAGCCCACACCGGCTGCGTTGCCTTTGGCATGGACCGGCTCGCGGTCGCCATGTTCCACACCCACGGCACCGACCTTGCCGCCTGGCCCGCCAAGGTGCGGGAGGTGCTGGGCCTGCAGCCGCTGGCTCCGGCCGATGCCCATGTCGAAGGCTGGCGCTAACCAAACGAGGCCTGTCATTTCCACGGGTAAGACGAGCGTGATCCACACCAAGGTCCGATGCCGCGAGATCACCGAGTCCGACGCAAACGCGATCGCGGACCTGCTGACGCGCGGCTTCGTGGGCCGCTCGCGCGACTACTGGATCCAGGGCCTGCGCCGGCAGGCCTTCCGGCCCGTGCCGGAGGGCTATCCGCGCTTCGGCTACATGCTCGACAATGACGGCACGCCGGTCGGCGTGCTGCTGCTGATCTATGCGGAACGCAAGAATGGCGAAGAGACCGCCATTCAGTGCAACCTGTCCAGCTGGTATGTCGATCCGGCCTACCGCAACTACGCTCCGCTGCTGACCAAGATCGCCCAGCGGCACAAGGACGTGACTTACTTCAACATCAGCCCGGCTCCGTGGACCTGGCCGATCATCGAGACCCAGGGTTTTCGGGCCTATTGCCGCGGCATATTCTTCTCGATGCCTGCACTGGCGCGTGTCCCGCGCTCGAGCGAGATCGAGGTCATCTCGCCTCACGCCAAGACGATCGAGGGGCTTTCCGAAGCCGAAACCGAGCTGCTGACGCAGCATGCGCGGTACAATTGCCTCAGCCTGGTCTGCCGCACGCCACAGGGAACATTTCCCTTCATTCTGCAACCCGTGCGCATCCGACGCGGCTTCATCGCGCCCCCTGCGATGAAGCTGATCTATTGCCGTAACGCCGCGGAATACGCCGCCTGCGCCGGTCGTATCGGCCGGCTGCTGCTTCGGCTCGGCAAGATCGCGGTGGCGATCGATGCCAACGGGCCGATTCCCGGTCTTGTCGGTATCTATACCGAACGGCGCGGTCGCAAATATTTCAAGGGCCCGCATCGGCCGCAGCTCGGCGATCTCACGGACACCGAGCTTGTGTTGTACGGGCCTTAGGGAAGGCGCTTCGGACCAAGCCACCGCTGTCGTTCCTGCGTTCGCAGGGACGACACCTGATATGTAGCTCCCTCTCGGCCAACTCATGCAGGCACCTCGGCAATCCGGACGCGCCTCCATCGCCGGTCACCCTCCGTAAACTACCGCGCTTAAGGGAATTTTCCGGCCTCTTCGCTACGCTCGGTGGTTGAATTAGGTTGCGTTGAATCTATTGCTCGCCGAGATCCCGCCGATCCCATGACGTCGACCTGCGACAACGAGCTTGGTGCACGCCGCGAATTGGGCCCGGAGGCCCTGGTCGCGCTGAGCCAGCTTGCGCTCGACCACATGGAGCAGGGCGTCTGCGTCTACGATGCCGACAACCGGATCGTGCTGGTCAACCAGCGTTACCTCTCCCTGTTCGATATGTCGGCCGACGTCGTGCGGGTAGGCACGAGCTACCGCGAGGTGCTCGCGCACAGCGCCGGGCGCGGCAACTTCCCGCAAAGCGAGCTTGACGCGCTCTATTCGGCGCGCATCGCAGAGATCGCAGGGGGGAAGCCGTTCCGGACCGAACAGCGGCTTGCGACCGGCCTCGTCATGTCGCTCGAGTTGAAGCCGCTTCCCGGCGGCGGCTGGATGACGATCTGCGACGATGTCACCCGCCTCGCCCGGCTCGAAGCGGAATTGCGGGTGCAGACCGAGCGCAGCCAGCACGCGCTCGCCAACATGTCGCACGGCCTCATCATGTACGACGCCGACAGCCGCGTCGTCGTCTGCAACGAGCGTTTCCTGAACCTCTACAACCTCGATTCCGGGGTCGTGAAGCCGGGGGTCTCCCATCGTACGGTGCTCGACCATTGGGTGTCGCGCGGCAATTTGTCGGACATGCCGGCCGACGAATTCCACATTTCCAGATTGGAGGACGCGCGCCTCAGACGGGCGAAATCCCTGCTGGTAATGCGTTACGACGGCCGCATGGTGCAGACGATCTCCCGCTTCCTGCCCGACGGCGGCTGGGTGACCGTGCACGAGGACGTCACGGAGCGGCTGCAATACGAGGAAACGCTGCGGCAACAGAACGTCATGCTCGATGCGGCGCTGGAGAACATGGCGCACGGGCTCGCTTTCTACGACAGCGACATGCGGCTTCGGGTCTGCAACACCACCTACCGCAAGCTCTACCGATTGTCGCTGGAGGAGACCAGGCCCGGCACGCATCTGGCCGAGCTGATCGCGCGTTCGATGGCGAACGGCGCGTTCTCGTCCGAGTACAGCCCCCAGCAACTCCTGGAAGCCGCCCGCGCGCGGATCGCCAACCGCGATTCCTCGCCGATGCGTCGACGCATGTCGAACGATACCGTGATCTCGGTGCGCTATTGCGCGCTGGCCGAAGGCGGCTTCGTCGCCACCTATGAGGATATCACCGAGCGGGAACATGCGATCGGGGAGCTGAGCGAGCAGTACCGCCGCTTCGACGCGGCGCTCAACAACATGAGCCAGGGCCTGTGCATGCTCGATGCGAGCCTGCGCGTGATCGTCTGCAATCGCCGCTATATCGAGATGTACGGCCTGTCGCCCGAGATCGTGAAGCCCGGCGTCTCGATGCGCGAGATCATGGAGCACAGCTGCGAGCTCGGCATCCATCCTGATATGACGGGAGCCAGGCTTTATGCCGACTATGTCGAACGGCTGCGCGAAGGCGAGCACACGCTGCACCGGCATTTGAACGACGGCCGCATCATCAAGCTCAACCACAAGCGCATGGAGCAAGGTGGCTGGGTTGTCACCTATGAGGATGTCACCGAGCGTCACAAGGCCCAGGCGCGCGTGGCGCACATGGCGCGGCACGATTCGCTGACCGACCTGCCCAATCGCATGCTGTTCCGCGAGAAGATGAGCGAGGGGCTGAACCAGGTCGCGATCGCCGGCGGCGCGATGGCGGTGCTGTGCTTCGACCTCGACAATTTCAAGACAGTCAACGACCGCCTCGGCCACGCCGCGGGCGACCGCCTGCTGCGCTGGGTCGCGGCGCGCCTGAAGGAAAATGTCGGCGAACACGACACCGTCGCACGCCTCGGCGGCGACGAATTCGCCGTCCTCCAGCGCGGACCGCAGCCGCAATCGGCGGAGAAGCTCGCCCGCCGCCTGATCGAGGTCATCGGCCGCCCGCCGCCGCTGGAGAGCCAGTCGATCCATGTCGGCGCCTCCGTCGGCATCGCGATCGCGCCCGATCACGGGCTCGATGCGGATGAGCTGATGAAGTGCGCCGACCTCGCGCTGTATCAGGCCAAGGCCAAGGGGCGTGGCGCCTATCAGCTGTTCGAGCCCGAGATGGAAGAGGAGGCGCGCAGCCGCCACGCGCTGGAACAGGATCTGCGCGGTGCGCTTGAGGCGCGCGAGTTCCACCTGGTGTTCCAGCCGCAGATGCGGCTCGATTCGTCGGAGCTCACCGGCTTCGAGGCCCTGCTGCGCTGGAAGCATCCCTCGCGCGGCCTGGTCTCACCGGCCGAGTTCATTCCGATCGCGGAAGAGAACGGGCTGATCGTTCCGATCGGCGAATGGGTGCTGCGCAGCGCCTGTGCGACTGCCGCGTCCTGGCCCGATGTCACCGTCGCGGTGAACCTGTCGCCGGTGCAGTTTCGCTCGCGCGGATTGGTGGCAATGGTCACGAGCGCGCTGGCTGAGGCCGGCCTGCCGCCGCAGCGGCTCGAGCTCGAAGTCACCGAAACGGCCCTGCTCGACGACAGCGAGGCGACGATCGAGATCCTGCACCAGCTTCGCGCGCTGGGAGTCCGCGTCAGCCTCGACGATTTCGGCGTCGGCTATTCCTCGCTGAGTTACTTGCGCAAATTTCCGTTCGACCGCATCAAGATCGACCGCTCCTTCGTCGGCACGCTCGGCGAAAGCCCGGAGAGTGTTGCCATCGTCCGCACTATCGCAAGCCTCGGCTCCGTGCTCGGCGTCGAGACGACGGCGGAGGGTGTGGAGACGGAAGAGCAACTCGATTTCGTCCGCGAATGCGGCTGCACCGCCGTGCAGGGCTATTATTTCGGCAGACCGTGCCCCGCATCGGAGGTCGGCCGCACTATCGAGACGCTGAACACGGTCCGAAAGGTCGCCTGAGCTTCGCGCCGCCGGCGGTACAAATTCCGTGTCTCGGCAAGCGCCAGAAAGACCGATTGTCGCACGTCCCGTTTCCGGCATAATTGGGCTCCCCGACGGCTGCGCCGCGACCGCGCAATGCGCTTTTCTTCTCCCGTGAATTCGAGGACAATCCCCTCACAACAATGAGAATCTGCGGCCTTAACGCGGCCGCTGCGAGGGAGGTGTTCCGATGTCGGGGTATGGGCTGAGGGCGGCTGCGTTTGCCGCGATGCATATCGTCATGGGTGCGTTGGCCGCGACTGCGGCTGGCGCGCAAGAGTATCCCACCAAACCCATCACGCTGATCGTGCCGTGGCCGGCCGGGGGATCGACCGATATCTCGATGCGCGCAATCGCCGACAGCGCCTCGAAGGTGCTGGGGCAGCCGATCGTGATCGACAACAAGGCCGGCGGCGGCGGCACGGTCGGTCCCGCGACCATGGCAGCGGCGGCGAAGCCGGACGGCTACACCATCTCGCAGATTCCGATCACGGTCTTCCGTCTGCCCTTGATGCAGGAGGTGTCGTGGGATCCGGCGAAGGACTTCACCTACATCGTCCATCTCACCGGCTACACCTTCGGTGTGACCACCAGCGCAGAGTCGCAGTTCAAGAGCTGGAAGGACGTGGTGGAGTTTGCGAAGGCGAACCCGGGCAAGGTCACCTATGCCACGCCGGGCGCCGGCACCTCGCTGCATATCGGCATGGAGCAGATCGCCGGAATGTCCGGCATCAAGCTGACGCAAGTCCCTTTCAAGGGCGGTGCGGAGACCAACGCCGCGGTGCTGGGACAGCACACGATGCTTCAGGCGGATTCCACGGGATGGCGGCCGCTGGTCGACGCGGGCAAGCTGCGCCTGTTGATGGTGTGGACGGGCGCGCGGTCGCCGAACTACCCCGATGTGCCGACGCTGAAAGAGCTCGGTTATCCCATGGTCTATGACTCCCCGTTCGGCATCGCCGGCCCGAAGGGAATGGATCCCAAGATCGTCGCCAAGCTGCACGATGCTTTCAAGAAGGCGGTCGAGGACCCCGCCGTCGTGGCGACGCTCGCCAAATATGACATGGTGCCGAACTACAAGAACACCGAGGACTACAAGAAGTTCGTCGTCGAGGTCACCGAGTCCGAGCGCAAGGTGATCGAGACGCTCGGACTGGCGAAGAAGTGAAGAAGTAGATTCGTGTTGCCAAACATGCTGGCGTCATCCTGAGGCGCGAGCCGCACTTGCGGCTCGCCTCGAAGGATGGATCGGGGCACCGTCGCCCTTCGAGGGCCGCTGAAGAAGCGGCCACTAGCGACAACGGCTCCGCCGTTGCGCAGAGGGTGACGGCGGTCGAGAGGTGTCTCACATGACCAACCAAACCAACGTCAAGCTTCGCCTTAACAATTCCGAACTCTGGGGCGGAGTGATCGGACTCGCGCTCGGCGGCTTCGTGATCTGGTCGGGGATGAAGCTCAAGCTCGGCACCATCAACGATCCCGGCTCCGGCTACGTGCTGTTCTACACCGGCATCCTGATGTGCGTGTTCGCCGGCGCCATCATCGTCTCCGCGGTGACCGAGGGCGGCCCGACGCTGGCCTCGCGCTGGGAGAACGTGCGCTGGAGCAAGCCGCTCCTGCTGATAGCCTGCCTGGTGGCATTCTCCGTTGCACTGGAGCCGCTCGGCTTCCTGCTGTCGTCGATCCCCTTGATGCTGCTGCTGTTGCGACTGATCGATCCCGTGCGCTGGACGCTGGCGATTCCGATCGCCGTGCTGGTGCCATCAGGCATGTGGTGGGTGCTCAAGCGGCTGCTGTTGATCCAGCTGCCCTCGGGCCTGTTCGGGATCGGTTGACCCTATGGATACGCTCATCAATGTCGCGCATGGATTCGGCGTCGCGCTGCTGCCGGTCAACCTGCTCTACTGCTTCATCGGCGTCTTCATCGGCACCCTGGTCGGCGTGCTGCCGGGCATCGGGCCGATCTCGGCGATGTCGCTGCTGCTGCCCGTGACACTGTCGGGCACGCCGGAATCCGGCATCATCATGATGGCCGGCATCTATTACGGCTCGATGTATGGCGGCTCGACCACCTCGATCCTGGTCAACATCCCCGGCGAGGCGGCTTCCGTCGTCACCTGCATCGACGGCCACCAGATGGCGAAGCAGGGCCGCGCCGGCCCGGCGCTCGGCATCTCCGCCTTCGGCTCCTTCATTGCCGGCACCTTCGCACTGATCGCCTTGATGCTGGTCGCGCCGAGGCTTGCCAGCGTCGCCATCGCGTTCGGCCCGGCCGAGTATTTCAGCCTGATGGTGCTCGGCCTCGTGGTGCTCACCTTCCTGACGCAGGGCTCGATGCCGAAGGCGCTGCTGATGGCGTGCATCGGCGTCGTGCTGGGCCTGATCGGGCTCGACAGCATCACGGCGCAGCCGCGCCTGACCTTCGGCCGCATGGAGCTGATCGACGGCATCGGGCTCGTGCCCGTCGTGATGGGCCTGTTCGGCGTTGCGGAGGTGCTGCTCAACACCGAGCAGGCGATCAAGCGCGACGTCATCAACACCAGGATCACCCATCTGCTGCCCACCAGGGAGGACTGGAGGGCGAGCGCAGGTCCGGTCGGCCGCGGCACCATCCTCGGCTTCTTCCTCGGCATCCTGCCGGGCGGCGGCGCGGTGGTGGCGTCGTTCGCCTCCTACGCGCTGGAGAAGCGGCTGTCGAAGACGCCCGAGCGTTTCGGCCATGGCGCGATCGAAGGCGTCGCGGGACCGGAATCGGCGAACAACGCCGCGGCGGGCGGCGCCTTCATTCCGCTGATGACGCTCGGCATCCCGCCGAACGTGGTGATGGCGCTGCTGCTGGGGGCCTTCGTCATTCACGGCCTGCAGCCGGGGCCGCTGCTGATCACGCAAAACCCCGGCCTGTTCTGGGGCATCGTCGCCAGCATGTATATCGGCAACGTCATGCTGCTGATCCTGAACCTGCCGATGATCGGCATGTGGGTGCAGTTGCTCAAGCTGCCCTACAACATCCTGTTTCCACTGATCATCCTGTTCACGATCCTCGGCGTCTACTGCTCCAGCAACAACGTGTTCGACGTCTATGTGATGATCGCGTTCGGGATCATCGGCTATTTCATGCGCAAGCTCGGCTACGAGCCGGCACCGCTGGTGCTGGCCTTCGTGCTGGGACCGATGATGGAGAACAATCTACGCAAATCGCTGATCCTGTCGCAGGGCGATCTGTGGACCTTCGTGCAGCGGCCGATCTCGGGAGTCTGTCTTGCGTTCGCGATCGCGCTGCTGGTCGCGCCGCTGTTGCCTTCGCTGCGCAAGAAGCGCGAGCTGGTGGCGCTGGATGAGGGGGCGTGAAGGCGATCTCGTAGGGTGGGCAAACCAAAGCGACTTGTCCGCCGTAACTCGAAGAGCGAAGGCGGGAGCGTGCCCACGTCTGTCGTCGACGCTTCAAGAGATGGTGGGCACGCGCACGTGCGCCTTTGCCCACCCTACGACATCTCAGCTCGCCGCAGGCAATGCGTTCTCCGCCGCCGTACCCCACGGGCGCTCGGCCGCGGCAAGACCGATCAGGCGACCCTGGATGTAGTCGCAGCCCCAGTCGCGCAGCATGCTTGCGGCTTCCTCGTCCTGCACCCATTCGGCGACGGTCTTGATGTCCAGGCGCCGCGCGAGGTCGATCAGGGTCTGCACGAAGGCGCGGTCGTCGGCGGAATGGGTGATGTTCTGCACGAAGGCGCCGTCGATCTTCACGATGTCGACACCGAGCTTGCGCAGGTTTCGGAACGAGGTGTAGCCGGCGCCGAAATCGTCGATGGCGATGCGGCTGCCGAAATTCTTCAGCCGCGTGACGAAGCCACGGACGTCGTCGATGTCCTGGATCGCGACCGTCTCGGTGATCTCGACGATCAGCCGCTCGGCAACGCCGGGATGCGACAGCATCAGCGACTCGATCCCCGCCCACCAGTCCGGGTCCATCGTCGTATCAGGCGAGATGTTGAGGCTGAGGCTGACATCGGGCGCAGCGGCGAGCTCGGCGACCACGAGCTCGAGCACGCGATGATCGACCAGGCGGATCAGGCCGAGCCGTTCGGCGACCGGCACGATGTCGGGCGCGAGCAGCACATGGCCGTCACCCTGGTCCATCCGCACCAGGCATTCGTGGAACGCGCGCTCGCGCGAGACGGCGGACACCACCGGCTCATAGGCGAGCTTGATGCGGCGCTCGTTCAGCGCGGTGACGATCTCGTCGGTGACGCGGATGTTGACGCGGCGCTGCGCGTCGCGCGCGGCGTCCGGGCGCCAGGCGGCGAACGAGCCGGCGCGGCGGCGCTTGGCGGCGTCCAGCGTCTCGTGGGCGCGGTTGACGGCCTCGTCGGTGTTGCGGGCATAGCGCGGCAGGCTGACCGCGCCGATCGAGGCCGTGACCGAGACCGGACCTGATTTGGTCGGCACCACCTCATCGCGGATGCCGGCGAGGAAGCGCTCGGCGGCGACGTTCATGTCGTCGACGGTGCAGTTCTTCAGGATCAGGCCGAACTTGTTGCCGGAAAAGCGGCCGAGCACGTCGCCGCCGCGCAGCCGCAAGCGGATGCGCTTGGCGATGTCGAGGATCACGGCATCGGCAACGTCGAAGCCGAAGGCATCATTAACGCGGGCAAGGTGATCGATGCCGACCAGCATGAAGGCCGCGGTGGAGCGGAAGCGGGTCGTCTCCTCGATCGCCTCGGCCAGCGCCGCGATCAGATGAGAGCGGTTGAGCTCGCCGGTCAGCGGATCGAGCCGGGCCAGCTTCGTCAGCTCCTCGTCGCGGGCATGGCGCTCGTTGTTGATGCGGACCGAGCCGATCGCGCGCGTGGGGCGGCCATCGGGGCCGGCGAACCAGCGGCCGGTCTCCTCGATCCAGATCACGGGATCGGCGGCGCTCATGCGGACGCCGTACTCGATGCGGTAGGGCGTACCGTCCGCGCCATGCACGGCGGAAGTCTGCGCCAGCGCGGCGGTCCGCAGCGCCGGCCCGGGCTCGATCAGCTTGGCGAATTCGGCGCCGGTCGCCAGCCGCTCGGCAGGAATACCGGGAAAAACGCTCGCGACCTGGTCACCCCAGACAATGGCATCGCTGGCGATGTCCCAGGCGAACACGGCCTGACCGAGCGCGGCCAGAATGTCGGAGGCTTGCGGCAATGCAGGGGTCAAAATCGCCTCGTTTCGGGACAGCCGGGAAGTCCTGAGCCGGCACAGGATAGAGCCAGATTCGCGTTTGACCCTAGGCAAAGTTCATAAACAATTTGGAAACCACGTTCCCAGAGCACCCAGGAACCAATTAAGCTCCACCGGCATAGCCCTTGCGAGACCATCACATGCGCCGGCGCCAATGTCCCAAAATGCGCCAGTTCGAGCAGATGAACGGTGTTGCGATGGTAAATGCGGACAGATTGCCAGAGACAGAACGGCAAACCGGCACGGCCCTCGTGCCGCTGATGCCGACCTTGCGCTGGGCCCGCAAGGCGCCGCTGCCGCGCCCCGATCCGAGCTTCGTCACCCAGCTCATCGCCAATGCCGAGCATCTGCCCCAAACGAGCCGGCTCCGCCGCGCGTCTTCTGAAGACGCGCAGATCGCCTATGGCAGCAAACGCCCGCTGCAAAGCGTCAGCGCACGGACACGGCAGGTGGCTTGAGGCTGGTCAGCGAGGCGGCGTTTCGGAGGACGGCGGCGTGCCGTTACCCGGCTGAAGCTGCGGCGAGGGAATTTCCGGGGAAGACGCGCCCTGCACGGGCTTGGGCGCAGGATGATCCATCAGCACGGATTCGGCGACGGATTGGGCCGAGGTCGCGGGAGGCTCGACCGGTGCCGGCTGCGGTGCAATCACCGGCTCGAACTTGCGCTCGGACGCGACATCCTCCGCCGGCGCCTCGGCCTGGCGCTTGGCCTTGCGCGGCGCCGGCACCGTGGTCTCGGCGACATAGGTGACGCGGCGGCGCGTGCGCTGGGCAATGCCGCCGAGGAAATCGGCCATCGCGAGCAGCACCAGCAGGAAATAGGTCGAGTTGCCGAACTTGGGCCACATCACGAATTCGGCCGCCGCCGCGCCGAAGACGATCAGCGACAGCAGATGGTCCATCAGGAACTTCGATCCGGGCCGCGCACCCTTGACCACCTCTAGCAGCAGCAGCACCACGCCGAGCGCGAGCAGGAGATCGGCGAGCGTGACCGGCCAGGCCTCGCCCGTGATCATCGGCACCTTGAACAGCACATCCGAGAAGGACACGCTGGGCATCAGGAAGGCGATGATGTTGTAGACCGCGAGCGGAATCAGAAGCAGCGGGAAACCGACCATCGGCAAAACGCCTCTCGATCATGATATCCGGACAGAACAATGCAGCGGCGAAGCATTCGCTCCGCCGCCGTCACCGTCAATCTCGTGGATGGGCCGAAATCAGGCAAGCCAGATCATCCTGCCCAGAGAAAGGTCCTGACCTCAGGACTCTTTCTTCTTCAGGACCTGCCGGCCCTTGTACATGCCGGTCTTGAGGTCGAGATGGTGCGGACGACGGAGCTCGCCGGAGTCCTTGTCTTCCACATAGGTCGGCTTCTTGATGGCGTCTGCCGAGCGGCGCATGCCACGGCGCGACGGCGAGGTTTTTCTTCTCGGAACGGCCATTTCAATATCCTCTAGGGATTGGTGTCATCAGGGCATCGTCCGGAGGGGACGGCTCAGCACCCGCAATACGAGGCGAGCTGAATGCCGATCAAGGCCGGGCTTATAGAGGAAGGCTGGCCTTAAAGCTAGGCTCTTGGGCCGGAAAATACGCCCGGAACGGGCTCAAAATCAGCGATTTTCGCGCCAGCAGGTCGCAAGCGAGCTCGCCTGCCCCCGTGCCATATAGGTTGCCGCCAGCCGCCGGACGCCCGGCCCGGGGGTCCTGGCGCTGCGTTTGACCGGATTCGGCAGGATCGAGGCCAGAAGGGCTGCCTCCCGCGGGGAGAGGCTGGCGGCCGATTTGCCAAAGGCATAGGCGCTGCCCGCCTCGACGCCAAACTGGCCCTGCGGACCGAACTCGGCGATGTTGAGGTAAATCTCCAGGATCCGCGGCTTGGGCAGGACGAGATCGATCCAGAGTGCCAGCGGGAATTCCAGCGCCTTGCGAACGAAATCCCGCCCCTGCCAGAGGAACAGGTTTTTCGCCACCTGCTGGGTGATCGTGGAGGCGCCCCGGAACGGCGTGCCATCTTCCTGCGCGTCGTCGATCGCCTCGCGCAGCGCGCCCCAATCGATGCCGTGATGCCTGCAGAAATGGGCGTCCTCGGCTGCGATCACCGATCGCGGCAGATAGGGCGACATCGCGGCCAGATCGATCCAGTCCCGCTGCATCGGCGCGCCGCGAAGCGAGCGCCAGGCCATCAGCGTCGAGACGGGATGGCCGGTGCGGTAGAATGGCGCGATCACATAGGGCGCGAGCAGCGCAACGGCGAGCACCAGGAGAAGGATTTTGACGATGCGCAAATCAACCTTTCCGGCGCAAAATGCAACGCGGCCACCGATCCTGCCATTAAGTCTGTGATAATTCGGGCCTTTTCCAGCACTTTTTAGGCCTTCCAAACGATTGACTGAAACGGGCGCATAAAGGATTGTCCCGCCGAATTTTAGTTCTGGAGCCCTTCTTGATGACCGGCACGTCCCCGTCCGATTTCGCCAAACGTCTGGACAAGACCGCTGATGATACCGAGGCCCTGCTCGGGCGCCTGCTGTCGGACGATATCCTGCACGATGAGATCGCCCGGCCCAAGCGACTGATGGACGCAATGCGCTATTCGAGCCTGAACGGCGGCAAGCGTTTGCGACCGTTCCTGGTGGTCGAGAGCGCAGCCGTATTCGGCGTGCCGCGCGAAGCGGCCCTGCTCGTGGGCGCGGCGCTCGAATGCATCCACTGCTATTCGCTGATCCATGACGACCTGCCGGCAATGGACAATTCGGACCTGCGCCGCGGCCGCCCCACCCTGCACAAGAAGACCGATGACGCCACCGCGATCCTCGCCGGCGACGGCCTGCTGACGCTCGCCTTCGACATCGTCACCCGCGACGAGATCCATCGCGACGCCAACGTGCGGCTGCTGTTGACGCGCGCTCTGGCGCGCTGCGCCGGCATCGGCGGCATGGTCGGGGGCCAGATCCTCGATCTCGCCGGCGAAGGCCGCTTTGGCGGCAACGAGCCGATCGATGTCGCCCGTATCCAGCAGATGAAGACCGGCGCCCTGTTGCGCTATGGCTGCATCGCCGGAGCGATCCTCGGCCAGGCCTCGCAGAAAGAATATCAGGCGCTCGACGATTACGGCCGCGCGCTCGGCGAAGCCTTCCAGATCGCCGACGATCTGCTCGACGTCGAGGGCGATGCCGCCGCGCTCGGCAAGCCGGCCGGCGCCGATGCCGCGCTTGGCAAGACCACGTTCGTCACCCAGCTCGGCATCGAGGGCGCCAAGCAGCGCGTGCGCGACCTGCTGGCGCGGGCCGACGGCGCCGTCTCGATCTTCGGCGACCGCGCCGCCGTGTTGCAGGCGGCGGCACGCTTCGTCGCCGAGCGGAAGAACTAATAGCTCCGGGCTCCTTCACCTCTCCCGCTTTGCGGGAGAGGTCGACACGCTCGCAGAGCGTGGCGGGTGAGGGCTCTCTCCTCTTGGGGGTCCTCGATTGTGGAGGCACCCTCTCCCCACCCCTCCCCCGCGAGCGGGGGAGGGAGCGCACCTACGATGCAGCCACAACGAGAGTTGAGTGAGAGAGCCGTCACCGTCATGGCTACAAACACGGAAGATCCCGCCCTCACCCGCTTCCGCAAGATGTCGCGGCCGGTACGGCTGATCTATGCGCGGCCGCGGACCTTCATCGCGGTCGCGGCCGGCATCCTGGTCGGCCTGCTGCTGCCGGGCTCGTATCGGCTGGTGACGCGGCTCCTGTTCGGCTGGGACGCGCTGATCGCGGTCTATCTCGTGCTGGTCTATGCGATGATGCTGTGCAACGACCACCACCACATCCGCCGCGCCGCCGCGATGCAGGACGACGGCCGCTTCGTGATCCTGCTGGTGACGGCGACCGGCGCCTTCGCCAGCATCGCGGCAATCGTCTCCGAACTCGGCACGCCACATCGCGGAGTGCTGGAGTTGAGCATCGCCATCGCCACCATTGCATTGTCGTGGGCCGCCGTGCACACGACCTTCGCGCTGCATTACGCGCATGATTATTACCGCAGCACCACGCCGGGCCTGCAATTCCCGAGCGGCGACAAGGAAGACCACGCCGACTACTGGGATTTCGTCTATTTCTCGTTCGTGATCGGCATGACCGCGCAGGTCTCCGACGTCGGCATCACCGACAAGACGATCCGCCGCACAGCCACCGCGCACGGGATCGTGTCGTTCATCTATAACACGGCCTTGCTGGCCCTGACGGTGAACATCGCAGCGAGCGCGATCTCGACCTGAATTCGTCCGAGCGTGGCCGGACGACGCTCCCCACCACGCGCGCCCTCAGCGACACACCTCGACATTGGCGTCGTTGTGGGGGCCGCCGCCGCCGCGATATTCGAGATGGCAGCCGCGGTTGACGGGACGGCAGCCGATGCTGTTGCAGAATATCTGCCCACCGGCCGCGGGACGGGTGGCACCAGCCGCGGCGGCAATGCCGGCCGCGGCACCATAGCCGCCCGCCGCGCCAGCGGCAGCACCGCCGGCCTGACGACGCTGCCGGGCGGGACGTTCGTCACCGTCGTCGCGCTTCGCCGTCGCGGGCTTGGCCGGCTTCGCGGCGCGCTGCTTCTCGCACTCATTGTCGTCGTTGACCGCATAGCCCTCGCGGCAGACGATCTTCGTGCACTTGTCGCCGTCGGCCTTGAAGCCGTGCTCGCAAACCAGCGGACAGACCCGCGACGGCTTGGCCTTGACCGCATCGAGCGCGTCGGTGCTCGCGACCTTCACGTCGAGCTTGGTGCCGGCATAGCGATTGAACTGCGACAGCGAGCGCTGTGCGGACGTATTCCAGGTGCCGTCGGCTGTGCCTGAGAAGCAGCCGACGCGGCCGAGCTCGGTCTGCACCGACCGGTTGAGATCGGCCGGCGCGGTCGGCGGCGTCAGCGAGGCGACATTGGTGCCGGCCGGGCTCGCCGTGCTGGCCGGCGCGGCGCTCGGAGCTGCGGCGGCGAGGTTGACGCGCTGCTGTTCGGCGGCGGCTGCCTGCTGCTGCGCCTGCTCCTTGGCCTTCTGCGCGGTAAGCTGGGCCTGCTCGGCGGCTTTGGCGTCGGCCGCGGCTTTGGCCTGCGCGTCCTTCTGGGCGCCGAGGGCCGCGAGTCGATCGCGCTCGGCCTCGGCCTGCTTCGCCTTCGCGATGGCCGCTGCATGGGCCTGCTCGGCACCGATCTTCTCGACCTGGAGCTTGGCGAGATTCGCATAGAAGCCATCGGGGTGCTGGGCGAGGAAGGCGTCCCATGCCGCCTTGTTGCCAACCTGCAGCGCGAGCTCATAGTCACGGCGGATATCGGCCTGCGGGTTCGCCACGGGCGCGACCGGCGCAGCGGCCACCACCTTGACCGGAACCAGCGGCACGTCCTCGCCGCCGAGCGAGCCGTAGACGAACGGCTCCTGCTTGTTGCCGGTCGACTTGAGCACTTCGTCGCGCACGAAACCGAAGGCGCGGCGAACATCGAGGCCCGGCGTCGTCAGATACTTCGACAGCGCCACCGTAAAGGGACTGTTGGCGCCGTCGCCGTCCTGGGCGGTGAAGCCGGCCTTCGCCGAATAGGCGATCAGCGTGTTGGGGCTGGTCGGCTCGACTTGTGCGAGACCCCGACCCATGGCGCGCGAGGCAATCGTGCGCTTCATCCTCTTGGCGAACGGATTGTCGCGGCAGGCATCCAGGATCACCAGGCGGAGCTGCTTGGCGGGCTCGACGGCGACCAGGACGCGGTCGAGCGAAAGCGCCTCGTCATAGACGTCGGTGTCGCGCTCGAGCTTGGCGTCGACCGGAATCAGATAGTTCGAGCCCTCGACCTCGATGCCGTGGCCGGCATAGTAAACCACAGCGATGTCGGCCGTCCGGGTGGCGTCGGCAAAATCGCGCAGCACGCGACGGGTGTCCTGCGCGGACAAATCGTGCCGGGAATCGACGACATCGAAACCGGCCTCCTTCAGCGTCTTGGCCATCACCGCACCGTCATTGACGGGGTTGGTGAGCGACGGCGCGTGCTGATACGCCGAGTTGGCAAGCACCAGCGCGACGCGCTTTCCGGCGAACGCGGGATCCGGGCCGAACAGCAGCGCTGCGGCGAGGAGAAGCGGGCAGAGCCTGAGCAGATTGCGCATGACACGACTTCCGAGGTTCGGGGCGTCTTGAGCCCCCTTTGGGACTGCTTTAGCAGGATCTGGTGGCGACGCTTGTGATGGAGGTCACGAAGATCGCACCGACGACCGCCCGAAAGGCCCCCTCTGTTTGTCGCGCCAGCGCAGCCGCGGTTCGGCGGCCGAGCCGGCGTTCCGGCGAGTTCCACTAGCCGCCGCCGATATGCCCCCGATATTGCGGCAGATTGTCCGTAATTTCGTGCCAGGGCGCCTTCGAGCCGACGAAAATATGGGCGCTCGGCCGGATCGAAGGGGCATCGACCAGGGCTCCCATGGCGACATGGACCCATTGTCCGTTGCGTACCCGGGAGTAAAGCAGCGAGCCGCATCGCCCACAATGGGCGTCATGGGCGGTGTCGTCGCCGAAAATGAGACGCTGGTCGTCACCCCTGACGATGCGGAGCTTGTCCTGCGGGATGCCGGCGAACGGCTTGAAGGCCGAACCGGTGGTGCGGCGGCAATTCGAACAATGGCAGTTCATCGCATAGGAGAACGCGTCGGCCACCTCGAAGCGGACGGTGCGGCAGTAGCATTCGCCGATCAAGATACGCGCGTTCGAATTTTCTGATCCGGTCATGGCAGGCCCTGGCGCAAATGGCTGACACACCCATAGCGCATTTTGATGTCTAAGACTAAGTTCGCCGCAAGCCATCATGCAAAAGGTGACCCATGAGCCAGAACCGTTCGAGCGTCGAAGCCGTCGTGCAATCCTATTTTGACGGCCTTTACGAGAGCGACGCCGAGAAGCTCGCCGCCATCTTCCATCCCTCGGCAGATTTGCGCTGGGTCGAGAAGGGCGAGCTGCAGGTGCTGTCTGTGTCCGACTGGCTCGAGCGTGTGCGCAAGCGTCCCTCCGCCAAGGCCGAGGGCAAGCCGCGCGAGGATTTCATCGTCACCATCGACCGCTCGGACGAGAAAACCGCGTTCATCAAGGTCCGGTGCCAATTGCCGCCGCGCTACTTCACCGATTATTTGGTGGCGATGAAGCTCGCCGACGGCTGGCAGATCGTGTCGAAATCGTATCGGTATGATCTGAGGGAGTGAGTCCTCCCGATCTTCCGCCGCCCGAAATCTGTCGCACTCGTTCTCCATTTCGTCATTGCGAGCGAAGCGGAGCAATCCAGGATCTCGCCTCGGAGGCCGACTGGATCGGTTCGCTCCGCTCGCAATGACGGTGCGGATAAAGCGTCCGCTACATCCCTATCCCTTCTGATCCACGCCAAAGGTCTCCCATGCTTGTCGATCGCCGCTCCCTGCTCGCCTCCCTGTGCTGGATCGCCGCGTCTCCCGCGCTCGCCGCGGAGGCGCCGGCCGAACTCGAATCCTACGAACGCGAGAGCGGCGGGCGGGTCGGGCTCTATGCGGAGAACCTTGCGACCGGCGCAAAGCTCAGCTGGCGCGCCGATGAGCGCTTCGTCATGTGCTCGACCTTCAAGGCCTCGCTCGCGGCTTGCGTGCTGGCGCGGGTCGATCGCGGCGAGGAGCAACTCACGGCCATGGTCCCTTACGGCAAGGCCGACCTGCTGGAATATGCGCCGGTCGCCAAGCAGAATCTCGCGGCCGGCACGATGTCAGTCGCCGAAATGTGCAAGGCGATCGTCGAGCTCAGCGACAATACCTGCGCCAATCTGCTGCTGGCACGGATCGGCGGGCCGGCTGCCCTCACGGCATTCTGGCGATCGATTGGCGATAACACCTCGCGGCTCGATCATAATGAGCCCGAGCTCAACCGCTCGCCGCCCGGCAATCCCCAGGACACCACGACGCCGGCGGCGACGGCGGGCAATTTGCGGCGTCTGGTGGTGGGCGACGCCCTGTCGCCAGCCTCGCGTGCCCTGCTCACGGAGTGGATGGTGAACTGCAAGACCGGCGCGAACCGGCTTCGCGGCGGCCTGCCCGCAAGCTGGACCATCGGCGACAAGACCGGCAACAACGGCAAGGATGCAGCGGGCGACATCGCGGTCGTCTGGCCCAAACCCGACACGCCGATCCTGATCACGGCTTACGTCCAGGGCGGCGCGCCGAATGCGGCGCTGATCGAGGCCGTGTTCGCGCGGATCGGGCGGATGGTGGCTGAGCGGCTGGCGTCGGCCGCGCATTGACGCAGCAGTCGCTCCCGGGTCAAGACAGGCTGTCATGGAAGCGAAGTTTCAGATTTTTATCATCCTGCTCGCCGTATTGGCGGGCGTGGCGCTGGCCGCACGCCGCTTCAACATCGCGCCCGCCATCCTGCTGATGCTGGCCGGCGTCGGCCTCGCCTTCGTGCCCGGCATGCCCCAGGTGGAATTGCCGCCGGAACTGGTGCTGCTGATGGTGCTGCCGCCGCTGATCTACTCGGCCAGCGTCGCCATGAGCTGGCGCGAGTTCAGGAAGAATTTGCGCCCCATCGTGCTGCTCGCGGTCGGCGCCGTGATCTTCACCGCAGCGATGGTGGCTGCCGCGACGCATTACATGATCGGCCTGCCCTGGACCATCGGCTTCCTGCTAGGCGCCATCGTCGCGCCGCCCGACGTGGTAGCGCCGCTCGCGATCGCGCGCCGGCTCAACATGCCGCGGCGGCTCCTGGTCATCCTCGAGGGTGAAGGGCTCGCCAACGATGCCACCGCGCTGATCCTCTACCGTTTTGCGCTGGCCGCAATCATGGTCGGGCATTTCTCGCTGCCGCTTGCGGCCGGCGAATTCCTCCTCATCGTCGCCAGCGAGATCGCCTTCGGCATCGGCGTCGGCTGGCTCTCCCTTCGCTTCCGCAAATGGTCCGGAGATCCGCAGGTCGAGCTGACGCTGTCGCTGATCACACCCTACGTCTCCTATTGGCTGCCCGAGCATGTCGGCGGCTCCGGGGTGATCGCGACGGTCGCCTGCGGGCTCTATGTGAGCTGGAACGGTCCGCTGCTGATCTCATCGGCGACGCGGCTGCAAGGCATCTTCTTCTGGGACCTGGTAATCTACCTGATCGAGGGCGTGCTGTTCCTGCTCACGGGCTTCCAGATGCGCGCGCTCTACGAGAAATCGAAGGCGTTCCCGCTCGACGACATCCTGATCGCAACCGCCGTGGTCCTGGTGATCGTCGTGATCGCGCGCTTCGCCTGGCTCTATCCGGCAACCTATCTGCCGCGGATGCTCAGCAAGTCGCTGCGCCAGCGCGATCCGTCGCCACCTTGGCAATGGCCGTTCGTGCTCGCCTTCACCGGCGTGCGCGGCGCGGTGTCGCTCGCGGCCGCGCTGGCGCTGCCGTTCACGTTGCCGGACGGCGAGGCCTTTCCGTATCGCGACCTGATCCTGTTCGTCGCCTTCGGCGTCATCTTCGTCACGCTGATCGGCATCGGCCTCACGCTGCCGCCGGTGGTGCGCTGGCTCGGTGTCGCGCAGGCCGGCCGCAACGAGCATGTCGCCGAGCACGAGGCCGAGATCGCCGCGCGCCGCCAGGCCCTCGACGCCGCGCTGAAGTCGCTCGAAGCCATGACCGCGGGACAGGAAGTCTCCGGCGAGGTGATGCGGCTTCTGCGTGCACGTCACGAGATCCGCGTCAACCAGCTGCCGGATTCACTCGATCCCGCCCACCACGACGTTTCCGCCGCCGGCACCGCGCTGACCCGCGACTTGATAGCCGCCGAACGCAAATTCATTCACAACCTGCTGCGCGACGGCCAGATCACCGACGAGACGCGGCGGCGGATCGAGCGCGACCTGGATCTGGAGGAGGCGAGTTTGGCGAACCGGGAATATCGGGGCGGGCCGTTGTAGCCTACCGCTTCGCGCAAAACTCTCCCACTGCGGCCGCCACGGCTCCCGCGATCGTCTCCTGCCGCTCCGGCGAGTTCATCTCCATCTCCTCGTCGCGGTTGATGATGGAGCCGGCTTCGAGCAGCACGGCCGTACTTCTTGTTCGCGAAAGCACCACGAGCCCGTCATAGCGGTAGACGCCGAAATCCTTGTCGAGGAGCTGGCGCCGGTAGCGGCCCATCACCGGCAAGGTGTACTGGCTGGCATAGCGCAGGCCCTGCTCCTTCAACTGCCGACCGATCATCCGTGCCAGCTTCAGGCTGGTGGCGAAGTGCGGATTGCGTTCGGAGACGAAGAGCGAATGGCCCGAATAGCGATCACTGAAATAGCTGCTTGCACCGTCGAACTCCCAGGCCTCGAGCATCTTGTCGGGCACCGAATCGTGGTGCACCGACAGCAACAGATCGGTCCGGCCGTCATTCGCGGCACTGACCCGCTTGAACAGGCTCGGCCGCGCCTTGCCGTCCGTGACGAGCAGGCGGGTCGACGCGAAGCCTTCGGACTTGAGCTTCGCCGTGATGCGTTTTGCGAGAACGAGATTGAAGCCGAACTCCGGATCGTTGCGCGCGCTGAGAGCGCCGTAGGAGTCCGGGGTGTGCCCGACGTCGACCACGATCCGGAATTTCGGCATCTCGCATCTGGTCGGTGATTGCGGCTGCTTGGGCTTGGCTTTCGCGATCTTTTGCGCGGCGGCGGCCTCGCTGCGGCCGGCAGGCAGGAGCGATGACAACAGGATCGCGGCGACCAGTCCGGCGATGATGCTGCGCGATGGCCCCACGCGTTGCTCCGCGGCTGCGATCTGCGGACGGCCGACGAAGTCCGCGACATCGCCAAAACGTTCCAACGTCATGGCCGGCAGATCCTTGGACTTGCTGGTGACGCAGGCGTTCCGGAACCGGATTCGGTCAGGAATTTATTGTCCTCTGCCCGCAGCACGGAAGATCCTCCCGATTTGCTTTCGGGAAGATTGGCGCGGGACCGGCATCACGTCAACGCGGGAGCTGCACAGATCATGTCGTAGGGGTGGGCAAAGGCGCTCTTGCGCCGTGCCCACCATCTCTCTCGATCGCAAAAAATGCGTGGGCACGCTGCGCTTTGCCCACCCTCATATGGGGATTTGTGAGTCAAGACCATTCGATTGGCTTGAGTGAGGTTGGTAAGGTGAGAGGGCGGCGCGCGGAGCCATGCGTAGCGCAGCGCGACGACCGTGTTCCGGGCGA